>Ga0209389_1000169_pt1 | contig 52787 bp, 58 predicted proteins | sample CowpearedBW_FD_187526 | JGI IMG/M metagenome (GOLD analysis project Ga0209389, IMG submission 187526) | Root nodule microbial communities of legume samples collected from California, USA - Cow pea red BW (SPAdes) (version 2) | ecosystem: Host-associated > Plants > Roots > Nodule | place: USA... | reverse complement strand
AGCAGCTCCGAAAAGCGCGCCGCGTCAAGTCAATTATTCGTCAAAGATTGTTTGACCAACAGTTGACGACAGCGCCCCGATTTGAGATACTAACCACGTCGAAGCAATACCGCCTCGACACCCCGGATACCAGCGGCGGCAACCGCTCCGGGGAATCTGCGAAGGAGATACAAAAAATGAATACCAGCACCTTTCTAGAGGACGGCGATTTCCTGACGAAAGAAGACTTCCTTTCGTTCGCTAAGGGGATGCGCAAACCGGAGGCGGCAACCATGGATTCTCAGGCAGTGATCCAACACCCGTTTAACGTCTGCGCGGTCATTGTTCTGGCCGATCTCATCGACCTGATCCGTTACGAGCTGGAGGTGATCGAGGACGACGAGCTGGGTTCGCGGAAAGGGGTGGACCTGTTCAATGAGATGCTGGTCAACATGCACAGCGAAACCGAAAAGCAATTGCTGATCGAAGCAATCAACGACGCATTCATTTAACCCAGCGTGCCCGGTCTAGACCGGGCACTTTCGCGAGAAAGGAGACTCATCATGGCCCGTGGCGTAAACAAAGTGATCCTCGTTGGCACTTGCGGACAAGACCCTGAAGTCCGCTATCTGCCCAACGGCAACGCCGTTACCAACCTGAGCTTGGCCACTAGCGAACAGTGGACAGACAAGCAGAGCGGCCAGAAGGTCGAGCGCACCGAGTGGCACCGCGTTTCGCTGTTCGGCAAGGTCGCGGAAATTGCCGGCGAGTACCTGCGCAAAGGCTCCCAGTGCTACATCGAGGGCAAGTTGCAGACCCGCGAATGGGAGAAGGACGGCATCAAGCGTTACACCACCGAGATCATCGTGGACATGCAAGGCACCATGCAGCTGCTGGGCGGGCGTCCGCAGAACCAACAGCAAGGCGGTGATCCGTACAATCAAGGCCAGCAGCAGGCACCCCGCCAGCAGGCACAGCGACCACAGCAGGCCCAACGGCGACCAGCGCAGCAACAGCCGCCGCAACCCTCCCCGCAGCCCGCCGCCGACTTCGACAGCTTCGACGACGATATTCCGTTCATGGATCCGTACCGCTTCACTTGGATGATGCAGTGACGCGACTGCCTTCCCCGCCCTGGACACGTCCGGGGCTTTTTTTTGCCCTGTGATCGGTGGAATTCCAGTAAACTTTAGGTCAAATATTGTTTGACGAATAGTTGACGTAAGGGCCGCTTTTTGAGATACTAACCACGTCGAAGCAATACCGCCTCGACACCCCCGGACACCAGCGGCGGCAACCGCTCCGGGGCAATCTGCGAAAGGAGATTCAACCCATGACTATCGAAACCCACATCCTGTATTTGGGGTCGCCTCAGAGAACGGAAAATAAAGCACGCTAAGCTAGTTGCAACGGTCGTCGTAGTGGCCTGAACTGCCCGCGCCGATCTGGGTGCTGCTGCGCCTCCATAGGAGGCTTCTTCGCACGCCGCAGCGGTGATGGTCGGGAGTGCTGGTGGCTCGAGGTTCTGGGCAAAGGTGCTAAGACCTGACCGATGCCAGCCGCCAGCGAGTTGGTCGATGAACTGATGCGGTACCGGCGATTACAGCAAAGTCTCTGCGGCAATCGCTCCAGTCCGCGTTTCGTAGCGGTGCACGCTGCTGGTTGCCGTCGACTGGCGAGGGGCATCATGCGTACCTGGCCGGTACACCATGATCATGATTGGTCGGGCTCGAATGTTCCTGGCAACACAAAGCAAGCTTTCCATTGCGTCACTATTTCGCGGTGCGCAGTCATGTCGGTGACGCCGTGTTGCCCGAAGTCACCGCGAGCTACAGCGTCTGCAAGACCATCAATGACGTACATCCGGACGTGAAGTTCTTCCAAGGAACAGGTTTCCAAGCCTGCCATTGCGGCATATCCCGTGGCCGCTTCGACCGCAAGCCGACGGACCGTCACCTTTGCCTCTCGAACCGTAGGCTCAGTGCTCTGAAGTACGGTCGCGTGGGACCGCAGCACGACCAGGTGGCGACGGCTTTCAATGAGTGCCTGCGCGAACCGTGTTGCTACGTCGTCAAGAGCGGTCCCCGCTTGCAGATAAGACAAGCAGGCATCTCCGAGCTGCTGCGCCTCAGCCACTGCCAGCCGCTCAAAGGCTGCGGCAAAGACTTCGGTCTTGTTCCTGAAGTGCTTGTAGAAGGTGGCGGGTGCCAAGCCCCCGCGTCTGGCGATCTTGTTGGTATCGGTCTCAAAGTAGCCGACCTCCACCAGCTCCTCACAGGCTGCATCAAGCAGTCGTTCCCGTGTGGCACGGTTGGCAGCGACATTGACAGGGTGGTTCCGAAGACGAGGCATAGATGCATTGTACCTCAATTGGTGATAAACTTATCGCCAATAAAAGTCTTTGGCAAGGAGTGCATTCGTGACGACGCCTGGTGAGTTTGATTTCGTTGTGATCGGCTCAGGCTTTGGCGGCAGCGTTTCTGCGCTTCGCTTGGCCGAGAAGGGTTACCGCGTTGCAGTGCTGGAGCAGGGGCGGCGCTGGACTCCTGAAGATCTGCCTCGAACCAATTGGAATCTCGCCCGATGGGTTTGGCGTCCCGCCTTGGGCCTGCGCGGGTTCTTCAACATGCGCTTCTTTCGGCATGTGGTCGTGCTTCATGGCTGCGCGGTGGGTGGTGGGTCAATCACCTACGGCAACACATTGCTAGTTCCCCCTGAGCATGTTTGGCAGCAAGGCAGTTGGGCGGGACTGGGCGAATGGCAAAAGGAGATGCCCGCCCACTATGAATGCGCCAAGCGCATGTTGGGTGTGACCGTCAACCGACGTTTGGGGCCCGTCGACCATCGACTGCAGGAAATGGCCAAGGTGGTCGGTGCCGAATCGACGTTCTATCCCACTGACGTGGGGGTCTTCTTTGGCCCAGAAGGCGCCACGCCAGGGACAAGTCATGACGATCCCTACTTTGGCGGAGAGGGCCCATCACGTAAATCGTGCATCGGGTGCGGCGGATGCATGGTGGGATGCCCACACGACGCCAAGAACACGCTGGACAAAAACTACCTATTTCTGGCCGAGCGACGCGGCGCAAAGGTCTTCCCAGAAACCAAGGTCGTCGATGTTCGACCAGCCGGGAATAAAGACGGCACCGATGGCTACATCATCGAAACCGTTTCCACGGCCGTCGGTGGCAAAAAGCAGCGCAAACAGATGCGCGCTCGAGGTATCGTCTTTGCGGCCTCGTCACTGGGTACGCAAGAATTGCTGTTCCAGCTGAGAGAGTGCGGTTCGTTGCCTGCCATTTCGCTGGCTTTGGGACAACGGGTGAGAACGAATGCAGAGTCGCTCATCGCAGTGCGATTCCCGGGCTCGAAGCTTGACCTCTCGGAGGGCATTGGCATCGGATCAGGCCTCCACATCGACGCGCACACGCATATCGAAGCAGTACGCTACCCCAAAGGGTCTGATTCCATGGGCTTGATGACCACGGTCATGACATTGGGGCGTCCGGGATGGACACGGGTATTCACTTGGATTGGCACCCTCGCCAAGCAATTGCTCACCCATCCAGTGACCACGTTACGGGCGATGTCGCCCTTCGGCTTCGCTCGCGAGACCATGATCTTTCTTTGCATGCAAACGCTGGACGGGCATTTGACGATGCGGTGGGAGCGACCATGGTTCTGGCCGTTCAAGAAGACGCTCATGACGCACGGGCAGCCCATACCGACGTTCATCCCTGCCGCCAATGACTTTGCCGTGAAGGCTGCCCGCGCCACTGGCGGCATCGCGCAAACAACCCTCTCCGAAATCCTGCTCAACGTTCCCATGACTGCGCACTGCATGGGCGGTGCAGCCATGGGACGAAACGCCGCTGAAGGCGTGTGCGACGGTCAAAACCGCGTGTTTGGCTACCGCAACATGTATGTCTGCGATGGATCGATGCTGGGAGCCAATCTAGGCGTAAACCCGAGTCTGACCATTACCGCGCTCACCGAGCGTGCAATGTCAAAAATCCCTGACGCGCAGCATCAGGACTGGAACGCCATTGGAATGGAGAACGCCACATGAACAATCTGCACGACCTCTTTCAACGGCAACGGCACGCCTCGCGTGAAAACGTGCTTGACTACGCCCAACGCATGGCAGCGTTGGGCGGGCTTCTTAACGCAATCCTTGCCAATGAGCGGGCACTTGTCGACGCGCTGCACCAGGACTTCGGCCGTCGCCCAACGCAGGAAACCCGTCTTCTGGAAATCATGCCGGTCGTCGACGAAATTCGCTATATCCGCCGCCATTTCCACAAGTGGATGAAGCCCCGGCGTGCCAGCGTGAACTGGCAATTTTTGCCCAGCAAAGCCAGGGTGGTGTATCAGCCTTTGGGGGTGGTCGGTGTCATAGGCGCATGGAACTACCCGGTGATGCTGACGCTCTCGCCATTGGCCAACGCGTTGGCTGCGGGCAACCGGGTGATCGTCAAACCTAGCGAACTGGCCCCTGCCACCGCAGACGTCATCCACAGAATGATCCAGCAGTGTTTTGCGAACGATCATGTCGCCGTCGTGACCGGGGGATCTGACCTCGCAGCGGCGTTTGCTGCATTGCCCTTTGACCACATCCTCTTCACGGGGTCAACACGGGTGGGCACTTTGGTGGCGCAAGCGGCGGCGGCCAACCTGACGCCTGTCACCTTGGAATTGGGAGGCAAGTCTCCGGCGTTGGTGCACGAATCGTTTTCCACGGCAGTGGCTGCCGACCGAATCTGCTCCGCGAAGTTCTGGAATGCGGGCCAAACCTGTGTGGCGCCAGATTACGTCCTGGTGCATGAACATCAGCTTGAAGCATTTCAAGCGGAGGCTGCCAAGGTGGCGTTCCGCCGTCATGCCAACCCCGTTTCGAGTGCCGATTACGCATGGATGGTGAATCAAGCAGGGTACGACAGGATGCAGGCGCTTCTGCAGGATGCTCTTGACAAGGGGGCGACTGTCGTACCTCTCGTTCAGAACGAAGAGACACGTCCTGCGGGAAATCGCGCTTTCGCACCAGTCATTGTGGTTGGGGTTACGGACACCATGCGAGTGATGCAGGAGGAAATATTTGGTCCGATCTTGCCAGTGCTTACCTACCGAACGATGGAGGATGCCATCAAGTGGGTCAACGACAGGCCCAGGCCATTGGCGCTGTATTATTTTGATCATGATCGGCGCCGCATCGCCAGCGTAATTGATCGAACGGTGTCTGGCGGTGTCACTGTCAATGACTGCATTTATCACCTGGCGCAGCATGACCTACCGTTTGGCGGAATCGGGCCAAGCGGACAGGGTGCGTACCACGGTTTTGATGGCTTCGTCACCTTTTCCAAGAAAAAGGGAGTTCTTCTGCAGAGCGATCTGACGGCAAACATTTTTGGAAAACTGACCAAGCCGCCCTATACCAAGTGGACGGATCGCATGGCGACACTCCTCATAGGCAAGTCCGTGAAACATCCATCGCCAGTGTCCAGGCGAGTCATCAAGATCACAGCCGCCTTGCTGGTCGTCGGAGCTATTGGCATCGCTTCCGTCTGGGCACCAGACCGTCCCGTTGAAGAACTCATTCCTACCTTGGGACCTGCGCCATCACAGTTCATGGATGTGGATGGAATGAAAGCACACGTCAGAGACGAAGGGCCAAGCGACGATTCCGAGCCCATCGTGCTTTTACACGGCACTTCCTCCAGCCTCCATACCTGGGATGGTTGGGTGTCTCAATTGAAGTCGCAGCGCCGCGTGATCCGAGTAGACCTACCGGGCTTCGGTCTCACGGGGCCGAACCCCAATGGCAAGTACGACATTGAGACTTACTCTCATTTTGTGGCATCACTGATGAGTCAGTTGCATGTGCAGCATGCGGTGCTGGTGGGTAATTCGCTGGGGGGTTATGTGGCGTGGAAGACAGCCGTGGACTACCCGAGCAGAATCACGAAATTGATTCTGATTGATGCCGCTGGCTACAAATACGAGTCGCAATCGGTTCCCCTCGGCTTCAGGCTGGCTCGCATCCCACTCCTCAGTCCAGTCATCTCCCATATATTGCCAAAGAGCATCGTCGCCAACAGCGTACGCAATGTGTACGGTGACCCGTCAAAAGTGACGCCTGCGTTGATTGAACGCTACTACGAGACCACGTTACGCGCGGGCAATCGAGAGGCTGTTGTTGCCCGTTTCAACCAGATGAAGGGCGGCGAATTCGAGCGAGAGATCAAGGAGGTAAAACAACCGACTTTGATCATCTGGGGCGGAAAGGACAGGCTGATACCACTTGAGTATGCCGAACGTTTCCATCATGACATTCCTGGCAGCACGGTCATGTTCTTCAACGGGCTCGGTCATGTCCCTCAGGAAGAGGCCCCGCTGGAAACCGTCAAGGTTGCCCAAGAGTTCCTCACTATGAAGCCAGCCGCGAAATGACTAACTGGCACTCAAAAGTAGCCCTCACCAGGACTTCGAGCAACTGACACTCATGGCAGTCAGCAATGAGCAAATTTTACAATCCACATAGTGTCAGCTTGACCTATACCCTATCCTGATGTCAGGCACTCTGCACGCGTAGCGTCAGAATAGGCTTTAGTTTGTAATTTATTGACACATGCCGCCAAACGTCATAGATTCTTTCTTGACACATTCAGCCTCGGAGGCGTCTTGAAAGGTCAACGTATCGGCTATGTCCGGGTCAGCAGCTTCGACCAGAACCCGGAACGGCAACTTGAACAAGTCCAAGTGGACAAGGTGTTCACCGACAAGGCATCGGGCAAGGACACCCAGCGGCCAGAACTCGATGCCTTGCTGTCGTTTGTGCGCGATGGTGACACGGTTGTTGTGCATAGCATGGATCGGCTGGCCCGCAACCTGGATGACCTGCGCCGCCTGGTGCAAAAACTGACCAAGCGCGGGGTGCGCATTGAGTTCGTCAAGGAAAGTCTGACTTTCACCGGCGAAGACTCACCGATGGCGAATCTCTTGCTATCGGTCATGGGCGCGTTTGCCGAGTTCGAGCGTGCCTTGATTCGAGAGCGGCAGCGTGAAGGCATTGCGCTGGCCAAGCAACGTGGTGCGTACCGTGGACGGAAAAAGTCCCTGAGCGAACCGCAAATTGTCGAGCTGAAGCGTCGCATTGCTGACGGCGAACAGAAAGCGACGGTCGCTCGCGCCTATGGGATCAGTCGGGAGACTTTGTATCAATATTTGAGAACTGGATAGCTATGCCTCGTCGCTCCATCTTGTCCGCTGCCGAGCGGGAAAACCTGCTGGCGTTGCCGGACACCAAGGACGACCTGATCCGGCATTACACATTCAGCGATACCGACTTATCCATCATCCGGCAGCGACGCGGCCCGGCCAACCGGTTGGGCTTTGCCGTGCAGCTTTGCTACTTGCGTTTTCCTGGCGTCATTCTTGGCGTCGATGAGTTGCCGTTCCCGCCTTTGCTGAAACTGGTCGCCGACCAGCTCAAGGTCAGCGTCGAAAGCTGGGGCGAGTACGGGCGGCGGGAGCAGACCCGGCGCGAGCACCTGATCGAACTGCAAACAGTGTTCGGCTTCCAGCCGTTCACGACGAGCCACTATCGGCAGGCCGTCCAGTTACTGACCAAGCTGGCGATGCAGACTGACAAGGGCATCGTGCTGGGCAGCGCCTTGATCGAACACCTGCGGCGGCGGTCGGTCATTCTTCCTGCCATCAACGCCATCGAGCGGGCGGGTGCCGAGGCGATCACCCGAGCCAACCGGCGTATCTACGACGCTTTGGCCGAACCGCTTGCGGACGCGCATCGCCGCCGCCTCGACGATCTGCTCAAGCGTCGGGACAACGGCAAAACGACCTGGCTGGCCTGGCTGCGCCAGTCACCGGCCAAGCCAAATTCGCGGCACATGCTGGAACACATCGAACGCCTCAAGGCATGGCAGGCGCTTGATCTGCCGACCAGCATCGAACGACTGGTACACCAGAATCGCCTGCTCAAGATCGCCCGCGAAGGCGGCCAGATGACGCCTGCCGATCTCGCCAAGTTCGAGCCACAACGCCGCTATGCCACTCTGGTGGCGCTCGCCATTGAGGGCATGGCCACCGTCACCGACGAAATCATCGACCTGCACGACCGCATCCTGGGCAAGCTGTTCAACGCTGCCAAGAACAAGCATCAGCAACAGTTCCAGGCATCCGGCAAGGCGATCAACGCCAAGGTGCGGCTGTTCGGGCGCATCGGTCAAGCACTGATCGAGGCCAAGCAAGCCGGACGCGATCCGTTCGCCGCCATCGAGGCGGTCATGTCCTGGGATGCCTTCGCCGAGAGCGTCACAGAGGCGCAGAAGCTCGCGCAGCCGGAAGACTTCGATTTTCTGCACCGCATCGGTGAGAGTTATGCCACGCTGCGCCGCTACGCGCCGGAATTCCTCGACGTGCTCAAGCTGCGGGCCGCGCCCGCTGCCAAGGACGTGCTCGACGCCATCGAAGTGCTGCGCAGCATGAACAGCGACAACGCCCGCAAGGTGCCCGCCGATGCGCCGACCGAGTTCATCAAGCCGCGCTGGCAGAAGCTGGTGATGACCGACACCGGCATCGCCCGGCGTTACTACGAGCTGTGCGTACTGTCGGAGATGAAGAACGCGCTGCGCTCCGGCGACATTTGGGTGCAAAGCTCCCGCCAGTTCAAGGATTTCGAGGACTACCTGGTGCCGCCCGCAAAATTCGCCAGCCTCAAGCAAGCCAGCGAATTGCCGCTGGCCGTGACCACCGACTGCGACCAGTACCTGCATGACAGACTGACGCTGCTGGAAACGCAGCTCGCCACCGTCAACCGCATGGCGCTGGCCAACGAACTGCCGGACGCCATCATCACTGAGTCGGGCCTGAAGATCACGCCGCTCGATGCGGCGGTGCCCGATACCGCGCAGGCGCTGATCGACCAAACGGCGATGATCCTGCCCCACGTCAAGATCACCGAACTGCTGCTGGAAGTGGACGAATGGACGGGCTTCACCCGGCACTTCGCGCACCTGAAGTCTGGCGACCTGGCCAAGGACAAGAACCTTCTGTTGACCACGATCCTGGCAGACGCGATCAACTTGGGCCTAACTAAGATGGCGGAATCGTGCCCCGGCACCACCTACGCCAAACTCGCTTGGCTGCAGGCCTGGCACATCCGCGACGAAACCTATTCGACGGCGCTGGCCGAGCTGGTCAACGCGCAATTCCGCCATCCCTTCGCCGAGCATTGGGGCGATGGCACCACGTCATCGTCGGACGGCCAGAACTTTCGCACCGGCAGCAAGGCCGAGAGCACCGGCCACATCAACCCGAAATACGGCAGCAGCCCAGGGCGGACGTTCTATACCCACATCTCCGACCAATATGCGCCGTTCCACACGAAGGTAGTAAACGTCGGCGTGCGCGACTCGACCTATGTGCTCGACGGTCTGCTGTACCACGAATCCGACCTGCGCATCGAGGAGCACTATACCGACACGGCTGGCTTCACCGATCACGTCTTCGCGCTGATGCACCTGCTGGGCTTCCGCTTCGCGCCGCGCATCCGCGATCTGGGCGACACCAAGCTCTACATCACGAAGAGTGATGCCGCCTATGAAGCCCTGAAACCCATGATCGGCGGCACGCTCAACATCAAGCACATCCGCGCTCATTGGGACGAAATCCTGCGGCTGGCGACCTCGATCAAGCAGGGCACGGTGACGGCCTCCCTGATGCTGCGCAAGCTCGGCAGCTACCCGCGCCAGAACGGCCTGGCCGTCGCCTTGCGCGAGTTGGGCCGCATCGAGCGCACGCTGTTCATCCTGGACTGGCTGCAAAGCGTCGAGCTGCGCCGACGCGTGCATGCTGGGCTGAACAAGGGCGAGGCACGCAATGCGCTGGCCCGCGCCGTGTTCTTCAACCGTCTGGGCGAAATCCGTGACCGCAGTTTCGAGCAGCAGCGTTACCGGGCCAGCGGCCTCAACTTGGTGACGGCGGCCATCGTGCTCTGGAACACGGTCTACCTGGAACGGGCCGCGAATGCCTTGCGTGGCCACGGCCATGCTGTCGATGCCGCTCTGTTGCAGTACCTGTCGCCGCTGGGTTGGGAACACATCAACCTGACCGGCGATTACCTGTGGCGCAACAGTGCCAAGATCGGCGCGGGCAAATTCAGGCCGCTACGACCGCTGCAACCGGCTTAGCGTGCTTTATTTTCCGTTTTCTGAGACGACCCCTATTTCAGCGAAGCCGAGGCCCTGCGCGAGTTCAGCGGCTTCACCGTTGAAGTGTCCCATCAGGCTCGCCCGAACCAGACCCCAGCCAACGTCACCATGTACATGATCGTTGCCCAGCGTGGCGGCATCGGTCGCCGCGAGGTGATCGCCGAGTTCCCGCTGGAACTGCACGCCACGATCTTCCGTGACATGTGCGAAGGCTTTGTGCGCAGCGAGCGCCTGACCAAGTAAACCAATCCTGGCCCGGATACCAGCGGCGGCAACCGCTCCGGGCCTTCCTCTGCGAAAAAAGGAGTTACCTATGGCTACTCAAGCCCTTCCCTCGTTCCGTGTCTTCCTGGCCCGCCTGGCCGCTTCTGCGCGCCGCGCAGCGGCCCCAGCTCGCCCGGTGCCGTCCATGCAGCAACTGGCCGAGCGCGACCAGTTAATGGAGTCCGCCGACCTTCTGACCCTCGCACGGGCTGTTAAACGGGCCTAACCCCACTACCCAACCGAGCGCCGCGGCTTCGCCCCGGCGCTCCCCGCTGGAGAACAGGATATGTACGGACACCAGACCACGCCGACCAAGGCCGCCAGGACATGCCAGGCGCTTGCCGCCGCTGCGCGCAAGGCCGAGCTGCAACACGATTGGGAAGTGGCCGCAGAGTTCTACGAGGCCGCCGCGACGTTCATCACCAAACCGGGCGAACTGGCGCACCGCGATAGCGCCGGCTTGCTGCGCAAGGCCGCCGCATGCTGGGAAGCCGGAGATCGAGGCCAGGGCGCAGGACCTGGCCACCGTTGAGGATGTGGATTGCGCAATCCAAAAGGCCCGCTTTCGCGGGCCTTTGTCATCGTGCGACCGGCTGGAATGGCGACCCGGCGCAGTGTTCGCCGCCGCAAAGAATCGCCAGTTCAGGCTTGCCCCACACCTGCGTTGCGCACTTCGGGCACCGGTACTTGACCCGGTTTGACCGGTTCGGCGGCACCTCGGGCGGCAGCTCGACCAGCTCACCGAGCGGCCCCAGTTCATCGCCGCCCTGATCCAGAGCTTGCCCCTGGCCTTCGTCCTCACCGTCTACGTCATCGACAAACCCGCGACCGTTCGAGCCGGTCGGCGGGTCAATTTGCGGTCGTTCCGGGGGGAAACGGTCGTACCACGACAGCGAGAAGTCCCGCGTCAGCAGCTCCGCGCAGCTCACGTCAAAGCGCCCGCCTGGGATGATGTAGTGATCCATTTGTTCGCCCAGGCGCTTGCCACCAGGTGCGCCGGTATTGCTGGGCATCAGGCCCAGGGCTTCCATGCGGGCGGCCCATTCCTTGTTGTGGTAGCCACGCCGGCCAGGCGCGCCAAAGTGGAACTGCCACAGGTGCACCATTTCATGGGCCAGCACCGACAGCGTTTTGCGCAATGAGCGAATCGCGAAGTAGCCGGGGTTCATGGCGATTTCATCGGTCATTTCACCGCTACGACGGGCGAAGCGCTTGCGCGAGAAGTAGCCGTAGGTTCGGCGTTCACGCTGGAGGGTGATAAGGCAGTCCGGTAGCTGGCCGTCGAACAGCTGGACGTTGAAGTGTTCATACGCCAGTTGCAGCTCGGCATAGACCTCATGAGTCGGCAGTAGCGACATGGTGACGATCCTGTCTTGTGGATTGTGCAATCCAGTTTAATAGAAGTGGATTGCGCAATCCAGGGCGAGGCCTTCGGCGCGGGCTGTCGTGCTGCGCATCGAGCCACGGCTACGCCGCGTCTCGCCCCTTCGGGCTTCCATCCCTCTCGCCTCCGCGCCCGGTTCCCAGGCGCTGCGCGCTCCGCTTGCCGCACGGGAGCGCCTGCGGCGACTCCCACAAACGGCGAGGCCGCCTTGCGGCGGCCTCAGCGTGTGTCACAACCCGGCGCTAGCCGGCAACCAAGCGGTAGAAGAGCAGGGCACCGCCCAGGCCTCCGGCCAGGCCGGCAATGCCGGCGCAGATCGCCGCCACCCATACCGTCCGCCGCTGGGTCGCGGCCAACAGGCTCTTGGCCTGGCGGTCCAGCTTCTCCAGGGCCTTGTCATGCCGTGCCTCGGTTTCCCGAATCGCGGCGGTCAGCTCCCGATTGGCCGTCACCAGCTCGGCGCGTGCGTCTTCGACCGTGGAGGCCAGGCTTGCGCCGGCCTCCTGCATCGACTGGTGGACCTCACGGGCCGCCGCGACCGCGCCCTGGAGATCGGCCAGGATCTCTTTCGAGTCGCCCAGGAACCACTCAATTAATACTTCTTCTCTCGGTTTCCTAGAATCCATCACTGGCACTCCGGTGCACTTAGGCCGTCAAAGCGGCGAAGCATTCGTCCAAGTTAGCGCGAACGGGCTTCGCGTAACTTGTCCAACGGTGAAGGCGTGCATATTCCTTGGCCTTCTCAACATCAGTTTCGGCCTTGGCCATTGCCTTGTAGTCGGTATCTTCGCCAATCAGTTGATCGAACGACATTTTGTTGGCCGCGAGATAACCATAAACGTCGCTGTCAAACAGGAACGCGCCCGGTTTGATGGTCGCCTTCTTGGTTTTCTTTACATAGTTGTAGATCGACGGAATTTCAGCTTCGGGATTATCACGGATTCGGTTCGGCAGCAGAATGATGCGATCAGGAGAAACGCCGATGGTCGCCAGCGCCTCAACAGTTTTCAAGCTTTCCTGCCAGGCCTTTTGCTCGGGAGTTACCGGAATGATGAACTGTTCAATTTCGTCAATGAAACCGTGATAGCGCGATCCAGCCTCAAAGAACGATTCGATGTTAGAAGCGCCAATGTCAATAATGGCGATATCTTCAAGTACCAAATCCTCAATCAGCTCGCCCGCTTCGCGGCCTCGCATCGTAACCACTTCGGCAATACCCAAGTCCAGGGCCGACTGGTTAATCGACTCGATGGCAAAGAATGCCGCGCCTGGCATCCGAGGGTAGAGCAGGTGCGCTGCAATAGTGGTTTTGCCGATGCTGCCGCTGTAGTTCAAGATCGCTCGTTTCATACGCTATTTCCTTTTGCCCGTATATTTATCATCAAGATCAGAGAAATCCATGGAGTGGACTTTCTCGAAATCGCTACTGGTGACGATGCGACCCTTTACGGGTGCGCCCGCCTCGGGTGGCGTTGGTTCGTCTTTCTGGATTGCGCAATCCACATCCTTTCCCTGGCCATCACTTTCCGGTCGGGGTGGCGGTGGGGTGGTCGTCGCTGGTGTTCCAGCTCGCTCCTGCCTTGCGGCCCTCGCTCGCATCAGCGCCTTGCAAAACCCGTTAAAGCCAATCCCCATCCCGTGCTCTTCTTTGAGCGTTTTCCAAACATCCTCCCGTGAGGCTCCGGCTGTCAGTGCGGCCTCGATCTCGCCGAGCATGTTCCGCACCAGGGCCGAATCGCTCCGTGGTTTTAGTCGCGATAGTGGCATCGCTTACCCCTCGTTATCGACCTCGGGCACTTTTGTCCCCTCTTTGTCTCTGATCCGTACTCTAGCCGTCCCTTTTGACTCTGGCAAGTCCCTTTTTTGTCTCTCCGGTGTCTTCACATCGTCTCTCGGTTGTCTTCAATGCGTACTCAGTGGCACCCCTGGGCGGCGAAAAGCCCCTCACGCTGCGCGTGAGGGATCAGGAGGACGCTTTTTTGCGGCCTCCGAGGGGTGCAGACGGCTATTTTCTCCCTTAAAAGCAGAGCGGTATTTTCCCTTAACGAGCTATACACCATACGCAATGCTTCGCATCGCTAAGTCGTTGAAAAATAAAGCATTTTCAACGACTTGCGAAAAAGCGTAATACCTGCGTAAGACAAAAGTAGGCGCAGGCCCTGATTTTGCTGTATTTTGTGTCTTACACACGTCAGACAAGGAGGCCATCCGTGCCCACAGTGAGCTTTCGATGCACCGAAACACAGAAAATCGAGCTGGAAGAGCGGTCCCAAGGCGACATTTCGGAGTATGTACGCCGGCAGCTTTTCCGGCAGATGGAGCAGGAGGACACGCTAGAAATGATCCTCCAGCGCCTCGATCAACGGCCTGGCAGTGACGGCCAACCGACCGCTGGGATCGACCGTCAGTCGATGGCCATCTTGATCGAGCTGCTGTTGCTCCTGCGCACCGCGTCCAAACCGGATGCTAAGAGGGAAGCCCAGGCCGAGGTCGAGCGCCTGGGCTTCGACGTATGGGATTCATCAAAGAGGGATAGCTGATGAACGAACGCCAACGATCTCAAATCTGCCTCGCCGTACTGGTGCTGGTGCCACTGTTCGCATGGTTCTTTACCGCAAAGCTGCTGTATGGGATTGAAAAGCAAGGTGCCCGCGACAGGGTGTTTTACCTGGCGAAAAACACGTTCGCCTTGTGGCCGCTTGCGGTTGCTTTAGTTGGTGGACTGATACTCGCGATTGCGTTGTGCGTGCTTATCGTGAAGTTGAGCAAGACGACTTTTGCCGGCGCTCACTTTGATAAGTATTTCCGTGGTAGCCAACTTGTTTCCCAGCGTGAGCTTAAACGACTGACAAAGGAGAAAGAGGAACAAATAACTATTGCCGGGGTGCCTGTTCCTATTGCCGCCGAGGCGACGCACTTTTCAGTGGGCGGTGCTACAGGTACGGGTAAGAGTACGATTTTCCGCGAAATGATGTACGGCTGCATGCAGCGGAAAGATCGAATGGTAATCCTTGATCCCGATGGGGAATTCCTATCCACCTTCTATCGCAAGGGGGATAAAATCTTGAATCCCTATGACGCCAGAACCGAAGGTTGGAACTTCTATAACGAGATCCGTAGTCACTACGACTTCGAGCGCTACGCAAAATCCATTATTCAAGTATCAGACAGTAACGACTCGGAAGAGTGGAACCAGTATGGTCGCCTGCTGTTCGCAGAAGTGGCCAAAAAGCTGTACAACACCACGCGCAATCCTGGCATGAGGAATGTATTCAGATGGACTAACGAGTGCAGTTCGGAAGCGCTCCAGGGATTCGTAAAAGGCACCCGTGCCGTATCGTTGTTCACTGAAAACGAACGCGCTACAGGCAGCGTTCGTTTTGTCCTCAGTAATAAACTACCTGCGCATTTTGATATGCCACCAGGCAACTTCTCGCTGCGTCAGTGGTGCGAAGATCCTAACGGCGGCAACTTGTTTATCACCTGGGACGAGAACATGCGCGAAGCGCTGCGCCCATTGATTAGTTGCTGGGTTGATACCATTTTCACCAGCATCCTTGGGATGAAATCCAACCCCAAACGCCGCATCTGGACCTACCTCGACGAGCTGGAGTCGCTGCAACGGCTGCCCACCTTGGGCGACATGTTGACTCGGGGCCGGAAGAAGGGCGGTTGCGTGGTATCGGGCTACCAGTCCTACACCCAGCTCGAATCCGTGTATGGCGAGAAACTGGCCGAAACCATGCTGGCCAACCACCGGACGATGGTCGCCCTGGCCGTTGGCCGCATGGGTACGGCCACCGCCGAACGCATGTCCAAAGCCTTGAGCGAGCATGAAGTGCTGCGCACAAAGGAAGGCCGCAGCTCGCGCTGGGGTGACTGGGGCACTCGCAGTGAGAACGAGGATGTGAAACCCGAGCGCATCGTAATGTCGTCGGAAATCATGGCCTTGAACAACCTCGAAGGCTTCCTTTCGTTCCCCGGTAGCATCCCGATTGCACGGGTGGCCATCGAGCCGATCAACTTCACTCGCACGAACCCGGTACCGGGCATCGTCCCAAACCTTGAGATCATCTAAATGCTGGATATCACGACCATTTCTCGGCAGTCACTGGGCAAAGTCGTGTCGTACTACGCGGACGGTGCGGATGACTACTACGCAAAGGACGGCGGCGCCATGCAATGGCAAGGTGCCGGCGCAGAGGCATTGGGCCTGTCCGGGGAGGTAGAGCAGGCCCGGTTCCGTGAGCTATTGGATGGCCGCATTAGCGACAGCACGAAGCTCATGCGGACCGTCAAAGAAGCGGACGGCAAAGTGGTCAGCAAGGAAAGGCTGGGGTACGACCTCACCTTTTCGGCGCCCAAAGGCGTGTCGCTCCAGGCCTTGGTCCACGGGGACGCCAGTATTATCGAAGCTCACGACAAGGCCGTGGCAGCGGCCATTCGCGAAGCCGAACGGCTGTCCCAGGCCCGGATAACGGTCAACAAGAAGACCGGCACCGAGAACACCAACAATTTGGTGGTGGCCAAGTTCCGACACGAAACGTCACGTGCCCTGGACCCCGACCTGCATACCCATGCGTTCGTGCTGAATATGACCCAGCGTAGCGACGGCGAATGGCGGGCGCTGAAAAACGACGGCGTGTTCAATTCGTCCATGTTCCTGGGCAACGTCTACAAGGCGGAGCTGGCCCGCGAACTGGAAAAGGCCGGTTTCCAGTTGCGCTATGAGCGCAACGGTACATTTGACCTGGCGCATTTCTCTGACGAGCAGATCCGCGAGTTCAGTTCGCGCAGCCAGCAGATCGAGGCCGCGTTAGCGGCGAAAGGCTTGGACCGCAGCACGGCTTCGTATGCCGAAAAGAACCAGGCCGCGCTGGCCACCCGCGACAAAAAGCAGGGTGGAATCGACCGCGAAGAGCTGCGCCAGGTGTGGCTTGAGCGGTCGAGGGCCTTGGGTATCGACTACCACAGCCGCGAGTGGGCCGGCGTCGGCGCCGATGCCCAGGGCGGCAGGGAGCGAAACAGCGCAGCCACTCCACAGATCGAGAAGCCCCTGGAATACCGTGCCGACCAGGTGATCGAATTCGCGATCAAGAGTCTGACCGAACGCCAAGCGGTGATCGGTCAGAAGGAGCTGATGGATACCGCGCTGCGCCACGGGTACGGCGCCCTCACCATTGACGACGTGCGCGCCGGCATCGAGCGGCGAGCCGCATCTGGCCATCTGATCCGCGAGGAACCGCTGTACGCCTCACAGAACCCAGCCGATGGAAAGAAGGGGAAGGCCGCCGAGAAGGCCCGCCAGGAGGCGCCACAGCTCAGCCGCAAGGAATGGGTGGCAAACCTTGTCCGCGCCGGCAAATCGCGCTCAGAGGCCGCCAGGCTCGTTGATGAGGGTATCCGCACGGGACGGCTGCGCCAGGGTGAAAACCGTTTCACCACGCACATCGCGCAGAAGCGCGAGCGCGAGGTGCTGCAAATCGAGCGAATGGGGCGCGGTACGGTTGAGCCGCGGATCTCCAAGGAAGCCGCCGAAGCCTTCCTTGCCGATCGGGGCTTGAAGGCAGAACAGCAGGCCTCGGTGATGCGGATCGCTCGCACACAAAACCAGTTCATCGGCGTCCAGGGCTTTGCCGGCGTCGGCAAAAGCTACATGACTGTTGCGGCCAAGGATCTGCTGGAAGCGAACGGATACCGTGTCACCAGCCTGGCGCCCTATGGTAGCCAGGTGAAAGCGCTCCAGGCCGAGGGCCTGGAAGCACGCACGCTGCAATCGTTCCTCAAGGCCCGCGACAAGAAGATCGACAGCAACACCGTCGTGTTCATCGACGAGGCCGGCGTGATTCCTGCGCGGCAGATGCACGAAGCCATGAAAACCATCGAGGCTGCCGGCGCCCGCGTTGTCTTCCTGGGCGACGTGTCACAAACCAAAGCCATCGAGGCCGGCAAGCCATTCGAGCAGTTGATGAAAGCCGGTATGGAAACGTCAAGGCTCACCGACATTCAGCGGCAGAAAGACCCGCAATTGCTGGAGGCGGTGAAGCTAGCCGCCGAGGGCAAGGCCAAGCAATCGCTGCCGCTGGTGAACGAGATACACGAGATCAAGGAGGACGGGGCACGCTACCAGGCGATTGTCGACGCATACGCCTCGATGCCAAAGGCCGAGCGTGACCAGGCTCTGATTATCACCGGTACCAACGCCAGTCGGATCGAGATCAACGAAGGCGTGCGGGAGGCGCTGGGCCTGAAAGGGCAGGGCGCGGAGTATCCATTGCTCAATCGCCTGGACACGACCCAGGCCGAGCGCCGACACAGCAAATACTACGGCAAGGGCAGCATTGTCGTGCCCGAGGTCGATTACAAGAACGGGCTGCAACGGGGCGTGCAATACGTGGTACTCGACACCGGCCCCGGCAACAAACTCACGGTGCGCGGGCCGGAAGGCGAGACGCTGCAATTCACCCCAGCTCGTTGCACCAAGCTTTCGGTTTACAGCGTCGAAAGAACAGAGCTGGCCCCTGGCGATCAGGTGAAAATCACCCGAAACGACGCCGAAAAGGACTTGGCCAACGGCGACCGATTCGTGGTGAAGGAGATCCACAGCGACCGCGTGGTGCTCGAAGGTGACAAGGGCCGCCAGGTCGAGCTGGACACCGCGTCGGCTATGTTCGTCGGCCTGGCCTATGCCTCGACCGTTCACAGCGCCCAGGGCCTCACCTGCGACAAGGTGCTCATCAACCTAGAAACCCAGTCGCGCACGACCGCCAAGGACGTGTACTACGTGGCGATCAGCCGCGCACGGCATGCGGCGGAAATCTTCACCGATAACCGGCAGAAGCTGGGGGCCGCGATCAGCCGCTTGAACGCCAAGGCCGGCGCCCTGGATATCAAGCAGCTCCAGCGGCACGCGCTCGAGCGCAAAGGCCACGACCAGGCCGGCAAACAGAAGGATGCCGCGCAGAAGCAGCAGCAAGGCCAGCAGTTGCCGACCAAACAGGGGTTGTAAGCCGGAAACCCAGAAATTTCCGTCAGCCGATCAACATGGCTTGTCTCGCGCTTGGTCGATGAGTTCCTGCATCGCCCGCATGACTTCTTCGTGGGTGTACGACTTGGCGTTGGGGTCGTCGGCCTCTCGGAGAGCTTCCTCGACCTCGCGGGTCATCCGCACATATTCTTCCGGCCACAGCGCTTGCTCCATGCGCAGCGACGCCTGCCCAAGCAGGTGCAGCAGGCCGAACAGCCGCATGTCATTGGTGGCGACGACGTGCTCTCGAATCCGCTCCTGGATCACCTCGCAGGCCCGATGCGCCTCTGGCGTCGCCGTGCCCTCGTAGCCGGCTGGGAGTTCTGCTTCTTCAGCGATTCGCGCCCAAGCGATAGCCAGCGCCTCGATGGTGGACAGGTTCATTTGCTCATCCACTTGCGCAGCAGACGCTTTTTCAGGGAGGCGCGCTCTTGCGGATTGCGTCCCTTGTGGTTGGCAATGCGATCCGCCGTGGCGGCCTGGCGCTTGATGGGCCAGTAGGAGCGGCCATCCTTACCCATCGACCAGACGTTGCTGACCTGGTTTTCCAGTAGAGGCAGATGGGCGCATAGAGCTTCCGGCGACGCGCTGGCCAGCGCGGTGCGCTCGTGGGTTCGCCAGCGCTGATGCCAGAGTTTCTTGTCCTCGCGCTCGCTACGGCAGGTCGTGTGCCCAACGATGGGCGTTTTGCGGCGGCTGCGGCTCATGATGTGGTTGTCTCCAAGAACATTCAGGACAGGCTTTCTGGGTAGAGCGCCGTCAACCGGGACAGGGTTTCTTGCACTTGTTCCAGCGAGGTCATCAGATGATCAACCTGATCCTGAAGATCCACGGCGAGATCAAATAGCTCAGCCACTCGGCTGCGTGATCCCTCGTTGAACGCGGCCATTGCCAGTTGATGCAGCTTCAACAGGTCGGTGCGCAGTTGCGGAGGTGCGCCGTCTGCGCTGTCATTCAAATCGCCGCGCAGCACGTCCACGGCATCGACTGCACGCAGCAGTGCCGTGGTATCGAAATTCTCGGGAGTCAGTTCGTCCCATTCGTCGTCGGTGATGCGGGCTGCCATCAGGAGAGCTCCGATTAAGCGGTTGCGAGCGTTAGATGCCCGATCGGCTCGGCTGCTGGCCGTACCTTGATTTCGATGTCGTAGCCGAGGCGATTCAGACAATCCATCAGCTTGCGTTCGGATAGATTGGTGAAGTCGCCGCGCATCATGCCCGACACCTTCGGTTGCGGGATGCCCATGCGTTTGGCCGCCGCTTGTTGAGTCAGCCCAAGGGCGCGCATGGCCCTCCTGATCTCGACCACCAGGCCGGTCTTGATCTTGAGCTTTTCAGCGTCAGGCAGTCCAAGGTCGGCAAAGACGTTGCCCGAGCTGCGCTGAACCTCGACGCCTTCAATGATTCGTTTTTGCATTTCGTAGCTCCTGTGCCAATACCTCGGCCACCTTCAGCCGAGCGCGGATGATGTCCATGTCGGCCTTTGGCGTGGCGATTCCGCTCTTGCTCTTCTTCTGGAAGCAGTGCAGGACGAACACCGCTTCCGCAAACTTGACCGTGTATACCGCTCGATAGGTGCCGCCGGCATCGTCTTCGACGACCTCCAGCACGCCGGCACCACCGAACCCCTTGAGCACCTTTGCTGCGTCATCCTGATCGCCTATCTGCGCCAACGAGAGCGCGTAACCGAAACGGCGACGCACGTCGGACGGCAACGCCATCAAATCCTTGTGGCTGCTCGCGATCCATTCGAGCGGTTTTTCTTTGTTTGTCATGACGGAATTTTATACCTGTTCAGGTAATGATGTAAACGCGGCAACCTCAAGGAGGTGTCGTAAAACATTTGTTTTGCGACAGGCTGTCAGCCGCCGCTGTGCTACCTGTGCAACACCCCCTCAAAAATGTACGGAAAACTCTATCGCTATTCACTATTATGCGGAAACCTGTTTTTGATGGTTATCCGCCTATGTTGGTTGGCTACATGCGCGTGTCGTCGGACTCCGACCGCCAGAGCACGGACTTGCAGCGCGACGCGCTGCTCGCCGCCGGCGTCGATCCGCGTCACCTGTTTGAGGATCGTGCCTCTGGCGCGAAGGATGACCGTGCCGGCTTGGCGCGGGCGCTTGAGTTCGTTCGAGCCGGCGATGTGCTGGTGGTGTGGAAACTCGACCGGCTCGGTCGCTCGCTGTCGCACCTGCTCGCCATTGTGACTTCGCTCAAGGACAAGCGGGTGGCGTTCCGCTCGCTGACAGAGAACCTGGACACTACGACGCCCTCGGGCGAATTCCTGTTCCAGGTGTTCGGTGCGCTCGCGCAGTACGAGCGCGCCTTGATTCAGGAGCGCGTCGTCGCGGGCTTGGCCGCCGCACGCAAACGCGGCCGGATCGGCGGCCGGCCGCAGGCGATCACTGGTGAGAAGCTGGACGCCATCGTCGCCGCGCTCGATGGCGGCATGTCTAAGGCGGCGGTGTGCCGCAACTTCAATGTCAAGCGCACTACGTTGATCGAAACATTGACGCGAGCAGGTTGGCGTGGTGCGGGAAGGACGGTCGATGAGCAACAAGAATAAGCTACTCACCGTCTTTTCTGACGCAGAGCAGGAAGCCTTGTACGGCCTACCGGACTTCGACGATGCTCAGCGGCTGGAATACCTGGCGTTGGCCGAATCTGAACTGGCGTTCGCCAGCAGCCGGCCTAGCCTGCAGGCCCAAGTCTATTGCGTCTTGCAGATCGGCTACTTCAAGGCCAAGCATGCTTTCTTCCGCTTCGATTGGCATGAGGTCGAGGACGATTGCGCCTTCGTGCTGAGTCGCTATTTCCACGGCGAAGCGTTCGAACGCAAGGCGATCACCAAGCATGAGCACTACAGCCAGAGGGGTCAGATCGCCGAACTGTTCGGCTACCGGTCGTGGGCGGCTAGCTTCCTGCCGCAACTGGCACAGCAGGCTGAACAGATCGTGCGGCGCGACGTAATGCCAGGATTCGTGGCCGCCGAACTGATCGTTTGGCTCAGCGAGCACAAAATCATCCGGCCCGGCCACACCACCTTACAAGAGCTGGTCAGTGAAGCCCTGTCCACCGAACGCAGGCGCTTGGGCGGCTTGCTGGCAGAAGTGTTGGACGAATCGGCCAAAGCTGCGCTGGGCCAGCTCCTGGTGCGTGACGACACCCTGTCTCAACTGGCAGCGCTCAAGCAGGACGCTAAAGATTTCGGCTGGCGTCAGATGGCAGGGGAGCGCGAGAAGCGCGCCACGCTGAAGTCCTTGCACGGGATCGCCAAGGCGCTGCTGCCCAAGCTCGGCATCTCGCAGCAGAACCTGCTGTACTACGCGAGCCTGGCGAACTTCTATACCGTCCATGACCTGCGCCACCTGAAGGCGGAGCAGACCCGGCTCTACCTGCTGTGCTATGCCTGGGTACGTTACCGGCAGCTCACCGACAACCTGGTCGACGCGATGGCCTTCCACATGAAAAAACTTGAGGACGAGAGCCGCACGGGTGCGAAACAGTCCTTTGTCGCCGAACAGCTGCGACGCCATCAGGAAACGCCGCAGGTTGGCCGCCTGCTGTCGCTGTACGTGGACGACAGCGTGGCCGATCCGACGCCGTTCGGCGAGGTGCGCCAACGCGCCTACAAAATCATGTCCAGGGAATTGCTGCAAAACACGGCGCAGCGCATGAGCGTCAAGCCACTGAACAAACTGGCGCTGCACTGGCAGGCGGTGGACGGCCTGGCCGAACGCATTCGACGCCATCTACGGCCGCTGTACGTCGCGCTCGACTTCGCCGGCACGGCCCCCGATAACCCATGGCTCGCGGCGCTGACTTGGGCCAAGAGCGTGTTCGCCAAGCAGCAGCGCCTATCACAACGGCCACTCGACGAATGTCCGGCGGCAACGCTGCCGAAACGCTTGCGTCCGTACCTGCTGATGTTCGATGCCGAAGGCACGCCGACAGGCCTGCATGCCGATCGTTACGAATTCTGGCTTTACCGTCAGGTCAGGAAACGCTTCCAGGCGGGCGAGCTCTACATTGACGACAGCTTGCAGCACCGGCATTTGTCCGACGAGTTGGTTTCGATGGACGAGAAAGCCGCCGTGCTCGCGCAGATGGACATCCCCTTCCTGCGGCAGCCGGTCAGTGCCCAGCTCGATGCACTGGCGGCCGAGTTGCGTGCGCAATGGGTGGCGTTCAATCGCGAGCTGAAACAGGGCAAGCTGACGCACCTGGAATACGACAAGGACACGCAGAGACTGACCTGGCGCAAGCCCAAGGGGGAGAACCAGAAGGCGCGCGAGCAAGCTCTCTACGAGCAACTGCCATACTGCGATGTCGCCGACGTGTTTCGCTTCGTCAACGGTCAGTGCCAGTTCCTGTCGGCGCTGACACCATTGCAGCCACGCTATGCGAAGAAGGTAGCCGACGCCGACAGTCTGATGGCGGTGATCATTGCCCAAGCCATGAACCACGGCAACCAGGTTATGGCACGTACCAGCGACATCCCGTACCACGTCCTGGAGAGTACCTACCAGCAGTACCTGCGCCAGGCGACGCTACATGTGGCCAACGATTGCATCAGCAACGCCATCGCCGCACTGCCGATCTTCCCGCATTACTCGTTCGACCTCGATTCGTTGTACGGTGCCGTTGATGGGCAGAAATTCGGCGTCGAGCGACCAACTGTGAAGGCGCGCTACTCGCGCAAATATTTCGGCCGCGGCAAGGGCGTCGTCGCCTACACGCTGCTGTGCAATCACGTGCCGTTGAACGGCTACCTGATAGGCGCACACGAGTACGAGGCTCACCACGTGTTCGACATCTGGTACCGCAACACGTCGGACATCGTGCCGAGCGCGATCACCGGCGACATGCACAGCATCAACAAGGCCAACTTCGCCATCCTGCACTGGTTCGGACTTCGTTTCGAGCCGCGCTTCACCGACCTCGACGACCAGTTGCAGGAGCTGTATTGCGCCGATGATCTGGCATTGTACGAGAAATGCCTGATCCGGCCGGCTGGCCAGATCGACCGGCAACTCATCGTCGGTGAGAAGGCGAACATCGACCGAATCGTCGCCACACTGGGCCTGAAGGAAATGACGCAGGGCACGCTGATCCGCAAGCTGTGCACCTATACGGCGCCGAACCCGACGCGGCGCGCAATCTTCGAGTTCGACAAGCTCATCCGCAGTATCTACACACTGCGCTACCTGCGCGACCCGCAACTGGAGCGTAATGTTCACCGCTCGCAGAACCGCATTGAGTCCTATCACCAGCTACGCTCGACCATCGCCCAAGTCGGTGGGAAGAAGGAATTGACCGGCCGCACCGACATCGAAATCGAGATCAGCAACCAGTGCGCCAGGCTGATCGGCAACGCGATCATCTTCTACAACTCGGCGATCCTGTCCCTGCTGCTGACGAAGTACGAGGCAGCTGGCAATGCCAAGGCGCTGGCGTTGATCACGCAGATGTCGCCAGCGGCCTGGCGGCACATCCTGCTGAACGGGCATTACACCTTCCAGACTGACGGCAAGTTCATCGACCTGGATGCGCTCGTGGCGGGACTGGAGCTGGGCTGACGGAAATTTCTGGGATTCCGGCGTACAACCCCAATACAGGCAATACAGGCAATACAGGCTATGGCGTTGCGAGCATTTTATTGGTAATTTCGTCGGCGCTGACCACCAAGGATTAATAATAATGAAAAAAGTGCTTCTCAAGAACACCATCGGTTTCGCTGTGGCCGTGGCATCCACTCAACTCTTCGCCGCTGGATTCGCTCTTAACGAACAAAGCATCAGCGGGATGGGCACTGGTTTTGCCGGCCGCTCTTCTTCTGCCGATGACGCCAGCACTGTATTTGGTAACCCAGCCGGTATGGCACGCCTTAAGCGGGAACAAGTGACCGTAGGCGCGGCTGCCATTCTCGCCAAGTCAGATATCAGCAGAGACGGCAGCAATTCCCCAGGCGGCAGCTTCGATGGCGACATGGTTCCCACCGTTGGCGTACCGATGGGCTATTACGTCAAGCCAATTGATGATCAATGGGCGGTCGGATTTGGTATTTACGCACCGTTCGGCCTGGCCACCGATTATGAAAACGGATTTGCCGGCCGTTACTTCGGTAGCTACAGCAAAATTTCGGTTGTGACTCTGCAGCCGACCGTCAGCTACGCCTTCAATGACAAGATTTCGATCGGTTTCGGTCCGACCATCAACCGTATTGACGGCACATTGAAGTCTGATGTCCGCAGCAACTTTGCTGGTACGAACGACGGCGAAGTGAAAATCAGCGGGGACGACACTGCCGTTGGCTACAACATCGGCGTCATGATCCAGGCCACTGACAGCACGCGTCTAGGTCTAACCTACCACTCGATGGTTGATTACAAGCTCGACGGCAAAACAAGGATCACTGGTGCTCCGTTCAGCGTTTTCAGTGGCACCAAGTTTGATGCCTCACTGAAAATCAAGACCCCTGAGTCCGTGGATTTCTCGGTTACCCACGAGCTGACCGACGACGTGACCCTTTACGTCGGCAGCACCTGGACCCGCTGGAGCCGCCTGGAGGACATCACAGTCAACAATAGTGGCGTACCTGCGCAGTTGGGCGGCAGCTCTGGCGCAATTGGCACTATCAGTGAGCCACAGAACTGGCACGACACTTGGGCCCACGCCATCGGTGCTAGCTACAAGGTCAACAAAGAATGGACTCTGCGTACCGGCCTCTCGGTCGACCAGTCGCCTACCAACAACGAAGATCGTTCGCCACGGATCCCGACCGGCGACCGCACCGTGTTCAGCCTTGGTGCTGGCTGGAGCCCAACCGAAGACATCACTGTCGACATGGCATACTCCTACCTGATGGAGGAAGACGTTAAAGTCAGCAGCTCGAAGCCTCTTGCCCCAGGTGTAAACACCACCTACAACGCCAAGTATGAAAACAGCGCACACGGCCTCGGCCTCGGCCTGACCTATCGCTTCTAAGCGTTAGTTGGTCTAACAAAAGCCCCAGCCATGTGCTGGGGCTTTTTTTAATCCTTTGGCTTAGGCTTGAAACGAATTGGCTTCTGAACCAGGGACTAGCGGAAATTGAGTCAATTGTCCGGTCTCACCTGGTTGTGCGCTTGGCAATGCTTCCATCTTCCCGCTGGTTAAGCCCCGACTGAGCGAGAGGAAAAGGGCAGTTGGGGCGCCATTTCTTGGTCCTCGGCAAATAGGTATTCCCAGGGAGCGACGACATTGACCGACCGATCCTTTTGTAAATGCGCCGCCGAGCAAGGCCGCGACCTCTGAGTCTTTAATTTTGCCCAGTAACGCAATGCGTTCGGCCGTCCAGACCTTATGGTGCCGCTTGATCCCCAACTTCTTTCGAAGTATTGAAAGTGTGGTTGATGAGTAGCCAAACCTGGCCACCAAATCACGATCGGCTACCTTCCCAAGCAAGGACAACATTTCTTCGGGGTACTTAGGCACATTTACACTCGAAATGCCCCGGGCTTTGCGCTCTTTCTTCAGGTAGTGCAGGGTGAAACCGAACTCAGTGGATAGGTCCTGATCAGATCGCACCCCCAGCTGACTGACCAGCTCCTGCGGCAATTTTACTATCTCGCGTTTTTTTGCGTTGGGCGTTTGAGTTGGTGTGGTTGCAGGCTTAACCGTGGAGGCTATGCCCATTTTTTTTCGAAGTGCACAGACGGTTGCGATATGGTACCCAAACTGCTCACCGACCTCCCGGTCAGTAACCTTCCCCAGCAGCTGAACCATTTCTTCCGGGTATACACCACGTTTGAACTGGTCGATACCCAAGGCAAGCCGCTTCTGCTTCAAGAAGTAAGCCGAAATACCACATTCAACCGAAAGATCGCGATCCGAGCGCTTGCCGAGTTGCAGGATCACAGCTTCGGGGATCTCATTCAGTTTGTGGCTATTTGACTTGCGTTGGGCTCGTTCGCTCATAAATCGTTTCTTATTAGTCAATTCTTTCGGAAAAGCGTCGCGATTCAACACTCGTTTCAGACGGTGGTTCTTCTTGCCGGTGGCATCGACTAGGAACAGCAACTGCATGCCCCGTTCGGCCATGGCGCGAAACTGTTCTGGGGGCACCTGGTCGAGGTTGGTCGAAGAAATCATGCCGCTGATTGTGCCAGAGCAGACTCTCAGCGGCGACTAACAGATTGGCCCCAAGGCCATGGCCTAAAACATCGTGATTGAGCTACCAGCACCGATTCTTTTCCAAGGCTACCCACCCCAGCACGAGAGCTTGAAGTTGCTCGGCATCCAATCGGCTTCAGAGCCGTGTCGTGCGGGAATTGGCAAACAGATGAGCACAGTACCTACTCGCCGCACCTAACATTACAACAGCCCGCGCCATTACGGTTTCAGTGCCAATGCGCATGCCCACCTAGAATGGCTGAAAATGGTGCCCACTTAATTTGAGTGGACACCATAGCCTCAAGCGATGGCATCAGTTAGGTGTGTTTCCCGGACGCTTAGAGCGCCAGTTAAAGCTGGCGGAGGATAGTCGATGAAAGTTCGATACTGGTAAGAAATGGCGAATCAACCAGACCCCGAGTCATGCATGTTGCACCGTGAGGTGCAGGGTGAAGCGTTGACAGGGGAAACCGATGGGCCAGCCATTGAGCCGCGTAATCAGGAATTCGGGATGCCGATGCTGTTAAGCGAAGCAGAAGGCAACACGGAGCATGGCGTTATACGCCAGTCATGCTCTGATCCCGCGCGGTCGGAGACCCTGTGCACGTCGGGAAGTCCTCCGCACAGAAACTGGGAGATCTCAGCGGTGCCCAGTGCGCAAGCACCGGGCGGAGCAGGAAAGGCCAAAAGCCGTAACCCTGCTGTTCACGTCGCTGAGAAGTCGGATACGTCCGTAGTACCTGAGAAGCCATCGAACAAAGGGCCTGGCCCTGCGGAGATAGTGGAGGAAAGGGACGTAGCCAAGGGAAACACCAACAGGCCTCCCGCGCCCCGGACACTGAGCCGGATCAGCTGCGCGTCGATGGGACTTGACGGTGTACGTGAAGCAGCCCGAAGGAACAAGGGCATGCAGTTCACGGCATTGCTTCACCACATCACACCGCAGTTATTGGCGCAGAGCTTCTATGCCCTGCGCCGCGATGCAGCGGTGGGCGTGGACGGCATGTCGTGGCGAGAATATGAGGAAGGTCTTCTCCAGCGGGTGAACGATTTGCACGGAAGGCTTCACAGTGGAGCCTATCGGGCAACGCCGTCGCGGCGAGTCTATATCCCCAAAGCCGACGGCAGACAGCGTCCGCTGGGTATTGCCTCTCTGGAGTGCGGATTCCACGACACTTGGACACTCAGCCCACGATCATTTGGACACTCGTTCCATGCTCACTTGGACACCTGATCCACGTCCACTTGGACAGGCAGTCGGAGCGCAGCGACGCAGGTTTGCATTGTTAGTCTGAAGTCTCTGTCGCCGTCAATTTCGTTGCGCGTCTGCGCATCGATTCGCCCTTCAGTTCGATCCGATAAGCGTTGTGCACCAGCCGGTCGAGGATCGCATCGCCCAAGGTCGGGTCGCCGATCAGCGCATGCCATTTGTCCACCGGCATCTGGCTGGTGACCAGCGTCGAGCGGTTGCCGTAGCGGTCGTCCAGCAGTTCAAGCATGTCGCGCCGCTGCGCAGCGGTAAACGGCGCCAAGCCCCAGTCGTCCAGGATCAGCAGGTCGGTCTTGGCATAGCCGGCCATGAGTTTGGCGAAACGGCCGTCGCCGTGAGCCAGGCCCAGCTCCTCCATCAAGCGCGGCAAGCGCAGGTAGCGCACGCTGTAACCGTCGCGGCAGGCCTTGTGAGCCAGCGCGCAGGCGAGCCAGGTTTTGCCTACGCCCGTTGGGCCGCCGATGATCAGGTTCAGGCCGTCGCGCAGCCATTGGCCGCTGCCCAGTTGCAGGATCAGGGACTTGTCCAGGCCGCGTGGGCTGCGGTAATCGATGTCTTCCAGGCAGGCGTTATGGCGCAGTCGTGCCAGTTTCAGGCGGCTGCTCAGACGCGTGTTTTCACGTTCGGTCAGCTCGCGGTCGACCATCAGGCCGAGGCGTTCGTCGAAGCTCAGATCATTGATATCGGGCGTGGCGTGTTGCTCGCTCAGCGCCTTGATCATGCCGTGCAGGCGCAGGGTTTGCAGCTTGTCGAGTGTCGGGTTGGGCAGCATTTTGGTGCTCCTTTTTCAGGTCAGTGGTAGTAGCCAGGGCCGCGCAGGTTGATGTGTTCGTCGGGCAGTAGCGGCAGGTTTTGCTGGGACAGCGGTAGCTTTTCCAGCCCTTGGCGCAGGATCGATTCAAGGCTTTTGTAGCTGCACGCGCCCAGTGCCAGCGCTCGCTGGCAAGCGGCTTCCAGCCGCTCTTCGCCGTGCTGCTTGCTCAGGCGCAGGATGCCCAGGCAGGCGCGGAAGCCGTGCTGAGGATGGATTCGGCGCTCAAGGATGTAGGCGATAACGCCAGCGGTGTTAGGCCCGGTCTGCTCGGCCCAGCGGATCAGCCGTTGCGGTGTCCATTCGGCGTGCTCCCGGTGGCTCTTGGGCATGTGCTCGGTTTGGGTGGTGTGGCGGCCTTTGTGCAGCGAGCGCAGGTGACTGGCCACCCGCTGGTTGGCGTGGAAGCACTCGACGGTCTTAGCGGTTAGCCGCACTTCGAGTTGGTGCTTCACCAGCTGGTACGGCACCGAGTAGTAATGGCCCTCGACCTCGACGTGATAGTCGATGTGCACCCGCGCCTTTTTCCATTCGGCGTAGACATACGGATGTTCTGGTAGCGGTTGCAGTGCGGGTTGGTCGATGGTCTCGAAGGCCGAGCGGCGTGAGCCGGGCAGCTTCTTGAAGGGCTTTTGATTGAGGCGTTCGAGCAGCAGGCTGATTGCCGTGTTGAGTTCTCCGAGCGAGAAGAACTGGCGGTTGCGCAGCACTGCCAGGATCCAGCGCTCGACCACTTGCACACCCACTTCAACCTTGGCTTTGTCCTTGGGTTTACGCGAACGCGCGGGCAGTACGGCTACGCCGTAATGCTCGGCGAGATCGCGGTAACTGGGGTTGATGTCCGGCTCGTAGCGATGCGCCTTGGTGACGCCACTGCGCAGATTATCGGGCACCAGGATCTGCGATGTGCCGCCGAAAAAAGCAAAACAGCGGGCGTGCGAGCCCAGCCAGTCGGGCAGTTTCTGCGACCAGGTGGCCTCGGCAAAGGTGTAGCTGGACGCGCCGAGGACGGCGACGAAGATCTGGGCCTGACGGATTTCACCGGTCTGTCGGTCGATGATGGGCGCGGTCTGTCCGGCGTAATCGACGAACAGCTTTTCGCCGGCACGGTGCTCCTGGCGCATGACAACGTCGACCTTGGCGGCCCAGAGGCGGTAGTGCTCGCAGAACCAGCTGTATTGGAAGCCTTGCGGGTGAGCGAGTCGATATTCCTGCCAGAGTAGGGCCAAAGTGACGCCGGGGCGGCGTAACTCGGCATGCGCCCAAGACCAGTCAGGCATCGGACGTTGATCGCTGGGAACTGTTGGTGCTGGAGGGAACAGGCATCGCTCCAGTTCGGCATCCGATAACAATGTCAGAGTTCTCCAATCAACAGTCACATACGAGTAAAGCGAACTCTAATTCGTGCTTACGTTGGTTTTCGGTTCCATTGCTCCCCAAACCCCTAACACAACATCTTGTGCCGCTGGCCAGCTGATCGAGCACAAGATATAGCGGTAAACAAAAGCCCCGCAAATGCGGGGCTGGTTTGGTGCGAGTGTGCTACTTGCTGCGCACTATCACAGCTGCATCCGGCGCCGCTGTTCTTCACTCACAGCGGCGCTAACCAACGTCAACAGACGGTCTACCGGCTTCTCTACCGATGCGCCGAGGAACAGGCGCTGTGTCGCGTGGTACACCTGGCCATTGGCAACAACGTTGACCATGAGCTGCCATTTAGACGTATCTTCGCCAATGGCGATTGCGCGGCGGGGCTGAACCTCTTGGATCGAGGACAGGCGAATCCATCGCCAGTCATCGACACTGAAGGCCGGGAGCTTTCCTTCCACGCTGGGGTAAACACGGAGCCAGATAGGCAGCTCACCGTGCACGGCAATGCCATCACCGCCCAGCAGGTCCACGACCACGGCCATGACGCTTTCAAACTCGCGGGCGCCAAACTTGCTCACGGAGGGCACCAGCTCTTCCACGCCACTACGACCAAGCAGCAGCAGTTGGTCGTATACATCGCCTGTTTGTGGCTCGCCACAACCCATGGCGATAAGGCTCTCACGCACCGCGTTGGTGATCTCGGAAGCGGTGGCGGTCCAGATATTGGTTGCTTCGGTCATGCATACTTCTCCTTGGTTGTTGCCCTGCAGGGCGCTCAGCGGCTTGAACTCCTACACCGCAGCCATTGCTTGTTTCTTGAACATCGGGTCGTACAGGATTTCCAGCACTTCACGTTTTTCCATGTACACGACCACATCCAACGTGGTGTTGATGGTCTTCATGATTACGTCGTAGTCGAGCGCCCGACCGATTTCCGAGGCCTTTACCAATGTGGCGATACGCGCTGGGGTGCTGGCCGCGCTGTCAGCGTGCGTCGAGAAAATGCCCCCAGGGTGCCCCGTGTTCGCGCCGGCCAGGTAGTCCCAGGCTGCATCGTCGCGCAGCTCGGTCAGGAAGATCCGGTCCGGGGACAGGCGCATGCACAGCTTGAGGCATTCACGCGCCGACATTCGCCCGTCGCCTTCGCCGTACATCAGATAGCCCACCTCATCGAGCCGGTTATCGTCGATTTCGTGCGTATCTTCCATCAGCAGCACACGCTCAACCGTAGGCACCGCCCCCATCAACGAGCGGGTAAGCGTAGTTTTGCCGGAGCCGGTAGGACCGGCTACGGCAATGTTCCGCTTAGTCTTGACGGCCAGCGTCAAGAAGCCTTCCACGTCACCCTTTTCCAACAGCGCAAGCAACTCTTCCTCGAACGGCTCAAGAGAGAATTGCTCAGACTGCTTACGGTGTCGCACCTTGGCAAAGCGGCCTTCCTGGGCAAGCTGGGCCAGGCTCTTCGATACGGGCAAATGCTTACGAATCGACATGAGCATGGTCCCCTCGACAGTCGCAGGAGGCCAGCAGAACGTCCCCCGAGATCCGTCCGGCAACTTCACGTAGCTGATAGGCGTGCGGCCGAGTCCGTTCAGGCTCAGTAGATGGTCATTCAAGGCCCACAGGTAGTCGTAGGTGATCCGTGGGTCGGCGTGCAAGACACGCCCTTTGGGCGTGTCACATACCACCTGGCCGAACTTGTTCACCCGGATCTCGAACACTTCTGGATCGTCGAGGTACTGCCGCAGCGGGGCGAAGTTCGCCGCCGCCAGGGCCATGTCCATGTCTGCTAAAGCCAGGTCGCGCTCGGTCGCAATATCCATATGTGCCTCCCTCACTCCACCATTTCCAGGCCATACACATCGCTGAAATCAACGTCACGCGGCACGAAGATCGAAACGGCTTCGCCGTGATTGACGGTCAGGGTTGGCGGGATGTTGATCGTGGCGCGCAACACTTCGCGGGCCAGCGAATCGGAGGTGTTCGAGGTGTTGTCGAGGTTCACGGTCGTGTCGCTGTCCGACTTGTCGGTGGAGTTCACCAGGGCCTGCATCAGACCACGGCTCAGGTCACTGAACACGGAAATGAACATGGCGCCACCGAAGCGATCCCAAAAGTGGGTATCGACCTGGCCAGGAATGCCGGCGCTACCGAGGCGGTTGGTACCAGGCGCATCGAGGTAGGCCACGGCGCCGTCGCGGTTGCGAACCCGCGACCACAGCACAAAGGCCCTGGCCTGGCCCATCAGGATGCCGCCACTGACTTCGCCTGTGATCTTCGCGCCCTTGTCGATCAGCACCACCGAACCGTCAGCCGAACGAACCTCCTTCGACACTTGGCAGGAAACGAAGCCGGGAACAGTGGTATCCAGCTCGGTGATCGTGCCGCAATTAATCATCGTGCCAGCGGCTATCGACATGCTCATGTTTTTCATGAGTGTCGCCCTGGATGCAGTGTACCGGGCGCTATTCATGCGCGTGGCCAGCTCCGAACTGCCACTGCTGGTTTGTACCGGCTCGGCCTTCTCACCACGACTAGGCGTAGCGACTGCACCCTGGGAGCGCATTTCCTCTGTCCCGCTCGACGCACTGAGCCGGCGCTGCATGGCCTTTTGCTCAGGCGTTAGCTCGACCTTGCCCTGCTGTCCGGGCTGGGTCTGTTGCACCGGCTGCTGGTAGGTACTGGCGGCTTGCTCCTGCTCGGCTGACTGTTCGACAGGTTCGTCCTCGGCGTTCGCAGGTGTGGTTGCGAAGCTCACACCCGGCAAGTTCCTGGCCTTGTTGGGCGAGGCTTTTTCGGCCTGTTCCTGCTGCTGGAGTTTAGGCGCAATCACATTTTTGTAGACGATCCAGCTAATGAGACACAAGGCAATCAGGAACAACACGCCGATGAATGCTCGCAGGCCTGGCACTTTCTTTTTCGGCCCACCATCGAACCCGCCCCGGTCGTCCTCGAACGTGTCCAGTTCGTCGATATTTACGTCGCGGCTCATTCCTCACCCCCTTTCAACACGCGCTTAACCACGGGCGAGTTGGTGCCGGTCTTGCTAGCGCCCAACGCCGGGTTGTAACCGCCATTGACTACACCCACCACGCGATCACCCAGGCGAACCCGCCATTCACGCGCCGTTGTCTCGGCCACGATGATGTTGGAATACTCGCCCTCGATGTGCGTCTGTGGGATGGTTTCCTTGCCATCCGGGCCAATCATGTAGACGTTTGGCAACGCTGCATTGGCCGGAAACTCGAAGTAGGTAAAGCGGAAATCATCCCAGGTGTGGGTCGGCCTGATTTCCTGGCTGCTCTCTTCATCGGAGCGGGTATAGGCGATGTTCACTGGCCCGTTATTACCCTTGGCCAGCGCCTCGCGGACGCGGCGTTCTTCGAGCTTTTTGTTAGCAACCTTCATGTCTTCAAACGGGTATTTGAAGATGACGCCTACCGTGGCTTTGCGCATGCTCCAAGGCGTCTTGATGAACTCTTCTTTCACTTGTCCATCAGGGCCTTTGACGGCATTGCTGCCGATGTAGTGCAGCAGGAAGTAGTACGTCCGTTTGCTGGTCACTACGGTCAGGTTGGTGTCGCTCAGCTCGGCAATCGGCCTGATAAATACGTTGTTGTCCTTGTTGACCAACTCCCAGGCGCTTTTCGCACCGAAGTTATGCGTCACGTAGACCTCATCCGGGGCAAACTGGATGAGGGTTTGCAGGCCCACCACCCCATCGATTTGAACAACGTCCATCGGGTTGTAGATCACCGTCTTGATCCGATAGTCGTAGGGGCTGTCTGTCTTCTCGTTGAGGGCCAGGGCCGGCGCCGATACCAGCGCCGCTGCCAAGGCAGTTGCAATAGCGAATTTGAGATTCATTATCGGCCCCCCCACACTGGCAACAGATTCGGCGTTGACTCGGTACGAGTAGACGCGGAATCCAGCCGGGTTGATGTAGCGCTGCGCCGCCGTCAGCTCCATGTTGTCGTAGCGATAGGACAGGGTAGCGATCCAGAATTGCGGAGCCTCATCGGCACCACGGGTACGGTACTTTTCAGTGGTTGAGAAGCGAACCGTAGCGATACCTGTTTCACGGTCGAGGATGACCGAGGAAACCTTGACCTTGACCGACTTGCGGTCGCCAACGGTCTTATCCATGGCTTCCTTGGTGCCCCACTTGTAGCGCTTCTGGTAATCCTCAGCCACATCAGGGCCGGCCATCAGGCCGATAGCGTCATAGTCTGCCTGCGCCGTGTTGAACTCGTAGCTTTCGTAATGACGGATGAACGTAGAAACCCAGTAGGTATCTGCTACATCGCCGTAGCTGGATTGCGGGGTCAGCAACGACACCTGCTGGATAGTGCCGTCACTATTCATAACCAGCATGTGCGCTGGGACCGGCTGGCTGTAGCGGTACATGGTGAAGCCGGTCACGGCCAACGCCACGCCGGCCAGAGCACCCAGGCCAGTCGCTACCCACCAGGCAACTCGACGGGATTTCAGCACCTCATCGAGCAGATCCGTTTCCAGGTTCTGGCGTTCTTCTTGGAACACGGCCATGTCGGCCTTGGTAATTGCCTCGTTCTTATCAGCCCGACTCATTCTTTACGTTCTCCATTCGTGGCCTGGGGAATTACCCCGGGGCGTCCTACAAGGGCGCTGGGCAACGTCTTGTTGACCGGCACCAAATTGGTCATGTCAGGCTCAGGTGCGGGCTTGGGCTTGCTTGCGCATCCAGCCAGAGCCGCAACCAGTAAGATCCCGACCAATCCCGTCGAAAACCGCACCATGTGAATTACCTCAGATGAGAAAAAGACAGGGCCATAATAAATCCCTGAAATTATAATTTCAAGGACTTATTACGGCCCGAATGTGATTCCTTTTAGCCTGCTCGGCGTGAACCTCTGGCCATGCCCTGCATGGCAGTACCAACAGCGCTTGCCGCTGCGCCGGCTGGACCGGCTGCCGCACCTGCCGCTGCTCCAGCAGCTGCACCACCGGCACCTGCACCGGAGCCAGCGCCGGCGCCGCCGCCTTTTCCGCCGTTACCACCACCACCCTTGCCTGGGCGTTGACGGCCCGGTACGAACTGCACCGAAACACCACTACCCCAGGACGCGGCCAGGTCCGGGATCTTCTTGAGGACAAACCATGTCACCACGGTCAGAAGGCCGCAGGTGATGATTGGTACCAAGATCGGGGAGTTGGCAGCCGGATCAGCCGACGCCGCCACCGCCTTGCCGTAAAACTTCATCAGCAGGCCGAAGGTGGCGGACAACAGGATGGTTATCAGCCCGAAGTTGATGACCGAACCGATCCACTTCGAGAACAGCTCGCGCAGGGAATCGAACATCAGGCACATGATAAAGATCGGCCCGAAACAGACCGCGATGGCCAGCATAAACTTGGCCATCAGGATCAAGGCCGCACCAATACCGCAGACCAGCACCGTAGAGAGAAGCACCGCAGCAGCCAGCAAGAAGCTAGCAAGGCCCGGACCACTGGTCACGCCTGCGTTGTCGAAGGCCTTCTGCGCTGTTTTCAAGCCATTTTCCAGCGCCTTGTCGATGGTACTGGCGACTTCGTTCTGCACGCTGGAACCCGACTTGCCATCGACAATCAGGATCGAGGCGAACTCATCGGGGGTTTTCAACGCGACATCTGCGAGTTGTTTCTGATACCACCCGCCAGCCGACGATATGCTCAGAATGAGGCCCCAAAATGCGAACTTCTTGAGCATGTCCGTCAGCGGCTCGCCGTCGCCGCCGTAGAGTTTGAAGGTGCCTTCGACCATGAGAACAATGGTTAAACCCAGGGCAACCAACGGTGTTACAGCAGCAATGATGGTCGCCACGTTCGACGCCACCAACTCCTTGGACACTTCGTCCATGTAGCTGAAAATCTGAGTCGTTGCGTTATAGGCCATTGTTCACCCCCGTCACTTCTTGTCGAGCTTGAGGTCGATGCTGTAATCCGACTGCCCCTTGCCCATGGTCACTACTTGAGCCTCAGCGGCAAGTGCATTCTGGCAATCAGCGCTCACCTGCTCCTTGGCATCGTTACGGCATTCGGCAACGCGAACCGCTCGTTCCTTGTCATGCTGCATGTACCACTCTTTGGTGTTGGCCTCACCACAAGCGGCCAGGGCAGCGAAGAGTGGCAGCAGGCATACGATCTTTTTCATAACGGTCATTCCGTGAGGTTAGGGGCTTCGAGACTGTCGTTTTTATCGCCAATGACATAGCGGCGAACGGCGGTCTGTTGTTGTTGTTGCAGTACCTTGTCTTGCGACTGCTGGAGGATGGCCATCAGTTGCAGCTTGGCCTGCTCGCCCTGGATCGCGCCCTGGGCGGTCGAAATCCTGGCTTGCAGGTCTGCGATCTCTTTCTGCGACGTGGTTGTGTCGATCTGGTTGGTCAGCGTCTGGATATCTTCCAGTTCGCGCATCTGGTTGTTGTAGGCCTGCTGCGCCATTACGCGGTCATACGCCCCTTTCTCCTTGAGACGCTGGTTCACCAGGTCCAGGGCCTCGCTGCGGCCCATGTTCTCCACCTCGCTATCGAACTGCCCGAGCATGTCGCGCACAGAACCTGTGATGCTCGAATTGCTGTTCATCGCGTCGGAGTAAACCTTGCCCCAGTCAGCCGGCAGGTTCTTTTGCAGTTCCCCAGCACTGCCTGGCAGCATCCCACCGAATCCGCGTGCGCCGGTCATAGAGGCGTACATGCCTTCTTGGGTTTCCAACTGCGACTTGAGATTGGCCAACTGCTGGACCATGTTCTCGACTTGCAGCACCGTGTTGGCCAGCACGCCAGGGTCTTCGACAATGACCTGTGCATGCGAGACGCTCGCGACACCCAGGAAGATGGCCATCGTGCAACTACGCACAATGGCTTTTGCCTTGAACGCCGGCAGACGCTTTACGTCCTGGGTCGCCGCAGCGGCGAATACGTACTTTTCCATGTCAGTTGCTCCTGTTCTGTTGCTTGGGTAAAACCGCTTCCCAGTACTTCGGCAGCCACACCTCTGGCTTGGCGTTTGGATTGGCGGCAAGGATGCTTTCCAGGCGATCCGCATTGTCCGGGGTGCCCGAGAGGATGCTGATTGCCTTCTCCATCCCGCGCAGATCCATGGTGGCAATGGCCGATTGACTGCCCTGCTTGACCAAGAACTGACGGCTGAATTCAGGGATGTTAAGCAGCGCCTGATATTCCGCCTCGGTCAGTTTCAGCCCCTTCATGTAGTCCACTGGGTCGGCTTCCGGGTTTTCCAGCAGGATCTTGGTCACGCACTGCTGCATGATCGTTTTGCCGATCCGGCTTTCCAGGGCGTCGTTTGGTTCCTGCGTGGAGAAGACGTAGATCGCGTCCTTTTTCCGGTCGGTCTTCAAGCCGCGCTTCACTTCAACATCCATGTAGGGATCGTCCAGATACTGGGCGAACTCATCGAATACCTGAATCACGCGGCAGCTACCATCGATGGCCAGGCGCACGCGATAAAACAGATACATCAGCAACGGCGTGCGCGCTTGTGGGGCCGGCTGATCCGGGGCCACGATAAAGTCGGTCAGGTCGAAGCCAAACACCTTGTGCGTGTCGAAGGTCAGGGCGTCGGACGGGTTATCGAACAACCAGCCATGTTCGCCACCTCGGCACCAGGGCTTGAGCATTTCAGCCAGGGACAATTTCTGCTGGTTGTTAACTCGTGCCGCTGCCGGGATCTGCCGCCAGATCGCATAGAACGAACGCAACTCCTTGGCGACCAGGCCACTGACCATCACATGGTCGACAGCTTTGCCGATGAGTTCCACGTCGGTCTGTTCAATCGGGCCGCCGTTCGTGGTTTCCGCGCAAATCCTGATCAGACGCTTGACCATGGCCACGTTGGCGGTAGTCGGCTCGATTTGCGCCGGCTGCCAGCCCGTCGATTCGCCCTCGCGCAGCACGGTATAGCGCCCTTCCAGGGACGTCACCAGGGGCATCATGCCCCGGTCTTTGTCGTAGCAGATCACCCGAGGCTCGAACTTGCTGGACTGGGTAATCAACGCATTGAGCAAGGTCGTCTTACCGGCACCGGTCTGGCCGAGGATCAGGGTGTGGCCTGGCGGGCGCTTGCCGAACGACTGTTCTTCCATCGGCGACACGTGCCAGTTGAAGAACAGCGGCGTACCTGCCGTGGTCTTGAACAACGTGACTGCTGGTCCCCAGGGGTTGTTGTTCGCCTTGCCAGTCATGAAGCCGTGAAACGGCGAAAAACACAGGAAGTTCCAGCTATTCACGGGGACCGGGCGAGGAACGAACGCATGGTTGGCCGGCAGCATGGCGTAAAAAGCAGCCTCGGAAGCGAGGCCAACTGAGTCAGCCTTGATACCGCAGTCGGTCATCATGCCCTTGGCCTTGCGAGCTAGTTTCTGTACGCCTTTCGCAGTGTTTGCCCACACGTGGATAGTCGCGTGATGGAAACCCATGACAAACCGCCGCGAGGTCACATCGTCCTCGGCGTCTTCCAACTGCCGAATCTGCGACTTGCCCTTGTCCTTGGTTTCCAGCATCGATTTCTGCTGGTTAGACAGGAACGTCTGAGCAGCCCCCAGTGACATGCAGCAATAGGATTGGGTCAGCACGTACTCAAAATCTGCTTCCATCAGCAGGTTCAGCTGGCCAGGCTCCGTCTCATCGTCGTAATCGACGATCTCAACACCAGCCAAGTAATCAATACCATCGAAGCGGCGGCGCTGGATAATGTCGCCCCAAATAGAGGATACGGGCCGGGTTTCCACCAAATACGAACGAATCTTCGAGCGGCAAACGGGTACTGGCTGCCAGTAACCGTTGATGAGGAACGACAGCCATTCCAGGGCAGTAGAAAATGCCCGAAGGCTCCCGGCGCTTTCTGACGCAGTAACTGCCGGCGCCGGCGCGGTCTTCACCGTATCGGCCAGAAGGTCGTCAGGATCGATATCGAAGGCATCAGCCTCAAGCCCGGTTTCATCAGCCAGCCAGGTGTCATCTTCCTGATTCTCGGCAGTGGCGATTTCGCCGCGGCTGTTGCGATAGTAGACGCCCAACCGCTCAATACCGTAAGGCTTGAGCGTGTGCATGACACGACTGCTGATCTCTTCCAGGGCGCTCAACGCCTCGTTGCGCATGTCTACCAACTCTTCGCGGGTTGGTCGCTCCATCTTGGAAAAGACCTTCTGCGCCAGGTCGCCTACGGGGTTGTAAACCACCGTGAGGTAGAGATCATTCACCATCAGCGGCTTAGACTGGAAGCTCTTGCGGTAGCTGTCGTCAAAGTGCTGGGCGAACGCCAGGTTCCACTCCGTTTCAGGGTAGTCGTTGACCTCGCGGTGATGCTGATGGGTCCAATACTTGACGTGCTCGGTGCTGATCTGCCTGAACATGGTGTTCAGGTCGCGGTGCCAGCGGATCAGGTCGAGATCCGAGGCGCAATCGTGCGTGCGCCCACGAAGCTTGAAGATCGTCAGCAGCTCGCCGTTTTCCGTGCTGATTACGTGATCGGTGATGTGGTGTTGATACGGTACGAATTTTTTGAAGGAAGGTTCCTTCGTGAATTTTTTGACGCTCTTTACATCGCGGGTTGTTACGGCCATTAGTCTTGATCTCCGTAGTCCCTGGGCGAGTAACTAGACCCACCCCACAAGTTCGTAAATGAGGATTCAGACCTGTTCACAATCTTGGTTTTCCAAGCCAGGTAGAGAATCCGAAAAGCTCGGTCATCGTGTTTGGTGATGCACCATTCGATGACAAACAGGAACACGAACACCCCGATGGCCCACAGGTGGATGAACTGGAACAACGCGCCGCAGAACATGAAGGTGACGAGCAACACAGTTCGAGGCACACCAGCTAAGGTCGGCAACCGAGTTGCCCCTTTGAACAAGGGGAACCGTCCTTGTGAGAAATTCAATTCGATAACCTCCCAAGGGCGGGACCAGTAGGTCCCGCCCTACTGGTATCAGCTGAAGAAGAAACTGACGATGTAACTGGCAGAACCAGCACCGATCATTGCGAGGGCGCCACGGGTAGCGAAGTCAGCGCGAACCACGTGCGCCCACCAGAGGATGCACAGCACCGCCAGTACCACGGCGCAGGCCAGCGGAATCCACGTATCGAGCCAGGTTTTCATCGAGGTCAGCGAAGAGTTTGCCGTATCAACCCCCGCTGCTTGGGCCAGGGTAGACCCAAAGATGCACAGCAGAACCATGCAGACCATGCCCAGTTTCTTGCCGTTTACACCAACATTCAGTTTGTCCATATTTCACTCCGTTACTGGTAAATCAAAGTCCGTTAATAGAAGCTCACACCTTTCGATGCTTAGCTTTTCCCTCAGCCACTCGGCTAACAGTCGAAGATCAGCCCACGTTCTAACCTCCCCTGTATCCTTTACGCGCAACGAACAACACACCGTTTGCCCGTCGTCGCTAATGACTTCAAAGAGTGGAAGCCATTTCTTTTCTTCCAACCTCTGAATCCATGTCCGTATTAATTTCTTCTTGCTGCACATTTCCTCTAATTGTTTTTGCTGGATGAGAAAGACCTTCATTGGGCGCTCCGTCATGTTGCCGCGCCATCACCTCGAAACCGTCTTGAGTGCTATTGGCAAACCCGTCCGGGGTTGAATCATCGAACCCATCAGACCTACCTAACCTTGCGTTTTCAGCCGGTAGCGCGTTCTCCTGCCCAACGCTACTTCCCACCTGGCCGCCTTCACTCTCGACTCCATCGACGCGCAGCGCAGGCACTTTCATAGTGTTATTGGCTTGAGCCACGGCAAGAACCTTTCCCACATATCCATTTGTGTAACCGTCCCGCTGGTTGCCGGTGTTGTAGCAACTAAGGGCATTTCGCAAAGCAGCCTGCCCGTCCTGATTAGTCACAACAGCGGCCCGGTAGCAGTCCGACAAGATTCGGTCCAGGGCGGCCAGATTCTTACACGGCTCAAGCATGTCCACAGCAGAAACCCCTAACGCTGCCAAGTTCCCCGACCAGATTTGCCCGTAGCCGGTATCGAAACTGGCGCCTTCGCGAGCAAGCTTTTCGACTACCCCCTTCGCGTCCTCGAAGGTTTCAGTCTTCGGCTGCTTACTCCAGGGCACGCCGTTTACATGGACTGCAAATGGGTTGTTTCTCGACTCATGGCTAACCAAATAACCGACCGTCTCAGGCGCCACGTTCGGCGCACATTGCTTTGCCAAAGCCATGACACTCATCGACAATTTACCGTTCGCATTAGCCAGCAATGGATTTCCGGCGGCGACGAGCGCAAGAGCAATGACTGCGGTGAAGGTTTGATGGTTGGCCATTCCGTTTGTCCTTGAAATTGCAATTTCAGTGAGTAACCGCTATTATGAGGGCAGTTGAGAACATGTCAAGCGAATGCGATGACAAAGATGCCGACAAGAGCAAACCAGCGGGGAAACCGAAATCCGTGCCCACAACACGCGAACTGGAATTCGTACCTTTGGGAGAGAGACCGCCGCGAGGCCAGGCCAGGTATAGAGATCCAACCAATCCGTTTCATACGTGGAGCGGCAGGGGTAAACGCCCCGCTTGGTTGAAGGAGTATCTGGACGCCGGCAGACAGCTCGCGGAATTCGAGATACAGGAAAAGGAGGACTGAGATATGGGTGAAGTCGTTGAGCTGCCCGCAGGCAGAAAGCGGAACCGCCAGGTGCAGAAGATCCGCACTGTGGCTACGAAGGATCGAGCAGCGAACGGTAAGCAACCGTCGTTCTTGGCAAGGGCTGCCTCGGGCGCTAAACGCTTCGCCATCGATGCTTTGCGTATCACCACCGGCAACCTGTTCGGCCTCGCAGGCCGACTGCTTTGGCTTGTGCGCCGCCCCATTAGCCTAGTGCTGACGTTCGGCGCCGTGTCGATGCTGGTGGTATTCGTCATCCAGGCCGCCAATGGCTGGCCCGATCCGAAACTGGTTGTGCTGTCCATAGTCGGTTTGATCGCCTTCCTTGCCGCCTCGGGCGGCTACGACCGCCTAGCCCGCGCATTTTTCCACATCGAGCACAGACTAAAAGGAGAGTAGTCCCATGAAACGATCAACGGTCGTCGTCGCCCTCTTGGCCAGCCTGGTACTGGTAGGCACCGCAGAAGCCCGTGACCCGTGCAAGACCATGATGTGCATGGCAGGCAAAGCAGGTCTCAAGGGCGGTTCGCTGGCAGACAGCGATTGCAGCGGAGCGGTATCCGACTTCTTCTCAATCGTCGTCAAGAAGAAGGGCAAATTCAAACCCGAGGCAACAGCCCGGGCCAGGGAAGAATTCTTGAATTCCTGCCCTGGCTCGGACAAAAACCAAGGCACCATCAGCCCGATCATTTCAATGTTCGGCATGACACGTTAAGGAAATCTCTATGGAAAACAGGACTCGCACTATCACCAAACTCCTGCCGGCATTGTTGCTGGCCACCGTTGGCCTAACTGGCTGCGCCACGTCGAAACAGGCGGATCAGACCAACGAGCAGCTACACCAAGTCAATCAAGGTCTGGTCAACATTTCGGCCCAGCTCGCCGCCCTGGAAGCGAAGGCAAACCGCCCTGCCCCAGCTCCTGCCCGTGGCTGCCTGCTGGGCGGTCAGATCTACTCACCAGGCGCAGTAGTCGCGGGTCGGATTTGCGAAGACACACGCGGTATTCGCATCAGCGATCAACCACCAGTGTACGGCTGGGGCCTGCACACCAACCCACGGCGATAAGCCTCCACAGAAGCCCGCGCAAGCGGGCTTTTTCTTGCCCATGCGAAACCTTGGCCACGGCTTTCCTACTGCGCACCTGGCCCGCCAGGCGCTGCGCGCTCCGCTTGCCCTCCGGCCTGTCGGCCTGCGCGGCGGCCTGCTGGCCACCTTGCCGCCCCTGCGCGTCCTGGGTGTGCTCATCACCCTCCGGCTGGCCGCTATCAGCCCTATTCGCCTACCCTCCGCTGGGCCTATGCCGTCAAGGGGCTTTCGCGGCATATGCTCACTCCCTCCGGTCGCTCCGCTATTCCACGGTCCCCATGACGGCGGCCCAGCTCCGGGTAGTCGGGGCTTACCGCGACCAACCGAAGGCTGACGAGCAGATCCACCGGGGGAGACTTACGCTCCAGGGCAAAAGCGGGGCTGCACCCGCTTCGCGGGCGCGCTTTATGTTTACCTCCCGCTCCCACCTCGGCATCTAAGCAGCTCCGAAAAGCGCGCCGCGTCAAGTCAATTATTCGTCAAAGATTGTTTGACCAACAGTTGACGACAGGGCCGCGATTTGAGATACTAACCACGTCGAAGCAATACCGCTTCAACACCCCGGAAACCAGCGGCGGCAACCGCTCCGGGGAATCTGCGAAGGAGTTTCCATGAGCGCTTATATCCTGAATCGTTTTCACATCTCCGCCATTCTCATGTTCACCTGCACCGGCAAGCCGGATGCGACCACCTACCAGATCCTTGCGGATCAAGGCCAGCAACTGCTTGACGAAAACATTCGCTCCGTGCGCACCCGCTACCCTGGCGAAACCTTCAAGGGCGAGCTGTTCGGCCTGGATGAAACTGTGCGCAAACCTACCCCGCTCGAAGCCCTCAAACTCATCCAGTGCTTGGAGTATCAGTCCAACCAAAACCCCGACTATTACGCTACCCAGGCATTCCGCACCCTGCATGAAATTCGCCGCATAGCTCAGTCCAAGCTGCCGGGCTGGGACCAGACAAGTTGGGATTTTGTCTGATGGCTGCGAATGCCCATCACGTAGCGCCGCCCATGTGGCGCTACTCCCTTCGATGGTGCCTGCCGCACCAGCCCTGCCCTGGCGACTTTGAGTTGCTGGTGATCGAGGCCCCAGCGGGGACGCGGATGCCGGAAGAAATGCACCAGGCATGGCAGCGCCGCCCCGTGGGTTACGGTGTTTGCCTGGACTTCCCCCAGTCCCGCGCCGTCAAGCGCTGGAGTGCCGAGGCCAAAGACCGGGTACGCAAGCAGAAGATGGCCAAGCGCATCGAGAAGGCCGCGCCGCTGTTCGCTGACGAGTTGATCGCCCGCGAGCTGGAGCAGCGCCCCGACTACTTCAAGGGGGAGTGAACCATGCTCAGTACGCAGATCCGCCCAGCACAGCCTGGGCTATTCACCGCCCAGGCCCTGGGCGTTGACGACTTCGAGCTAAGCCAGATCACCGCCGAGTTCAGCGCCATTAGCTCGGGCGAGCTGGAGCACCACTTGTTCGACGCGCCTAGGCCGTCCGAGATCGTGCGCCTGGCCGACAAGGTGGCCCGCCACACCCGGTCACACGGCTGGCTTGACCAGGCCGCCGCCCAAGCCCGCATTGCCGAATGGAAGCGCCACGCCTTCGCCCAGGGCGAAGGGCGGGCCAATGCCGACAAGGTAGTGCTGTCGCTGTTCGACCATACCGGGCAGTGGTCGCAGCCGTGGGAGGATGCCGGCTACCAGGTCCTGCGCTTCGACATACAGGACAACCCCGTTACCGGCGACGTAAACGAGTTCGGCGCCGGCTTCTTCGGTGACTGGTTTGGCGATTTCGACGGCCTGGATATCTACGCCATCCTCGCCGCGTGCCCGTGCACAGAATTCGCCACCAGTGGCGCCCGACACTTCGCAGCCAAAGATGCAGACGGGCGCACGGTTGCCGCCGTGCAGCTCGTTCACCAGACATTGCGCACCATTGAATATTTCCGGCCTGCCGTATGGGCCATCGAGAACCCGGTAGGTCGGATCGAAAAGCTGGGCGGCCTGCCGCCGTGGCGCCTAGCCTTCGACCCGCACCACCTGGGCGACCCGTACACGAAGAAAACCCTGCTTTGGGGCCGCTTCAATGCAAACCTGCCCATTGCCCCGGTCGAGGCCTCGGACGGCTCGAAGATGCACCGCAAGTTCGGCGGCAACCGCCTCGCCACCAAGAACGCCCGCAGCGCAACCCCGGAAGGGTTTTCCTACGGGTTCTTCATGGCCAACAACGCCCAGGACAACCCGGCGCTGGCCATAGCCTACAAATACGACCGACTCGACGCCGGCCTGCTACGCGCCGCGCTCGATGCTAATGTGAGCGCCCGCGAGATCGACGAGCTGGTGGCGGATGCTTACTACATGGACATGGACGATAGCGCTGCCGAGTCAGCGCTACGCCAAGCGATCTCTACACAGAACCCACCTACATAGGACTGCCGTTATGCCGAAACCGAAGCGCCCAAATATGACCCTGCGCGAGCAGGAGGATGCAGCCAAGATCCAGTGTTACGACTGGAACGCCCAGTACAAAGAAGGCGTGACAGTGACCTATGAAGAGTTGCTTGGCTCGGGCGAGTCGATCCAGACCAAAACCTGCGGTCGAGCATTCGTCATGTGCTGCGAACCGGTCATCATGGTGGAGGATGTTTCGGGCGCAGTGTCCCTGGACCACTGCACCGTTGTCGCAGAGGAAGCCGCGTAGATCCCGGCAAATGCCTGTGCAGTAAACGGTCGTTTGCTGCACACTTCAAAAAGAGCGCCCCAGGGCGTTTTTTTTGGGACAAAACTGTAAACTTTCCCGTAAACTTTTCAGTGTAATCATTAGGTGTTCGCAAACAGGAACCCGCAAGCCCGACAAGGAGGAACTGCATGCGTAGCAGCAAAGACACGTCCACCCTAGACATACTGACGGGTGGCTTGCGCATCGGGTATGCGCGGACCAGTAAGCAGGACCAGAACCTGGACCTACAGCGGGACGCGCTTATTGCCGCTGGTTGCACGCGGATATATGAGGAACAGATCAGCGGGGCCAGGGCCAACCGACCCGAGCTGGAGCAGATGCTAAAAGCACTTCGCCCAGGGGACACCGTTGTCGTATGGCAGCTTTCCCGCTTCGGTCGAAGTCTCTCCCACCTGCTCCAGCTCATGGCCCAACTGGAAACCATGCAGGTTCGCTTCGAATCGCTCACCGAACACATCGACACCAGCACGGCGGGCGGGCGGATGCAGTTGAACGTCTTCGCCACCCTGGCGGAGTACGAGCGCGAACTAAACCGCGAGCGAACCATGGCCGGCCTGGAGGCCGCCCGCGCACGGGGACGCAAAGGGGGTCGAAAGCCAACGCTAGGCGCGAAGGAGATCCGCGATATCAAGATACTGCTGGCCGACCCCTTGACGACCGTGAGCGACGTGGCCGCCAGGTTCAAGGTCAGCAGAACAACCATCTACAAGTATCTGAGCAAGGAGGCCCAGCATGTCGTCCAATGAGTTGTTTGATATCGACCCCGACGTGGCCACCACCCCACCACCGAAACGTCGGCCAGCGGCCAGAGGCCCCTTGGTCGGGCAGGACGCAATCAACATCGACAAGTGGCGCAAGCGCATCGAGGCTGAAGCACGACCAGGCGAAACCTACCAGCAGGCGGCGGAGCGGCTGAAACGCGAAGAGGCCAAGCAACCGAAGGACAAGGCACCAGGGCGCGAAGCGGTGAAGACCTCAGCGGGACGCAAACAAGTAGTGGTGCTCGAAACGCAGCTCGATTTCTGGATCGCGACCGGCCTGCCGGCGATCCCCAAAGATGAGCGACCTACGATGGAGCACCCGATCTACGCCGTGGAAGACGGAGATACCAGGCAGATCACCTACGAGCACAACGGGAACAAAATCGAGATCACTCCCAGCGTTGCCGGTCGGGCGACCCAGCATGACAAAGATATCGTGCTGTTTTGCGTATCGAAGCTAGTGGCTGCGATCAACGCCGGCATAGCCGTATCACCGACTATCGAGACGACCGCTCACGAACTTTTGAGCTTCACGCGCAGCAGTACCAGCGAGCGCGGCTATGAGCTGCTTAGCAAGGCTTTCGACAGACTCACCGGTACTCGCATGCGGGCCACCTTTGAGTCGACGAAAGACCGTGACGGCAGCCGTCGCTGGGTTGGCCTGCTCGATGACGTGGAGATCATCACTAGGGGCGCCAAGAACCGCATGTGCGCCATTCGGATAAAGGTATCCGACACCACGTTTAACGCCGCGAAGGCCATGGATGTGTTGACCATTCCGGGCGACTATTTTGGGCTGCGCAGCGCCATTGCCAAACGCATCTATGAGCTTTGCCGGAAACATTGCGGCGATCAGGGCCAATGGAAGATTGGCCTGGCTCTGCTGCAAAAGAAGGTCGGAAGCGCCCAGGCCGAAAAGAAGTTTCGCGCTAAGGTCAAGGAGCTGGCCGAGGCCGGCAGCTTGCTCGACTACTTCATGACCTACCTGCCCGACGAAGACGCCGTGTTGTTCTTCAACAAGTCCGACGCCGGCAAAGCGGCCTTGCTCAAAGCCACGCGCAACGGTATCAAGAAGCCACGCAAGGCCAAGGCCGCTCCCGCTGCATGAGTCATGGCAATTCGTCACTCCAGGGACCGGAAGGGGGCAATGGACTGATGTGTAAGGGTTTTTCTCTATTGATTCATATATGTTTGAACTGTACCGCAGCCCCTTCGGGGGCTTTATCTGCGCATTCGTCACTCCAGGGACCGCACCGAATATCGCGCCCCAAACGCTCCACCACTTCGGCGACCACGATTCGTCACTCTAGGGACCGTCGGTTCGTCACTTCGGGGACTAGGGTTCGTCACTCCAGGGACCGCCAATTTCGTCACTTCGGGGACCAGAACCACCCTCCAGCCCAGGTAAATCAAGGCCTCGCAAAACGCTAACAACGCGCGCGCGTATTAACCCTTTAACTTAAATCTTTAACGGCCTTGGTTTGGCTTGGCTTGTGGATAACTCACGGGTAGCGTTCGACGCCGGCACGGCGCACACCGAACCGGCACGCCTGGCCAACCCGACACCCTTCCCATCTGCTGCTGCGCTCTGGTGAGGTGGCTCGCCCGCCGCGCTGGAGCGGAGCCAACAAGGCCAACTGGCCGCGTTAGCCTATATTGTATTTTGTAGTATGTTGTATGATACTACACGCTACAACATACAGCGGAGCACGCCCATGGCACTCACGAAGGAAATGATCTGGAAAGCCGCCGACGAACTGGACGCTGACGGCACTAAGCCCACCCTGGCCAACGTGCGCAAGCGCCTGGGTGGCGTCGGCAGCTTTACGACCATTCAGGAGGCCATGAGCGAGTGGAAGAACCGCAAGCAACAAGAGGCCCAACCACTCATCGACCCACCACCGGCTGCCCTGGCCCAGTTGCTTGAGAACTTCGGCGCCGATATCTGGAATCTGGCCCGCGTTGCTGCCGACCAGGCCCTGGACGGGAAACGCCGGGTGATCGAAGAGAATGCCGCGCAGATCCGCGAGCAGGCCGAGGAAGCTATTGCACTGGCTGACAGCATGGATGCAGAACTGAACGAGCTGCGCGCCAAGATCGCCAGCCTGGAGGAAACCGCAGCCCTATACCGGGAGCTACAGGCTAAATACCATGCTCTGGAGGAACGCGCCGAGCTGGAGTTGAAACACCAGAAGGAGCACAGCGCCCAGGAGATCCACCGGGCTGTCACCAGGGCCAACGAAAAGGACTCAGAAGCTATCGAGGCACGCAAGAACGAACGCCAGGCCCTGGACCGCGCAGCACGCGCCGAAGGACAGGTAGAGGCTCTGGAAAAACAGCTTGGCCTGGCTAAGAAGGGCAAGTAACCCACAAGCGAACCATCCCCGACTTAATGAGTTGATCGGTATCAGCACTTCCCCAAGCCCGCGATGCGGGCTTTTTCTTGCCTGCCGGCAGCGGCCAGCCGCTCGCACCGGACAGACTCGGGCAAGCCTCGCTAGTCAGCCACGCGCACCAGGCTCTACGACGATTTGGGGATATTTGGGGAGGGATTACATGGGGGCCAGAAATGGCGAAGCCCGCTGCACGGCAATGCAAAACGGGCTTCTAGTGCTCTGCGAAGGAGCGCATGCCCGCAGTATAACGACGCACCACAGAGCGCTCAATTGCTCAGTTGACATATGCTTGCCATATGCTAGGATTCTCTTAGAGATTGAAGGAGGTTCCGATGCTCAACCGCTGCTTACCTGCGTTGCTTTTGGGGGCCGTGCTCACCACACCGGCTTATAGCGATGATTGCCGGTTGTCGTTCCAGAATGGCGCGACACTCGACCTACCCGTGGCCACCACCGAAGCCGCACAGGCGCAGGGCCTCGCCGGTAGGCCAGATCCAGGGCGAGGCATGCTGTTTCTCTGGACTACGCCGGCAGTGCGATTTGTGTGGATGAAGAACACCCCTGCCCCATTAGACGCGGCTTGGATCGGAGCAGACGGGGTTATCCAGAGCGTACAAGAGCTGGAGCCACACACAACCGCCAAGCATTCATCATTGCGGCCCGCCCTCGGCATTATCGAGGTGCCACGCGGCCAGCTTGCAAACCTGGGCATCGAGCGCGGCAGCACCATCACCGCCTCAACGTGTTTCAACTTGTAGGAGGTTCCCATGCGTACCGTTTCCATTTTCATGAACAGCCGAAACCAGGCGATCCGCATCCCTCGGGATATGGAGTACCAGGGCGTTTCCGAGCTGGAGATTATCCGCGACGGCGAAACGCTGATCCTGCGCCCTGTGCGCCCCTCCTGGGCATCGTTGCGCGACGTGGCGGCCGCAGATCCTGACTTTCTGACCGAGCGAAAGGATGTGATCGAGGAAGACCGTTTCCTGGGTGACTTCACATGAGCAAAAAGACGTACATGCTCGATACGAACATCTGTTCGTTCATCATGCGCGAGCGCCCCGACGCGGTGCTGGCCAAGCTGGAACAGGCAGTCACTAATCAGCACCGGATTGTCGTTTCGGCCATCACCTACTCCGAAATGCGTTTCGGGGCCGCCAACCCCAAGGCATCGCCCAAGGTTGCAGCGATGGTCGATGCCTTCATCCAGCGCCTGGACGCCATCCTGTCCTGGGACGCCGCCGCCGTAGATCAAACAACGCAGATCCGCACCGCCCTCGCCCGCCTGGGTACGCCCATTGGCAACAACGATGCAGCGATAGCCGGCCATGCCCTGGCCGCTGGGTGTGTTCTGGTCACGAACAACACTCGCGAATTTGCTCGCGTTCCTGGCCTAGTCCTTGAGGACTGGACCCAACCCGCCATTACCAAGAGTTGATACGCCATGACCGAACTGGAACAAGCCATCATTGATTGCGCCCAACTGCACCTCACTCAGTTGAAAGGTGCGCTTACCCTGCCCAATGGCCCCGAACGTAGCGACGGCTTTACCTCAGCCTGGTGGCAGCTCACCGGCCTGGCCCAGCTTGCCGAGTTCCACAGCGGGCTTAGCCAGCCCGCCCGCGATCAGTTGCGCGCTATTGACCGTGAGGCCGCCCAGGCCGTCAGCAGCAACCGCGAGCCATCCGGTACCGCACAGTTTGCCGATAGCATCGCTGCCACGCTGGCCGACCCCACCGCCTCGAACTGGCTCAAGCAGAGCCTCAACGAAGCCTTGGCACGGGATAGCGTGGACGCCGCCAATGACGCCTTTGTGCTTTTCGAGCTGCTGGCCCACCGCAGCGAGGAAGGGTTGCGCGCCGATGCGCACGCTGTCGCCGGCATCCCGGAAACGACCATGGCTGTTCGCTTTGCAGACGGTCGCGCCGGCACGCTGGACGTTTCCCAGGCCCGTCACACGATCATCACTGGCGACAACTGACAGGAGGCCCCGGCATGGCAAGGGCGCGTATTCACCTCACCCCAGCGGAAGCGGAGGCCAACGGCTGGCTTTGCTGCCGTGACCTCAAGGCACGCCACCGACTAATGCCGGGGTATAGCACCCGGCCTGCCGGCAGCGTCTGGCAAGGCCGCGGGGCCTACGATGTATACGATCCCGCCGATTGCGTGCCCTGGAAATGGGAGCCGAGCGCGGCGCAGCTTCGGCGGAAGGCCGTGGCCGCCCGTGCCCAGGCGCTGATCGAGGGGGATTGTCTGCTGCTGGACACTGAAACAACGGGCGTGGGTGATGGCGACGAGGTGTGCGAAATCACGATCCTCGACGCGAGCGGCACGCCCCTACTCAACACGCTGATACGCCCTACTCAGCCAATTCCAGCGGAGGCCACAGGGATTCACCGCATCACCAATGACATGGTGGCCACCGCGCCGGCCTGGCCGGAGATCGCAGAGCAATACGCTTCTATCGTCTCGGGCCGAACGGTCGTCGCCTACAACGCCTCCTTTGACGAGCGCCTGCTGTCGCAGACCCACCAGCGGCACGGACTTGTCGCGCCTGCACTGGCCACCGCCTGCGCCATGCTGCTGTATGCCGAATGGCATGGGGAATGGGTTGAGGGCCGCTATGGGGCTTGGCAGTGGCGCTGGATCAAACTGATCGAGGCCGCCCGAGCTTGCGGCGTGCTGGAGGATGGCGCCCACCGTTCCCTAGCCGACGCACGCATGACCCTGGGCGTGCTGCGTTACCTGCACAAGCGCACCAATGGGCGCAAACCTTCTACCAAGCGGAGAACTGAACATGTCCAGTGATTACGATTTCAAGGTTGTAAGCAAGGAAGATGCTGTGCGTTACCTGCTGGTGTGGGAGTCGAAAGGCTATAACCGCCTGCTCGATGTTGTGCGGATGTTCGATATGGAAGATGGCAGCGTTACCGTTGGCTTCATGGACTACGGCAACCCGGATACCGTGGTGATCGTGCCCGAGCACATGAACCGCACTTACACCAAGCAACAGCACGCCTTGGCAGCGGTCGGCGCGATGTTTGATGCGGTGGACGAGTGGAACAAGGTTATGGCCGAAGTGCGCCAGGTCGTCGGCGAAAACTGAGGGAGGCCGGTATCCGAAACGAACCGGAGTTGATGCCTGGCCTGATCCTGCCGCCGAGCTATCAGGTTGTATTGCGCAGGCGCCTGGCCGAAGTGAACACCGCCACCAGCGCGGCGAATTGCTTGATTTCCCAGGCCCGCGCCGAGGGCATGGTGGAGGCCCTGGAATTGTTGAAAGCGCTGGAACAACAGCAGGTTGAGCGCCTGTATTTGTTGATCGAGCAGGCCGCCACAGCGCGCTTGCTGGAGCTGGAGCAGGGTGCCGGCGAGTGATCGCCCTGCCGTCATCCGAGGCATAGCGCGAGGCCTGCGGCCCGGGCTTTCGTGCTACGCATCGAGCCACAGCTACGCCGCGTCTCGCCCCTTCGGGCTTCAATCCCTCTCGCCTGCGCACCTGGCCCGCCAGGCGCTGCGCGCTCCGCTTGCCCTCCGGCCTGCCGGCCTGCGCGGCGGCCTGCTGGCCACCTTGCCGCCCCTGCGCGTCCTGGGTGTGCTCATCACCCTCCGGCTGGCCGCTATCAGCCCTAATCGCCTACCCTCCGCTGGGCCTATGCCGTCAAGGGGC
>Ga0209389_1000168_pt1 | contig 52990 bp, 52 predicted proteins | sample CowpearedBW_FD_187526 | JGI IMG/M metagenome (GOLD analysis project Ga0209389, IMG submission 187526) | Root nodule microbial communities of legume samples collected from California, USA - Cow pea red BW (SPAdes) (version 2) | ecosystem: Host-associated > Plants > Roots > Nodule | place: USA... | reverse complement strand
ATCCGCAAGCTGGCCATCAATACCCTGCAGGCAACGCCCGGTCCTGCCCGCATCAGCCACAAAATGCTCCAAGCCAGATGGAATAATGACTTCCTTCTCTCCGCCCTCGCCCATATGCGATAGCCCTCCCCTCCAGGGGAGGGTAAGCGGCAGCTCAATCCAGCTTCGCGTCCATGCCGCGCTTCACTCCCGGCCGGGCCATCAGAGCGTCGTACCAGCGTTCGACGTTGGGGAAGTCGGCCAGATCAACCTTGTGGCGAGGATGACGCCAGGCCCAGCCCAGGATGGCAAAATCGGCAACCGAGAGATCGCCCGCGACGAAGTCGCGACCGGCCAGGCGGCGGTCCAGCACCCCATAGAGCCGGCGCGTCTCCGCCATGAAGCGCTTCAGGCCGTAGGCGCGATCCTGCTCATTCTCCAATGCGATGAAATGGTGCACCTGGCCCGGCATCGGGCCGAAGCCACCCATCTGCCACATCAGCCATTCGTAGACGGGGATCCGCTGGCTAAGCGATTTCGGCAGGAATTTTCCGGTCTTTTCGCCGAGATAAAGCAGGATGGCGCCGGATTCGAAGATGCTGACCGGCTTGCCGTCGGCCCCCTCGGGGTCGACGATCGCGGGGATCTTGTTGTTGGGAGAGAGCTTGAGGAACTCGGGCGCCATCTGCTCGCCCTTGGTGATGTTCACCGGAATCACCTTGTAGGGGAGCCCCATCTCCTCCAGCGCGACCGAGATCTTGCGGCCGTTCGGCGTGTTCCAGGTGTAGAGCTCGATCGTCATTCCCGTTTCCTTCCCCAAGAGGCTTGCCCTCAACTACTCCAGAAGGTTGCGCCCTCACAACCGGCGGACCGGGATGGCCGATCCCTGTTGACGGGAGACGCCCCCTCTGGAATGTCGCGGCCGTCGCGGATAAATTCCGCCTCCACCAAAAACGCTGTTCGAGGGACCGCCGTGTCGAAATCCGCCTCCCGCGCCCGCCTGTTCGAAATCATCCGCCGGCGCTCCTTCGGCCGCGGCGAGGTGACGCTCGCGTCGGGCCGCAAGAGCGATTTCTATTTCAACCTCAAGCCGACCATGCTCGACCCCGAGGGCGCGACGCTGCTGGCCGAGTTGACCTATGAGGCGCTGAAGGACGACCAGCTCGATTTCATCGGCGGGCTCGAGATGGGCGCGGTGCCGCTCGCCGGCGCGCTGGCGCAGATCTCCTGGATCAAGGGGCATCCGATCGCGGCGTTCTTCGTGCGCAAAAAGCCGAAGGAGCACGGCGCCAAGCTCGCCATCGAAGGCCTGCCCAAAGGTGAGACGCTGGCGGGCAAGCGCGTGGTGATCGTCGAGGACGTCACCACGACCGGCGGTTCGGCGATGAAGGCGGTGGAATCCGTGCGCGAGACCGGCGCCAATGTGGTGCTGGTGCTGACCATGGTCGACCGCGAGGAAGGCGCCACCGACACGTTCGGTGCGGCCGGCTTGCCGTTCCGCTCGCTGTACAAGGCCTCGGAGTTCTTGAAGGCCTAGGTGACGAAATCTCCTCCGCCTTCTTGCCCGGGTGTAGCCAGGAAGCAACCATCCGTCGGAAGCTGTGCCCGGCCTTAAAGAGGTCACCGCCTCGACTTGAAACCGCCTCTGCTCAACGGCTCATTTACCATCCCACTTTATGGTGAATCATGTGCTGAGACCCGTAGGGTTCCAGCCGGTCAGTAGCGTCGGGTGGAGTAGGCGGTTGCGTACAATCTCGTCCCATGCGCGCCGGCGGCGTCGCGCGATGCCTGTGGCCGCCATCCTGGCCGCGCCACTGCTTGCGGCTCCGGCCCCGGTTTCGGCCGAAGGCCTGTTCGATTTCCTCTTCGGCGGAATGCAGCAGCAGCGGCCGCAGCGCGAGGTGCCGCAGCAAGCGAGTTCCTACACTGACCCCTTCACCGGCCAGCAGAATGCGGCGACCCCGCAATATGTGCCGCCGACCCGCTCGGCCGCGGCCGGCGGCTCGGGCCCGGCCTTCTGCGTGCGCAGTTGCGACGGAAAATATTTTCCGCTGATGCGCGGCCTCGCCTCGCCCGCACAGATGTGTCAGGCGTTCTGTCCCGCCAGCCCGACCAAGATCTATTTCGGCTCGTCGATCGATGGCGCCTATTCGCAGGCCGGCGAGCGCTACGCCGACAGCGAGAACGCGTTCGCCTATCGCAAGGCGCTGCGCGCCGACTGCACCTGCAACGGCCGCGAGCCCGTCGGCCTCGCCCCGGTCGATCTCGCGCTGGATTCATCGCTGAAGGCCGGCGACGTGATCGCTACCACCGACGGCCTCGTCGCCTACACCGGCATCCGCGTCGGCAACGACCAGGCCGCGGACTTCACCCCGGTTGCCTCCTATCCCGGCCTCACGGCCCAGGTCCGCGCGCGCCTCGGCGAGATGAAGGTGGCGCCGGTGCGGGCCGACACGGTGTCGGCAGATGCGCCGACGTCAACCGAGATCGTGCGCGAGCCGCTGCCGGATGTGTCGGTGCCGAAGACGACGGCGCAGAAGCCGGCGAAGCGGGCGGGGTTGGATTAGCCCTCACCTGCATCCGAGCCGTCATTGCTAGGAGCGCTTGTGACGAAGCAATCCAGGATCCCTCCGCGGAGAGATTCTGGGTTGCTTCGCTGCGCTCGCAATGACGGAGTTTGCGGCACTCACCTCCCGATGATCACGCCGATCACGTTCGGTGCTGCCAGATATTTCTCCTCGATCGCCGCCCGCGCAGCGGCGCGGTTTTCCGGCGTCAGGAGGCCGCGCTTCTCGGCCAGGATCATCCAGCAAAAGCCCCACCAATCGGTCAGCATGCCCGCTTCGCCTATGAGGTCGTAACCCTGCTCGGCCGCGAAGATGCGGGCATGCGCCTCGTCCAGCGTGTCGAGAAACAGATGGTCCTCGGTCGAGAACAGATCGTCGCTGATGTCGTCGATGGTGTAGCCCCAGATCGACTGGCACACCGCATTGAACTCGCGATCGAACTGGTCGTCATCGACGGCGTAGCGCCGTGCCGCCTGATGCAGCCGCGACAGCGAGCGCGCGAAATCGGCGATCCGGGTGAGGGCAAACTGGTCGAAGGCAATGGTGGACATGTAGTCCTCGCAAAGTCGGACAGACGCTAGATATTGTGTCGGCGATGCGCCGAATCATAATGATATATCAAAGACTTGCTAAAGTGTTCTTAATTTGTTCCGGGATGCGACCCATTCCTCAATAGCAGCGCGAGGCCGCAATGGCGTGGACGCGGCGGTCGCCGAGGAGATGGGCGACAAAGCCGTTCTCCGGAAAGATCCTGGCGAAGGCGGCATCGCGGATGCTGAGGCCGCCGGCATAGGCGCCGAAAGCGGGCATCACGGCACGCATCCCGTCGCTGGCGAAGCAGCGGCGCTCCATCGAGCGGCCGCGCGCGGAGACGCGCGCCTTGGGATGCAGATGGCCGGCGATCTCGCCGGCCGCCCCGGTCGGCTCGTGGCGAAAGGTGATGGGGCCGACCGCGACCTCGCCGGCGACGGTGCCGCCGAGATCGCGCGGCAGGATGGGATCATGATTACCCGAGATCCAGATCCAGTCGCGGCCGGTCTGGAGTGCGGCGACGGCGTCGCGGTCCTCCGCCGATAGCCGCTCATGCGCGGTGCGGTCGTGAAAACTGTCGCCAAGCGCGATGACGATACGTGGATCATGGCGGGAGATGACAGCAGCGAGCCGGCCGAGCGTTGCGATGGTATCGTAAGGCGGCAGCAGCACGCCGCGCGTCGCGAAGCTCGAACCCTTCTCCAGATGCAGGTCGGAGACGACCAGCAGGCGCTGCTCTTCCCAGAACAGCGCCCCGGAGAGATCGGTGTGGAGTGCGATGCCGGCGACATCCAGTCTGCCTGTCGAAGTAATCGATAGCGCAACATGCTCCGTCATGGCCGGGCTTGTCCCGCCTGCGCCGCCGAAGCCGCTTCGGCGCGGCGAAGGCCCGGCCATCCACGTTCTTGCCGCGGCAGCAAAGACGTGGATGCCCGGGTCAAGCCCGGGCATGACGATGTGGATGGGATTGCGCGCCTCACCGGCAAATTCTCTACGACATCGCTTCCTTAACGAGTTCGTCGGCGGCTTCCGCCAACAATTCGTCTGCAGCCTCGCCATAGACTGACTCGCGGCCGATTTCCAGCATCACGGGGACCGCCAGCGGAGAGACGTGGTCGAGTTCCCGGTGCGTGATGCGGCCCTGGATGCGTATCAGCATGTCGCCGAGGCGGCGCAGGTCGAGCAGGCCCGTGGCGGCATCGGCGCGTGCGGCTCGGAGCAGGACGTGATCGGCCTGGTGCTTGCGCAGCACGTCATAGACGAGATCGGTCGAGAACAGCACCTGGCGGCGGCTTTTCTCTTCGCCGGTGTGGCGCCGCGCGATCAGGCCGGAGATGATCGCGCAATTGCGGAACGTGCGCTTCATCAGCGCGGATTCGGCGAGCCAGGCTTCGAGATCGTCGCCGAGCATGTCGGGGGCGAACAGCGCATTGAGGTCGATCCGATTGTTGCGGATCATGAAGGAGAGGTCGCCAAGTCCCCAGATCGCCACCGCATATTCGTTGGCGACGAAGCCGAGCGGCCGCGCGCGGGCGCGCTCCAGCCGCCGCGTCAGCAGCATGCCGAGGGTCTGGTGCGCGAGGCGGCCTTCGAAAGGATAGCAGACGAGATAGTGCTTGTTGGCGCGCGGAAAGCTCTCGACCAGGAGCTCGCGCACTGCCGGCACGCGCGAAACATCCTTCTGCAGCGACAGCCAATCGCGCACCTGCTCCGGCAAGCCGCCCCATGCGCGGCCATCATCGAGCAGGCGGCGGACGCGCTCGGCGAGATAGGTCGACAACGGGAATTTGCCGCCCATATAGGAGGGCACTTTCGGATCCTTGTCGTACGCACGCGAGACATAGACCTGATCCTCGACCAGCGTCTCGTAGCGCACCACTTCGCCTGAGAACACGAAGGTGTCGCCGGGGCTGAGGCCCTCGATGAAGGCCTCCTCGATCTCACCGAGCAGCCTGCCGCCGCGCGCGATCACGCCGGTCGAGCCCGTACCGCCGCCGCGGGAGCGCACCAGGCGCACCTTCAGCATGTCGTCCTCGACGATGGTGCCGACATTCAGCCTGTAGCTCTGCCGCACCCTGGGATTGGCGACGCGCCAGCGGCCTTCCTTGTCCTGCTTGATGCGGGCGAAGCGCTCATAGGTTTTCAGCGCGTAGCCGCCGGAGGCGACGAAATCGACGACGTCGTCGAAATCCTGCCGCGACAGATCGGCGTAAGGCGCGGCGGTGCGCACTTCGTCGTAGAGCTCGTCGGAAAAGAACGGCTCGCCGCAGGCGCAGCCGAGCACGTGCTGCGCCAGCACGTCGAGTGCACCCGTGCGCAAGGGCGGCGTGTCCTGCGCATTCTCGGCGATCGCATCGATGGCGACGCGGCATTCCAGCACCTCGAAGCGGTTGGCCGGCACCAGCACGGCGCGGGAGGCTTCGTCGAGGCGATGATTGGCGCGGCCGATGCGCTGCATCAGGCGCGAAGAGCCCTTGGGCGCGCCGATATTGACCACCAGATCGACGTCGCCCCAGTCGACGCCGAGATCGAGCGAGGAGGTGCAGACCACGCCGCGCAGTCGACCCGCCGACATGGCGTCCTCGACCTTGCGGCGCTGTGCGACGTCGAGCGAGCCGTGATGCAGCGCGATGGCAAGGCCATCGTCGTTCATGCTCCAGAGATGCTGGAACAGCATCTCGGCCTGGCTGCGGGTGTTGACGAAGACCAGCGTGGTCTTGTTGGCCTTGATCAGCTCGTAGATCTCGGGGAGCGCGTGGCGCGCGCTGTGGCCGGCCCAGGGCAGCCGCTCGCGCGTATCGAGCATCTCGACCACGGGCGGCGCGGCACCGCCGGCCATGACGACATCGGCGGCGACTTCCCGGCCTTCGGGCTGCGGCACCAGGAAGCGCGCGAGCTGCTCCGGCTCAGCTACGGTTGCCGACAGGCCGATCGCGCGCATTTGCGGCGCGAGGCGCCACAGTCGCGCCAGCCCGAGCGAGAGCAGATCGCCGCGCTTGGACGTCACCAGCGCATGCAGCTCGTCGAGCACGATGCGCTTCAGGGAGGAAAACAGGAACGGTGCGTCGTCGGAGGAGAGCAGCAGCGCGAGCTGCTCGGGCGTCGTCAGCAACACGTCCGGCGGATAGCGCCGCTGCCGCTGGCGCCGCGACACCGGCGTGTCGCCGGTGCGGGTCTCGACCTTGATCGGCAGCGCCATCTCCGCGATCGGCCGCTCCAAATTGCGCGCGATGTCGACGGCGAGCGCCTTCAGCGGCGAGATGTACAGGGTGTGCAGGCCACCGCTGCGCTGCACGTTGCGCCCGGTGGAGACGAGACTCTTCTTCGCGCCCGCATCTCGTGTCGCGGGCTGCGCCGAAAGCTCCACCAGCGTCGGCAGAAACCCCGCAAGCGTCTTGCCGGCGCCAGTCGGCGCAATCAAGAGCGCCGAACGGTCGTCGCGCGCCTTCTCCAGCAGCGCCAATTGATGCGCGCGCGGCGACCAGCCGCGGGCTGCGAACCACGCCTGGAAGCGATCCGGCAGCAGCGCGGCCGGCTCGGCCGATGTTTGGAGGATACGGGGCGGCACGGCATGACAGGTAAGCCGCAGGAGCGGATTCGTCGAGGGGTGGCCCTTCCCGCCTGCGCGAGAAGGGCCAGAGGTCTCACGCCCCGGTCGGCACCTGGTCCAGAAATCCGGTCACGCTGCTGATGCGCCCGTCCCTCAGCACGGCAAAATCGGTGCCTTTGATCGGGCTGTCGGCGCCGTCAGGACCAAGTCCCCACGAGAAGCGGATGTGGTCGCCGTAGCCGTCGGGCTCGCCGATCAGCTTGAATTTGAAATCGGGAAAGCGCTGCTGCACGCCGGCGATCAGCGCCTCGATGCCATCGCGGCCGTCGCCCTTCATCACGGGATCGACATAGCGCGCATCCGTCGTCCAGCTTTCGCTGAGCAGCTCGCGGCGACGACCGGCCGTGCGCTCGTTCCAGAGCTCGATATAGCGGCAGGCGATGGTGTTGGGATCAGTCATGATGTGCTCCTTCGATGGCGCCGTATTGTCCGGCTGACCCGACTATCGAAGGTTCACGCGCGTTGATCGATTACCTCGTAGGTCATCAACGCGCGTGAAGTTCTCGCGATATCACTTCGCCGCGGTCACCATGATCTCGACCGTGTATTGCGGGGCCGCCAGCTTGGCCTCGACGGTGGCGCGCGCGGGGGTGTTGCCGGGCGACACCCAGGCGTCCCACACCGCGTTCATCTCGCCGAAGGTCTTCATGTCGGTGATGTAGATCGTGGCGGACAGCAGCTTCGATTTGTCGGTGCCGGCCTTGGCGAGGTGGCCGTCGATGGTCGCCAGGATGTCCTGGGTTTGCTTCGTGACGCTTTCGCCGGCCGCCTTGTTGGCGACGACGCCGGCGAGATAGACGGTGTTGCCGTGCACGACGACCTGGCTCATGCGCGGGCCGGTTTCAAAACGCTGAATGCTCATTGGGGATCTCCTGGTGGAATGGCGGCCCTGTCTAGCCCAGCGATTTGCGGCGAGCCACCCCTGACACGCATGCATTGCCTGGCACGCATGCGTCGTTCACGGAAACTGACTGAAGAACGTCCAGATCGTTTCGGCGCCGTCGATGTCGCCGTTTTGCGGTCCGAGCAGGCTCCTCGCGACCTTCGGGAAGCGGGCATCCGGAGCAAAGCCGGGCATGCGGTGGCCGCCATGGTTGATGCGATAGAGCACGACGTCGTGCCCAGTCGGGCAGCGCGAGCTGATCCGTGTCACTGTGGACTGGTCTGCGGGCGCCCTGTCGGGCAGGTCGGTCACCCCGGCATCATCGGTCTCGCAGCCATTGAGCCTGCGCCAGAACGCCAGCGTCTCCTCGGTCGACCAGAACCCGTCCGCGGCAAAATAGCTCGATCCGTGTCCGCCCTCGTAGGGCACCAGCGGGTCGGCCGTGCCGTTCATGAGCAGCATCGGCAGCGGCCGCGACGGATGGCAGGTGACGGCAGCCTCATCGGTGAGATTCATGATCACGCTCGCAGCGGCCGCGAACAGATCGGCCCGGGCGCAAGCGAGCGTCATTGCCATGGCGCCGCCATTGGAGATGCCGGTGACATAAACGCGCTTCGGGTCGGCCGTGCCGTCGGCCACCAGCTTCTCGACGAGTTTTGTGATGAACGCGACGTCGTCGGTGCCCTCGGGTGGGCCGCGCAGCGCGGGCCCCGCCTTGGTCCTCGCATCGGCCCAGGCGTGATTGAGTCCGTCCGGAAAGACAACGGCCAGACCCTCGCGCCTGGCAAGCTGCGGCCAGGCCGTCCGCGCGACCATGTCGGCGCCACGCTGCGTCTTACCATGCAGCACGATCACCAGCGGTGCGGGCTTTTTCGCCGGCAATTGCGCGGTGTAGGAGCGCTTCACGCCGTTAACATCGACGGTGTCCGCCCATGCAGGAGAGAAGCAGCAGATCACCGCCAACCAGAACAGGGCAACGTGCAAGGCGCGTCGTATCATCCAGGCCATGATCGGTATCATCGATGGCGTTTGGCCGGTTCGACGCCAACCAAGTTCAAGATTTCGGCGCGAACGTCGACCACATGTATATACCGCCTGATGGCACAAATATTATGCAGCAATCGCGAATTGAGCTGCGTGAACGAGCGATGTAATATAGACTGCAATTATTAGTTGAGACTTAATTTTCACGACGGGGGGCTGAATTGCGCCACCTGGAGAGCTACCTCGACCCTTCGGAGATACTTCGTCTTTTTGAAGAAAAATTTGGGACCGGCGTCTGGCACTGCGATGCTGAAGGCCGGATGCAGTGGTCGCGTGGCTTTTACGGCCTGCTGGGACTCGATCCCCATACCGTCGCGCCCAGCTATGCGGAAATCGAGAGACGAATTCATCCGGAGGATCGCCGTCCGCAGCGCGATCCACGCGGATTCGCGTTCGACCGGTCTTTGCTCGACGGCGAGTTTCGCATCATCCGGCCGAATCGTGCGCTGCGCTGGCTCCGCATCCAGTCCGAGACTTTTTTGAACTCCGCCGGCGAGCCGGAATGCGTGGTCGGCGTTGTCATCGACATCACCGAACATCGCAGATCGCTGCAGCCTCTCAAGATGGATGCGGATCGCTACGCGGCGCTGACGCAGGTCGCAGGCGGACTGCTGTGGGTCGGCAGCCAGGACGGCCGGATTACCGCGCTTTTGAACGCGGAGAACCAGCCGGACGCACACCGGTTTTTCGGCAAAGGCTGGCTCGATCTGCTTCCCGAAGAGGAGCGCGAAACGGCCTTGCGGATCTGGGCGGCCGCCGCCGAAACGGGACAGCCCTACGATGTCGAGCATCGACTGCGCCAGTCCGACGGCTCCTACCGCTGGTACCATTGCAGGGCTGTGCCGGTCCCGGACGCGGATGGCGGTATTCGGGAGTGGTTGGGAATCTCCACGGACGTGCACGAGGGGCGGCTCTCGGCCCAGCACGTCTCGACGTCGAGGTTGACCGGTGCGCAATTGCGCGCGGCCCGCGGCATGCTGAACTGGTCGGTGAAACAGCTCGCCGCGCGAACCGGGATTTCTGCCGCCGTGATTCGCCGGCTTGAGGAGCAGAACGGTCTCTTGCGGCTGCCCGACGAGACATTGACGAGCCTTCGCGACACGCTCTCGTCCGCGGGCATCGAGTTCATCTTCGGAGCCGGAAAACCTGGCGTGAGGCCAAGATGATCGTCACGCCGCCAATCGCGGTGGCGATCGATATTTGCGCAGGCCGAATGAGATGCTTTGCACCTGTTTTGATGGTGGCGCAGCGCTCTGTCGATTGAGACGCAAAAAGCCGGCAAGCCCTGCGTTTTGCCGGCTGCGGAAGTAGCGCGCAATTTTTGCGCGTTGAGAGAGCTTGCGAACAAATTTTTCTTAATGCGGCAATAAGCAATTTTGGTCACCTTATCGGCACACGTCCAAGTCAGAATCGAAAGGACGTGAAACTGACGGTAGTAGCGGGGTAGCGGGGCGCTGCATCATCGTCCGGATTGCTCGAGCGGCGCGCTTCGATCTGTCCGGGATCATTGCCAGCCGAGCACGCCAATGCGCGGCACGATGGGGTATCGCCCAATCCGGTCACGTCAAACGATCGTGCCCGTCTGCGGCATTGTTCGCGCGGGAATTTTCATGCGACGTCTTTAGGCCTGAAGCCCATAACTTCGGAGTGTTTGCCAGTGTCCTATTTCAGATTGCGTATCGGTGGCCGGTTGATCGCCGGATTTGCTGCAGTCTGTGCCATCATCGCACTTTCCGTCGGCTACACCGTATTCGAAGTCGGGCGCATTTCCACGACGGTCAATCGCATGACGAATCTGCGCACGCCCGTCGCGCTGGCGAGTACCGAGCTGATCGGCAACCTCTATTCGACGCTCGCCACCTTGCGCGGCTATTTGCTCAGTGGGAATCCGCAAGGCAAGCTCGATCGCGCGTCGATGTGGAAGGAAATGGATAGGACAGTAGCCGCATTCGACGAGCAGGCGGCGCAGTTCACCAATCCGGAGAACCGGCAGAAGTGGGAGCAGGCCAAGCTGTTGCTCGCCGAATTTCGCACGGCGCAGGACAAGGCCGAAGCGATCGCTTTCACCCCTGATGCCTATCCCGCGACCAAGCTCATGGTCATCGAGGCCAGCCCGCGCGCAGACGTGATCTTCTCCGAGATCACGAAGATGATCGATCAGGAGGAGGCACAGGAAGCGACGCCGGAACGGAAGAAATTGCTCAAGGCAATGGGCGATACGCGGGGCAATTTTGCCGCTGCCACGGCTCAGCTCCGGATGTACCTGCTTTCGGGCGAAAAGACCGACAAGGATAAATTCGTGAGGCCATGGGAAGCCTTTGAGAAAGGCTATGCCGGAGTCAATGCGCATAAGGATCTGCTCACCGCCTCGCAGCAGGCGTCCTTCGATAGGATCGCAAAGGCGAAAAGCGAGTTCGCGCCCCTCCATGAAAGGATCTTCGCGCTTCGCGAGTCCCCGGACTGGAACGCGCCGGTTCATCTGCTGGTGACCGAAGCCGCGCCGCGCGCCGCAAGGATTCTCGACCTGCTCGACGGACCCAAGGGCGTCGATGGCACCCGCTCGGGAGGCATCAAGTCCGATCAGAAACGGATGCTCGCCGAGGAGACGCTGGGCGTGCAGGAGAGCATCTCGCTGCTGAAGCTGGTCTTGTGGACGCTGTTGGCAGCGGGAGTCGGCCTTGGCGGGACAATCGCATTGTTCACGTCCCGCTCAATCGCCGCGCCGATCCGGGGGATGACCTTTGCCATGGGCAAGCTCGCCGGCGGCGACACCTCCACGAAGGTTCCCTGCGTGGGCCGCACCGACGAGGTCGGCGAGATGGCCAATGCGGTCCAGGTGTTCAAAGACAACATGATCGAGGCCGACCGTCTGCGTGCCGAGCAGGCACAAATGGAGGCTCGCGCTGCCGCTCAGCGCAAGGCCGACATGCACAGGCTCGCGGGTCAGTTCGAAGACGCGGTCGGCGACATCGTGAACACGCTGTCGTCCTCGGCGACGGAGCTCGAAGCGGCGGCCCGGACCCTGAGCAAGGCAGCGGACAGCACCCAGGAGCTGTCGAGCGTCGTCTCTGCCGCCTCCGAGGAAGCCTCGACCAACGTTCAATCGGTTGCCTCCGCCACCGAAGAGATGAGCTCGTCAGTGACCGAAATCAGCCGCCAGGTGCAGGACGCCGCCAGAATTGCCGGCGCGGCGGTGGAGCAGGCGCAGAGGACCAATGATCGGGTCAACAGGCTGTCGCAGGCGGCCACCCGCATCGGCGACGTCGTCGAACTCATCAACACGATCGCCGGGCAGACCAATCTGCTCGCTCTGAACGCCACGATCGAAGCGGCGCGAGCCGGCGAAGCGGGGCGCGGCTTTGCTGTGGTTGCGTCCGAGGTCAAGGCGCTGGCCGAGCAGACAGCGAAGGCGACCGGAGAGATCGGTCATCAGATCGCCGACATTCAAGCCGCCACCCAGGAGTCGGTGGTCGCGATCAAGGAGATCAGCGGAACAATCGGCAGGATCTCGGAGATTTCTTCGGCGATCGCATCGGCAGTCGAAGAGCAGGGAGCGGCGACGCAGGAGATTGCCCGCAATATCCAGCAGGCGGCGCAAGGTACCAACCAGGTCGCAGCCAACATCGGCGATGTGAAGCACGGGGCAGCGGAGACTGGTTCGGCTTCGACCCAGGTGCTTGCCTCTGCGCAAATGCTGTCGAGGGACAGCGCACGATTGCACTCCGAGGTCGAGCAGTTCCTGACCACGGTTCGCGCGGCCTGACCCGAAGAGACCAAGACCCCGCCATGATGCATGAGGGAACGCGATGGCCGATCGAAACACGCAAGAAGCGCTAGCGGGGGCGGTCGATAACGTCATCGCGTTGCCGCTTCGCCAAACCAGCCTGGTCGCCGACATCATGAGAGACTGCGATTCGCTGCGGCAAGCCATCGTGACGATGCAGCAATGTCTCGGGGCGCTCGGCGACCTTATCCGAAATCTCGATGACAGGCCGGAGGAGGCCGAGCGACTTCGAGCCCACATGGCCGAGCTGAACGAGCTGTTGTCTCTGCGGCTCGATCAGCTCTCGCTGACCGAACGCCTGTTGCAGGAGATGGTTCGCCGCGGCTGAGGCCGGTGCGCCACCGTGCACCGGCCAGCCTTGTCGGTCACCCCACCGCCTTGGCGGCGGCACGGCCTGCATTGCGCCCGGAGAACAGGCAGCCGCCGAGGAAAGTGCCCTCGAGCGAGCGATAGCCATGCACGCCGCCACCACCGAAGCCGGCGGCTTCACCGACGGCGTAGAGGCCCGGAATGACCCTGCCCTCTTCCCCAAACACGCGGGAGTCGAGATCGGTCTCGAAGCCGCCCAGCGTCTTGCGGGTGAGGATGTTGAGCTTCACCGCGATCAGCGGCCCCTGCGCGGGATCCAGGATGCGATGCGGCGAGGCGGTGCGGATCAACTTGTCTCCGATATAGCGCCGCGCATTATGGATGTTCATGATCTGCGCATCCTTGACGTAAGGATTGGCGATCTCGCGGTCGCGCGCCTCGATCTGCATTTTGATGTGCTCGAGCTTGAGCAGATCGCTGCCGGCGAGCTCGTTCATGGCCGCAACAAGGTCCTCGAGCTTGTCCCGTACGATGAAGTCGACACCACGGCTTTTGAACGCCTCCACCGGCGCTGGCGCGCCCTTGTTGGTGGCGCGGCGCAAGGTCATGCGCCAGCTCTTGCCGGTCAGGTCCGGGTTCTGCTCCGAGCCCGACAGCGCAAATTCCTTCTTGATGATGCTCTGGGTCAGAATGAACCAGGAATAATCATAACCCGTCGACATGATGTATTTGAGCTGGCCGAGCGTGTCGGAGCCCGGGAACAGCGGCGCCGGCAATCGGGTACCGGTCGCGTCGAACCACATCGACGAGGGACCCGGCAGGATGCGGATGCCGTGGCGCGGCCAGATCGGCGACCAGTTCTGGATGCCCTCGACATAGTGCCACATGCGGTCGCGGTTGATCAGCCGCGCGCCGGTCTTTTCGGTGATGCCGATCATGCGGCCGTCGACATGCTCGGGCACGCCAGAGATCATGAACTTCGGGGGATCGCCGAGCCGCTTCGGCCAATTCTGCCGCACCAGCTCGTGATTGCCGCCGATGCCGCCGGAGGCGACGATCACGGCCTGCGCCTTCAGCGCAAACTGGCCGACGATGTTGCGCGAGGAACTCTTTCCGCGCTCGACATCGTCTGGCGCGAGCACGGCGCCACTGACGCCATCCACGGTACCATTGGTGACGGACAGCGCATCGACGCGATGGCGGAACCTGAAAATCAACCGGCCACTCTTCATCGCCTCACGTGCGCGGCGCTCGAACGGCTCGACGATGCCGGGCCCGGTTCCCCAGGTGACGTGAAAGCGCGGTACCGAATTGCCGTGGCCCATCGCGTCGTAGCCGCCGCGCTCGGCCCAGCCGACCACGGGGAAGATGCGGTGGCCCATCGCGCGCAGCCAGCCGCGCTTCTCGCCGGCCGCGAACGCCACATAGGCCTCGGCCCATTGGCGCGGCCAGAAATCCTCGTCGCGGTCGAAGCCGGCGGTGCCGAGCCAGTCCTGCATCGCGAGCTCAAACGAGTCCTTGATGCCGAGCCGGCGCTGCTCCGGCGAATCGACCAGGAACAATCCGCCGAACGACCAGAACGCCTGACCGCCGAGCGATTGCTCGCCTTCCTGCTCGACGACGATCACGCGCTTGCCCGCGTCGGCGATTTCGGTGGCGGCAACGAGGCCCGACAGTCCCGCGCCGACCACGATGATGTCGGTTTCTTCAGCCATGTGTTTCCCCCTCCATGAGTTCCCCCCTGTAATTGCCCGGATTGAAGCCAGCGGTTGTAACTGAGATCAAGGGTATGGCGCGTAAGACCTCGTTAACGTGTTCCACTTTGGGATAGAGACAGGCGGAGTGCAGCGCGGACGCAACACTGGATTTGAATTTGTTTTGCGCCGGGCGGCCTGCCTAGACAAAACCTTGGTTACAACAGACGCTAGCTGTGCATCACCACCTGACACGCAGATTCGAATACGACTGGGGCGGGGGACAATGAAGTTTCTGACGGGATTGCTTGCCACGGTTCTCTTGATCGCGGGCATGGGGGCTTCTCACGCGGTGGTTCGGATCGCTGATGACCGCGGCGGCCGAATTGGAACCTACGTCGATAGATACCAGGATCTCAGGCAATCAGGCGAGACCGTCATCATCGACGGCCTCTGCGCTTCCGCCTGCACCATCGTCCTCGGCGCCATCCCACACAACCGGATCTGCGTGACCTCGCATGCGACGCTTGGCTTCCACGCCGCCTGGGATTTCGGCGCCAACGGCCGCGCCGTCACCAATCCTGAAGCAACCCAGATGCTCTATGCGATGTATCCCTCGCAGGTGAGGCGCTGGATCGGCCAGCGGGGCGGGCTTACCCCACGCATGCTCTTCCTGAGGGGCAAGCAGCTCGAGGCCATGTACCGGCCCTGTTATCTGGATGCGCAGGCCTCGACGGCCAAGCCGTCGCGCCGGTCGCTCCCACAAGCGGAGCAACTCGAATCCGCTCGGGGCCAGTTCCTCCACTGATCGTCGCAGCATGACGGCGTCCCTTTGCGCCGCTGACAGCGTCTTGCCCGCAGGCGGCGCAAGGCCTATCTGAAAGCCTGGGAACCGGGACCTTCGTCCCGATCGTTGTCATGGCTCAACCACTACATCCCGCGCATCCACTATCGGACAATTCGCCCACTGCCGGCCGGATGTCATCCGTGCTGCTGTGGGCCGGCGCGGCAATCGGCGGTCTCGTCCTGATTGGCGCGCTGGCGCTCTGGTTCCACTATGGCAGCCAGGTATTCTTCGAAATGCTCAGGACCGGCTTTGCCGCCTGCTTCTGACCTGCGACAGGAAGTTTTTCACCCATGAGCCCCGCCACCCGTCCGCTGGTGATCGCGACTGCCTTTGCCGCAAGCCTCATTGCCGGGCTCCTGATCATGTTCTGGGCCATGGGCGGGGTCAGCAAGGTGGCGCAGCCGGCCGCGATCGGCGGCCCGTTCCAGCTGACCGACCAGAACGGCAAAGCCGTTACGGACAAGAGCCTCAAGGGCAAGCCGACCCTGATCTTCTTCGGCTACACCCATTGCCCCGACGTCTGCCCAACCTCGCTGTTCGAGATCTCGGAAGTGCTGCGGGCGATGGGCAAGGACGCCGATAAGGTCAATGCCGTCTTCATCTCGGTCGATCCCGAGCGCGACACACCGGCGACGATGAAGGATTATCTGTCGAGCTTCGATCCCCACCTCGAGGGGCTGTCCGGCGATCCTGCCGAGACAGCCAAGGTGATCACCTCCTACCGGGTTTATGCCAAGAAGGTCCCGACCAAGGACGGCGACTACACCATGGACCACACTGCGCTGGTCTACCTGATGGATCGCGACGGCCGCTTCGTCTCGCCGTTCAATCTGAAGCGAACGCCGGAAGAGGCGGCAGCTGATTTGAAGCGGTATCTCTGAGGGCCTGATCCAACCGCAGCTGCTTCTTCATCGTCATGCCCGGGACAAGCCCGGGCATGACGACCGAGAGACCTTTACCGAGCCCACAATCGGCACTCGCCTTCGCAGCCGAATGGTCTATAAGGCCCTCCGATCCCAACGAAATTCATTGCTTTCCGGTCGATGGCTTCATCGCAACAGGCGAAATCGTTCAAATCTGTCCGTGGCTTGCTGATGGGGTTGGCCGCCGCCGCGTGCCTGCTCGCAGCCCAGCCTGCCGAGGCCCAGACGCCAGCCAAGCGGCCTCCGGCAGCGCCACAGACCCCCCCTCAGGCCGCCGCCCAAGCAGCCCCGCAGGCCGTGCCCGGCTTCTGGGACCCACGTCGGCGACCGGAGCGGCCGGACCTGTCGCGCCTGACCGTGATCCGCTTCCTGACCGAGACCGACTATCCGCCGTTCAACTTCACCGGCGCGGACGGCAATCCGGCCGGCTTCAATGTCGATCTCGCCCGCAGCCTCTGCGAGGAGATCAAGGTCACCTGCACGGTGCAGATGCGGCGTTTCGAGACGCTGGTCGATGCGCTCACCTCCAACCGGGGCGACGCCATCATCGCCTCGATGGCGGTGAGCCCGCAGCTGCGCGCCCGCGTCGACTTCACCGATCCCTATTACCGGGTGCCGGCGCGCTTCGTCTCGCGCAAGGATGCGGTGATGCCGGAGATCCGGCCCGAATATCTCGAGGGCAAGAAGGTCGGCGTGATCGCCGGCTCCGCGCACGAGGCCTATCTCAAGGCGATGTTCACCGATGCCGAGCTGCATGCCTATCCCGGTGACGATGCGATGCGCGCAGCTTTACGCAGAGGCGAGGTCGATTTCATCTTCGGCGACGCCATCTCGCTGGCGTTCTGGATCAACGGCACCGATTCCGGCGATTGCTGCGCCTTCTCCGGCGGCCCCTTCGTCGAGAGCCGTTTCTTCGGCGAAGGCATCGGCATCGCCGTGCGCAAGGGCAACGACGTGCTGCGCCAGGCTTTGAACTGGGCGATGTTCCGCGTCTGGGAAAAAGGCCGCTACACCGATCTGTGGCTGCGGTATTTCTCGGTGAGCCCGTTCTAGTTTCTTCGCTGATCTCTCCGCCGTCATTGCGAGGAGCCTTTGCGACGAAGCAAATCCAGACTGTTTCCGCGGAAAGATTCTGGATTTGCTTCGCTTCGCTCGCAATGACGGTGCGAGAGGCTACACCGCCCACAAAATTGCATTCTGCCCGGAAATCGCTATTTTCCGCGGCCCGGAGGCCCCTGATGTCCGTTATCGATCTTGCCGCGAACCCGAGCGACCTGCGTGCGCTCGCCGAACAGTCCAACGCCTGGCCGTTCGAGCAGGCGAAGGCCATTGTCGCGCGGCTGAAGAAAAGCCCGAAGGACGAGGTGCTGTTCGAGACCGGCTACGGCCCGTCGGGCCTGCCGCATATCGGCACGTTCGGTGAGGTCGCGCGTACCTCGATGGTGCGCCATGCCTTCCGGGTGCTGACCGAGGACAAGATCAAGACGCGCCTCTTGGCATTCTCCGACGACATGGACGGATTTCGGAAAGTGCCCGACAACGTCCCCAACAAGGAGATGCTGGCGGAGCATCTCGGCAAGCCGCTGACGCGGGTGCCGGATCCGTTCTCCAACGAGTACCCGTCGTTCGGCGCGCACAATAACGCGCGCTTGCGCGCCTTCCTCGATCATTTCGGCTTCGACTACGAGTTCGCGAGCTCGACCGACTACTACACGTCCGGCCGCTTCGATGCGACGCTGCTGAAGATGCTCGCTGCCTACGACAAGATCATGGCGATCATCCTGCCGACGCTGGGGCCGGACCGCCGCGCGACGTACTCCCCGTTCCTGCCGATCAGCAAGACCACGGGCGTCGTGCTGCAGGTGCCGATGATCCGCCGCGACGTCGCGGCCGGCACCGTGACCTATGTCGATCCAGACACAAACGAGGAAGTCGAGACGACCGTCACCGGCGGCAACGTCAAATGTCAGTGGAAGGCCGACTGGGCGATGCGCTGGGTCGCGCTCGGCGTCGACTATGAGATGGCCGGCAAGGATCTCATCGATTCCGTGAAGCTCTCCGGCGCCATCGCGAAGGCGCTCGGCGGCACGCCGCCCGAGGGCTTCAACTACGAGCTCTTCCTCGACGAGAAGGGCCAGAAGATCTCGAAGTCGAAGGGCAATGGCCTCACCATCGACGAATGGCTGCGCTACGCCTCGCCGGAATCGCTGTCGCTGTTCATGTATCGCGAGCCGAAGGCGGCCAAGCGGCTGTATTTCGACGTCATCCCGCGCAATGTCGACGACTACCAGCAGTTCCTCGATGGCTTTCCGAAGCAGGACGGCAAGCAGCAGCTCGGCAATCCGGTCTGGCACATCCACAACGGCAAGCCGCCGAAGGGCGACATGCCCGTCACCTTCCAGCTGCTGCTCACCTTGGTGTCGTCGTCGAACGCGGAGAACGCCGAGACGCTGTGGGGTTTCATCGGCCGCTATCGTCCCGGCGTGACGCCGCAGACGCATCCGAAGCTGGATGCGATGGTCGGCTATGCCATCAACTACTACCGCGACTTCGTCGCGCCGACGAAACAGTTCCGCGAACCAACCGAGACCGAGCGCGCGGCATTGCAGGATCTGCGCGATGCGCTATCGCAATTGCCGCAGGACGCCACGGCCGAGGACATCCAGAACGTCGTCTATGAGATCGGCCGCCGCGAGCCGTTCCTCGATCAGATCAAGAAGGGCAAGGACGGCCGCCCGGGCGTCACGCTCGACTGGTTCAACATGCTCTACCAGGTGCTGCTCGGCCAGGAGAAGGGCCCGCGCTTCGGCTCCTTCGTCGCGGTGTACGGCGTGCAGAACGCGGTGAACATGATCGACGGCGCGCTGGCGCGGAGCGCGTAGATGCGGCCTGCTTCTACGGCATGATCCGGTGCATCTCGGGATAGCTCGTGAAATTGCTCTCGCTCACGTCGTCCGGATCGAATGCCGGAAGTCTCGGTTTCGATGGTGAGGTCACTTCGCTTTCTCCATCAGCCCAGGGATCGGCGCGGCATCGGCCGCGCGCATCAAGGTCAGCAGCACGCGGCAGAGCGGCGTTGCGATCTGGTGGCGCTCGCCGGCCGCGACCACCGCGCCGGTGAGCGCGTCCACCTCCGAGCGCCGCCCCGCCAGCCGGTCGAAGTACATCGAGGTGCCGGCATCGGGCGGGAACGTCATCAGCATTGCCCGCAGCTTCAAGGCTTCGTCGTCTGCGAGCCGGGCGCCGTCGGCGCGCGCGACCGCGGCGGCTTCTTCCAGGGCGGAGAGCACCAGCGAGCCCATGTCCTCGCGCCTGAACACGCCCTGGCGCTGCAGCGTGAGCGCGGTGATCGGATTGGCGATCGCGTTGAGCAGCAGCTTGCGCCAGGCCATCGTCTTGAAGTCGGGGCTGACCAGGATCTGCATTCCCGTGCCTTCGAGCAATTCCACGAAGGCACGGCCACCTGCATCATCGCTCACCGCAAAATCATGGTCGCTGGCGCGGCGGTAGCGCATGCGGTCGGGCGCAAGCCGCTCACCATTGTAATAGACGATGGTCGGCACGACGGTCGCCGCTCCGACGAATGGCGCAAGCCGTTCGGTGTGGCCCATGCCGTTCTGCAGGACCGCGACATGCGTGCTGGCGCCGCAGAGCCGCTGCAGCCAGGGCGAGCTCGAGGCGGTATCCTGCGCCTTGGTGCACAGCAGCACCCAGTCATGGATGTCGGCCTGTGCCGGATCCGTCAATATACGTGGCCGCGCTTCGATCGTGCGGTCGGGACGTTCCACCACCAGCCGCGCAATCCCGTGTCTGACGCAGGCGGTGACGTCGTGCCGGCCGGTCGCATCGAGCGCGCCGGCGATGACGCCGCCAATGCTGCCCAGGCCGACCACGGCGACCCGGCGGCGCCCGGTCGTTGCGGCATGATCGATCGTGGACATCGCGGAACCTCCAGGCATCGCTTAAAGTGTATGTTCCCTGGGAGTATTTGCTGAAATTGCGGCGTCAGCCAGCCCGCGCGGCCTGTGCAAACTGCAGGGGCGTGATGCCGTAGCAGCGCCTGAAGTGCTTGTTGAGTGCGGCCTGATCGCAAAATCCCGCCGCCGGCGCGCTGTCCGCCAGCGAATGACCGTGTCTCAGGAGACGGCAAGCCGCGTTGAGCCCGATGTGCACGAGATAGGCGTGCGGGGTAAGGCCAACCGCGCTTGACCAGCTCGCCCGCCACGCAGGGCTCGCCATTTTCCAGCTGATCGGGCCTTCAATGCGTGACGGTGATTCATCATCTTCCCCCTCGAGACGAATTTGGTCGGCAATAGGGGGCGCAACCTGTGCGAGAGCGGCAGTGAGTCGCAAGGTCGCGGCAGACAAAACGCGGCCTGGCTGATGTCGTCGCCTGATCACGACGTCGGCGGGAAACAATCACTGGCTTGCCCACAGGATGCGCGCGATCCACGCGACATCGCCGGCCGCCATCGTGCGATCGGCCTGCGTCCCATCGAGCGGCTCGAGCTCCAGCGCCTTTGTGGTGCGGCGCTTCAGCGTCGCGACCGTCATCTCACCCGCTTTGCTCCTCACCACCACGCGATCGCCTTTGCGGATCGGCGCGCCGGGTGAGACCAGGACGATGTCGCCGTCGCGATAGACAGGCGCAAGTGCATGGCCGGAAATCTCCAGTGCAAACGTGTGGCGGTCCTCGGAGGTGGGAAGCGCGATTTCGGTCCAGCCCCTGCCGGATGGAAGGCCGGCCTCGTCGAAAGCGCCGCTCGTTCCGGCCTGCGCAAGGCCGAGCAGCGGCACCGAATGGCCGTCGCCCGCGCGGTCGTCCTCAATCAATTTCGCAAAGCTGTCGATCGAAGCGTCGGCAGCGGCCAGCGCCTTTGCGATCGATTCGGTCGAAGGCCAGCGCTCGCGGCCGTCAGCGGTAATGCGCTTGGACCTGTTGAAGGTGGTGGGATCGAGCCCCGCACGCTTGGCGAGGCCGGACGGCGACAATCCGGCGCGCGCCGCCAGCTGATCCAGCGCGGCCCAGATCTCGCCGTGAGTCAGCATCCTCTGCGCTTTGGCCTGTCTGACCATGGAAGGTCCAGCCCGTAGCAACTCAGGAAAACTGTCCTCAAATCAAGCGGTTTTCCGTTTTTCGCGCAAGGGGCAGCGGGCGAAAGCGTTTTCAATCGAAATGGCTATCGGTTCGCGTCACGAAAACGCGTCAAAACAGGAATCCAGAGCGCCGTTTCCGATTTCATCGGACCGGAAAAGGCTCTAGGTCTTGAGTTCGGAAGGGCCGGCCTTTACGGTCGCGCCCGGGTTTCGAAGACCCGCGAGAGACGAAAAAACCCAAAAGACTCAAAGAACAAACAAGGCTGCGTAAGCGGTGGTCAAGATCTACAAAATCTGTCCGGCCTCGGCCTGGCGCGAGGCGGAACGGCAGGGCGTCTACCGCGGCAGCGCGGATGACGCGCGCGACGGGTTCATCCATTTCTCGACCGCCGCCCAGGTTCCCGAAACCCTGCGCAAGCACTATTTCGGACAGCGCGCGCTGTTCCTGGTCGAGGTCGATGGCGATGCGCTGGGCAGCGAGCTGCGCTGGGAACGTTCGCGCAACGACGAGCTCTTTCCGCATCTCTATGGCGAGCTCGATCTCGGCGCGGTGATCGCGGTGTTGAACCTCAACATGCGCTCCGACGGTGGTCACGATGTTCCGGAGCTCGCCCCGTGATCCGCGCGTTCGACGCCTTTTCGCTGCCGGTGCTGCGCTGGCTCGATCCCGAGGACGCGCATCGCCTGGCGATCCAGGGCCTGCGCTTCCTGCCACCGGTCAAACCGCGTGCCGACGATCCCAAGCTCGCGGTGCGCGCCTTCGGGCTGAACTTTCCCAATCCGATCGGCATGGCCGCGGGCTTCGACAAGAGCGCCGAGGTACCGGACGCGCTGCTGCGGCTCGGATTTGGCTTCGTCGAGATCGGCTCGGTGACGCCGAAACCGCAAGAAGGCAATCCGCGGCCGCGGCTGTTCCGGCTCGAGCGCGACGAGGCGATCATCAACCGCATGGGTTTCAACAATGACGGCGCGGAGGCAGCCCTGCGCCGGCTTGCGGCGCGCGCGCAGCACGGCGGCATCGTCGGCGTCAATGTCGGCGCCAACAAGGATTCGCCGGACCGCGTCGCCGACTACGTCAAACTGATCGAGACCTTTGCACCGGTCGCAAGCTATTTCACCGTCAACGTCTCCTCGCCGAACACGCCGGGCCTGCGCAATTTGCAGGAAGGCGCACTGCTCGACGACCTGCTCGTACGCGTGATCGACGCGCGCGAGCGGGTGCGTCAGAAGGCCGGCGACACGCCGGTGCTGCTCAAGATCGCGCCGGATTTGAGCCTTGCCCAGCTCGACGACGTGGTGCAGGTCGCGCGCTCGCGCCGGGTCGACGGCATGATCGTCTCGAACACCACGATCGCGCGGCCGAGCACGTTGCGCGAGGAGTCGCGGGCGAAGGAGCAAGGTGGCCTGTCCGGCCGACCGCTGTTCCGCCTGTCGACGCGGATGGTCGCGGAAACCTATGTGCGCGTCGAGGGCGCATTCCCGCTGATCGGCGTTGGCGGCGTCGACTCGGGCGGCGCCGCGCTGACCAAGATCCGTGCCGGCGCCAGCCTGATCCAGCTCTACTCATCGCTGGTCTATAAGGGTCTCGGCCTTGTCGACGAGATCAAGCGCGACCTGACCTCGACGCTGCTCCGCACGGGGCGGGATTCGCTGTCCGAGATCGTCGGCGCGGATGCGGCGACACTCACCGCGGAAGACTGGCCGAGGATGTGAGGCGGTCTCGTGCCCCGGACGCAGCGCAGCGCTCCTTCAGCGGTGCGCTGCAGAGCCGGGGCCCATACCTGCTGGGTCCCGGCTCTGCGTCGCGTCAATTTCATGCCGCGTCGCGTCCGGGACACGACGGCTAGATTTTCGAAAACGTCGCCCCGTAGAGCGCCGGATAGCGCGCGCCCTGCAAGCCGCCGCGGGCGACATAGAACGCGATCAGCGCGCTCCACAGGCCGGCATTGCCGAACGATTGCAGCGCCAGCCAAACGCCGAAAAAGATCGCCAGCGATAGCAGCATCAGATTGCGCATCTCGCGCGCCCAGGTCGCGCCGACATAGATGCCGTCGAAGCCGAAGGCGAACACACCGGGAATGGGCGCAAGCACGATGAACGGCAGGAAGTCGCGCGCGACGCGGCGAACATCCTCACTCGCCGTCATGACATTGATCAGCGCTGGCCCGAACAGCGCAAACAGCACCGCGACGACCAGCGCAAAGCCGAGGCCCCAGAGCAGCACCAGCCGCATCGAATCCGCAAAGCCTTTTGGATCGCGCGCGCCAAAGGTGCGGCCGCAGAGCTGCTGGGCTGCATTGGCGAGGCCATCGAGAAAGAAGGCGCTGACCAGGAGGAAATTGTTGAGCACGGAGTTCGCCGCCAGCGTGACGTCGCCCGCGCGCGCGCCCTTGGCAGTGAAGAACAGGAACACGGCGATCAGCGCCGCGGTGCGGATCATGATGTCGGAATTCACCGCCAAGAGCCGCATCAGCTTGGCGCGATCGAACAGCGTTGCGCGAGGCACTTTGAAGCCGCCGGTCGCATAGCGACGGCAGACGATCACGCCCAGCACGAAGCCTGTCGTCTCCGACAGCAGCGCCGCGATCGCCGCGCCGGCGATGCCGGTGTCGTAAACCAGCACCAGCAGGACCGTCGCCACCATGTTGATGAGGTTGATGACGACCTGCAGCGCGAGCGCCGGATTGGCGCGGGCCTGCCCGACCAGCCAGCCCAGGATGACGTAATTGGCGAAGGCAAACGGCGAGGACCAGATCCGGATCATGAAGTAGGTCTTCGCAGCCTGCGTCACGCCCGCGCTGCCGCCCATCAGGTCGAACAGCAGGCCCCCCAGCGGCAGCTGCAGCGCAATCAGCGCCGCACCGATCAGGCCCGCGACGATGAAGCCGCGCACCAGGATCACGGTCTGCTCGCGCCTCTCGCCGGCGCCCAGCGCCTGCGCGGTGAACGCAAGCGTGCTCATGCGCAGGAAGCCGAACAGCCAGAACAGGCAGTCGAAGATGACGGAGGCCATCGCGACGCCGCCGAGCAGTGCGGCATCGTCGAGCCGGCCGATCGCGGTGGTCGAGACCACGCCGATCAGCGGCGTCGTGAGGTTCGCGACCATCGCGGGACCCGCGATGGCGAACACCTGGCGGGAGCCTATCCTGGGATGAACCGGTGCGTGCATGTCAGAACACGAGCACCATGCGGTCTTCGGCGGCGAGGTGTTCGATTTCATCCAGACGCGTCAGCATGTCGTCACTCATATGGGTGAGGACGAGCCGCTTGGCGCCGATGTCGGGCAAATGCTGTTCCAAGGTCTTCAGGCTGAGATGGTTCTTGACCACCTTCTCGTACATGTAGGCCTCAGCGATGAAAAGGTCCGCGCCATGCGCCAGCGGAATGAGCGTCTCCGTCCATTCGGTATCGGCGCTGTAGGCGAGCGTGCGGCCGTCGACCGCGACGCGATAGGCGAGGAACGGACCGCCGGATTCGCCGTGCACGACCGAATAGGGCGTCACCGTCACGGCGCCGAAGCTTCGGCTTTGCTCGGGTGCGAGTTCGACCACGTTCAGCTCGAAGCGCTGCTTGGTCTTGGAGGAATGCTCGAACAGGGCTTCCATCACTTGGGCAAGCCGCGCCGCAATGCCTTGCGGACCCGCGATCGTCAGCGGCCGCGTCCGCCGTGAGAATTGCGCGTCGAGCAAGACAAACGGCAGCCCGGCAAAATGGTCGCCATGGAAATGCGTGATCAGGATCAGGTCGATCTCGTTGCAATCGATCTCGAGCCGCTTCAGCGCCGGCAGCGCCGACGCGCCGCAATCAATCAGGAAGTTGGCTTCGCGCCCCGAGACATGGAAGCAGGTATTGAGCCTGCTACCGGAGCCGAAAGCGTCACCGCAGCCGACGAAACGCAGTTGCATCGGCCGCGCACTCCCTCAATCACACCTTACCGGCCGCGCGGCGCGCCGAACACGCGCGAGAGCAGCCAGATCGGAATCACGATGACCGCGCCGAGCAGGAAGTAGCGCCACAGCCAGTTCACGGCATCGAAGCCGAGATCCCAGAGACGCTGGAACAAGAGGCGGATGCTGTGGATGATGTTCCAGGGGTCGAAGCCGATCGCCGCCAGCACGACGCCGACCAAGATCGAGAGCAGCACCAGGCGGAACGCGACGGTCAGCGGCGAGCCGCCGAGAAAGCGGTGCAGGCCGTCGCTACGGCCGGCCGGCAAATCTCTGACGTCTTGGACCATCGCAAACTCCTGAAGGCGGATTCGACCCCATTATAAGGCACGGCGAGGCACATGGGGAACCCGCAACCGGGCGTCAATCGGGTTACGGGAGTTTAATTCGGGCAGTGCGCTGGGCCACCTGTCCGCGGGGCAATAGGATGAGGACGGAGTGCGGGGCAGCGGGACAAGGGGGCGCAACCGCCCGGGTGAGAAACGAGTCCCGGCACAGTTTCACATCTCAATCTCCTCCGGCTCCGCCTTCAGCATCCGCTCCAGCGTCTCCAGCCGGTCGGCCTCGCGCGGCGGCTTGTCCCAGCGCAGGCGGCTGATGCGGGGGAAACGCATGGCGACGCCGGATTTGTGCCTGGGCGAGCGCTGCAATCCCTCGAAAGCGACTTCCAGCACCAGACCCTTGTCGCCCTCGTGCACGACGTGGCGGACGGGACCGAATTTTTCGGTGGTGTTGCGGCGGACGAAGCGGTCGATCTGGAGCAGCTCCTCGTCGGTGAAGCCGAAATAGGCTTTTCCGACCGGGACCAGTTCCTCGCCATTCTCGGTCTCGGTCCAAACGCCGAAGGTGTAATCGGAATAATAGGACGAGCGCTTGCCGTGGCCGCGCTGCGCATACATCAGCACGGCGTCGATGATGTGCGGATCGCGCTTCCACTTCCACCACTGCCCCTTCGGCCGTCCCGGCAGATAAGGCGCATCGCGCCGCTTCAGCATGACGCCCTCGATAGCGTCGGCATCCTCGCCGGCACCGGCGCTCGCGGGATTGGCACGTGCGGCGGTGAGCGCGTCCCAGCTTGCGAAGGGAACGGTGGGCGACAGATCGATGCGGGGATCGTCGAGCTTCGCGACGAAGGTCTCCAGCCGTTCGCGCCGCTCCGCGAAAGGCAGCTCGCGCAGATCGTTCTCGTCGTCGCCGAGCAGATCATAGGCACGCAAGTGAATCGGAAACTCCTTGATCAGCTTCGGCGAGACGACCTTGCGGTTGAGCCGCTGTTGCAGGACGTTGAAACTCTGCACGCGACCCTCGCGCAGGATCAGGAGCTCGCCATCGATGGCGCCGGGCAGGTGCAGCGATGGCACGAGATCCGGAAAGCTGCCGGTGATGTCCTCGCCGGTGCGCGAATAGAGCCGCGCTGTGATGTGCCCCCGATCGTCGCGGCCGGCGACCGCCTGCACGCGGATGCCATCCCATTTCCATTCGGCGATGTAGTCGGCGGGATCGAGCGCGGCGAAATCGCCTTCCTCGATCGCATGCGCGAGCATCACGGGCCGGAACGGCGCGGGATCGCGATTGACGGGTTTTTCGCCGCGTCCCTCCAGCCAGGCGAACAGGTCGAGATAGGGGGGACTAAGGCCGGGCCAGATCAGCTCGATATCGTGCGGGTCCTTGTCGCCGAGCGCGGCGGCCGCGGTCTTGGCCAGCCGCGCCGAGATGCCGATGCGCATCGCGCCAGTGACGAGCTTGAGCAGCGCCCAGCGGCCGGTCTCGTCGAGCTCGTCGAGCCAGCGCGCCAGCTGTGCCGGCATTTCGGTCTTGCCGAGCGTGCGCAGTGTGGTGACGACTTCGGTCAGTGTCGGAGGCGGCGGATTGTTGTGTGCCGCCAGCGCGGCCTTCGGCCACATCAGCGCCACCGTCTCCGAGAGATCGCCGACATAGTCGTAACTCAATCCGAACAGCACCGGATCGGCGCGCGCCGCGATCAGATCGCGGATCAGCCCAGGCTTGGCATGCTTGAAGCTGAGTGCGCCGGTCAGCGCCGCCAGCGCATAGCCGCGGTCGGGATCGCCGACTTCGCGGAAATAGCCGGTGATCAGCCGCAGCTTGTTGTTGCGGCCGGGCTCGTAGGCGAGGCGGTCCAGCAGCTCGGCGAAGCGGTTCATGCTTCGGCCTCGCCTTGAATGGGCGTCTCGCTCTCCTCCTCGTCGCCATAGCCGACGAGATCGAGCGGCCGCGCTTTCAGGCCCTTGCTCTGGCACCAATGCACCAGCGCATCCTCCTGGCCATGGGTGACCCAGATCTCGCCGGCGCCAGTTGCGGCGATGGTCGCGGTAAGGCCGTCCCAATCGGCGTGGTCGGAGATCACCAGCGGCAATTCCACGCCGCGCTGCCGCGCCCGGGCACGCACGCGCATCCAGCCCGAGGCGAACGCCGTGACGGGATCGGGAAAGCGGCGTGTCCAGAGATCGGACGTTGCCGACGGTGGCGCCAGTGTAATGGTGCCGGCGAGCGCCGCCTTCTTCATGCCCTTCGCCGGCCGCAACTCGCCAAGTTCGATGCCGCGGCTCTGATAGTAATGCGTGATCGTCTCCATCGCGCCATGCAGGTAGATCGGCGCGTCATAGCCGGCCGCACGGAGCAGCGCGATCACCCGCTGTGCCTTGCCGAGCGAATAGGCGCCGACGAGATGCGCGCGCTCCGGAAACAATGCGACCGAGGCGAGCAGCTTCTTCACCTCGTCGCTCGCATCGCCGTGCCGGAACACCGGCAGCCCGAACGTCGCCTCGGTGATGAAGACGTCGCAGGGCACCAACTCGAAGGGCGTGCAGGTCGGATCAGGCGCATCCTTGTAGTCACCGGAGGCAACGACGCAGGTGTCCTTAGCCGTCACCGCGACCTGCGCCGATCCCAGCACATGGCCGGCCGGGTGAAACTTGATGGTGACGTCGCCGAGCCGGATCTCCTCGCCATAGCGGATCGCTTGGGTCGATCCGGCAAAATTCTCACCATAACGTAGGCGCATCATATCGAGCGTTTCCTGCGTCGCCAGCACCGCGCCATGGCCGGCGCGGGCATGGTCGGAATGCCCGTGGGTGATCACGGCCCGCTCCACGGGACGGACAGGGTCGATATGGAAGGCGCCGGGCTTGCAGCATAGGCCGGCAGCAGTTGGCAGCAGGATGTCTTGCGGACGCATGTGAGTGATATAGGAACGGGCCGCTCCAAATTAAGCGGTCATGCGCAGGCTTGCCGTCTCCGCTAGGCTTCGCCGGCCCGGTGATGTACAAGCCCGCCGAAACCACTTGGTGAGGGCGGGACCCGCGCATCCATCTTCCTACTCTTATTGATGGATTGCCGGGTCAAGCCCGGCAATGACGAGTAGTTCCATGCCCCTGCGCCTGTTCCTGACCTCCGGCGATCTCATGGCCGACCGCCGTTTCGAGTTCGCGCGCGACCTGCAGCTCAAGGGCGACCTGCCCGCCGCCGCGGATCTCCTGGAGCAGGCGATCGAGCTCGCGCCTGATTTCACCTCGGCCTGGTTCACGCTTGGCGAGATCCGTCAGCAGCTCGGCGAGCGCGACAAGGCCATCGCGGCCTTCCGTGAAGCGCGCCGAACCGACCCCGAAGACCAGCACGGCGCCGGCCTGCACCTGATGCGGCTCGGCGATGCGGAGATGGCGGAGATGCCAAAGGCCTATGTGCAGGCGCTGTTCGATCAATACGCGCCGCGTTTCGAGCACGCGCTGATCAACGATCTCGGCTATCGCGCGCCCGCGCTGATCTTCAAGGCGGTGCTGGCTGCGCGCGTCGCCGCCAAAAAGCCCGCCTACTTCAAACGCACCATCGATCTCGGCTGCGGCACGGGTCTTGCGGCCGCCGCGTTCGCCAAGCAGGTCGACCATTTCATCGGCATCGACCTGTCGCCCGGCATGATCAAGGAGGCGCGCGCGACGAACCTCTATGCCGAGCTCGAAGTCGCCGACATGATCGAGGGGCTGCGCGGCAAGGCCGACGCAAGCGCGAACCTCGTCGTCGCCGCGGATGCGTTCGTCTATCTCTCCGATCTCGCACCGGTGCTGAGCGAGGGCAGGCGCGTGCTCGTATCAGGCGGCGTGCTCGCCTTCACGCTGGAGACGCATGACGGCAGTGGCGTCGTGCTTGGCGAAGGCCTGCGCTATGCCCATTCCGCGGAATATGTGCGCGGTGCCATCGCCAAGGCGGATCTCAAGCTGCTGACTTTGGAGCCGGCCTCGCCGCGCAACGAGAACAACGAGCCGGTGCGCGGCCTCGTCGTCGTTACCGAGAAAACTTGAGTCTAGGCGCTGGCGCCTCGCGATTTCGAGCGTCATTGCGTCGCAAAGCTGCGACTTCCCACTTGCGAGCCGAGCTGCGATGCCAGCACAATGCGCTCGCTAGGGAGAAACAAATAATGACGAAGAATCCATCGCGGCGCGATTTCAGCGCCGCTGCGCTCGCCACCATCGCCGCATCCGCATTGCCGGCGCCTTACGTCTGGGCTGCGGAGAAGAAATACGACGCGGGCGCCAGCGACACCGAGATCAAGATCGGGCAGACTGTGCCGCATTCCGGCCCCGGCTCGCTCTACGGCGTGCTCGGCCGCATCGGCGAGGCCTATTTCCAGATGCTGAACGAGAAGGGCGGCATCAACGGACGCAAGGTCAAGTTTCTCACCATGGACGATGCCTACAGCGCGCCGAAATGCGTCGAGGCGACGCGGCGGCTGGTCGAGCAGGAGGAGGTGCTGGCGCTCTACGGCTCGCTCGGCACCGCACCGCAGACCGCCGTGCACAAATACCTGAACTCCAAGGGCGTGCCGCAGCTGTTGCTCAACACCGGCGCCTCGAAGTGGAACAATCCGAAAGAGTTCAAATGGACGATGGCGGGCCTGCCGCTGTATCCGACCGAGGCGCGCATCCTGGCCCGGCACGTCGTCAGCGTGAAGCCGAATGCGAAGATCGGCATCCTCTACCAGAACGACGATTTCGGCCGCGACTTCCTGGGGCCGTTCAAGAAGGTGTTGGCCGATGCCGGCGGCACCGCGCAGGTGATCATGGAGCAGACCTACGATCTCACCGATCCGACCGTCGATTCCCAGCTCATCAATCTCTCGAAATCGGGCGCCGACGTCTTCTACAACATCTCCACCGGCAAGGCGTCGTCGCAGTCGATTCGTAAGGTCGCCGAGCTCGGCTGGAAGCCACTGCAATTGTTGTCGGCCGGCTCGACTGGACGCTCGATCCTCAATGCCGCGGGGCTGGAGAACTGCACCGGCATCGTCGCCATCCGCTACAACAAGGAGGTCGGCTTGCCGAAATGGGAGAAGGACCCTGACGTGATGGCGTTCGAAGAGCTGCGCAAGAAGTACCTGCCGAGCGTCGACCCCGACAATACCATCGCCTTCGCCGGCTACGGGCAAGCCGTGACCATGGGCGAGATCCTGCGCCGCTGCGGCGACGAGCTCACCCGCGCCAACGTGCTGAAGCAGGCATCGACGCTCGCGGGTTTCCACTCGCCCTATTTCCTCGATGGCGTCACCTACAGCTACACGCCCGAGAACTACACGCCGATGAAGACGCTGTTCATCTCCACCTTCACCGGCAAGGACTGGGATATCTCCGACAAGCCGATGTCGGAGTAGGGTCGGCGAATTCCGCTGCCCCTTACCTCCTCGTTCCCCGCAGGGCGATCATATTTGAGATAGGATTCCCTGCGGCGATCCTTCGAGACGCCCGCTTTGGGCGGGCTCCTCAGGATGAGGAACGGAGTGCGCGGTGGTTGCTTCAGGGACACGGATGCCGCTTAGCCTCATCCTGAGGAGGCGCGTCAGCGCCGTCTCGAAGGACGAGGCGCGCTCAGGCGCTAAACGCGCGAGACCAGCCGATATGCCCGCGCCGCATTCACACCAAACGCCTTGTCCCGCACCTGCGGGCCAAGCCGCGCCAGGCAGGCCTCCAGCGCGGTCTTGATCTCGCCATAGCTTCCCGCAAGCAGGCACACCGGCCAGTCGGAGCCGAAGATCAGCCTGTCCTCGCCGAAACATTTTGCGGCGTGCTCGACGAACGGAAACAGCCGTTCCGCATCCCAGTCACTCCAGACCGCTTCGGTCGCGAGCCCTGAGATCTTGCACCAGACATTGCCGCAAGCAGCTAACGCGGCAATGCGGTCGGCCCATTCGTCGCTTCCACCGTCCGCGATCGGTGGCTTGGCGGCGTGGTCGAGCACGAAGCGCGCGTGCGGAAAGGCCTGCGCGGTTGCGATCGCCGCCGGCAGCTCGCGGGCACGAACGAGGAAATCGTAAGCGAGCTCGCGGGCGAATACGGCCGTGAGGCCGCGCTGGACGTCCTCGCGGAGCAGCCAGTCGGGATCGGTCTCGTCGTGGACCTGGTGGCGGATACCGACCAGCTTGCCGCCGCCCGGCAAAGCGCGCAGCCCGTCGAGCGTTTCGCCGAGGTCGCCATCGGTCAGATCGGCCCAGCCGACGACACCAACCACAGACGACGTCACATGCGCGATGCGCAAGAATTCCTCGGTTTCCTCCAGCGCGGAGCGGCACTGCACCACGATGCTCGCGTCGACGCCGTTTGCTTTCAGCAATGGCGCGAGATCGGCAGGACCGAAAGCGCGACGGATCGGCGCCAGCTCGTCCGCCGCCATCCACGGATAATCGGCGCGCGCCGGATCCCAGAAATGCTGGTGGCCGTCGATGATCATGTCCTACGCCCCGCCGGGAAGTGGCGCCCGCGCATCGACGAGCTTTCGTGCACGCAACTCCTGCCAGAACGCGGCGGGCACCGCCCTCTCCGACATCGCGATGTTGTCAGCGACTTCCGCGGCGTTGCGCGCCCCCAGCACGGCGACCGTCACCGCCGGATGCGCCATGCAGAACTGCAGCGCGGCGGCTTTCAGCTCCGTGCCGTGCCTGCGGCAGAGTTCATCGAGTTCCAGCGCACGCGCGACGAGCGCCGCATCGGCATCCTGATAGTTGAACTTCGCGCCAGTTCGCGGATTGGCCAGAATGCCGCTGTTGTAGATGCCGCCGAGCAGGATGCCGATGTTCCTGGCCTGGCAGAGCGGAAACAGCGTCTCCAGCGCGCCCTGATCGAGCAGCGTGTAGCGCCCGGCGAGCAGGAAGCAATCGACCGGCACGACCTCGGCGAAGCGAACCAGCATCTCCGATTGGTTCATGCCGGCGCCGATCGCCTTGACTGTGCCCTCACTGCGCAGGCGCTGCAGCGCGCGGAAGGCACCGGCGACGGCCACGTCATAATGGTCGTCGGGGTCATGCACCAGCAGGACGTCGACGCGGTCGAGCCCAAGCCGCTCCAGGCTCTCCTCAACCGATCGCATCACGCCGTCATGGCTGAAATCGAACACCGGCCGCTCGCGCGGCGTGCCCTTGTAGTGCTCATCCTCGGCGGCGCCATCATCGGGGGCGCGCAGCAGACGGCCGACTTTTGTCGAGATGGCGTAAGTGTCCCGCTTCTGTTGCCGCAGGAATCCACCGAGCCGCCGCTCCGCGAGGCCGAAACCGTAGAGCGGCGCGGTATCGAAAAAGCGGACGCCGGCAGACCAGGCGCGCGCGATCGTTGCCTCCGCGTCGGCGTCACTGACTGGTGCGAACAGTCCGCCGAGCGGGGCGGAACCGAGGCCGATCGAGGTGACATCGAGAGCGCCGAGCCGTGACCTTTTCATTCCCATTGCCTTCCAGGAGTCTTCTTCCAACCGCCAAATCATCTCCCCCGCTCGCGGGAACCGCAAGCGGGGGAGGCACGCAGGAGCACGGGGCTGGCGGAGCTCCTACTTCAGCATCTGCGCGACATTGTCCTTGGTCACGAGGTCGAGGCCGGTGTAGACGATCTCCGGCACCTTCTCGCCCTTCTTGATCGCGAGCAGCGTGTCCATCGCCTTCTCGCCCATCTCGAACGGACGCTGGCCGACCAGCGCATTGGCATAGCCGTCACGCAACAGCTCGAGCTGCATCTTCAGCGTGTCGGCGACGACCAGCGTGAACTTGCCGGAATCGATGTCCTTCTTGTTGCGGGAAGCAAAGGCCTTGAAGCCTTCGGGGGCGAACATCGGCCAGCCGCCGATGGGAACGATCGCGGCGAGGTCGGGCGTTGCCGTGCGCATGTCCGTCATCTGCTGGACCGCCAGCGCGGGATCGTCGTTGCAGAACGTCGGGGAGCCCGCGACTTCGGTCCATTTCGAACCCTTCAGCGCCTCGCGAACGCCGTCGACGCGCTCGGCGAGGTTCTTGGCGCCGGGACCACCGGAGACCATGGCGTACTTTCCACCGTCGGGCCGCATCTTCAGCAGTTGCTTGCCGAGGGCCAACCCGAACTCCTTGTTGTTGGTGCCGATATAGGCGATCCGCTTGGAGCCTGGGGCATCCGCATCAAAGGTGATGACAGTAATGCCGGCGGCGGTTGCCGCCTCGATCGACTTGGTCATGGCCGCGACGTCGGCGACCGAGATCGCGAGGCCGTCGACCTTCTGGGTGATGAAGTCCTGGATGATCTGGGCCTGCGTCGCCGGCTCATGCTCCACCGGTCCCTTGTAGATGCACTCGATGTTGCCGAGCTCCTTGGCGCGCTTCTGGCAGCCATCGCGCGCGAAGTCGAAGAACGGATTGTTCATCGCCTTGGGCACGATGACGAAGCGGTAGTTCGCAGCAAATGCCGGCGTCGCCATCAGCGCGACGGCGATACCCGCAAGCAGAAGTTTCCTCATTATCTCCTCCACCCTCGTTTGGTGCCCATCCCCTCGAAAGTGCCCGGGAAGCGGACAGGCGGCATTTGGTTGCCTTCCCGGGATGACATGACGTCAGCTCATCCGCGAACGGATCCGGTCGACCAGCACGGCCAGAATGATGATCACGCCCACCAGCGTCTGCTGCCAGTAGGAGGAGACCTGTGCCAGCACGAGACCGTTGCGGATCACTTCCAGCAGCACGCAGCCGACGATGGCGCCAAGTGGGCCGCCGATGCCGCCGGCAAGGTTGGCGCCGCCGATCACGGCCGCAGCGATCACGTTGAGCTCGTAGGACGTCGCCATGTTGGCCGGCGCCGATCCCAGCCAACCGGAGATGATGATGCCCTGCAAGCCCGCGGCGAGCGCGCAGATCACATAGACCTCGATCTTCACCCGTACGACCGGAATGCCGGTGAGCTCCGCCGCCTTCTCGTTGCCGCCGAGCGCGAAGACATGGCGGCCGAACGAGGTGTGATGGAGCACCACCGCCATCGCCAGCGCGAGGATCACGAGATAGATGAAGGGCATGGGCACGCCGAGCACGTCGCCCGAGGTGAGCCCGTAGAAGTAGTCGGCGTCCGGGCCGCCCGGAAAACTGCCGCGACCATTGGAAACGACATAGCCGAGCCCGCGCACGATCGAGAGCATGCCGAGCGTGGTGACGAAGGGCGACAGGCCCAGCACGGCGATGCAGAAGCCGTTGACGAGACCCGCAATCAGCGCAACGCCGAGGCCCGCAGCCACGGAGATCAACAGGATCAGACCGGGTACGTTAGCGACCACCGTCTTGCCGTCGGCGGCCATGTGCACGAACAGCGAGCCGCCGAGCCCGCCGGGCGTCGACAGCTCGGTCATGACCATCGAGGTGATCATGGCGGAGAAGCACATCATCGAGCCGACCGAGAGGTCGATGCCGCCGGTGATGATCACGAAGGTGACGCCGAGCGTGGCGATGGCGATGAAGGAAAAATTCTTCGCCACGTTCTGCATGTTGCCTTCGGTGAAGAAATAGGGGCTGGCGAAATGCATGATCACCAGCAGCACCGCCAGCGCGATCAGGACATAGCCGGTCTGGGAGGCGAAGATGCCGCGCTGCCACCATCTGATCCGGCCGACATTGGTGAAACTGATCGGTGATTCCAAGGGCACGGCCATCACGCCGCCTCCTTCGCGCCGGTGATGAGGGCGGTGACTTCCTCCGGTGAGGTCTCGTGGATCGGCTTGTCGGCCCGCTTCTCGCCGCGGCGCATGACGACGACGCGATCGCAGACCGCGAACACGTCGGGCATGCGGTGCGAGATCAGCATGACGGCGACCCCCTGCTCCTTCAGCCGGTGGATCAGGCCGAGCACCTGCTCGACCTGGCGCACCGAGATCGCCGCGGTCGGCTCGTCCATCATCACCAGCCGCGAGTTGGAGAGCCGTGTCCGCGCGATCGCGACCGCCTGGCGCTGGCCGCCCGACATCTGCTTGACGAGATCGTCGGGGCGCGTCTCGGAGCGCAGTTCGCCGAACAGCGCCAGTGCCCGCGCCGCCATCGCCTTGTGGTCGAGCAGCGCGATGGGTCCGAACTTGCGCTTCAGCTCGCGGCCGAGGAAGACGTTGGCGGCGGCGGTCAGATTGTCGGCGAGCGCGAGATCCTGGTAGACGACCTCGATGCCGACGGCGCGGGCATCGACCGGGCGGTTGAAGTGGACCGCGCTGCCCGCAAAGCGGATCTCGCCGTGAGTGGGGCGGAAATTGCCGGCGATGATCTTGACCAGCGTCGACTTGCCGGCGCCGTTGTCGCCCATCAGGCCGACCACCTCGCCGGGGAACACCTGCATGTCGACGTCGTGCAGCGCGCGGATCGCGCCGAACTCCTTGCCGATGCCGGTGAGTTCGAGGACCGGTGTCGCGTCAGCTCTCGTCATCAGCGGCCTTCCTCAGACATAGCGGTTGACCAGGGATTCCAGATATTCCTGCCGGCCGGAGCGGGGCTGCGGATCGAAGCCGGGAGACATCGCACGGTCGGCGAGATCGGCGAGCGAACGCTGACCGCCGAGAATGGCCCTGCCCTCAGGCCCAGCCCAGCCCTCATAGCGCCTGGCAAGCGGTGTGGTGAGCACGCCGGCGTCGAGCATGTCGGCGGCGGCGAGGAAGGCACGCGCGCAGGCATCCATCGAGCCGACATGGGCGTGGATGAGATCATCGGGGTCGATCGACTGGCGGCGGATCTTGGCGTCGAAGTTGAGCCCGCCCGTGGTGAAGCCGCCGCGGTTCAGGATCTCGTGGAACACCAAGGCGAGTTCCGGCACGTTCATCGCAAACTGGTCGGTGTCCCAGCCGAGCAGATCGTCGCCGCGGTTGATGTCGAGCGAGCCGAACACGCCGAGCGCCTCGGCCAGCGCGACCTCATGATGGAAGGAGTGGCCGGCGAGGATGGCGTGGTTCTGCTCGATGTTGAGCTTGACATCGTTGAGGAGATCGAAACGTTCGAGAAAGCCGTAGCAGGTGGCGACGTCGAAATCATACTGATGCTTGGTCGGCTCCTTCGGCTTCGGCTCGATCAGGATCGGGCCCTTGAAACCGATCTTGTGCTTGTGCTCGACGACGAGCGAGACGAAACGGCCGAGCTGGTCGAGCTCGCGCTCGAGATCGGTGTTGAGCAGCGTCTCGTAGCCCTCACGTCCGCCCCACAACACATAGTTCTGGCCGCCGAGCCGGTGCGTCACCTCCAGTGCGGCCCGGACCTGGCCGGCGGCATAGGTGAAGATGTCGGGGTCCGGATTGGTCGCTGCGCCCGCCATGTAACGGCGATGCGTGAACAGGTTCGCGGTACCCCAGAGCAGGCGGACCTTTGCCGCGTCCATCTTCGCTTCGAAGATATCGGCGATCGCGTTGAGATTGGCGACGGACTCGCTGAGCGAAGCGCCTTCCGGCGCGGCGTCGACGTCGTGGAAGGTGAAGAAGGGTACGTCCAGCAGGCGGAACAGCTCGAAGGCGATATCGGCCTTGGCCCGCGCCATCGCCATCGGATCGGTGCCGTGGTGCCAGGGCCGCAAAAAGGTCTCACCGCCGAAGGGATCGCCGCCGGGCCAGCAGAACGAATGCCAGTAACAGACCGCAAAGCGCAAATGATCCTCGAGCTTGCGACCATGCACGAGGCGATCCTTGTCGTACCAGCGGAAGGCGGGCGCGCTTTCCGCATCCTTGCCAGCGAAGGCTATGGGTGCGCTTGCATCGAAGAATTTGGCTGACAGGTTCACTTAAACAGGCTCCTTCAATGCGGGATAAAGCGCGCGCCAGCGACGATAGGCCTCGTCATAGGCCGCAGCTACAGAGGCACGGGGCGTGAAGCTCGCAAGCCGCCGCGGACGGGTGCAGACGTCCGCGGGATCTTCGCCGGTTACGGCGAGCCGTCCGAGCCGCGCGGCGCCGAGCGCGGCGCCGACCTCGCCTTCCTCGACCCGGTGGACGGGAATGCCGAGCACGTCGGCGCAGATCTGCGCCCACAGCGGCGAGCGCGAGCCGCCGCCGACGAGATCGACCTCGGCAATCGGCCCGCTCGCTGCGCTCAGCGCCGCCAGATTGTCGCGCGCGGCAAAGGCGACGCCTTCCAGCACGGCCTGCACGATCTGGCTCCGGCCGGTCGCGCCGCGCAAGCCGATGAAGGCGCCGCTGGCGGCGGCATCGTTGTGCGGCGTGCGCTCGCCGTCGAGATAAGGCAGGAACTGGACCGTGCCTGGTGTATCGACGCGCTCACCGAGCGGCGCCAGCAGCGCTGCGGCCGGCGTCTCCATCACGCCGGCGAGCCAGGCGAGCGAGGCTGCGGCCGACAGCATCACGCCCATCTGGTGCCAGAGGCCGGGCAGCGCGTGGCAGAAGGCATGCACGGCCGAAGCCGGCGCGGGGGCGAACCGATCGGTGACGCGGAACAGGACGCCGGACGTTCCCAGCGACAGGAAGGCATCGCCGGGCGCAATGGCGCCGAGCCCGATTGCGCTGGCCGCATTGTCGCCGGCGCCGCCCGCGACCACGACATTCCCGGTCATGCCCCAGCGCCGCGCATAGTCCGGCGCGAGCAATGCGCTCACCGCGCTGCCCTCGACGAGGCGGGGCATGTGGTGCAGATCGAGCCCGGTGGCATGCAGCAGCGGCGCGAACCAGCGGCGCAGGCCGACGTCCAGCCACAGCGTGCCGGCAGCATCCGACATATCCTCTACCATCTCGCCGGTAAGGCGATAGCGCACATAGGCTTTCGGCAGCAGCACCTTTGCCACGCGGTCGAAGATCTCCGGCTCATGCCGTGCCACCCACAGCAGCTTCGGCGCGGTGAAGCCCGGCATTGCGAGATTGCCGGCGATCGCATGCAGCGAGGGGCAGCGCCGCTCCAGAGCTGCGCATTCGGCCTGCGAGCGACCGTCATTCCAGAGGATGGCCGGACGCAGCGGCTGGCCGTCCTCGCCAAGCAGCGTCGCGCCGTGCATCTGACCTGACAGCCCGATGCCGCGAACCTGCGCAACCTCGCGCGAATGGCGCGCGGCGAGATCGTCGATTGCGCCGATCGTCGCATCGACCCAGGCATCGGGGTCCTGCTCGGACCACAGCGGCGCGGGGTGCGACAGCGCAAGCTCGCGCGCCGCCGTCGCGACAACCGCGCCGGCTTCGTTCACGAGCACCGCTTTCACACCGGATGTGCCGATGTCGATTCCGAGATACACGTCACCCTCCCGCATGCTGCGGCGCGCGATCTTGCGTCGCCTTGCCCCGCAGCGGGCCTTTTCGAAATCCACCTGCCGCTAAGGCAGATTGTCCCGCATCACGATGTCGATCCTGATCTTCTCCTGTTCGCGCAAGATCGGCTCGCCGCGGGCGAGCGCCAGCAGCACGCGCACGGCGGCGCGCGCCTCATGTCCGGGGTTCTGCGAGATCGCGGCGTCCATCACGCCCTGCAGCAGCAATCGGCGCGTCAACGCGGTGACGTCGTGCCCGACGAACACCAGCTTGTCGCGACCAGCCTCGTTCAACGCCCTGTCGTTCAGCGCTTTGGCAACGCCCTGCGTGCCGGCGCCGACGTTATAAAGGCCGACGATGTCGGCATGCCTGCCGAGCAGCTGTGCCAGCAGCTGTTCCGAGCGGTCGTCCTCGTCGCGCCCTTCCAGCACCGGCAGCACGTTGAGGTCGGGGAATTCAGACGCCATCACCTGGTTGAAGCCGAAGATGCGCTCGGCGTGGTCGCGCAGGCCCTGCGAGCCCGCGACGATCGCGACCTTGCCGGACCGCCCGCCGACCAGGCGCCCGATCAGCGCGCCGGCGGTGCGGCCCGCAGCGATGTTGTCGATCCCGACATAATGGTGGCGGCGCGAGGACGGCACGTCGGAAACCAGCGTCACCACCTTGGCACCGGCATCGACGAGGTCGTTGATCGCGGCGCGGACACCGGGATGGTCCAGCGCCACCACGGCAACGCCGTCATATGCACCCGACAGCGCCTCCAGCGAAGCCGCGAGCACGGAAGGATCGAACACGTCGGTCGGGACCATCTCGACGCTGAGGCGGCGGGCCGAGAGCCAGGCCGCCATCTCGCCGAGATAGGCTTCGATCTGCTGCATGAAGGGGTTCGGCCCCGACGGCATCACGAAGGCGAAGCGGCGGGCGCGGCCGCGGGCGAGCTCGGCGGCGGCCACATGCGGCTGGAACGAATTGCGCTCAATGGCTTCCTTGACGCGGCGGACCGTATCCGGGCGCACCCCCGGCCTGTTGTGCAGGACGCGGTCAACCGTCGCGAGACTGACGCCGGCCTCGCGGGCGATGTCCTTCAGCGTCAGCGCAGACGGGGTGAGAGTCTCGGCCATGGCTGAAGGCTAGCAGAGGTGTTTTGAGGTGCGCAACTCATTTTGACCGAGCACCGGCCATCCCCGGTCGCCGCCAACTCGAGGAACAGCTCCTCGACCGGGCCCGCGATCTGGAGCAAGCCGCCCGGGACATCGCCCCCGAGCGCGCGCTCGACGAGATCGAGGAGAGGGCTCCTGATCTACCGGCGCGCCGGCGCCGACAGGTCAAGCGTCAGGAACAGACTGTTGGGATCCTCGACATAGCCGTCGAACGGGCCGCAGGCGATGAAGCCGTGCGCCTGATAGAGCGCGTGCGCCGGCTTGAAATAGTCCCACGAGCCGGTCTCGAGGCTGAGACGCCTGATGCCGCGTGCACGAGCCTCAGTCATGATGTGGCGGAGCATCTGGCCGCCGAAGCCGCGTCGCCGCGTAGTCTGAAGCGTGTGCATCGACTTCACCTCGCCGTGGTCAGCCGAGAGCGTCTTCAACGCACCGGTGGCGACCAGCGTCTCGCCATCCCAGCCGGTCCAGAACGCGATCTCGGGCGCGCGAAGCCCCGCGAGATCGAGCGCATGGGCGCTGCCCGGCGCGGTCTGCGCCCGCGCGGCCGCAACGTGATGATCGAGCAGCGCGATGACGCGCGGATCATGGGTGTCGCCGGTGCGGATCTGCATCATCAGGATCTCCTGGTCTCACATCTTGCCATAGGAGGCGCCACGCCGCGTGATGATGATGTAGCGCGCGTCCTGCTTGGTTTCGTTCTCGAAGATCACGGCGCGCATCACGTCGAAATCCAGGCAATCGCCCTCACGCAGCCGCACCGCCTTGGCATCGATATGCACGGCGATGGCGCCCTCCAGCATCAACAGCTGCTGGGTGAAGGCGTTGCGGCCCCAGGGGCTGTACGGCACCCGCGCGCCAGCCGGCAGGTCGACGACGATGATCTCGATGCCGCTTGCCGCATCGGTCGGCGAGGCATGCCGCCTGCGATAGCCGCTCTCGGGATCGCGCCAGTGCGGCTGGTCGGCGCATCGCACCAGCCGCTCCGGTGGCTTCTCGGCCAGCGCGACGACATCGCTCAGCGACACGTCGAGCGCGGCGCAGAGCCTTCCGAGCAGCGCTGCCGTCGCACTGCTCTGCGCCCGCTCCACCCGCCCGATCATGGCCCGGCTGACGCCGGAGCGGCCTGCGAGTTCGTTCAGGGTCATCCCCGCCTGCGTCCGCAGCGTCTTCAGGCGCCGACCGATCGCGCGGTCGAGTTTCTGCTGGTCCATGACCTCCTCTTCGCATAACGCCCCGGCGCCAGGACCGTACGCGCGAAGACGACGGAGCTTAGCGCGTGAAAGGTCGAACGCCGGCAAATGGGGGGCTAATATATTGGAATCTCGCAGCTGCGGGCGAAATCCGAAGCAATCGGGCCCGGCTTGAGATCACGGTCGGTGAAACATTGGAGCGGGCGAAGGGAATCGAACCCTCGTATGCAGCTTGGGAAGCTGCCGTTCTACCATTGAACTACGCCCGCGGATGCGCGCCTTGCGCCGCTCCTGATTAGCCGAGACGGCGCCTCCCGCCAAGCGGTTTGGCGCGTCCGCCCGGACGGTTGTTAACGTCCTGGTAAGATTCCAGGTGCGCCGCATTGTGGCGGTGTTATGATCGATCTGTCGGGGGAGAAAACGTGCACTGAGTGGGGCGTGTGCATGGTGGGGCGCGCGTACGCGATATTCGACACGGCGCTGGGGCGCTGCGGCATCATTTGGAGCAGCAGCGGCGTGGTCGCCGTGCAATTGCCGGAGGCGCGGGAGATCGACACACGCCGCCGGATCTTCCAGGTCCATCCCGAGGCGCGCGAGCAGCGCCCGTCCGAGAACGCCGAGCTTGCGATCGAGGGCATCAAAGGCCTGCTGCGCGGCAGTGATCCTGATTTCTCCGACGTCAGCCTGGATGCCGGCGGGCTGCCCGGCTTCAACCGGCGGGTCTACGAGTTCGCTTGCACCATTCCACGCGGAGAAACGCGTACCTATCACGAGGTGGCCAAGGCGCTGGGCGCCTCCGGCGCGGCGCACTCGGTGGCGCAGGCGATCGCGAATAATCCCTTCATGCTGATCGTGCCTTGCCACCGGGTGCTGGAGGCCGGCAATTACACCGGCCGGCTCTCGCCCTATGGCGGCGTGATCTCCAAGCGACGGCTGCTGGCGCTCGAAGGCGCCCATTCCGTCGCCAGCAAGACGCTGTTCGAGGTGCTGCTGCCGGTTGCTCCGCCGCGCGCTGCTACCTAGATAGGCGGGATGGACGCGACCGCGCTGCTGACGACGCCATCGATGACGGTCTCCGAGTTTCGCTGCGATGCGGGACCGGACGACACGCCGTTTGCGGAATGCCGCACCGGCCATTCCATCGCCTATGTGCGCTCTGGCAGCTTCGGCTGCCATTGCCGCGCCGGCTTCTTCGAGCTGGTGGCGGGCTCGTTGCTGATCGGCGCGCCCGGCGAGGAATACACCTGCACGCATGAGCATGTCAGCGGCGACGTCTGCCTCGGCTTCTTCTTCAGCGAGGACCTGGTCGATGCCCTCGGGGGACGGCGCGAGACCTGGCAGATCGGCGCGACACCGCCGCTGCCCGAACTGATGGTGCTGGGCGAGCTGGCCCAGACGGCAGCAAATGGCAACAGCGACCTCGGCCTCGACGAGATCGGCCAGATCCTCGCCGGCCGTTTTGTCGACGTCGTCTCCGGCAAGGCCCGCAAGCCGGCCACGCCGACTGCGCGTGACCGCCGCCGCGCGGTGGAGGCCGCGCTGTGGATCGACGACAACTCGCATGCCGAGCTCGACCTCGAACAGGCAGCAAAGCAGGCCGGTCTCAGCCCGTTTCATTTCCTGCGGCTGTTCTCGAGCGTGCTCGGCGTCACCCCGCATCAATATCTGGTGCGCTCGCGGCTGCGGCACGCCGCGCGCAAGCTTGCCGACGACGACACCGCCGTCACCGACATCGCCTATGACGTCGGCTTCGGCGATCTCTCCAATTTCGTCCGCACCTTCCATCGCGCCGCCGGCGTGTCGCCAACCAAGTTCCGGCAGGCCTCGAAGGGGGAGCGCAAGATTCTCCAAGAGCAGCTTGCCCTCAACTGACTAGGGTCGTCTCCGGCGCGTGCCATTCGCGGCACGCTTCTACAATGGAGACGATCATGTACGACCACATCGGATTGCGCGTTGCCGACCTCGACGCCGCCACGCGCTTCTACACCGCAGTGCTGGCGCCGCTCGGTTACGTCGTCTGTTCCAGTGGCGACGGCTATGCCGGGTTCGGGCCGAAGGGCGAGCCAGCGCTGTGGCTGCACCTGAACAAGGGACGGAAGGCCGATGGTGCGCATATCGCGTTTCGCGCCAAGGACCACGACGCGGTCAAGGCGTTCCACAGCGAGGGGCTGAAGAGCGGCGGCCGAGACAATGGCGGCGCCGGGCCGCGCAGGGACTATGGCCCGACCTATTATGCGGCGTTTTTGATCGATCCCGACGGAAATAATGTCGAGGCGGTTTGTGTGTGAGCTCTAGCCAATTGCTTCGTCATTGCGAGGAGCTCTTGCGACGAAGCAAATCCAGACTGTCTCTGCGGAAATATCACTGGATTGCTTCGCTGTGCTCGCAATGACGGTGTTTGCGGCACGACCTTTCGAAATCAAGGACGCTTTCATGGCCTCCATCCACAACGACATTCCCCTCCCCGTCCCCGCCCGCGACGTCTGGGACGCGGTGCGCGATTTCGGCGCGCTGCATCACCGGCTGGTGCCGGGCTTCGTTACGGCCTGCACGCTCGACGGCGATGCGCGCATCGTCACCTTTGCCAACGGCTCCGTGGCGCGCGAGGTGCTGGTCGATTGCGACGATGCGCGGCAGCGTCTCGTCTATGCGATCAACAACGAGCGGCTGAAGCATTACAGCGCCTCGGTGCAGGTCATTGCCGACGGCGAAGCGAGATGCCGCCTCGTCTGGATCATCGACATGCTGCCGAACGAGCTCGCGCCTTACGTTCAGGGGCAGACGAAGGAGGCCGTGGCCGCCATGCAAAGGGCATTTCCAGCTGCGGCGGCCTAGCCCCCCATCGCCGTCACAGCGCTAGTCGGCAGCCGAAAGCGCCGGCCTGATCGCAGCTTTGGTCGCGCGTGGCCCCCAGCGCGTCAGCACCACGCTGGAGCACGACAGCAGGCCGAGCACGACCATCGAGCTCGCGGCCAGCCAGAAAAAGCTTTGCACGCTAGCGTCGTGCGTCGACAGCCACCAGCCGACGCCTGCGATGTAGATCAGCCGTGCCGTCTGCGCCAGCACCGGCCCGATCACCTTGGCCGCGCCTTGCGAGGAGAAATACATTGTCGTGGCAAGGCCAAAAAACGCGTAGAACGGCCCGACCGTCGAGAGATATTGATGGCTTGCCGCGCGCACGGCCACGCTGTCGGTGAAGATGTTGACCCAGAGATCTGGGAAGATCGCAACGAGGCACGCCGGCGCGCCGACCGCGGCGAAAGCGGCAGCACTGGCGGTCCAGGCGATGCGCCGGGCCCGCGCGATGCGGCCGGCGCCGATCGCCATGCCGACCATCGGCACACAGGCGATGCCGAACGAGAACGCGATCGAGGTCAGCAGGAATTCGAGCCGCGCGCCGATGCCGTAACCGGCGAGGATCGCGGTGCCGAACTTCGCCAGCATGTGGGTGAAGATCGAGATCGTCAGCACCGATTGCAGCGGCGAGAAGCAGGCGATGGCGCCGACCTTCAGGATGTCGAAGAACATCGCCCGTTGGATACGAAGGCCTCGAAGCTTCGGCGCGACCCGCGCGCGGCCGGAGAACAGGTACCAGCCCATGATGCAGATGTTCATGGTGTAGGCAATCAGCGCGCCGGCCGCGACGCCGCGCATGCCGAGCTGCGGCACCGGGCCAAGCCCGAGGCCGAGCGTGCCGCCGAGCACGATCTGCCAGGCCGCGGAGTTGAGGATCAGGAACGACGGCAGCTTCATGTTGCCGGTGCCGCGCAAGATGCCCGCCATGGTGTTGAGCAGCCAGGGCAGCACGGCGCCGCCGAAAAACACCTGCGTGTAGGCGATCGCATGCGCCAGCACATTGCCGCGGCCGCCGAGCATTTCGAGCAGCCTGGGCCCGAAGATCAGCATGCCCAGCATGAAGACGAGACCGAAGCTGATGCCGATCAGCATCGCATGCACGGCGAGCGTGCCGGCACGCTCACGGTCGCCGGCGCCGAGCGCACGTGCGATGGCGGACGCCACAGCGCCGCCCATCGCGCCGCCGGACATGGTCATGGTCAGGATCACTGTCGGAAACACCAGCGCCATCGCCGCCAGCGCCTCGACGCCGAGCCGGCCCACATAGGAGGTCTCGGCAATCACCACGCAGATGCCGGCCGACAGGCCGATCACGTTCGGCCAGGCGAGGGAGAGCAGCGTGCGCAGGATCGGCCCGTCGGTCAGCGCGCTCTTGACCTGCCGCGGAGGCGGCGGCAGCGGGCGCTCGTGATCATCGACCGGAATCTCGGCGATGTCGGACATGTCCTCTCCCGGGCGCGAGCGCCATTTGCGGCGCGGCAATGAACAGGTGTGCCAATCAATTTCTTCGCGCGCAGGGCGCGGCAGGGGCTTGTTAGCACGGCGATTGCCGATTCCTCCTGCGCAGGGCGCAGGCGTGCCTTGCGGGAGCGCATTTCGATGAATGGAATTCGGCTCTCTCGTCTCCCTCTCCCCGTTCTTACGGGGCTTACGGGGAGAGGGAGGGGTGAGGCTCTGTCCGCGCAATCGGTGACGACTATGCAGGGTGCCCTGCCACGGCGGCCCGGCAATTCCGCATCACGAATTTTGCGCAAGCCTGGCGGCCCGCTCGCGCTCGACGCGTTCGGTGACATCGCGTGCCATGGCGACCGATCCCCGCACTGTGCCATCAGTGTCCCGCACCAGCGCGAAGGTCATCTCGATGTAGAGCTTGCGCCCGCTCTTGTGCAGCGCGCGGGTCAGCGTCGGTTTGCCCGCAAGCTTCATCGTCCCGCTCGCGAGCGCGGCCTCGAAGCCTTTCCAGTGCGCCGCGCGCAGATGTTCGGGAATGATCAGATCGAGGTTCTGGCCGAGCGCTTCATCGGCGGAGAAGCCGAACAGGGCGGTCGATGCGCGATTCCAGCGCCTGATCGTGCCGGAGCGATCGGAATAGATCAGCGCGTCCGCGACGTCGTTGAGGATGTTTGCGTCGAGTTGGGATGGATCGGTCATGCCGAGACCTTGTAGCCCTGATGGAGCGAAGCTAATCCGGGATCGCGCCACAAGTGAGGCCTTCTCGGAACGCGCTTGCGCTCGTCCGGACTACAGGATCGGGCTACACCCGAAAATGCTTCGATAGTTTGAGGCCCTGCGCCTGGTAATTGGAGCCGATGCGCTGGCCGTACATCGCGTCGGGACGGGCCAGCATCTTCTCGTAGACGAGGCGACCGACGATCTGGCCGTGCTCGAGGATGAACGGCACCTCGCGCGAGCGCACTTCCAGCACGGCGCGCGCTCCTAGCCCGCCCGCACCGGCATAGCCGAAGCCGGGATCGAAGAATCCGGCATAGTGCACGCGGAATTCGCCGACCAGGGGATCGAACGGCACCATCTCCGCGGCGTAGTCGGGCGGCACCTGCACGGCTTCCTTGGAAGCGAGGATGTAGAACTCGCCGGGATCGAGGATCAGGCTGCCATCGGGGCGGGCCGAGATCGGCTCCCAGAAATCTTCCACCGCATAGCCGGAGCGACGGTCGACGTCGACGACGCCGGTGTGGCGCTTGGCGCGGTAGCCGACGAAGCCATTTGCCTTCTCGCCGGACAGATCCACCGAGACCGCAACGCCGCCCGAGAGATCGGCATCGTCGATGTCGACAAGGCGCTCGGCCGCATGCAACGCGTCGAGCTCGTCGGCATTGAGGATGGCGTCGCCGGTGCGGAAGCGGACTTGGGAGAGGCGCGAGCCTTCGCGCACCAGCACGGGAAACGTCTTCGGGCTGATCTCGGCGTAGAGCGGACCGTGATAGCCGGCGCCGATCATGTCGAAGCGGCGGGTGCCGTCGGCGATGACGCGGGTGAAGACGTCGAGGCGGCCGGTCGAGCTCTTCGGGTTCGCCGCCGCGACGATCTCGGGCGGCAGCGCGAGGCTTTCGAGCAGCGGCACGATGTAGACGCAGTTGGTCTCCAGCACCGCGCCGTCAGCGAGGCTGAACTCGTGCAGCTTCAACTCGTCGATACGCTCCGCGACCGTAGCGCCGGGCCCCGGCAGGAAGCTGGCGCGAACGCGATAGGCGATGTCGCCAAGGCGCAGATCGAGGCTTGCCGGCTGGATCTGGCTCTCCACGAAGTCGTATGCGGGCAGGATGAGGCCTTCTTCTGCCATCGCCGCGATCATGCGGTCGGGCAGGATACCATTGGCGTCGGCGGCGACCGTGAACGTCAACCGGGGGTCCTCATCAGGGGTCAAACGCATCCCGAAATGCGGGACATACCAGCCTTTTACGGCTAGCCGATGGACGCCTTGACGGAAAGGGGATTGCGGAATATGAGCATCACTTATCCCGTGGTGATTTGAGCCGGCCGGCTTGCAGCCACGTTAAATAAATCGCTAAACAGGCCGGGGACCTCTGTGATCCCGGCCAGTGGAGATATCCAGGCCGGTTTTTTTGTGACCATTTTCGCCCAATGGTCATGTCGGAGGACCCTATGTCGAAGTCGCCTGCCAACTACCGCCCCGAAACCCGCCTGGTCCATTCCGGGACGCTGCGCTCCCAATATGGCGAGACATCGGAGGCGCTGTTCCTGACGCAAGGCTATGTCTACGCCAGCGCGGAGGAGTGCGAGGCGCGGTTCAAGGGCGAGGATCCCGGCTTCATCTATTCGCGCTACTCCAATCCGACCATCGCGATGTTCGAGCGTCGCATGATCGAGCTCGAAGGCGCCGAGGCCGCGCGTTCGGCGGCGACCGGCATGGCGGCGGTGACGACCGCGATCCTGGCGCCACTGAAGGCCGGCGATCACGTGGTCGCTTCGCGCGCCCTGTTCGGCTCGTGCCTTTATGTCATCCAGGACCTGTTGCCGCGCTACGGCATCGAGACCACGCTGGTCGACGGGCTCGATCTCGACCAGTGGCAGCGCGCATTGAAGCCCAACACCAAGACGTTCTTCCTGGAGAGCCCGACCAACCCGACGCTGGACGTGCTCGACATTCCCGCGATCGCCGAGATCGCGCACAAGGGCGGCGCGCGGCTCGTGGTCGACAACGTGTTCGCGACCCCGATCTGGCAGAGCCCGCTCGCGCTGGGAGCCGACGTCGTCGTCTATTCCGCGACCAAGCATATCGACGGCCAGGGCCGGTGCCTTGGCGGCATCATCCTGTCCTCGGAAGCCTTCATCGCCGAGCACATCCACAATTTCATGCGCCAGACCGGCCCCTCGATATCGCCGTTCAACGCCTGGGTCCTGCTCAAGGGCCTGGAGACGCTGGGCGTGCGCGTGCGCGCGCAGACCGACACGGCGGCGCGTATCGCCGAGGTGCTGGCAAGCCATCCCAAGATCTCGCGGCTGGTCTATCCCGGCCGCGCCGATCATCCGCAGGCGGCGCTGGTGAGAAAGCAGATGCGCGGCGGCTCGACGCTGGTCGGCTTCGAGGTCAAGGGCGGCAAGCAGGCGGCGTTCCGCGTGCTCAACGAGCTGAAGCTTGCGAAGATCTCCAACAATCTCGGCGATGCCAAGAGCCTCGTCACGCATCCGGCGACCACGACGCATCAACGCCTGAAGCCGGAAGACCGCGCCGCGCTCGGCATCAGCGAGGGTTTCATCCGCTTCTCCGCGGGGCTGGAGCATGCGGACGATCTGATCGAGGATTTGACGGCGGCGCTGGAGAAGGCGTGAGGGAAGCGAAGGTCTCGTAGGATGGGCAAAGCGAAGCGTGCCCACCATTCTCGACTACAATGACGAGATGGTGGGCACGGCGCGGTGCGCCTTTGCCCAGCCTACGGCAGCGTGCCTACATCGGCCGGTACGTCCTCACGTCCGCGGGCACGTTCACACCGATCCTGATCTGGCCGACCGAACGAATGATGTCATCGCCGAGCAGCTGGGCGAAGCAGGCGTAGCCCCAATCGTTCATGTGCAGGCCGTCGGCGATCACGAAGCTCTCGACCGGGATCGATTGGTTCTCGTGCCAGTCGCGCATCACCTCGAAGCGCGGGAAGATGCCGACGTGACGGAGCTCGGCGACCTTGCCGAGCAGCTTCACCATCTTGCCGGCGCTCTCCTTACGCTGGTTGATGGCCGGCGAATATTGCGGATCGACCAGCACGATGTCGGCGCCACCGGCGGCCTGAATGCGGCTGATGCCGTCCTCGACTATCTTTGCGGTCTCGGCGGGATCGAGATTGCGCAGCACGGCGTTGGTGCCGACCTGCCAGATCACCAGATCCGGATGCACGTCGATCACCTGCGTCTGCAGGCGTTTCATCATCTCCGGTGCATCCTCGCCGCCGACGCCGGCATTGACGACGGTGATATCGGCGGTCGGATAATGCCGGCGCAGCTGCGCGGCGAGACGGTTCGGATAATTGAATTCCGGCGAGCTCGCACCGAATCCCGCGGTCGACGACGAGCCGAACGCGACGATGACGACGGGCTGGCCGGCGACGAGCTTGCTTGCGACATGCGGCAGCGAGCCCATGGCCTTCGAGCCGCCCTTCGGCGGCAGGCAGGGCACGCGGCTGAAGATGTCGGCGGCAGACTTTGCGACCTCCTTCACCTTGTCGATGGCGCGCGACGTGACCCCGCGTTGCTCGGACGACCTTGCGGCGACGGTGGTCTGGGAAGGCGAAGCGGACGCGGGATCAGCCGGCTGCGCGGGTGCGGGTGTCGCCTGTGCGGACTGCGATTGTGCACGTGACTGCGAGGCCGGCGTCAGCAACAACAGCACTGCGGCTGCGGGCGCGGCCAGCCATGACGTCAGGCAAAAAGGGCGGAGAGAACTCATTAACGCTAGACCTCAATTCTGCTGCTGGGCCGGCTCCAGATGAGCGGCGTCGATCACGAATTGTGCCAACGCCCGGCCAAGGCAATCATGGACCTGCTTCGCCAGCTCAGGCCCGTGGGACGGGCTGAACAGGTCGAACTGGCCCTGATCATTCCACTGCCGCATGATCGCGAAACGATCGAACAGCGGGATGTCGTGCTCCTGCGCCACCACGCGCATATTATCGAGAAAAGGCTGCGCCGAGATCATGGTTTCGGTGCGCGGGCTGTACTGCAAATTCATCAAGACGACGTCAGCCCCTGTCTTTTGCAGCGCAACAACCCCGTCGGTCACCGCGCTACGAAATTCATCGGGATCGATGGATCGAATAGCATCCACGGTCCCGGTCTGCCAGATCACCAAAGTAGGCTTTCTTGCTTCCAGCAGCTTAACGAAGGTGGAGGCGGTCTCCTCTGCCGTCTTCTTGCTCTGTATTTCTACGGAGACGTGCACGACCTCGGACGGTGGCAGCTTCTCCTTGAGGATCGCCTCCATGCGCGCCGGGTATGAGCTGCTCTCCGACGACGGAATCGTGGTCGAGCGGCTGCCGATGACCAGGATGTCGAGCGGCTTGCCGGCCTTGACGGCGTCGGCGACCTTGGGCAGCTGGCTTTCGCTGGTCAGCAGATAGGGCGGCAATTCGCAGGCTGCGGGCGCATGGGAAGCGGCAGGCGCAGCATCGCCCGCACGCGCCACAGGCGCGGCGAGGCCACCGCATAGCAGGATCAGGCTCAGGAGAACCTTCGCCTTCATCAGCCCCCTCCCGCCAGATCGGCGTTGCCGACGGCGTTTTTGGTTTTCGCACCGCTCTTGTCAGCCACGCGCTTGTACCACGAAATCACCCAGGCCACGCCCCACATGATCAGGATCCCGGAGAGACTAATCAGCGCATGCATGGCTGCGCCGCCGGAGACTTCGGCGAGAATGAAATGGCCGGCGAAGGCCAGGAACACCCCGAGACAGAAGATCTCGAGGGAATGCTGACCACATAGAATCAATGGTCGCAGCCAGCGCGATTTCAAGCCCGGCCAATCCCGGGGCAGGAAGCGCACGGTGAGTGCGGCGAGCGCCAGGAAATGCGTGAAGCGCAGCACGTCGAGGTCGGTCTTGTCGATCGGATACATCCACTGCTCGATACGCTTCGGCATGAACTGTGAGAGCTGCGGCACGTACCAGGTCAGCGTCACGTAGAACGCCGCGACGAGATAGGCGATCGAGATCCACATGGTCACCGGCGAGGCCAGGATACGCGACATGCGGCGCGCACCTCCGAGCGCGCACCATGCACCGAAGACGAAGAGCAATTGCCATGCCAGGGGATTGAACGCCCAGAAGCCGTTCGGATAGGCCGAGAAGTAGAGGTCGTATTCCCACGTTACGGCATAGAGCACCACCGAGAGGCCGAGCGTGACGTCTGGCTTCCACTTCATCGACCACAGGATCAAGGGTAGCGCCAGCATCAGCACGATATAAAGCGGCAGCACGTCCATGTTGACGGGGCGGAAGCGCAAGAGCAGCGCCTGCACGATGGTGACGTCGGGCTGCTTGAGGAAGTCCATGATGCCCATCTCTTCGGTGTAGAGCGGGTTCTCGAATCTGGTCGCCACGTAGGAGATTTCGGCGAGGAAGATCGTGAACAGGAAGACGTGGGCGACATAGATCTGCCAGACCCGGCGCAGGATGCGCGCGGTGGCGATGACGAATCCGCCCTCCAACATCGCCCTGCCGTAGACGAAGGCAGCGGTATAGCCCGAGATGAAGATGAAGATCTCGGTGGCGTCGCTGAAGCCGTAATTGCGGATGGTGAACCAGGTGAGCAGGCTCGTCGGCAGATGGTCGATGAAGATCAGCCACAGCGCCAGGCCGCGGAACAGATCGAGCCGGAGCTCGCGCTCGCCGACGGCGGGCAGCGTGATGGCCGGCGCGGCGGCGCGCGGCTTGGCCTCTGCGGGTTTGACTTCCGCGGTTCCCGAGATCGTCGATCCCGTCACTTGGTCGGCAATGGTCATCGGGGGCCTAACAACCCTTCCGCAAATCGCGACGTTGAAGGAGTTTAATGGTCCGGCTGTCGTCTCGCAAAGCGGCCGGATCACATAAGGGTGTCTCGCTTGGGAGCGTCCTTCCCCTCGAATTCTGGCGGGACGATGTCGCCAAAGCCAGCCGCGGCGTTTGGTTCCCCGGCCGGATTTCGGTATGATGGCAGCCATGTACCGCGCCGTGACCCGCCAGATCGAAGTGACCGTCGAGCCGAACTTTGTTCCGGAGCAGTCGTCGGCCGACCGCTCGCGCTACTTCTGGTCCTACACCATCGTCATCACCAATTCGGGCGAGGAGACCGTGCAGCTCAAGACGCGGCACTGGATCATCACCGATGCCTCCGGCCGCCAGCAGGAGGTGAAGGGCGAGGGCGTCGTCGGCGAGCAGCCGATCCTGGCCCCCGGCGAGCGCTTCGAATACACCTCCGGCGTGCCGCTCTCGACCGCCTCGGGCTTCATGACCGGCCGCTACCAGATGGTCAGCGAAACCGGCGAGCGGTTCGAGATCGACGTGCCGACATTCTCGCTGGACAGCCCGGACAGCAAGCGGGTTTTGAATTAACGGCGCATCGTTCACCTCGTCCCGGACAGGCTGTCGCGCGGAAGCGCTGCGGCGCCGAGCCGGGACCCCGGGCAACAGGGCGCGGTGCGGCGACATGAGCCCCGGCTCTGCAGCGCATCACTCCGGACGATACTTTGCATTGCCGGGCACGCTGCGCTGCGTCCGGGGCACGCGAGAGGCGTGTGGTACACGCTCTCCCCTCCTCGTCATTGCGAGGAGCCCTTGCGACGAAGCAATCCTGAATCCCGCCGCGGAAAGATTCTGGATTTGCTTCGCTGCGCTCGCAATGACGGAGTGTGAGGTGACAGCGTGTGCGTGGCTGCAGACATGCCTTCGCGTCCTCGCGGCTCAATTCGCCCGAGCTTTGCGTCATCTCTCGCCGCTCTTGTCCACAAGCAACTGTGGCGAAGTAGCCCGGCGATCGGCCGGCCTCAAGGCTGGCGCTGGCGCGCCCCCGCCTGCGGCGGCTGACGGCCTTGACCCCGTCCGCTCACCGGTCTGTTGGCTTTGCATGCGCTCGG
>Ga0209389_1000167_pt1 | contig 53121 bp, 54 predicted proteins | sample CowpearedBW_FD_187526 | JGI IMG/M metagenome (GOLD analysis project Ga0209389, IMG submission 187526) | Root nodule microbial communities of legume samples collected from California, USA - Cow pea red BW (SPAdes) (version 2) | ecosystem: Host-associated > Plants > Roots > Nodule | place: USA... | reverse complement strand
AGCCAGCGCAACGGCCTGAATCTTGAACTCATCGGTGTAATTGCGGCGAGTGGTTGGGTACATGACAACCTCCAAGATAGCGATGTAAGTATCGCTTCTTGGCGTCCGTTGTCACGGGGCAGGCCCAATATCACCCAAAGTAAGAGTAATCTGATTACTTATAGGTTACTTAAAAATTACTTTCTGGATCTGCGCTGAGCCCGCGAAAATCAACGGCTGCGAGAGATAAAACGGTCAAGATTACTGAGATTACTCTTTTTTTTAGGCGTGCCAGTACCATGACGTTCGAGGGGTTAAGCGCGAGCGCGCATGCGCGTAAGGAGCCTTACTTTCGTCGTCCCCTTTCCACTCGGCTGGGGAGCACGTACAGGAACTGGGCTAAGGCAAGTACGAATTCGATGACGCGCTCTGCATCATCGGTGCTTGGCAGATCCGCCTCTTCGTCAGCGTGCCGCTCGTCGTTTGCATCCAGTCGGACCTCGTGCGCCCAGGCTGCCATCTCTTCCGTAATGAGGTGCTGCTTGGCAGCATCATTGATTCGGCCATGCAAAGTGCCTTGTTTGAAGCCCTTGTCCTTAAGCATCGCGTCGACAGCTGACGCCGCCAGCATGACTGCCCCGGACGGTGCATGGATGCTGGAGATTGCTTGCTCCAAGTAATGCCTGGCTCGTCCTGGTACAGCTGCATCGACAGAAGCCTGCGTCGGCCACAGGTCATGAATTTCGGGGTATTGACTTCCGTCAGGATATGCAGCGGTCATTAAAGCTCCGCCACAGGTTTTGCAGTAGTAACAAGCCCAGCTGCGACGCACCCTGCCGCTGGCATTTTGCGTCTGGAAGCGACCGGCGCTTAACAGGTTGGGCTTGGCAACGCTGCAGTGTGGGCAGCGCTCGAGGTGAATAGACTCTTCCTGTCTCACTCAAAACCCCCCAACCGGCTGGCCTTCTAGGCCGATCAAAAAGATAGCGCTTGGTACGTGCATTGGTACGTGCAAGGCGTAAAAAAAGGGCCTGCATTGCTGCAAGCCCTTGATTTATATGGTGCCGGCACCAGGAATCGAACCCGGGACCTACTGATTACAAGTCAGTTGCTCTACCATCTGAGCTATACCGGCAATGGGGCGTCATTATAGCGATCGTTTGGCGCCTGTAAACCACTTCCTTGCGAATGTTCGCAAAAGACCTAAGTCACCGGCCCAAAAGAAGAATTTTCCTACCAGCCGCGGTGCATGGTGGTGACGCTAGGCTCGTTTTTACCCGGGTTGAAAAACAGCTTGTCGTTGTCGCAGCCGCGCTTGCGACATGGGGCTTCTGTGCGCAGGGGCAGGCCTTTGTCGCCGCCCAGCTGCATGCCGGGGTGGTTCCAGCCCAGGTTGCTGTTGGGTTGGGGCGGGGTGCCGCCGGCACAGCCGGTCAGGGCCAGGGCGAAGGTCAACAGGGCGAGGGGGTTGGCTCGGGTCACGATGCTCAGGTCCGGTGGTCCATTGTCGGTTCTGGCGCAACGCCAGAAGGTCGCGGGGCTGGCGGGCAGCGCGCGACGTCACTTTTTAATGATTTGGGGGGCGGATGATACACCGTTGCGGGCGTGGAGCATTAGCCTTGTGTTGTCTGGTATGGCCTCTTCGCGGGTGAACCCGCTCCTACAGGGGGGCGGGTAAGCCGGGTTATCTGTGTAAGGGAATTCTGAACCATGGGGTCAAAAGCTTCAGGGTTTGGATGCTTCGGAAGTATCCTACGCGCGCCGCCGAAGTAACGCTGTTGTCGGGGAAGTGGCTCACGGATACCGTTTTCGGGTCGCTCTGGCGACTGGGTGTGAGAACCCGACTTGAATAAGCGTTACCCGCCATGGTGGTCGTACGTGGGCAGACCTCGGTCTGGCCGGGCTTCCTTATTCACTCGGTTTCTCACCCTGCGTACGGCTGCCGCCCCAAATCCGTGAGAAAGATTTTTGGCAGTCTCCTTCCGTGAATAAGGATTTGCCATGAAAAAAGATATTTCTGAGCCAATCACAACCGCAGGCGTGGAAACCTTCCTCGCAGCCGGTAACCCATCCCTCAATCTCCTGCGCGTAGAGCCCGGCGTCCCCGTCGACGCGGCCTACGAGCATGTCTCGATCCTGATGGGCTACATCAAGCACCTGGTGCGCGAGGGGGATATGGAGGACGACCATAAATTCCTGGGTGCAGCCGATTACCTGTGCGACATGGCCAAGGCGCTGATGAACGATATCGAGATTGCCAAGGGCAAGGCGCATTAGGCATTAACGCGGTCATTTGTGGGAGCGGCCTTGCGTCGCGAAAGGGCCGCAAAGCGGCCCCCGTTTTCGGCACAATCTCTGAAATCGCCGGGGCTGCTTTGCAGCCCTTTCGCGACGCAAGGCCGCTCCTACAAAAGCCGCTTGCGCTAACCACAAGAAATGTTTATGCACAAGTGGCATCGGCGACCTGAGCGAAAGGCATGCCGGATCGCTACGCCGCTGGTCTTTGCGCAAACGCCTGTTTTTACTGGGCTGCAGCCGCAAGCAGGAATAAGCCAAGCGCTTGAAATAGCGCTTGGATCCAACAGGTAATCACAAGCTTGTTCACAGACTTATCCACAGGTTGTGCTGCGGCTAACCGTCGCGTTCCGCGAGAATGAGCAGGTTGCGCGGGGTCAGTGGGTAATCGCAAAACAGGCCCAGGCGCACGTCATAGCCTTGTTCTTCGAGGAACAGAGCGCGATCGAGTACCAGCCACAGCTCCAGTGGCCGACGGAACAGGTTGCGTACGCGCTCCAGGTTCCGAACCTCGGCCAGGCGTTGCCAGCCCGCAGCTTCCAGCATTGCCCAGTCCGGGTTGCCGCTCACTGGCAATTGCTTCAGTTCAGCCAGGTCACGGCAGTATTGCTCGAAGGGCTTCTCCAGCCAGGCCACCGGCAGGGAAGGCGTCGGCAGGTATTCATCGCTCTGGCGCTGCTGGCGTTGCAGCAGGTCGAAGCCCAGGCGCCGGGCCATCGAGGTGTCGCGCTGGCGCCGCACGCGGGCGCCGGCAGTGACGGTTTCGCTCAAGGGCAGGCCCAGGTCGTCCAGCGACAGCTGCAGGCTCGACGCCTGCGCGGCTGTGGACAACGCCTGGTACTGCTGCGCGGCGATGCGGTTGTAGCAGCAGGGTGCTATGGCCAGTTGCCGGCAACCTTGCTGGCTGGCCAGTTGCATCAGGCGTACATGCAGATCGCCACAGGCATGCAGGGCAACCACGCTTTTATCGTCAGCCAGGTGGCGAGCGCTGTCGCTGGCCATCACATCCTGATGTACGTGCTGTGCTTGCAAGTGGTGGTGTGCACTCAGGGCCTGACCGGCAGCGACCAGGTCGGCGTCGTACTCCAGGCAGGTCAGGTGTTGCCCAGGTTGCAGCAGGCGACGGCCGAGGTGGCCTTTGCCAGAACACCAGTCCAGCCAGTGCCGGGGCTGCTCGCGGAAGGCCAGGTGGCTGGCGAAGGCTTCGATCTGCTGCCATTTGCGGCCGGGGACGGCGACGTCCAGGCGGTGGGCGGCCGGCGGTAGATTGGTTTGCGCAAGGCTGCCGAGCGTGGCGAGCTGTCGGGCTTGTTCGGCCAGTTGCGGGAATGGGGCAGGCAAGCGGTCAGCGGCGCTGTCGGCTTCGGCGTCTGCCAGGGAACATTGGCGCAGGTGGGCGGCAAGCTCTGGGTGGGTGGTTTCCCAAGGCAGTTGCAGGGTGGTGAAGGGGCGGGGTTTCCACAGCTGTTGGTGCTCGATCAGGAACTGGTCGAGGGCCTGGAAGCGGGTGCTTAGGTGGTGGCTGTGGAGGGGGCTGGGCATGGGGATGTGTGTTGGGGTTGAGGGCCTGTTCGCGGGTAAACCCGCTCCTACGAAGGTTCAGCATAGGCCTGTTGTAGGAGCGGGCGTGCCCGCGAAGAAGGCTAGGAGATGTCAGCGGCCTTGGCAGGCATCCACGCGCAACCAGCGCTCCAGCAGCTTGAAGCCTTGCACCAGCACGAACGAGATCACCAGGTAGAACACGCCTGCGGCGAAGAAGATCTCCACCGGCAGGTAGGTGCGGGCGATGATGGTGCGAGCCATGCCGGTCAGCTCCAGCAGGGTCACGGTACTGGCCAGGGCACTGGCCTTGAGCATCAGGATCACTTCGTTGCTGTACGCCGGCAGGCCGATGCGCGCAGCGCGTGGCAGCATGATGTAGAACAGCGTTTTGCCACGCGACATGCCCAGCGCCCGTGCCGCTTCAATCTCACCTTTAGGGATCGCCTGCAGCGCGCCACGCAGGATCTCGGCGATGTACGCAGCGGTGTGCAGGGTCATGGTCAGCACCGTGCACCAGAACGGATCGCGCAGGTACGGCCACAGCGAACTGGAGCGCACCGCATCGAACTGCGCCAGGCCGTAATAGACCAGGAACAACTGCACCAGCAGGGGTGTGCCACGGAAGAAGAAAATGTAGCTGAACGGCACCGCGCGCACGTACCAGTGGCGCGAGGAGCGGGCGATGCCCAGCGGGATGGCCAGGATCAACCCGGCAACCACGGCGATGGCCACCAGCTCAAGGGTCAGGGTCGCGCCTTCGGCCAGGCGTGGCAGCCATTTGAAGATGACTTCCCAATTCATTATTCAGCCCTCGCAAAGCCGCGAGCGGCGCGTTTTTCCATGAAATGCATACCGGTCATGGCAAGGACGGTCAGGCCCAGGTAGATGCAGGCCGCGACCATGTAGAAGGTGAACGGCTCTTTGGTCACGGTCACGCCAATTTGCGAGTGACGCATGATTTCTTCAAGGCCGATTACCGATACCAGGGCGGTGTCCTTCATCAGGATCATGAACAGGTTGCCAAGGCCGGGCAGGGCGATGCGCCACATCTGCGGCAGGATGATCCGCGAGAGGATGCGGCCCTTTGACAAGCCCAGCGCCAGGCCAGCTTCGCGGTGGCCTTTGGGGATCGCCAGGATAGCGCCACGGAACACTTCGGTGGCGTAGGCGCCAAAGCACAGGCCCAGGGCGATCACGCCCGCGGCGAAGGCGCTTAGCTCAAGGCCCGGCATGTTCAGGGCTTCGCCGAGGCTGTTCATGAGCCCGACGGTGCCGAAATAGATAAGCAGTACCCACAGCAGTTCGGGCACGCCGCGAACCAGGGTCGAGTAGAAGCCGCCAAGCCATTGCAGGGGCTTGAGCGGTGAGGTTTTGGCCAGGGCGCCGAGCAGGCCCAGGACCAGCCCCAGCAGCAAGGCGCAAAGCGCCAGTTTTACGGTCATCAGGGTGCCGGCCATCATGGCCGGACCGAATCCGTGCAGGTCGATATTCATGGGCAGGTCATTTTAGGGACTGGCGCGCCGCAAGGGCGCGCCGGTCAGGGCGGATCATTCGATGCTGAACGGGAAGTACTTGTCGTTGATTTTCTTGTACGTACCGTCGGCTTTGATTTCTGCCAGGGCTTTGTTCAGGTCGTCGCGCAGCTTGGTGTCACCTTTGCGCACGGCAATGCCGATCTTGTCGCTGTCCATCACCGGCTCGCCCTTGAACTCGAAGTTCGAGCCGTCTTTGCTTTTCAGCCACTCGTACTGCACGTACTTGTCGGCCAGGATGCCGTCGATACGACCGGAGACCAGGTCGAGGTAGGCGTTTTCCTGGGTGTCGTACAGCTTGACGTCGACGCCCTTGAAGTTGTCTTCAAGGTAGGTGCCGGCCAGGGTGGCGCGCTGGGTGCCGATGACCTTGCCTTTCAGCGACTCTTTGTCAGTCTTGAAGTCGACGTTTTTCGGCGCGATGAACTGCAGCTTGTTGGAGTAGTACGGCTCGGTGAAGTCCACAGCCTGCTTGCGTTCGTCGGTGATCGACAGCGAAGACACCAGGAAGTCGAACTTCTTGGCGTTCAGGGCCGGGATGATGCCGTCCCAGTCGGAGGTAACGACCGAGCACTCGACTTTCATCTTTGCGCACAGGGCGTCGCCGATGTCTTTGTCGAAGCCAACCACGTTACCGCTGGCATCCTTGTTGTTGAACGGTGGGTAGGCGGCTTCGATGCCCATGCGCAGTTTTTCTGCGGCCATGGCGTTTGCCGACATCACCAGCGTGGCAGCAGCTGCCAGGAGAAACTTCTTGTAGGTGTGCATGTATTGCTCCGTTAGCGGTGGCTGGACATGAATTGCTTGCAACGCGCCGAGGTCGGGTTTTCGAAGACCTGCTGCGGCGATCCCTGCTCTTCGACCAGGCCCTGGTGCAGGAAGACGACTTCACTGGACACATGGCGGGCAAAGCTCATCTCGTGCGTCACCAGCAGCATGGTACGGCCTTCTTCGGCCAATGCGCGGATAACGTTAAGCACTTCCTGGACCATTTCCGGATCGAGTGCCGATGTAGGCTCGTCGAACAGGATGACCTTGGGCTTCATGGCCAGGGTACGGGCAATGGCGGCGCGCTGTTGCTGGCCACCGGAAAGCTGGGCGGGGTAGCTGTGGCGTTTGTCGTAGATGCCGACCTTGTTCAGCAGCGCTTCGGCGGCTTCGATGGCCTCGGCCTTGCTTTGGCCGAGCACGCGGCGTGGCGCCTCGATGATGTTGTCGAGGATCGACATGTGCGGCCACAGGTTGAAATTCTGGAAGACAAAGCCGATTTCGCTGCGCAGGCGATTGATCTGGCGGTTGTCGGCTGCGATCAGGTCGCCATTCTTGGCGGCCTTGAGCTTGAGGGCTTCGCCGGCGACCAGGATTTCGCCCTGGTGCGGGTTCTCGAGCAGGTTGATGCAGCGCAGCAGGGTGGACTTGCCGGAGCCGGACGACCCCAGGATGGAGATCACGTCACCGTCGCGAGCGGTCAGCGAAATGCCCTTGAGAATTTCCTGCTCGCCGTAGCGTTTGTGCAAATTGCGGATTTCCAGCGCGGGCGTGGCCTGAGCCATGTGCGGTCCTCATGTGTTCGGGTGCGTTCCCAGCTGTTGGCGGCCTTCCTGGCGTGCGCCAAGCTAGCATAGCGGCATTATGACGGCCAACAGGGTCGCCGGGGACTGGGGGCGCTGGTGGGGCAGTTTGTCGCATCGCTACAGCGTAACGTCGCGCAGATGTCCGCGAAGGTGTCGCCCAGCACCAGAGCCTTGATGAAAAAAGGCGCGATGGTGCCAGCTTTGGCCGGCGCATGGAAGCTGTTTTGACCCATCGGAGGGGTAAACCCGACCTTTTGCCAGTGCAAACGGGTTCACCCACGAATGCCATGTTGATGTCACAAGGTTGTACCTATGGGTTGCACTTTTTGGCATTGCGGTGGTGCACAGGTGTTACCGAGGAGCACCTTTGGTGCATTTGTAAGTGGGTATTTCAGTAATCCGATGATTTGATGCCCTTTCGGTCATGCAATGGCCGAAAGCCCTCCAAGCCGCATCCTAAAAGGCCTGCAGAATTTTCTGACGGGTGTATTCGGCATGTGGCGCGCTTATTGCCAGTTGGAAACCGCCGATTGCAGCGACGCCTGGGTCATCCCCTGGCGCGCTCTGTACCCGCAGTCGGCGTGGTCCACTCCTTACAAAGGTAGTTTCAATGAGCGGTAACAATTCCAATGACCTCGCTCAGGGGCTCAAACAACGGCATGTGACCATGCTGTCCATTGCTGGCGTCATCGGTGCCGGCCTGTTCGTAGGCTCCGGCCACGCCATCGCAGCTGCCGGCCCTGCCGTGCTGCTGGCATACGCTGCCGCCGGTACGCTGGTCGTGCTGGTCATGCGTATGCTGGGTGAAATGGCAGTCGCCTCGCCTGACACCGGTTCGTTCTCTACGTATGCCGACCGTGCCATCGGGCGCTGGGCCGGTTTCACCATTGGCTGGCTGTACTGGTGGTTCTGGGTGTTGGTAATTCCGCTGGAGGCCAACGCCGCCGCGGCCATTCTGCATGCCTGGTTCCCGGCGGTTGACCTGTGGGCGTTCTCCCTCATCATTACCCTGGCACTGACACTTACCAACCTGTGCAGCGTGAAGAACTACGGTGAGTTCGAGTTCTGGTTTGCCCTGCTCAAAGTGCTGGCGATCATCGGCTTCATCGCCGTGGGCTGTGCTGCCTTGTTCGGCTTTGTACCGAGCAGCCAAGTGAGCGGTGCCAGCCACCTGTTCGATACCCAAGGCTTCATGCCCAACGGCCTGGGCGCAGTGCTGGCAGCCATGCTGACCACCATGTTCTCGTTCATGGGTACCGAAATCGTCACCATCGCTGCTGCCGAGTCGAAGGACCCTGGCAAGCAGATCAGCCGCGCCACCAACTCGGTGATCTGGCGTATCTGCCTGTTCTATCTGGTGTCGATCTTCCTGGTCGTGGCCCTGGTGCCGTGGAACGATCCGGCTCTGGCCGAAACCGGTTCCTACCAGACGGTGCTTAGCCGTATCGGCGTGCCGAATGCCAAGCTGATCGTCGACATCGTCGTGCTGATTGCCGTGACCAGCTGCTTGAACTCGGCGCTGTACACGTCGTCGCGCATGCTGTTCTCGCTGAGCAAGCGTGGCGACGCGCCGGCCATCGCCCAGCGCACCACCAAGGCGGCGACCCCGCATGTGGCGGTACTGCTGTCCACCGCGGCTGCGTTTCTCTGCGTGTTCGCCAACTTTGTGGCACCGGCCCAGGTGTTCGAGTTCCTGCTAGCCAGCTCTGGCGCCATCGCGCTGTTGGTGTACCTGGTGATTGCCGTGTCGCAGTTGCGCATGCGCGCCCAGCGTGAAGCCCGCGGCGAGAAGATCACCTTCAAGATGTGGCTGTTCCCGGGCCTGACCTGGGCGACCATTGCCTTCATCGTTGCCATTCTGGTGGTCATGGCGCTGCGTGAGGATCACCGTGCGGAGATCATTGCGACTGCGTTGCTGAGTATTGGCGTAGTGGCGGCTGGCTTGCTGGTGCACCGCAAGCGCGAGGCTGCCGGGCGGGCGGCGCTGAACAGCTGATCCGCGCTGGCTGAAATGAAAAGGCCGCGCCCTGTGAAGGGTGCGGCCTTTTTTTGTTTCACGATGACTCCAGCCCGGTAGTTCGCTGGACTGCGCCGCAGCTCGATACAGCAGGTTTATCAATAGCTTACGCGCGTCCATCATATGCCGGTGCTTTCTGAAACTTGACCCGGTTTTCCCTCGCGCCGCTCCTATCTGGCTCTTGGAATCCGGGTCGTTCCAAGGAGTCATCATGGCAAAGATCAAGCTCACCAAGACCGCCGTGGAGGCGGCCCAGCCCCAGGCCAAGGATGTTGAACTGCGGGATACCGTGGTGCCCGGCTTCCTGTGCAAGATTACCCCGACGGGCCGCCGGGTGTTCATGCTCCAGTACCGCACGAACTCCGGCCAGCCCCGCAAGCCCTCGCTGGGGCTGTACGGGGAACTGACCGTCGAACAGGCACGAGTCAAGGCACAGGACTGGCTGGCCGAGGTTCGCCGGGGCGGCGACCCCGGCGGCGCCAAGGCCGAGGCGCGCAAGGCGCCCACGATGGCCGAGTTGTGCAAGAAGTTCATGGAGGACTACTCCAAGAAGCGCAACAAGCCCAGCACGCAGGACGGCTATCAGGGCGTCATCGACCGCAACATCATCCCGCTGCTGGGCCGCAAGAAGGTGCATGACGTGAAGCGGCCCGACATTGCCGGGCTGATGGAGAAGCTGGCCTACAAGCCGACCGAGGCGAACAAGACCTTCGGCGTGCTGCGCAAGATGTTCAACCTGGCCGAAGTGTGGGGCTACCGCCCGGACGGCACAAATCCGTGCCGCCACGTCCCGATGTACCCGCCGGGCAAGGAAACCCGGCTCATCGTGGACGAGGAAATGGTGCGGCTCTTCCGCCATCTGGAGAAGCTGGAGGCGGAAGGGCTGGAGAACTACGTCATCCCTCTGGCGATCCGGCTGCAATTCGAGTTCGCCGCCCGGCGCTCCGAAATCTGCCCGCTCGAATGGAGCTGGCTGGACTTCGAGAACCGGCGCGTGGTGTGGCCCGACAGCAAGGTCGGCGGCATTTCCAAGCCCATGAGCGAGGAAGCCTATCGGCTGCTTTCGACGGCGCCGCGCCGGGAGGGCTGCCCTTATGTCCTGCCGTCGCCCAACGACCCGGCCAAGCACCTGACCTTTGGCGAACACTATGGCGGCTGGTGCCGGGTGCTCAAGGCCGCCGGCGTCCCGCACGTCGGCACGCACGGCATCCGCCATCGCTCGACGACCGACATTGCCAATTCTGGCGTACCGACCAAGGTGGGGATGAAGCTGACGGGCCACAAGACCGTGGCGATGTTCATGCACTACGTCCATACCGAGGACAAGCCGGTGCGCGATGCCGCCGAGCTGGTGGCCAGCCGGCGCCAGGCCATCACGGGCGCGCGCCAGCTTGCGGAGGCGGCAGCATGAACACGCGCCGGTCATCCGCAGCATCGTCCGCAGCGCCTTCGGCGCTGCTGGGCGACATTCGGGCACTGATCGAGGCGGCGCGCAAGCGCGCCGCCTCGACGGTGAATAGCGAACTGACGATGCTCTACTGGCGCATCGGCCAGCGCATCCATACGCAGGTCTTGGACGGGCGCCGGGGCGCTTATGGCAAGGAAGTCCTGCCTACCCTGGCGGCGCAGTTGGTGAAGGAGTACGGCAACAGCTTTGCCGAGCAGAACCTGCGCCGCATGGTGCAGTTCGCAGCCACCTTCCCCGACGAGCAGATTCTCGTATCACTGATACGAGAATTGAGCTGGACGCACTTCATCGCCCTGATCCCGCTGAAAGACCCGCTCCAGCGGGACTATTACGCGCAGATGGCGAGCGTCGAACGCTGGAGCGTGCGGACGCTGCGCGAGCGCATCGACTCGATGCTGTACGAGCGCACGGCACTGTCCCAAAAGCCGGGCGAGACGATCGCACAGGAGTTGGCGACGATGCGCGATGCGCAGCGCATGTCGCCCGCCCTGGTCATGCGCGACCCGTACATCCTCGACTTCCTGGGGCTGCGGGACACTTGGCAGGAAGGCGACCTGGAAGCGGCGATCATCCGGGAAATGGAATCCTTCCTGCTGGAGCTGGGCGCGGGTTTCAGCTTCGTGGCCCGGCAGAAGCGCATCCAAATTGACGGCGAGGATTTCCACCTCGACCTGCTGTTTTACAACCGCAAGCTGCGCCGGCTCGTGGCAGTGGAGTTGAAGGTCGGCGAGTTCAAGGCGGCTTTCAAGGGACAGATGGAGCTTTACCTTCGCTGGCTGGACAAGCACGAACGGGAGCCGGAGGAAGCCTCGCCGCTGGGAATCATCCTTTGCACCGGCAAGAAGCGCGAGCAGATCGAATTGCTGGAGCTGGACAAGTCGGGCATCCACGTCGCCGAGTACCTGACCGCCTTGCCGCCGAGGGGCGTGCTGGTGGAGCGACTGCAACAGGCAACGCAGCGGGCACAGTTGCAGATCGAGCAGCGCAAAATCGACAACGAGTAGCCCTGTCCCAAGCAGTCGGGCGTCCCGGCGTGCCGCCGTCGCGCTGTCGTGCTGCGCATCGAGCCTCGCTGCGCGACTCTCGCCCCATCCGGGCTTCCATCGTTCCCTCGCTTTGCTCGGCTGACGCCTCCGGCCCGACTCGCTGATCCGGGCCTGCGCACTCCGCTTGCCAAAAGCCGACTGTGTGCAGTGGGCGGGTGTGGGCGGTCTTGCTGTTCCCTTCACCGTATCACGGCGTTCTCGCCGTCAAGGGCGGCGCGCGCTTGTGCGCGCTTGCGTCCTGGCGGCCGTCTGCGACCCCTGACTGCTTGCGCTGCGCCGTGCTGGCCACGGTTCCGGGCAATTCCGCCCGAGCAACCGGAGCACGATCATGTCGCAACTGACCCTCTCTCACGATACCCCGCTGATGGTGCGCGATGGCCGTGGGCGCTATCGGCCGGCGGACGCCGACCAGATTCTGGAAGCCGCGCGCCAGGTCATCGAACAGAAGATGCAGCGCGGCGAGGCGTTCACTTCGCCGGCGGCGGTGAAGGACTACCTGCGCGCCAAGCTGGCCGGCTTCGAGCACGAGGTCTTCGCGGTGTTGTTCCTCGACACGCGCCATCGGCTGATCGACTACGTGGAGATGTTCCACGGCACGATCGACGCCGCCGAGGTGCATCCGCGCGAGGTGGTGAAGCAGGCACTGCGGCTCAATGCAGCGGCGGTCATCGTTTCGCACAACCATCCGAGCGGAAACCCCGAGCCGAGCGCGGCCGATAAGGCGATGACCTCGCAGCTTCGGCAGGCGCTGGCGCTGGTGGACGTTCGCACGCTGGATCACATCATTGTCGCTGGAAGCCGTACCACGTCATTCGCCGAACGCGGCCTGCTTTGACCTTGGGGGCTTCGGCCCCCTTTTTGCTGCATCCGGTGCCGATTGACAAAGCACACCTGCGGCGGCCGACAGAAGGGCGGCAAGGCGATTTTGTCATATCCCCCCTGGGGGGATACAATTGCCGCATGAAAGCGACGCACAAGCACTCAACCCACACCGACCTTGTGAAGCGACTCAAACGCGCCGAGGGCCATCTTCGGCACGTCATCGGCATGATCGAAGGTGGTCAGTCCTGCCTTGACATCGCCCGCCAGCTCGCGGCGGTGGAAAGCGCGGTGACGGCGGCAAAGCGCGTCCTGATCCACGACCACATCGACCACTGCCTGTCCCATGACGAGGACTCCGTTCTGGCCGAAATGAAGGCGCTGACCAAACTGCTCTGAGGCCATCCCATGCTCTCCGTTCTGAAGAACCGCACCTATCGCCACCTGTTTTCCGCCCAGGTGATCGCACTCGTCGGCACCGGCCTGATGACAGTGGCGCTCGGCCTGCTTGCCTACGATCTGGCCGGCGCGGATGCCGGCGCGGTGCTCGGGACGGCGCTGGCCATCAAGATGCTCGCCTATGTCGGCGTCGCACCTGTCGCGCAGGCTTTCGCCGACCGGCTGCCGCGACGGTCGTTGCTGGTCGCCCTCGACCTGGTGCGAGCATCCGTTGCGCTCTGCCTGCCCTTTGTCAGCGAAATCTGGCAAATCTATCTGCTGATCTTCGTGCTACAGGCGGCGTCCGCAGGCTTCACGCCGACCTTTCAAGCCACCATCCCGGACATCCTTCCCGACGAAGACGAATACACGAAGGCGCTGTCTCTTTCCCGGCTGGCCTACGATCTGGAAAGCCTGATTTCCCCAATGCTGGCCGCCGCGCTGCTGACCGTCATCAGCTTTCACAATCTGTTTGCGGGAACGGTTCTCGGCTTCCTCGTCTCGGCCGCGCTCGTGGTCAGCGTGGGGCTGCCCACAACCGTACCCGGCCCACGCCGGGGCATCTGGGATCGCACTACGCGCGGCACGCGCATTTACCTCGCCACGCCACGCCTGCGAGGTTTGCTGGCAATCAGCCTCGCCGTGGCGGCAGCAGGATCAATGGTGATCGTCAACACGGTGGTTATCGTCAAGGCGCGCTTCGGCCTGGGCGAATCCGAGGTGGCGTGGGCGCTGGCCGCCTTCGGAGGCGGCTCGATGATTGCGGCATTCGCGCTGCCTCGCTTGCTCGACAAGATTGCTGATCGGCCAGCCATGATTGCGGGGGCAACGATGCTGGTGTTGGGGACAGCAGCCGGAGCGATGATTCCGACCTATGCCGTCCTAGTGGTGATCTGGCTGGTGGTCGGCTTTGGCTACAGCGTGGCGCAAACGCCATCCGGTCGGTTGCTGCGTCGCTCCGCTCACCCCGAGGATCGTCCTGCGGTCTTTGCTGCGCAATTCGCCCTGTCCCATGCGTGCTGGCTCATCTGCTACCCCTTGGCCGGTCGCTTCGGTGCTGCCTTTGGACTGCAATCGACCTTCATCGTCATGTCGCTGATCGGTCTTGTAGGAGTGGGATTGGCGTTGCGGCTCTGGCCCGCTAGTGATTCTTCCGACATCACTCACGATCACCCTGATCTGCCGTCAGATCATCCTCACTTGCGCGAACACGCAGATCGCGGCGGGCATCGCCACCCTGCGATCGTGGACGACCTGCACCGGGACTGGACGCGCGTTTAGCGGCTGTCAGCGTTTCACATCCCCAACGCCTCCGGCCCGGATTGCTAGATCCGGGCCTGCGCGCTCGCTTGCCCAAAATCGGAGTGAGTGGGGGCGGTCTTGCTGTTCCCTTCATCGTGCCACGGCGTTCTCGCCGTCAAGGGCTGCGCGCGCCATGCGCGCTTGCGTCCTGACGGCCGTCGTTGACCCCTGACGGCTTGCGCTGCGCCGTGCCCCGGAAGGGTCGGGCAATTCCGCCCGGCAACCTTCCAGGAGTTCACCATGAACAACGCACTCATCACCGACGAGCAGCGCATCGTGCTGCTGGCCAACGGCCGCGAATCCTTGGAGAACCCGGACTTCGATCCGGCACCCGTGGTCAAGCTGTTCACGCCGGACGCTGGCGCGACCTGGCTGCTGACCGAGATTGATCCCGACGACCACGACCACGCCTTTGGTCTTTGCGACCTGGGCCTGGGGGAGCCGGAAATCGGCTGGGTCAGCCTGGACGAGCTGGCGGCGGTGCGCGGCGGGCTGGGCCTGCCGATCGAACGTGACCTGTCTTTCCGCGCCGAGAAGCGGTTGAGCGTCTATGCGCGCGATGCGCGGCTGGCCGGGCGGATCGTTGTCTGACCCGGCCCTGGGAGCGCTGCAAGGCGCTCCTTGTGCTTTCTCAACCATCACAGGAGATCAATGCCATGAGCAGCCATAACGACTACATCATCGAAATCACGGCGCAGCACGATGCGCTCAAGCCGTTCGCGCCGGAGAACGGCCAGCCCTTGCGCTTCAAGATCGGCGACGCGGTGATCTACACCAACGAATTTGGCGCACAGTTCCGGCGCCGCGTTACCGGGTTCTACCGGCCAACCGCGCTTTCGGGCCTGTACGCGCGCGGTGCGCGCTACCTGCTGAACTCGTCATCGCCCTGGATGCCAGTTTCGGAATCCAGCCTGCGCCCTGACGACTCGGCGTGATGCCTTCGCACCCCTGACGGGGCGCTGCGCGCTGCGCTTGCCTCCAGGGGAAAGCCCTGCGGGCTATCCCCGCCGCGCGATGCTTGGCGCCCCTCAAAGACCGCCGAACCGGCTGCGCCGGATCGGCCTGACCACAGTAGTCGCTGTCGAACCTGTTTCCCGATGACTGGCGCATGAGCTTGTGCATCAAGCATTGAAGGCTGTGCGTCCCCGGCCAAGAAACATGGCCGGTCACGCTGTCGTGCGCGTGGCGCATCGAGCCGCCTGCGGCGTCTCGCCCCTGACGGGCTTCCATCGTTCCCTCGCTCCGCTCGGCTGACGCCTCCGGCCCGGCTTCCAGATCCGGGCCTGCGCGCTTCGCTTGCCGTGCGGTCGGCGTGTTGAGGGGCCGTTGCCATGTCCAGCCGTCTCCCCTGACTTCATCACCTTCACCGCGACTGTAGCCCGCGGCCGTGTGCCGTCAAGGCGCGCAGGGCCGTGTCCTCGGCTTCGCCTGCGGGCCGCACCAACCCTGCGCTTATCTCCTTGACGGCCCCCCGTCCGCGCGCTCCTGACCGTCGCGGGCGATGAACTCAGGAAAGACGGTGGCAACAGGGCCAACCGGGTTCCTCGTGCCGACCGCACCGAACAGCCGAAAGGCTGGGCTTCCGAATCTAGGAATCCGGTGTGCGGTGAACAGCAAACCCTTTTTTCTTTGTCAGGAGAAATGCCATGCAACTCGCATCCCGCTTCGCTTCCCGCTCCCCGGTGCTGCGTTCGGAACGTCCCTTGTCGGATGACCAAATCCGGGCCGTGGCCCCGTCGATCTTCGCCAAGGCACCGCACGAAAGCCGCTCCGAGCGGTACAGCTACATCCCCACCGCCACCGTGCTGCAGGAACTGCGCGGGGAAGGCTTCGAGCCTTTCATGGTGACGCAAACCCGCGTGCGCCACGACGACCGCCGCGACTACACCAAGCACATGATCCGGCTGCGCCACGCCAGCCAGATCAACGGGCGCGAGGCCAACGAAATCATCCTGCTGAACTCCCATGACGGCACCAGCAGCTATCAGATGCTGGCCGGGATGTTCCGCTTCGTTTGCAGCAATGGCCTTGTCTGCGGCGACACCGTGGCCGACGTGCGCGTACCCCACAAGGGCGACGTAGCCGCTCACGTCATCGAAGGCGCATACGAAGTCCTGCACGGCTTCGACCGGGTGCAGGAATCGCGCGATGCCATGCGCGCCATCACGCTGGACGCCGGGGAATCGGAAGTGTTCGCCCGCGCTGCGCTGGCGTTGAAGTACGACGAGGACAAGCCCGCGCCCATCACGGAATCGCAAATCCTGATGCCGCGCCGCCATGACGACGACCGCCGCGACCTGTGGAGCGTGTTCAACCGCACGCAGGAGAACTTGACCAAAGGCGGCCTGTCCGCCCGCGCCGCGAATGGCCGCCGTCAGACCACCCGGCCCGTGCAGGGCATCGACCAAAGCGTGCGCCTGAATCGCGCCCTGTGGCTGCTGGCCGATGGCCTGCGCCAGTTGAAAGCCTGAATCCCCACGCGGCAGGGGCAGGCAGCAGCCCTTGCCGCTTCCTTCGCTGCTGCATCCCTGAACCGCAAGGAGTTATCACCATGAACGCCGTACTCAAAACCGAAGCCATCGCCATCGAAGCCGCCGCGCCACTGGAAGTGGCCGACCCGACCAAGAACCTGATCTTGGTTCCGCTGTCGCAGTTGCTGCCGCGCCGTTCCAAGCGCAACGTCCGCACGACCCCGCGCCAGTCCATTCCCGAACTGGCCGCGAGCATTGCCCGCATCGGCCTGCTGCAAAACCTGATCGTCATCCTCGCCGCCGATGGCGAGCAATACGAAGTCGTCGCAGGCGACCGCCGCCTGACCGCCTTGAAGCTGCTGGCAAGGAAGAAGCGCATCGCCGCCGACTACGAAGTGCCGTGCCTGCTAGTGGCGGATGCTTCGGCCCGTACCGTGAGCCTCGCCGAGAACGTGCAGCGCGAGAACATGCACCCCGCCGACCAGTTCGCGGCCTTCGCCGCGCTGGTCAAGGAAGGACGCCCCATCGAGGACATTGCCGCCGATTTCGGCGTGTCCCCGCTGGTGGTGCAGCGCCGCTTGAAGCTGGCGAACGTCTCGCCGCGCCTCATGGCCGACTACCGGGCCGGTGGCGTGACGCTGGAACAGTTGATGGCCTTGACCATCACCGACGACCACGCCGCGCAGGAGGCCGCGTTCTATGGTGCGCCGGAATGGCAGCGCAGCCCGTCCAAGCTGCGCGAGCGCCTGACCGAGCGCGAAATCGACGCCGCGCACGCGCTGGTGCGCTTCGTCGGGCTGGACGCCTACCGGCAGGCAGGCGGCGGCATCCGCCGCGACCTGTTCGCGGAAGGCGATGCCGGAACCTACCTCACCGATACCGCAGTGCTGGAAACGCTGGTGCGCGACAAGCTGGCAACGCTGGCCGAGGACGTGCGCGCCGAGGGCTGGGCATGGGTGGAGGCCGTGCCGCATCTGGCCTACGAGGAACGGCAGGCTTTCCAGAACGCCCCGCGCCAGCGCCGCGAGCCGACCACCCGCGAGGCCCGCCGCATTGCCTCGCTGCAAACCCGCCTCGACAAGATCGACGCCGAACTGGAAGAAGCCTGCCAAGGTGAAAGCAGCGAGGACGAGGCCAAGGCCGAGAAACTGGAACAGCGGCGCGATCAGGTGGTCGGCGAACTGCAAGACGCGGAGGACGCCTTGCAAGGTTATGCCCCCGAGGTGCGCGAGGTGGCCGGTGCCATCGTCACCATCGACCGCAACGGCGAGGCCGTCATTCATCGCGGCTTGCTGCGCGAAGCCGAGGCCAAGGCGCTGCGCACGCTGGAAAAGCTGCGGCGCGGTTTCGGCAGCACCGAAGGCGAAGCCGCCAACGACGAGCACGAGGACGCCGACGACGCACCCAAGGCCGCGAGCCTGTCCGACCGGCTGGCGCAGCGGTTGAGTGCCCATCGCACGGCGGCGCTGCAAATCGAAGTCGCCCGGCATCCGCAGGTCGCGCTGGCCGCGCTGGTGCATGGCATGGTGCAGAAGGTCTTGCAGCCCGACGCCTACGGCGATGGACTGCCGCTCGGCGTGCGCCTCACGGTGCAAGACCGGCTGGAAGGCATGGCCCCGGACTGGCCGGAATCGTCCGCCGCCGTGGCGCTGCGCGAACTGCAACAGGTGGCAGGTGTTGCCTTGCCGGAGGACAGCGCCGAACTGTTCGCCGTGCTGCTGGCGAAGTCGCAAGACGAACTGGTGCGGCTGCTTGCCGTGTGCGTGGCTTCCACGGTGGACGTGGTGACGCCTCGCGCCACGCCGCACCGGCCCGGCGAGGAACTGGCGCAGGCCGTGGGCCTCGACATGGCCGCATGGTGGCAACCGACCGCAGAAGGCTACTTCAAGCACGTTCCGAAGGCCGCGATCCTGCAAGCCGTGGGCGAGTACGCGCCCGAGCACGTCACTAGGCTGGCGAAGTTGAAGAAGGCCGACATTGCCAGCGAAGCCGAACGGCTGGCGGATGGCACGGGCTGGATGCCCGCCATCTTCAAGACCGAAACGCCGGAAGCCACGCAGGAAGAACCGCAGGAGCAGGACGACGCCCCGCAGGAAGCCGAGGCAATGGCGGATGAACCCGCCGAGGCGCTGGCCGCTTGACCCGCGCCGAAGGCAAGCGCCCCGGCCTTGACCGGGGCGCTTCGCTTTGTGTGGTGGCGCATCGAGACGAAGGAATAACCCGATTAGCACCGCGCCCAGGCCGTTCCGTCCTGGGCGCAATGGAAAGCAAAACCGGGCGCGGCAGTGGCCGCGCCCGGTGTCGAAGGCCAACAGCCGAATCAGAACGCCGCCGCCTTCGCGCTGGCTCAGGCGGCGGCGGTGAAGGCATCGCTATAGTGCGCGATACCTTCCGGTACTGGCCCATGCAGGGCCAGCGCCATGAAATAGCCGGGCGGTACGCCCGGCAGTTGCAGGCTCGCGTGGGCCTGAAAACCAAAGCGCGCGTAGTACGCGGGATCTCCCAGCAGCACGCAGCCTGGGGCCCGCATAGTTCGCAGTTCGGACAGCGCCTGTTCCATCAGGCGCGAGCCGATGCCATGCCCCTGCCTTTGCGGCAGGACGGAGAGAGGCCCCAAACCGTGCCAGCCTTCGGCCTTTCGCCCGTTGTCATCGGTGATCTTCACCGGCGACAGCGCGACGTGGCCTACAACCTGCCCGTGTTCTTCGGCCACGATGGAAAGCGTCAGTTCGTTCGCAGCGCGCAAGGCCCGCACGATGAATTGCTCGGTGTGGCTGGTATGCGGCGCATCGGCAAAGGCGGAAACCGTGACCGCCTCGATGGCAGCAATGTCGTCCGGGGTTTCGTGTCGGAGCTGGAGTGTCATGGGCTTGTCTTGGGTTCCTTTCTGAAAATATAGAACGGCCTGGGCGTGTTGGCGCGATGCGCCGCCGGGCTTTCGGGCTGCGCCCCGTGCCGCCTTTGCCGTCACGGCCATTCGGCTTCAATCCCTCACGCCTTCGCGCCTGCGGCGCTGCGCGCTTCGCTTGCCTCCAGGGGAAAGCCCTGCGGGCTATCCCCGCCGCGCGATGCTTGGCGCCCCTCGATGCGGCCGAACCGGCTGCGCCGGATCGGCCCGGCCAGCGCCCCGCCGCGATGGACGGGCGCTGGCGAACACGCTGGCGCTCGCTGCGACAGGTTGTGCAGGTGCGTGCCGTCCTCAACGCTGGCGGTTCCTGCCCATCACGTCACGAAGGACGGTTCACGGACAACCCGCCCGGCATCGCTATGGAGCTTCCACGCCACGCCTCAAGAGCGGCGCCGCAAGGTGCGGCGGGGGCGTTCTCGCCTGTCGTCGGATGGTTGACCTGGCCCGCATCAGCGGGCGAGCCGGAGAAGCCTTCGGGCGGGGGTGCCGAGTCGGCCCCATCTCCTTTCGGAGCGGTTCGGCCCAAGGCGTCCTTGTCTCGTTGTGAATCCTGGCGGTGGCGCGGCTGCGCCTCGGGCTTATGGCTGCAACCGTCCGGCGAAAACAATTTCCCCGCCGCTACGCGGCTTCCTCGCGCAGCAAATTCTTTTCGCCTCCCGGCTCTCCACTGCGTTGCGACCGCAAGCGGTGCAGCCAGCCCGTCCCCCGCCGGCCGGATCACAACAAGGACGCGATGGGCGCGAACCTTGTTCAACCGAAAGGAGAAACATCATGGCCAACATCGGCACCTTCACCGCAGACAAAGACGGCTTCACCGGCACGCTTCGCACCCTGACGCTCAACGTCAAAGTCAAGCTGGTTCCCAACGACAAGGGGGACAGCGAGAAAGCCCCGGACTTCCGCGTTCAGGCCGCCAGCCACGACATCGGCGCGGCGTGGAAGAAGACCAGCGAGGCTGGGCGCGAGTACCTGTCCGTGACCCTCGATGACCCTTCGTTCCCGGCAGCGGTCTATGCCCGCCTGATCGAAGGCGAGGACGGCACGCACGACCTGATCTGGTCGCGCAGCAAGCCCCAGGCGGCGTGACCGCCGCAGCGCCCCGCCCATCGCGGCGGGGCGCTGTGCTGCTAATAGCAGCACATCACCGCATCACGCGCGCGGCTCCGCCGCGTCGCGTTCGCTCAACACCGCCTCCAGCTCTTGGCGCACCTGCGCCAGCAGCTCGTCGGCCTTGTGCGGGCTATTGCCCGCGTAGGCCAGCGTCAGCAGCGTGAGCGGGTGGATCTCCATCACCTCGCACAGCTCGGCCAGCTTGTTCAAGGTGGGGCTTTTCAGGTCGCGTTCGAGGGTACTCATATAGGTGCGGCTGGACACGTCGGAGAACGCTTCCTGGCTCAAGCCACGCGCTTTCCTGACTGTCTTCAACGCCTTCGCCAATGAGTTCCCAGCCGCCACCTATGGTTTCCTCTCAAAACCAAGATGACAACCCATTGCGCCCTATAGAGCTACAATCTATAGTGTTCATTTGGTGTTGTTCTACGTCTTTGTGCCTTTACGGAAATCCGTATCGGCGGATTCCGGCAAAGCCATAGAACCGCATCCGTGCTTGCGCACGAAGGCGTAAATCCGGTTTGGCGGTTCTGCGCTTCAACGTGAAACCGCATCCGTGCATCATTGGATTTGTGGGATTGCCGACCATGCCCCAGCCACTCGCCACCGCCCCGGAGCGCGCGCAACTGCTCGCCAACGGCGAGGCCCGCGCTGCTGGCCAAGTCATCGACCCGGTGCCCGTGGTACGGCTGTTCACGCCGGACGCGCATGTGACCTGGCTGTTGGCCGCACTCGATCCTGCCGATGGCGACACCGCCTGGGGACTCATCGACCTGGGAATCGGGATGCCGGCGCAGGGAACCGTCAAGCTGTCCGAGCTGGCCGGCATCGTTGGGCCGCGCCAGCAGCCCGTGATGCGCGACCTCTATTTCCGTCCCACGCGCACGCTGTCGGAGTACACCCGCGCGGCCGAGCGTGACGGCGCCATCCCGGACTGAACACAGCCTACTGTGACTTTTTCAGTCTGATGTCATGCCGGGCAGGTCTCAATCGGCATTCTTGCGGCGTAGCCCCTCCAGTCTGATCCAAATAGACATGATGGCTGGCGCGGGCTGCGGCAGGCTGGCCTGTGCAGCACTCCAACTCGGGGCGCTGTCGCCGCAGCATTGAGACGAATACCGCAACGCATCGGAGCCAATCGGTCTTGACAACCCGATCCATCTTTTTGACCCATGACCTTTTGACGATGGCGATGTAGCGCGCAGTCCTTCCGTGGCGGCGAGTCCTGTTCGCGGGAGGTGGCGTCATGGTCGATCACAGCGCCGAGCCTTGGTATCCGACTGCCGCGTATCTGTACGTGCTGCATCTGGACGGCCTTGCGCTCGCCTGGGAGTTCCTGCGCCGGCATCCCGACTATCGGCTCGACTGGCTGCGCCACCATCGCCGGTCGCAAGCGGCGCATCGCTGGGGCTTGCGCCTGCTGGAAGACCCGGCCTTGGATGCGCGCGACGCGCATCCGGCCTGGCTGCCCGGCCACGCCGCCGTGGTGCAGCTCTACCCCGATGCCGATCCGCCGCTGGACGCGGCGACGTTCGCGTTCTGGCGCATCCCCGGCCACAAGCAACTGTTGCATGACGGCAAAGGGCTGGCGCTGATCGCGCGCAGCCCAGGCCACTGCCTGCGCTTCGCGCTCGCGCCCGGCCTGGAGGACGGCATGGCTGTCGCCTATGCCTATCGCGGCGGCGCTGCCGCGCCTGCACGCGGACAGGTGCCCGGCGCAGCCCTGGCCGATACCAAGCCCAGGCCAACGCCTGGCGCGCTGCTGGAACTGCACACCTTGCAGGCGCTCGACGCGGCCCTGGCGGGCGCGTCCTTGCGTGAAGTCGCGGAAGGACTGTTCGGCGTAGATGCCGCAGCCGATTGGTACAGCGATGGCGGGCTGCGCTCCAAGGTGCGCCGCCTGGTGCATCGCGGCGATGCGCTGATGCGCGGCGGCTACCGCCGATTAGCACAGCTTCCGCCGCTTGAGAAGGGTCGTTTTGATGTGGACGCAAAACGGCCCTGATCTAAAACCCCTCGCTTCTTGAGACTGCCTCCATCCGGTCGCGCTGTGTGGCCGGGCGCTTTCAACCGATGGAGGTTCACACCATGCGTCCCGCTCCCTTGCGGCCTGCCGCCACTGTCTCGACCGCTGCCGCGCAGCCACAACGCTATCTCACCAACGACGAAGCCGCCGAGTACCTGCGCCTGTCGCCGCGCACGCTGGAAAAGCAGCGCGTGATCGGCGGCGGCCCGCGCTTTCGCAAGTTCGGCCGTCGCGTCATGTACGCCGTGGCCGACCTCGATGCCTGGGCTGCCGACCGCAGTTTCGAGACGACTTCCGATCCCGAATACGCCGAGCACCACTCGGCCGACAGCCGTGCGCGCTGATCGGCGGCGCGCGGCAGGCCATCGCTATGTCCAGCACCGGGCTGCCGTCCCGGCAGCGGCCGTTGCAGGAGCGCGAACAGCTCGACCTGTTCCGCGCCTTGCCCGGCGACATGGCGCCGCGCGACAGCCAGGATTTGATGGCCTATCCGTTCTTTTCGCTCGCCAAGTCCAAGCGGGTCAAGCCCATCGACTTCCGTGCGGGCAACGTGACGATTCGCGTGGAAGGCACGCAGGAGCACGGCATCGCCACGATCTGGGACGCGGACGTGCTGATCTGGGCGGCCTCGCAGATCGTGGAGGCGAAGGACGCGGGCCTGCGGCCCTCGCGCCTGATGCACGCCACACCCTACGAGATCCTGCGCTTCTTCGGGCGCGGCAAGTCGCTGCGCGACTACCAGCGCCTCAAGGCGGCCTTGGATCGCCTGCAATCGACCACGGTAGCCACGTCCATCCGCGAGACGACCGGGCGGCGATTGCACCGCTTCTCCTGGATCAACGAGTGGAAGGAACTGGCCGACGCCAGCGGCACGCCGCTGGGCATCGAGCTGATCCTGCCGGACTGGTTCTATGCGGGCGTGCTCGACGCCGCCCTGGTGCTGACCATCGACCCGGCGTACTTCCGGCTTACCGGCGGCATCGAACGCTGGCTGTACCGCCTGGTGCGCAAGCATGGCGGGCGGCAGGAGCACGGCTGGCAGTTCGACTTCCGCTACCTGCACCAGAAATCCGGCAGCACCGCCAAGCCCTACGACTTCGCCTGCGACCTGCGCGCGCTGGTCGCGCGGCAGTCGCTGCCCGGCTACGTCCTGGGCATCGAGCGGATGCCGGACAACGGCATGGAGCTGCTGACCTTCCGGCCCGTGCCGCAGACGGCACGGGGATAACTCCGGGAAAACCTGTGAACAGTGTCGTGCTATCAGGCGTGCGGGGTATCGTGCTATCAGGCGTGGGACTATCGTGCTATCAGGCGTGCCGATCGGCCGCAAACCCGCGCCAGCATTGGGTTTGCGCGCCCTCTAACTTCCCTAACTTAATTTCTCTAACTTTTAGTAGGGAAACGCCGCTGCGGTGGACAACCACCACGCGGCCACAAGCGCAGCAGCAAAAGCCCGGCTCTCCAACACGGAGGGCCGCGTCATGATCGTCGCTCTGCTCAACCAGAAAGGCGGCGTGGGCAAGACCACGCTCGCCACGCATATCGCCGGCGAGCTTGCGATGCGCGGCCAGCACGTCGTCCTGCTGGACGCCGACCCGCAGGGTTCGTCGCTGGACTGGACACAGCGCAGAAGCCAGCAAGGCTTGCCAAGGCTTTTCAGCGCCGTGGGCCTCGCACGCGAAACGCTGCACCAAGAGGCGCCAGAACTCGCCAGGCGAACCGATCACGTCATCATCGACGGCCCGCCGCGCATCGCGGCACTGGCGCGCTCCGCGCTGCTGGCGGCCGAGCGCGTGCTGATCCCCGTGCAGCCCAGCCCCTACGACCTGTGGGCCAGCGCCGAGATGGTGGCGCTGATCCGCGAGGCCCAGGTGTTTCGGCCTGCGCTGCGCGCGGCCTTCGTCATCAATCGGCGCGTCAGTACCACCGTGATCGGGCGCGAAGCGCGCCAGGCGCTCGCCGACCAGCCGCTTCCTGCGCTGCGCGCGGAAGTGCATCAGCGCATCGTGTTCGCCGACAGCGTGGCCGCTGGCCGGCTTGCACGCGAGACGGCGCCGGACAGCGCCGCCGCCCGCGAAATCACCGCACTGGTGGACGAACTGCTGCGGTGGCCGACATGACAGCGAAGCCACCGATACGCGCAAAGCGCGTCGGCATCGGCGCGCGTCCGCCCGCGAATCCGCACGCCGAGGCGTGGATTCGCCAAGGCGACGCCGATGCGCTGGGCAAGGGCGACCTCTACACCGCTCGCCTGACCCTCGACATCACGCCCGCGCTGCGCGCGCGCATCAAGGTGTCGGCCTTCACGCAGGGCGTGACCGTGGCCGATCTGCTGCGCGGCCTGCTGGAGCGTGAGTTTCCCGAGCATCGCAGGGAGAACACACCATGACCGCATCCGCTTCGCCTGCCGCTGGCGCGGCTACGGCTGCGCTCGCAGCACCTTCCGGCCAGCCTGCCAGCGCGCCGTTGACGCGCGTGGCACTGGCCTACACCGAACCACGCTTCAAGCTCTACCTGCGCTTCGGCGAACCCGCGCGTACGCACCAGCTCGACCGCTGGCGGCGCTGCGCGGTGTTCCAGCCGGGCGCCATGTTCTGCCGCATCCGCTGGCAGGCCAACGACTACGGCACGATTCGCTGGCAGCTCATGGTGATGCAGGCTTGCACGCCGTTCGATGCGGCGCAGCGCATTCCCGGCGTGCAGCCGGGCGCACGCCTGCTGCTGCACGCCGAGGGCGAGAATCAGGTGCGCGCCGTGCTGGAGCGCATCGACGCCATCGAGGCGCTGGGCATCGCGCCTATCGGTGCCTCGCCCGTGTACTGGCGCACGCTCGCCAACCGGCTCGCTGCACGCCTGCCGCTGCCCGAATACACCGCCGAGCGGCACGCCGCATGGCTCATCGGGAGGGCGCTGCCATGAACGCCGTTTCGACTGTCGGCACCGCGCCGCGTCCTCGCTCGCGCCTGCGCGCTCGCATCGTGCTGGCGGGCCTGTCCGCCTGCGGCCTCGCTGCGCTGGCCTGGGCGTCCTTCGTGCATCCACTGCCGCGCCTGATCTACAACCCGTCCGACAGCGTGGCGGTCGGCTGGTATCGCGTCGATCCGCTGAGCAACGGCACCGGCTCGCTGCCACGTCCTTTGTCCGTGGGCAGCATCGTCCTGACCACGCTGCCGCCAGATGCCGCTGCGCTGGCCGCGCAGCGCGGCTACCTGCCGGCGCGCGTGCCGCTGCTCAAGCGTGTGGGCGCCGTCGCGCCGCAGGAAGTGTGCATCGCGGGCGGCATCGTCCGCATCGACGGCGTGCCTTCGGCCGCCGTGCTGCCTGCTGACCGCTGGGGCCGGCCGCTGCCATCCCGGCAGCAATGCCGTCGCCTCGAACCCGGCGAACTGTTCCTCTTGAGTGTGACCAACCCGGCGTCGTTCGACAGCCGGTATTTCGGGCCGGTCAGCACATCCGCCGTGATCGGCGTCGCGCATCCGGTCTGGCTGGAATCCCGCCCATGATGGCCGTCGATTCGCTGCACGCCGCCGTGCATCTCATCGTGCCATCGGGCGTGTCGTTCTGCTGTTCGTCGCCGTGTCGTCGCGCGTGCAGTGCGGGTGCATTCGCACCGCACTTCGCGCTGCCTTCGGCGCAGCCGTCCAACGTGCAGGCGTCTTGCCTCGAACGCGCCCGGCCTGCGGCCGTGTCCGCGTTCGCCGGCGCGCTGGCTGCTCGCGCAGCAGCGCCGCCGGGCCGCCGCTGCCCGGAGCGACAGCGAGGGGCAAAGGCGGAAGGCAAGACAAAAGGACGCGGCACCGGGCCGCGTCGAAAGCCTGTCTGCACATGGGGTTGGCGCGGCACGGAGCGGCTTCGCCGCCGTGCCGCTTGGGGCGCGAGGCCCACGCCAATGCAGGCATGTCCGCGTGCTTCGCACGACCGGACATGCCAGAGCTTGCAGGGGGCGCAGCCATGACCGACCGCCGCGACGATGATTTCCGCATCCGCCCCAGCGCCCCGAAGAACCAGGGCCAGGGCTTCGTCTCCAAGGTGCTCAAGCAGGCGGGCAAGGCCAGTAGCGGCAAGTCGTCGGTGCGTCGTCCTGGGGGAGCTGGCAAGGGCGCAGGAACCGGGCATCGGCCCGGCTCGCGTCTGGGGCGCGGCCACACGGCGGCGCGCTTCGCCGGGGCGAAGCTGACGCCCATGTCGCGGCGCGTGACCATCAAGACGCTGTTGGTCAATCAGCGCCAGGCCAGCCCGCAATCGCTCGCCAAGCACCTGCGCTACATCGAGCGCGATGGCGTGGGCCGCGATGGCGAGCCAGGCCAAGCCTACGGGCCGCAGACCGATGCCGCCGACCTCGACGCCTTCAAGGAACGCTGCGCCGACGACCGGCACCATTTCCGCTTCATCCTCTCGCCGGAGGACGGCGCCGAGTTGGAAGACCTGCGCACCTACACGCGGCACCTCATGGGCCGCATGGAGGCCGACCTGGGCACGGGCCTCGATTGGGTGGCCGTCAACCACTGGAACACCGACAACCCGCACACGCACATCGTCGTGCGCGGACGCGACGACACCGGCAAAGACCTCATCATCGCGGGCGACTACATCGCCGATGGTTTCCGCCATCGCGCCGCCGAACTGGCGACCGAATGGCTGGGGCCGCGCACCGAGCTGGAGATCCAGCAGACCTTGCAACGCGAGGTGGAACAAGAGCGATGGACGAGCTTGGATCGCACGCTCAAACGCGAGTTGGGCGACGATGGCTTGGTGCATGTCGAACGCCTCAACGAGCCGAGATTGCAACGCCAGCGCCTGCTGCTGATCGGCCGCCTGCAACGCTTGCAGCGCCTGGGCCTGGCCGACGAGATGCAGCCGGGCACCTGGGCCGTCCATACCGATGCCGAAAAGACGCTACGCGCCCTGGGCGAGCGTGGCGACATCATCCGCACCATGCAGCGGGCCATGCGCGGCGAGCCGCGCGAACTGGCGGTGTTCGACCCGGGCGACGATGGCCGAACCATCCTCGGCCGCGTGGCCGCGAAGGGGCTGGCCGACGAGCTGCGCGACCGGGGTTATCTGGTCATCGACGGGGTGGACGGCAAGGCCCACTATGTTGCGCTCAACGCCCGCGACGAACTGGCGAACTATCCGACCGGCGCCGTGGTGGAGGTGAAGGGATCGGCCGACGTGCGTGCGGCCGACCGCAACATCGCCGCGCTGGCGAGCGATGGCCTGTACCTCACCGACCACCACCTCGCCATCGCGCAGAGTCAGGCCGTGCCGGGCCGCGATCCGCAGGAAGTCGTCGCCGCCCATGTCCGCCGGCTCGAAGCCCTGCGCCGAGCCGGCATCGTGGAACGTGTCGCCGAAGGTCTATGGAAGGTGCCGGACAACCTGCCCGAGCAGGGCCGTCAGTACGACGCGCAACGCCTAGGCGGCGTGGCCGTGGAACTGAAATCGCACCTACCCATCGAGCGACAGGCCCGCGTGATCGGCGCCACGTGGCTCGACCAGCAGTTGATCGGCGGCGGCACCGGCCTGGGCGAACTGGGCTTTGGTGGCGAGGCCAAGCAGGCGATGCAGCAGCGCGCCGACTTCCTGGCCGAACAAGGGCTGGCCGAGCGACGCGGCCAGCGGGTGATCCTGGCGCGTAATCTGCTGGGCACGCTGCGCAATCGGGAGCTGGCGCAGGCCGCTAAGGACATCACCGCCGATACCGGCTTGGAGCATCGCCCGGTGGCCGACGGGCAGCGCGTGGCGGGTATCTACCGGCGTAGCGTCATGCTCGCCAGTGGGCGCTACGCGATGCTCGATGACGGCATGGGGTTCAGCCTTGTGCCGTGGAGGCCGGTGGTCGAGCAGCGGCTGGGCCAGCAGCTTGCCGCTACGGTGCGCGGCGGCGGCGTGTCCTGGGAGATAGGACGGCAACGTGGGCCTGCCGTCGGTTAACTTCCCGCGATAGCAGTGCCCGGCATGGGGGTTGCACAATAAACCGATTGACGGTCGGTTTTTCGTGGTGGATACTCTTGAGTTCGAGTCAAAGCTCGGAGCCGACAACATTGACCAACCACAGCGTACCAACACTTGGCGATCTCGAAATCGCCGTGCTCGAAGACATCTGGCGCTTCGGCCCGTCCGACACCAAGGCGGTGTACGCGCGCATTGGGAAGTCTCGCTCGATTTCCTTGAACACAGTGCAATCCACGCTGGAACGTCTGTTTCGCAAGGCCATGCTCCAGCGCGAAAAGATCAGCCATGCCTACGAATACTCGGCACGAGTATCTCGCCGGGAACTGATCCAGAAGCTGGTCGAGTCCACGGTGCGTCGTGTCGCAGGCCCGCAGCCGGATGCGTTGTTGAGTGCCTTTGTCGATCTTGCTGCAAGGGCGGATGATGACCAGCTCAAGAGGCTGGAGGAGTTGATTGCCCGTCGTCGCGCTGAATTGGATCAGCCGTAATGATGAGTTATGGCCCACTACTTCAGTTCGCATTGCTATCCGGCTTCGTGCTGGCAGTAACGCTTACCCTGCTGATTGGAACCTGCGAGCGCCCATTACGCCGTGCGCTGTCAGGAAAGAGCCCCTATCAGCGAGCAAGAGTGTCTTGGTGGATGCTGGTAACACCCGCATTGGCGGGTATTGCCTATACGGCCATGACTATCGCCATGCCGTCGATGTTTGATGATTCGGCCAGATTTGCCGCTGCCTGCTCTGCGCACGCTGACACGCTCCTGCACCTGTGCGTTTGGCACCCGAGCGGCAATGGGCAAAGTGCCTGGCTATGGGGAGCATTGGCATTGTTGGCGGGATACGCGGTTTGGCTGGCATTACGGGCCGTAGTGGGCCTTTGGCGTGCTCGTCGAACCCTTGCCTCGATGGTGCGCCTGAGCTGGCGTCCGGGGTATCCAGACAAACTTCGCGTGCTTGATGTCGATCAGCCTATGGCGCTGGCCTGTGGCGTCGGGAATGGCCACATCCTGCTTTCAACCTCGTTGATGCGGCGACTCGACCCAACGCAATTGCGCGTGGTGCTGGCGCACGAACAGGCTCATATCGCCAATCGAGATGTGCTGCATCGCCTGATCGCTGTCGTGTTGTCGAGCATCCAGTTGCCGGGCACTCGTCGCCGGCTGTTGCGCGATCTGGAACTCGCCTTGGAACAGCGTTGTGATTTCGCTGCTGCAAACGAAGTGGGATGCCCTGTCGCCGTAGCCGAAACCATCGTTGCAGTAGAAAAGATATTTCGGCAACACGCCAAGGAACAGATGCCGTTGGCTATGGCGTTCTTTTCCGATTTCGTCCCTGAGCGTGTCGAGGCGTTGCTGTCGTCCAAGCACACGTCTGTCTCATACCTGGGGCCGATGCTAGGCATTCTTGTTCTGGCGTTTTGCAGCCTATCTACCGGCTGGCTGCATTCCGTGACCGAATCTCTCATCACTGTGATGACGAGGTAAGTCCATATGCGCGCGTGCTGTGTTTTTTTGCCTGAAAAACCGATTGATGATCGGTTTATGACGATTCCACTAAGGCGTGTGCGAGCAGCCGTGACGCGGAATCGTTTGCTCGCCACCTGTCGTCGTCGTGAGGATTTTCATGAATTTGATCCGCTTAGTAGCCTTGGTGTTTGTCGGAGCCTGCGGTACATCCACCGCCCTGGCCGCCGAACCCCTGCGATTGGAGGAGGCTGTCTCCCGCGCACTGGCCGCCCACCCATCCATCGCCGCCGAAACGGCGCAGCTCCAGGCCGTTCGAGCGCGCACACAGCGCGAAGCCCTGCCACCGCCTTACACCATTGGCGGCGAGGTTGAGAACGTCGCTGGGAACGGCAACCTGCGAGGTATCCGCTCGGCCGAAACGACATTGCGCATCGGTCGGGTCATAGAACTCGGCGGCAAGCGCGAGGCTCGCCAAACGCTGGGACAAGCCGAGCTGAGAGAACAAGAGCACCAAGCCACCAAAACACGGATTGACTTGGCTAGTTCAACTACGGCCCGCTTCATTGAAGTGCTCGCCAGGCAACAGCGATTGACCTATGCCGAGGAACGCATCAAGCAAGCGGAGCGCACGCGGCAAGAGGTCGCCGCATGGGTCAAAGCCGCACGCAATCCTGATTCAGATTTGCAGGCCGCCGAAATTGCGGTCGCGGAGGCCCAACTGAATCGTGAGAGTGCTGAACACGAATTGGCAAGCGCCAAGATGACTTTGGCCGCGAGCTGGGGGGCAACGATCCCCGACTTCGGCGAGGTCGTCGGTGACCTCCAAACCTTGCCGACCGTGGCGCCATTCGAGACGCTGGCTGCCCGTTTGCCCATGACGCCGGAACTGTGGGCTTCGCGTTTGCAGGCCGACACCATCGGCGCCCGCCGCCGGCTCGCGGAGGCCGAAGCCAAACCCAACATCGACGTCAGCTTGGGCGTGCGGCGTTTGGAAGACTACAAGGATCACGGCGTAGTGATGTCGATCTCGGTGCCGCTGGGCAGCCCGACGCGCTCTGGATACGCGGTGTCCCAGGCCAATGCGGAGCTTGCTGCGCTTGAAGCGCGGCGTGACGCCGAGCGCTTCGAGCGCCACCAGGCGCTGTTCGACAAATATCAGGAACTCACGCACGCACGGACAGAGGCTGACTCGCTACGCGCACGAATGCTGCCTATGGCTGAAAGCGCTTTGGCAACGACTCGTCGCGGTTTCGAGCAGGGCCGATTCTCCTATTTGTCGTTGGCTCAAGCGCAGCGAACGCTATTCGATCTGCGCGCGCGCGCTGTGGAAGCCGCCACTCGCTATCACCTTCTGCTGGTCGAGGTGGAACGCCTCACCGCCACCGTTGAGGACACCGCACCATGATTCGCATTCTTTCCCTGTTGCTACTTTGTGTGTTTGCCGCTGCATGCAGCCCTGGCGGCGACAAGCCCAAAGAGGCGGCCAGCGCCCAAGCCAGCGGAAGCTATGAGCGCGGCCCAAACAATGGCCGGCTACTCCGCGATGGAGACTTCGCTTTGGAAGTCACCATCTACGAAACCAACGCCCCCCCACATTACAGGCTCTACGCCTATCGTGACGGCAAGCCAGTCGCCCCCGCTGATGTTGCCGCAACGATCAAGCTCTCCCGTTTGGATGGCGAGGTCAACCAATTCACGTTCAGGCCAGAAGGCAACTATCTGGTCGGCAGCGGTGAAGTGACCGAGCCGCATTCTTTCGATGTCGCCGTGTCCGCCGAACACGCCGGAAAGAGGTCCACTTGGTCTTATGAATCCTATGAGGGCCGCGTAAGCATTCCGGCTGGTATCGCCAAGGATGCCGGCATCAAAACCGAATCAGCGGGGCCGGCGGTCATCCGAGACGTTGTGCGGCTGATGGGAACCGTTGTTCTGGATGCCGACAGACACGCAGCGGTTCGCGCACGCTTTCCTGGCATCGTGCGATCAGTGAACGTGCAGCAGGGCGAACGAGTCCGCCGCGGCCAGACACTGGCCATCGTTGAGGGCAACGACAGCATGCGCACCTACCCGATTACCGCACCATTCGACGGCGTGGTACTCGCACGCAACACGAACGTCGGTGATGTGGCCGAAGCAGGTGCGCTGTTCGAGCTGGCTGACCCGTCCTACGTATGGATCGACCTGCGCGCCATCGGCACCGATGCCGAAGCCCTACAGCCAGGGCAGCCGGTACGAATCCGGTCAGCCACCGGGAAGACCGAAGCCAGCGGAAAGATCCAGCGATTGTTGCCGGTGGCTGGCAGCGGCCAGAGCGTCATTGCCCGCGTCAGCATCCCGAACCCGGAGGGGCGCTGGCGCCCCGGCATGACCGTGGCGGCCGAGGTCACAGTAGGCACGCGCAACGTACCGCTGGCGGTAAAAGAGTCCGGGTTGCAGCGATTCCGCGACTTCACCGTGGTTTTCGCACAGGTTGGCGAGACATACGAAGTCCGAATGCTCGAACTTGGCGAGCGTGATGGTGAATACGCCGAAGTGACTAGCGGACTCAAGCCCGGCACGAACTACGTGGCCGAGCAAAGTTTCCTGATACGCCAAGACATCGAAAAGTCTGGCGCAAGCCACGATCACTAAGGACGCGGACATGCTCGAACGTATCATTCGCGCGTCCATCGCGCATCGCTGGCTCGTGCTTCTATTGGTGCTCGCCCTGTCCGGGCTGGGCGTCTGGAACTACAGCCGCTTGCCGATCGACGCGATACCGGACATTACCAACGTCCAGGTACAGATCAATACCGAGGCACCAGGCTACTCGCCAATGGAGGCGGAGCAGCGCGTCACTTTCCCGGTTGAGACGGCGCTCGCTGGCCTCGCCCGGCTGGACTACACCCGCTCGATTTCCCGCTACGGCCTGTCGCAAGTCACTGCGGTCTTTGAGGACGGCACCGACATTTACTTTGCCCGCCAGCAGGTTGCCGAACGCTTGCAGCAGGCATCTTCGCAACTTCCGGCGGGCCTGAATCCTTCTCTCGGCCCGGTGGCAACCGGCCTGGGCGAGATATTCATGTACACCTTGGAACCCGAGAAGGGCTACGAGGAAATCTGGACGCCGACGGCGCTGCGCACATTGCAAGACTGGTCGGTGCGTCCGCAGCTCCGCAATCTGAAAGGCGTCACCGAGGTCAACACCATCGGCGGTTACGTGCGTCAGTTCCACATCACACCCGATCCGGTCAAGCTGCTGGCCTACGAGTTGACGATGAACGACGTGCTGAACGCCGTTGCGCGGAACAACGCCAACGTCGGTGCCGGCTACATCGAACGTCACGGCGAGCAGTACCTGATCCGCATCCCCGGACAGGTAGGCGACATCGAGCGACTGCGGAAAATTGTCGTGGCAACGCGCGATGGGCTGCCACTCCGAATATCCGACGTGGCGGAAGTTCTGGAGGGTAGCGAACTACGAACCGGCGCGGCCACGAAAGACGGCAAGGAGGTCGTGCTGGGAACGGCATTCATGCTGATTGGCGAGAACAGCCGAGCGGTTGCACAGCGCACGGTGGAAAAGCTCGCTGAAATCGACGCGACACTTCCCGAGGGAGTCCGAGCACACGCGGTTTATGACCGCACTCAACTCGTTGACCGCACCATCGCAACCGTGCAGAAGAATCTTCTGGAAGGCGCGTTGCTGGTGATTGCCGTGCTGTTCATGTTGCTAGGCAACCTGCGTGCAGCCCTGATAACCGCAGCGGTCATTCCGCTTGCCATGCTGCTGACGATCACCGGCATGGTGCAAAACCGAATCTCGGCCAACCTGATGAGCTTGGGCGCACTGGATTTCGGCCTGATTGTCGATGGTGCGGTCATCATCGTGGAGAACTGCTTGCGCAGGTTCAGCGAACGACAGCACCAGCTCGGTCGGCTGTTGACCCGCGATGAGCGTTTCTCGCTGGTTTCGAGCGCCAGTGCAGAGGTCATCAAGCCTGCCCTGTTCGGATTATTCATCATCACGGCGGTTTACCTTCCAATCTTCGCGTTGTCGGGTGTGGAAGGAAAGATGTTCCATCCGATGGCGCTTACCGTCGTGATCGCATTGACTGGTGCGATGGTGTTGTCCCTGACTTTCGTGCCCGCTGCGGTCGCGCTGTTTGTCACCGGCAAGGTTTCCGAGAAGGAAACCAAGGTGATGCGCGGCATCAGCCGCTTCTATGCGCCACTTCTCCAGAAGGCAATCAGGCTAAGGGTCGCCGTTGTCGCGGCGGCGTCAGTGTTGGTAGTGCTGTCTGGTTTGCTTGCGACGCGCCTGGGCACCGAGTTCATCCCCAATCTGGATGAAGGCGACATCGCCTTGCACGCGATGCGGATTCCCGGAACGAGTCTGACCCAGGCGATTGGCATGCAGCGCCAGTTGGAAGCGCGGATCAAGGAGTTTCCAGAGGTTGAGGAAGTCGTTGCCAAGATCGGTACTGCCGAGGTTGCGACTGATCCCATGCCTCCTTCGGTGGCTGACACCTTCATCATGCTCAAGGATCGCAGCGAATGGCCTGATCCGCGCAAACCGAGAGCCGTACTGCTTGCCGAACTGGAAAAGGCGGTGAACACCATTCCCGGCAACAACTACGAGTTCACTCAGCCCGTGCAGATGCGCATGAATGAGTTGATCGCGGGTGTCCGTGCCGAGGTGGCGATCAAGGTGTATGGCGATGACATGGAGCAACTGGCCCAACTAGGCTCCAAGATTGAAGCCGTGGCCGAGAGTATCGAGGGATCTGCCGACGTGGCACTCGAACAGATTACGGGCCTGCCGCTGATGACAATCACGCCGAACGTGGATGCACTGTCCCGGTACGGCCTGGCGATCGACGACATACAGCAGACGGTGGCAATCGCTCTTGGTGGTGCCGTCGCTGGCCAAGTGTTTGAGGGCGATCGCCGCTTCGATATTGTGGTTCGGCTGCCCGAAGCGCAGCGCCAAGACCCTAAAGCACTGGCGACACTGCCCATTCCCGTTCCGACCGGCGCTGCTGCCGCACCGGGCCAAGCCGCTTACGTGCCGCTCGGCCAGCTTGCGTCAATCGAAGTGGCTCCCGGCCCCAATCAGATCAGCCGCGAGAACGGTAAACGCCGGATCGTCATTACCAGCAATGTGCGCGGACGCGATCTAGGGTCGTTCGTGGAAGAGCTGCGTGAGCGCGTAAGCCGCGAAATCACACTGCCAGAGGGCTATTGGGTCAACTACGGGGGCACGTTCGAGCAACTCATTTCGGCGAGCCAACGGCTGTCCGTCGTCGTGCCGGCTGTACTGGTTCTGATCTTCGGCCTTCTGTTCATGGCCTTCGGCTCGGGCCGGGACGCCACGGTCGTCTTTAGCGGCGTACCATTGGCACTGACAGGCGGCATTGCCGCATTGTGGCTGCGCGATATTCCGCTTTCGATTTCGGCAGGGGTTGGATTCATCGCCCTATCCGGTGTGGCGGTGCTCAACGGCCTGGTGATGGTGAGCTTCATTCGCAAGCTGCACCACGAAGGCGCGCCGATTCACGATGCCATCGTGAACGGAGCGATGACGCGGCTACGCCCGGTGCTGATGACTGCGCTGGTTGCAAGCCTTGGTTTCGTACCGATGGCCGTCAACGTCGGAACGGGCGCGGAAGTGCAACGACCCCTCGCAACTGTCGTCATTGGCGGCATTGTTTCCTCGACGCTGCTGACGTTGCTAGTGCTGCCGGCCCTATATCGCCTCATTCATCGGGGGCGCAACGAAAGCCAGGACACCGCGCCGGCGTAAGCACGACGCCAATTTCAACAGTTCGCATGGTGCGGCAAACAGGAAAGGTGCTTGCCGCACCCGAACCGCAAGGGTTTTTAGGAGAGTAATTGAGGTATGAAATTCATGCGTGAAAGATCACTTGAAGTAATGCCGGATCACCATCGACCGACCTGGCAACGGACTTCTTTATTTCTTATGGCGACGATTATCCTGCTGTTCGCGTGCGCGAATCAGGCGCTCGCCCATGCCGTTGCGGAGGGCGATAAGGGCTACATCCAGGAAATATCCGGCGTCAACCTCATCCCTTTTATGTATCTAGGGGCGAAACATATGGCGACGGGATACGACCATATCCTGTTCCTGCTTGGCGTGATCTTCTTCCTGTACCGGATGAAGCATATCGCCCTGTATGTGACGCTATTTGCCATGGGCCACTCAACCACGATGCTGCTTGGCGTGTATTTCAACGTCGGGATAAACAGCTACATCATCGACGCGATCATCGGTCTTTCGGTGGTTTACAAGGCGCTCGACAACATCGGCGCATTTCAGCGATGGCTCGGCTTCCAGCCCAATACGAAAGTCGCAACAGTCGTATTCGGACTCTTTCACGGATTCGGTCTGTCAACCAAGATTATCGAATACAACATCTCGCCTGATGGCCTGATTCCAAACCTGTTGGCATTCAATGTCGGCGTTGAAATCGGGCAGTTGATCGCGCTCGGCACCATTCTGATTGCAATCAGCTACTGGCGCCGAACAGCAAGTTTCTGGCGCCATGCGTACACCGCCAACGTAGCGATGATGTGTGCCGGATTCATTCTGATCGGCTATCAGCTCACCGGCTATTTCGTTTCCTGAATCAAACACGGAGAAAAACCCATGTACAACGTATCCAAGCCAACCCTCGACGACCTTCCATCATCGAAACAACTGCTGCGCTCGACGCTTATTGCACTCGTCGCCGCCATCGCAATTTTGGTCGGCATCGTCCTTCCCTCCGAGTACGCGATCGACCCAACAGGGATTGGTCGCGTACTCGGCCTGAAGGAAATGGGGGAGATCAAGACGCAATTGGCCGAAGAAGCCGCTGCGGATGCCGCGAAGGATGCGGCCAAGCCCGCTGCCGCAACGGCAGGGAACGCAGGCACCGCCGCGCCTGCACAAGCACAGAACGCCGCGCAGGCGGAGAACGGCGCCGCTTGGCGCGATGAAATGCGCGTCGTACTCAAGCCCGGCCAAGGGGCGGAGGTGAAGTTGAGTATGAAGGCCGGCGAGCAGGTCGAGTTCAATTGGGTTGCCGAAGGGGGCGTTGTGAACTTCGATACCCACGGCGATGGTGGCGGCCAGTCCATCAGTTATGAAAAGGGTCGCGCGGTGCCCGCTAGCAATGGCGTTATCCAGGCGGCCTTTAGTGGAAATCACGGTTGGTTCTGGCGGAACCGTGGCGACGCTGACGTGACGGTGATTGTTCGCACTCGCGGTCAATACATGGAAATGAAGCGCGTCTTGTGATTGGCAAATTGGTTACGGGCACATGTCCCATGCACTCCGGCTTTCCTGCCATGCCAATTGCATGGCAGGAAGTCGAAGTTTCCCGCCCTGCCACGTAGGCCGGGCCTTACCCCAGGAGATATTGAAATGAACATTCGTCCGGTTTTGATTGCAGCTCTAGCTAGCGCCTCGCTCGCTTCGCCATTCGTGATGGCCCATACCGGCGGGCATGACGACGATGCGAAGGCCATACCGAAGACATGCGAGCAATTGGCAGATACGAAGCGGTATATCAGTGACGTGGCTTATCCCGAAGTAAAGAAGCTGAAAGAGCAGTGCGACGCCACGAAGAAGAAGCCAAACGTGGCGCAATCTTCTGCGGAACGCCGCCCGTCCAACGGCGGCAACTGATTGTTCAGGGCGTAGCCGCGACTCACAGGTCGCGGCTACCGCCTGCGATGCGCGCTCGTGGGAGCTATTCGTCTATGGAGTTAAGACATCTAAAATACTTTCTCGCCGTGGCGGAGGAGCTTCACTTCGCTAGAGCTGCGGAGAAGCTGCACATTGAACAATCTCCACTTTCTCGCGCCATTAAGGAGCTAGAGGAGGAACTGGGTGTTGTACTGTTTGCCCGTACCACACGCAGCACTCGACTAACACGTGCAGGTAAGTTATTTCTGGAGCATGCCCGCCGAGTATTTGCTGTTCTGCAACAAGCGCGCGACAGCGTAAAAGCAGCGGCCAATGGATTTCACGGTCAGTTGCGGGTGGCCTTATCGGACGGCATTACACCGTCGCGCCTTCCGGCAGTGCTCGCCTTATGCCGACAGGAAGAACCTGAAGTCGAGATTCGCTTCTCCGAAGTGCCGTTGTCGCAACAAATCAAGGGGCTACACGACGATCTTTATGACGTAGGATTCGCGCAATCAGACGAAGTGGGCGAAGGCATCGTCGCTATACCCGTCTGGAGCGATGCACTCATGGTCGCTGTACCTGCTCGACATCCTCTGCTAGCGCATAAGCGCATTCCGTTGGAGGAACTGCTCCGCTACCCTCTGGTTCTGTGCGATCCACAGGTTTGCGAAAGCCACGCGAAACACGTTGATCGGGTACTGCGCCGTGCGGACATGGAACCCCTGATCGCGGAGCGTGTGGCCTCCTGCGATTTGATGATGGCGCTTGTATCGGCCGGCTTCGCGCTTGGCCTTACGGGTGCAGCACACATTACAGCTAGCAGAGAACCGGGCGTGGTGGCTCGCCCCTTGGCATCACGTGTCCCACCCCTGACAACCTATCTGCTGCGCCCTATAGGCGAACCAGCGGAGGTTCTGGCTCGATTCATTGAGCGCGTACAGGCCATCGAATCTCTGGAATCTCCCAGGCCCATGCTGGGCCGCAATCTCGATCCCCCGGAGGAACCTGCGCCATGAAGAAGATCATCCTTTTCTTGCTGGTGGCGGTGTTGACCGCCTGCGGCCAGTCCGAAACGCCTCAGAAGGCCAACACATCGGAAGCGAATATCCCAACGATGGAGGAACTGGCAGCCAATCCCGAACGGTTGAAGGAACTACGCCAGCAGTGCAAGACGGATCGGCCCAAGCTGGGTGACGTGCTCTGCAACCGGGTGGCCGAGGCCACGCGCAAACGGTTCTATGGTGACGGCGAAACGCCCTACACGCGGCCGAAGGAATCGCCCAAGTTCTGATCGTTGGCAGTTCGCCGCATCGGTTTCAATTTTCTGTTCGACACGCCGCAATGCGCTATCGCTTGCGGCGTTTTTCTTTGGTTCGACGCCGCGCGAATTCTGTCTTTTTGCTCGACGTTTCTGCTCGAAACGGTCTTTGACCGGCACCGACCCGGCACCGATTCTGACGCTTGCGGCACGCCTTTGTGCCGCTTCTTCCATGAGGAATCAGCTCAGGAGAAATCGGAGGCCAGGTCATGCAAGGGACGAGCGTGCTGTTCGGTCAGATCGCCGTGGTATTTGGCATCGTGATCGCCGGAGTGTGGGGCGCCACACAATGGACAGCAGCAGCCCTTGGCTACCAGCTACGCCTTGGCTCGCCCTGGTTCGATCTTCTCGGCACGCCGATCTACCACCCATGGCGCCTGTTCGAGTGGTGGTTCTTCTTCGACGCCTACGCGCCGCGCGTGTTCGACACCGGCGGCGCCATCGCGGGCGGCAGCGGCCTGCTGGCGGTGGTGGTCGCCATCGGCATGTCGATCTGGCGCTCGCGGCAGTCGCGCCTGGTCACGACCTACGGCTCGGCCCGTTGGGCGAACGCGGATGACATTCGCAAAGCGGGCCTCACGCTGCCGGCCGGCGTGTTCCTGGGCCAGCACGACCGCCAGTACCTTCGCCACGAAGGCCCGGAACACGTCCTGACCTTTGCGCCTACGCGATCGGGCAAGGGTGTCGGCCTCGTGGTGCCGACACTGCTTTCCTGGCCTGCATCCGCCGTCGTCCACGACATCAAAGGCGAGAACTGGCAGATCACCGCCGGCTGGCGCTCGCGCTTCTCTCATTGCCTGCTGTTCAACCCCACGGATGCGAAGTCGGCGGCCTACAACCCGCTGCTGGAGGTGCGGCGCGGCGCGCATGAGGTGCGCGACGTTCAGAACATCGCGGACATTCTGGTCGATCCCGAAGGCGCGCTGGAGCGCAGGAACCATTGGGAGAAAACCAGCCACGCGCTGTTGGTCGGTGCGATCTTGCATGTGCTCTACGCCGGCGAGGACAAGACGCTGCGCGGCGTCGCCAACTTCCTGTCCGACCCGGCCAGCCCGTTCGAGCTGACCTTGCACCGGATGATGACCACGCCGCACCTGGGCGATGGGCCGCATCCGGTCGTCGCCTCTGCGGCGCGCGAAGTGCTCAACAAATCGGACAACGAGCGTTCTGGCGTGTTGAGCACCGCCATGTCGTTCCTCGGTCTGTACCGCGACCCGACGGTGGCCGAAGTCACCTCGCGCTGCGATTGGCGCATCGCCGACCTGATCGCTGCCGAGCATCCGGTGTCGCTGTACCTGGTGGTGCCGCCTTCGGACATTTCGCGGACGAAGCCGCTCATTCGCCTGATCCTCAACCAGATCGGCCGGCGCCTCACCGAATCGCTCGACGGCTCCGACGGCATCGAGCGCCGCCACAAGCTGCTGTTGATGCTCGATGAGTTCCCGGCGCTGGGGCGCCTGGACTTCTTCGAGACGGCGCTGGCCTTCATGGCCGGCTATGGCATCCGCAGCTTCCTCATTGCGCAGTCGCTCAATCAGATCGACAAGGCGTATGGGCAAAACCACTCCATCCTCGACAACTGCCATGTGCGCGTGACGTTCGCCACGAACGACGAACGCACCGCCAAGCGCATCTCCGAGACGCTGGGTACGGCCACCGAGCTGCGCGCCCAGCGCAACTATGCGGGCCACCGGCTGGCGCCGTGGCTCGGGCATCTCATGGTGTCGCGCCAGGAAACGGCCCGACCGCTCCTCACGCCCGGCGAGGTGATGCAGCTTCCGCCCGACGAGGCCGTGGTGATGGTGTCCAGCGTGGCGCCGATCAAGGCGAAGAAACTGCGCTACTACGCGGACGCCAATTTCAAGCGTCGCGTGCTGCCACCGCCCACGCTGGCGAACCAGCAGTACGCCGACGCGCCGCCGTCGCGGCCCGACGACTGGAGCGGGCTGGCGATTCCGTCCGTGCCCGCTGCACCTGCCACGGCATCCGCCGATGGCCTGGAGAACTCGGCTTCGGCCGACGACGGCGGCCCGCGCCGTCAGCCCGAACTCTCCGAAACCGTCGCCTACGACCCCGAGCTGGCCGCGCCCGCGGCCGACCTTGGGCTACTCGATGACGACGACGATTTGCCGCTTCCCCTTCCTCGCCAGCTCGATCCAGCCATGCAGCGCACGGCCCGGCTGGCTTCCCTCGACCCCAACGACGGAATCGAGCTATGAGCCACTACCGCCTCAACTTGTTCATCCAGCCGGAGCACGCCAAGCGCCTGGACGAGCTGGCCGCCAAGAAAGGCGTGTCCAAGTCGTCCATTGTCGCGGCGGCGCTCGCATCGTGGCTGTCGCCCGACGCTGCCGACCAGCGCGAGGCGGCCATTGCCAAGCGGCTGGATCGCCTCTCGCGCCAGGCCGAGCGAATGGAGCGCGACCAGAACATCGCCATCGAAACGCTGGCGCTGTTCATCCGCTACTACCTGACCGTGAGCACGCCGGTTCCCGAGGCGCACCAAGACGCGGCACGCGCGCAGGGCAAAGCGCGCTTCGAGCAGTTCACCGAGAAGCTTGGCCGCCACCTGCTGCGGGGCCGCAGCTTGGTGCGCGACGTGGTGGAGGAACTGCATCCCGATCCGATGCGGATGGAGGACGCGGCGGCAGCCGCCCAAGCGCGGGAGCGTGCGTCATGAGCGCCGTTCCCCAATCCATAACCGCCACGTCGCTCGACCGCCGCATCCAGATGCTGCGCACGGCGATGGGGCCGCTGATCGCCGCCGCGCTCGAAGACCCGGACGTGGTGGAGGTGATGCTGAATCCCGATCGCACCCTTTGGGTGGATCGGCTTTCCAGTGGGCGCGCGCCGATGGGCGTGGAACTGCCCGAGGCGGACGGCGAGCGAATCATCCGCCTCGTGGCCGCCCACGTTGGCGCGGAAGTGCATCGCGGCCAGCCGCTGTTGTCCGCCGAGTTGCCCGAAACGGGCGAACGCTTCGAGGGCATCTTGCCGCCGGCAGCGCCGGGGCCGGTCTTCGCGCTGCGCAAGCGCGCCATCGGCGTGATTCCGCTGGAGCGGTACGTCATCGACGGGATGATGACCAGCGCGCAAGCGGGCTTTCTCGTTCGCGCCGTGCGCGAGCGGCAGAACGTGCTGATCGCCGGCGCCACCAGCAGCGGCAAGACCACGCTCGCCAATGCTTTGCTCGCCGAAATCGCCGCCACCGGCGACCGCGTGCTGGTGCTCGAAGACACGGTGGAGCTGCAATGCGCGGCCCGCGACCACGTTCCCCTGCGTACCCGCGCAGGCGTGGTGTCGATGACCGAGCTGGTTCGCTCGTCCATGCGCCTGCGGCCTGATCGCGTCGTCGTTGGCGAAGTGCGCGGCGCCGAGGCACTGGATCTCATCAAGGTGTGGGGCACAGGCCATCCGGGCGGAATCGCCACGATCCATGCCGGCTCCGCGCTCGGCGCGCTGCAGCGCCTGGAGCAACTGATTCTCGAAGTGGCGGTGAATCCGCCCCGTGCGCTGATCGCCGAAGCGGTCAACGTGGTGATCCACATCGCCGGGCGCGGGCGCAAGCGCCGCATCGAGAGCATCGCTCGCGTCGTCGGCTTCGACGGCGTGGGCTACCAACTGGCGGACGCGCTGGAAACGCCGTTTCCCGAGCTGCCGCCACTTCCCGATGCCGCACCCGCTGCGGCGACTTCCCCATCCCCTGACTCACTTGGAGAACTGCCATGACGCAGATGACCATTCCTGCTTTCCGTTTTTCTGCAAATCCGGCTTTGCGTCTTGCGCGGCTGCGCTGCCTGGCCCGCCCTGCGGGGCAAGGGCTGCTGCTGGCCGCGCTGCTGCTGTTCCTGGCCGGAACCGCACAGGCCGCCGGTTCCTCGATGCCGTGGGAAGGCCCGCTGCAATCCATCCTCGAATCCATCCAGGGGCCGGTGGCGCGAATCGTCGCGGTCATCATCATCATCGCCACGGGCCTCGCGCTGGCTTTCGGCGACACATCCGGCGGATTCCGCAAGCTGATCCAGATTGTCTTCGGTCTATCCATCGCCTTCGCCGCTTCGAGCTTCTTCCTGTCGTTCTTCAGCTTCTCCGGCGGGGCGGTCGTATGAGTGCCCCAGACACCTTCGCGGACGGTTTCGAGGTGCCGCTGCATCGCTCGCTGACCGAGCCGATTCTGCTGGGCGGTGCGCCGCGCACCGTGGCGATCGCCAACGGCACGCTGGCCGCCGCTGTCGGGCTGGGCCTGCAACTGTGGATTCCCGGCGTGGTGCTCTGGATCGTCGGCCATTCTTTGGCGGTGTGGGGTGCGCGCGTCGATCCGCAGTTCATGCAAGTCTTCGCCCGGCACATCAAGCATCGCCCGCTGCTGGACGTGTGAGGGGAGGACGCCGCGATGCTGAACCTCGCCGAATACCGCCAGCGCCCGGCCTTACTTGCCGACTGGCTGCCCTGGGCCGGGCTGGTCGCGCCGGGCGTCGTCTTGAACAAGGACGGCAGTTTCCAGCGCACGGCCCGGTTTCGCGGGCCTGACCTCGACAGCGCGACGCAAGGCGAGCTGATCGCCACATCGGCGCGGTTGAACAACGCGCTGCGCCGTATGGGATCGGGCTGGGCGCTGTTCATTGAAGCCGAGCGCCGTCCCGCTGCCGACCATCCGCACTCGGAGTTTCCTGAGCCGCTGTCGTGGCTGGTGGACGAGGAACGCCGCGCCACCTTCGAGGACTCTGGCAATCACTTCGAGAGTGGCTATCACCTGACGCTGGTGTACCTGCCGCCCGAGGAATCGCGCGCCCGCGCGGCGGGGATGCTGTACGAGAACCGGCCCACCGATGGCGTGGACTGGCGCGAGCGCCTGACGGCCTTCGTGGCGGAAACAGATCGCGTGTTCGACCTGCTCGATGGCGTGATGCCGGAAATCGCCTGGCTCGATGACAGCCAGACGCTGAGCTACCTGCACGCCACCATCTCGACGCGGCGCTACCGCGTCGGCGTGCCCGAAGTGCCGTTCCACATCGACGCGCTGCTGACCGACTCCGCGCTGGTCGGTGGCCTGGCACCCATGCTGGGCGACCAGCACCTGCGCGTGGTGTCGGTGCGGGGCTTTCCGACCTCGACCTGGCCGGGGATTCTGGACGACCTCAACCGCCTCGGTTTTGCCTACCGCTGGAGTACGCGCTTCCTCTGCCTGGACAAAGCCGAGGCGGAAAAAGAACTTTCCCGTCTGCGCCGCCAGTGGTTCGCCAAGCGCAAGAACGTCATCGCGCTGCTGCGCGAAACGATCTTCCAGCAGGAAAGCCCGCTGGTCGATACCGACGCCAACAACAAGGCCGCCGACGCGGACGCCGCCCTGCAGGAGCTGGGAAGCGATCAAGTCGCCTTCGGCTATCTGACGGCGACCGTCACCGTCATGGACGAGGACGCCGCCGTCGCAGACGAGAAGCTGCGCATGGTGGAGCGCGTCATCCAGGGGCGGGGCTTCGTGACTATCCCCGAAACGCTCAACGCCGTGGATGCGTGGCTGTCGTCCATTCCGGGCAACGCCTACGCCAACGTGCGCCAGCCCATCGTCTCGACACTGAACCTGGCTCACATGATGCCGGTGTCGGCGGTATGGGCCGGGCCGGAGAAGAACGACCACCTCGACGGCCCGCCGCTGATCGTCACGCGCACCGATGGCGCCACGCCGTTCCGGCTGGTGACGCACATCGGCGACGTGGGCCACACGCTGGTCGCGGGGCCGACTGGCATGGGCAAGTCGGTTCTGCTCGCCACGCTGGCAATGCAGTTCCGCCGCTATCGCGGCTCGCGCATCTTCGCGTTCGACATGGGCCGCTCCATGCGAGCCACGATCCTCGGGCTGGACGGCGAGCACTACGACCTGGGCACGGATGGCGAAATCGCCTTCCAGCCACTCGCGCGCATCGACCGTGAGGGCTACCGCACCTGGGCCGCCGAATGGATCGAAGGCCGCTTGCTGCACGAAGGCGTGGCGGTTGGCCCCGACGAGAAAGCGGCCATCTGGTCGGCGCTCGGCAGCCTCGCCGGTGCGCCGGTGGAGCAGCGCACGATGACGGGGCTTTCCGTGCTGCTGCAATCGAACGCGCTGCGCCAAGCGCTCGCGCCCTATGTGCTGGGCGGCGCGCACGGCAAGCTGCTGGACGCCGATCACGACCGGCTCGGCATGGCCGACGTGCAGTGCTTCGAGATGGAGGAGCTGATGCACAGCAAGGCCGCCGTCATGGCCGTGCTGCATTACCTCTTTGCGCGTTTCGATGAACGCTTCGACGGCGCGCCCACGCTGCTGATCCTCGATGAAGCGTGGCTATTCCTCGATGACCCGGTGTTTGCCGAGCGTATCCGCCAGTGGCTCAAGACGCTGCGCAAGAAGAACGTCAGCGTCATCTTCGCCACGCAGAGCCTCGCCGACATCAAGGATTCGAGCATCGCGCCCGCGATCATCGAGAGCTGCGCGAGTCGGATTTTCCTGCCCAACCCGCAGGCCACCGAGCCGCAGATTCGCACGATCTACGAGGGCTTCGGCCTCAACAGGCGGCAGATCGAAATCGTCGCCACCGCGCAGCCCAAGCGCGACTACTACTACCAATCCCGTCTCGGCAACCGCCTGTTCGACCTCGACCTGGGGCCGGCGGCGCTGGCCTTCGCGGGCGCGTCCACGCCGCAAGACCAGCGCGACATAGACCGCCTGCTGCTGGACGCCGGCGCACCCGGCTTCGCGGGCGCTTGGCTGCGCCATCGCGGCCTCGATTGGGCGGCCGACCTGCTGCCCTCGTTCCCCGGCCTGGCGCCGGGTTCCCTCCGTACCACCGACCACCCACAGGAGAGCCTGTCATGAAGAAGCGCCTTATCGCCGCCGCCGTCGCGGCCATGCTTTGCACCGCCACCGCTCATGCGCAATGGGTCGTGGTCGATCCCACGAACCTCGTGCAGAACACGCTGACCGCGATCCGCACGCTGGAGCAGATCAACAACCAGATCCAGCAGCTCCAGAACGAAGCACAGATGTTGATGAACCAGGCGCGCAACCTCGCCAGCCTGCCGTCCAGCGTGGTCGGCCAGTTGCGCGCCAATCTGGCAACGACCGAGCGGCTGATCGCCCAGGCCCGAGGCTTGGCCTATGACGTGACGAATCTGGATCGGGAGTTCGCACGCCTGTATCCCGAGCAGTACGCCGCCACCGTCAGCGGCGACCAGATGTACCGCGACGCACAGGAGCGTTGGCGGAACACGCTCAACGGCTTGCAGACCACGATGCAGATGCAAGCTCAGGTGTCGCAGAACCTGGGTGAAGACGAGAGCGTGCTGGCCGATCTCGTTGGCAAGAGCCAGTCGGCCGAAGGTGCGTTGCAGGCGATGCAGGCCATGAATCAGTTGCTGGCCTTGCAGGCCAAGCAGTCGATCCAGTCGCAGCGGCTCCAGATCACGCAAGACCGGGCGGCGTCGCTGGAGCTGGCGCGGCAGGCGGCGGCCACGGAGCGCGCCCGCGAAGTGCGGCGGCGCTTCCTGGGCGAAGGGACGCCGTACACGCCGCAGTCCGTGAACTTCTACGGCAACTGACGGGAGGCCGCCATGCGATGCGTCCTCGCCCCGTCTGTTGTGGTGCTTGTCGTGCTGCTGGCCGCTTGCGGCAAGCAGCCGGCCGACAACCTTGCCGATGCCCTGGCCGTCGATCCCGTGCGGCTCAAGGCATTGCGCGCGCAATGCGCGGCCGACCGGCAGGCCACGGGCGAGGACGCTTGCCGTGCCGCCGCCGAAGCCTTCCGGCGGCGCTTCTTCTCCGGCAAGGCCGGGCCGGATGAATACCAGACGCTGGCCGACCTGCCGCCGATCCCGCCGAGCTTCGATGAACCGGCCGATGGCATGGCGCCGGCCGTTCCCGCCGAGCCGGAGAACACGCCATGAATGACGTGACCATCATCGACCAGTTCCTCAACACCTTTGCCGCGTATATCGACTCGGGTTTCGGGCTGCTGCGGGGCGAAGTGGCGTTCCTCACGGCCACGCTGATCGTCATCGACATGACGATCGCCGGCCTGTATTGGGCCATGAGCCATGCCACCGGTCAGGGCGAGGACGTGATCGCCAAGCTTCTGCGCAAGGTGCTGTACGTCGGCGCCTTCGCCTACATCATCAATAACTTCAACTGGCTGGCCAGCATCGTATTCCGCTCGTTTGCGGGATTAGGCATAACCGCCACCGGCTCGGCCATCACGATGGAAAACTTCTTGCAGCCGGGCCGGCTGGCGAAAACCGGCATCGACGCCGGGGCGCCGATTCTGGAGCAGATCGGTGAGATGGCGGGCTTTCCCGAAGTATTCGTAAACCTCGACCCCATCGTGGTGATGTTCCTCGCGTGGCTGGTCGTGGTCTTGTGCTTTTTCGTGCTGGCGATCCAACTGTTCATCACGCTGATCGAGTTCAAGCTGACCACGCTCGCCGGATTCGTGCTGGTGCCATTCGCGCTCTGGAACAAGACCGCGTTCCTCGCGGAAAAGGTCTTGGGCAACGTGGTGGCCTCCGGCGTCAAGGTTCTGGTGCTGGCCGTGATCGTCGGTATCGGCTCGGGCTTGTTCGCTCAGTTCCAAGTCCATCCCGCCGAGCCGTCTATCGACCACGCGCTGGTCATCATGCTGGCCTCGCTCACCTTGCTGGCGCTCGGGATCTTCGGCCCCGGCATCGCCACGGGCCTCGTGTCCGGTGCGCCGCAGCTCGGCGCTGGCGCAATGGCCGGTGCTGCTGTCGGCGCTGCCGGCACGGCCGTCGCCATCGGCGCCGCCGCGACGGGCGTGGGTGGCGCCGTGGCTGCTGGCGCGCGCATGGCCCCGGCTGCCGCCAAGCTGGCCGGTAGCGGTGCGCGCGCCGCCACGTCGGCGGCCAGCAGTGCGAAGTCGGCGTTCCAGGCCGGTTCCGCCGCCGCTGGCGGCGGCGCAAAGGGCGCGATGGCGGGCCTAGGCAACGTCGCCAAGACCGGCGCGCAGTCCGCCGGACGCGCCGCAGCATCCCGTGCTTCCGCTGCCGGGCAGCGGATGGCCGCTCCGTTCCGTGCTGGCTGGAATGGCTCGACGGCCGACGCTGGCGCGTCAACCGGTCAAGCCTCCGCAGGAGAAGCCCCCGCAGGCGGCGCCGCTGCACAGAAGCCGGAACAACCCGCCTGGGCCAAGCGGCTGCATCGCCGCCAGCAACTCACCCACGCCGCGACCACCGCCGCGCACACGCTGCGCGGCGGCGACGGTGGCGGCTCGGGGCAAGGCCCGAGCCTGCGCGGCTCCGACGACTAAAGCGATTCACAAGGAGAACTGACCATGCGATTCAGAAAACCGCAGGTGCGCTATGCCGGCACGCCGCAGCCTGCCACGCCGTACCAAGCTGCCGGCCAGGTGTGGGACGACCGTATCGGCTCGCCGCGCGTGCAGGCGAAGAACTGGCGCCTGATGGCCTTCGGCTGCCTGACGCTCGCGCTGCTGATGGCCGGCGGCTTGGTGTGGCGCTCGGCGCAGTCCATCGTGACGCCCTACGTCGTGGAAGTGGACAACGCGGGCCAGGTACGCGCGGTCGGCGAAGCCGCCACGCCGTACCGGCCCAACGATGCGCAGACGGCGCATCACATCGCGCGTTTCGTGACGCTGGTGCGCTCGCTGTCCATCGACCCCATCGTCGTCCGCCAGAACTGGCTCGACGCCTACGACTACACGACCGACAAGGGCGCGGCCGTGCTCAACGACTACGCACGGGTCAACGACCCGTTCGCGCGCATCGGCAAGGAGTCGGTGACGGTGCAGATCACCAGCGTCGTGCGCGCCAGCGACACGTCTTTCAACGTGCGCTGGACGGAACGCCGATACGTCAACGGTGCCGCGGCGGGCTTGGAGCGGTGGACGGCCGTGGTGTCCATCGTGCTCCAGCCGCCACGCACCGAAGAACGCCTGCGCAAGAACCCCCTGGGCATCTACGTCAACGGCCTGTCGTGGAGCCGTGAACTGGATTCTTCCGAAGGAGCCAAGCCATGAATGATCTTTTCCGCAAATACGCGTTGCCGTTGATCCTGCTTTCCCTCGCGGGCTGCGCCACGCAGGGCAAACCGCCGCCGACCATCTCGCTCGATGAGCCAGTGCAGGCCCAGCCGCTGCCGGAGCCGCCCGCGCCGGTGGAAGTGGTCAAGGTGCCCGAGCCGCTGGCGCTGCCGGCGCAGTTGAAGCCATTGCCCGAGGCAGAGGACGCCAAGGCCGCGCCGGAACCGGCCGACGAGAAGGTGCGCGTCTCGCGGGCCAATACGGAGGCGCGCGTCGCGCCCACGCGCGAGGGCTACGTCAATGCGATTCAGGTCTGGCCCTTCACTGACGGTGCGCTGTATCAGGTCTATGCGGCCGTGGGCCGCGTGACCGTGATCGCGCTCCAGCCGGGCGAGGAACTGGTGACGGTGGCCGCCGGCGATACCGTGCGCTGGATCGTGGGTGATACGTCCAGCGGTAGCGGCGCCGACCTGCGCGTGAACGTGCTGGTCAAGCCAATCCGTTCGGCCCTAAAGACCAATCTCGTCATCACCACCAGCCGCAGGACGTACCTTCTGGAGCTGGCTTCTACGGAAAAGACGTGGATGGCGTCGGTGTCCTGGGAGTACCCGCGCGACCGGATGCTGGCTTTGCAGCGCCAAGCGCAGGCGGCCAGCGCCGCCGCGCCGGTGGACTCCGGCTTGTCGCTGGAAAACCTGCGCTTCCGCTACGCGGTCAGCGGTAGCAACCCGCCGTGGAAGCCGCTGCGCGCGTTCGACGACGGGCAGAAGGTCTATATCCAGTTCCCCGCCGGCATCGCGCAAGGCGAGCTGCCGCCGCTGTTCGTGATCGGGCCGGAAGGCGACGGGCAACTGGTCAACTATCGCTTCCGCTCGCCGTACTACATCGTGGATCGGCTGTTCGGCGCCGCCGAACTCCGCCTGGGCGGAGACAAGAGCGACGTGGTGCGAATTGAACGCACGGACGGCGTTGCGCGGAGGAACTGACCATGAGCCAGGACGACACCCCCGACCTCGCCACGCCGCAGGCGGGCAAGGTTGCGCCGGAGGCGGTGGCGCTGCGCGCCCAGCCACGCCCGGTCACGCGCCTGAATCGGCGCACGCTGGCCATCCTCGCCGGCGGCCTGTCGGTCGCCGTGCTTGGGGCCACCATCTGGTCGCTGCAACCGCAGCGGCGCGGAGCCAACGAGCAGACCGAGCTTTACAACGTCGATCGCGTCTCGAAGTCCGAAGGGCTGGATGCGCTGCCGACGGACTACTCGAAGCTGCCGCCAGCCTTGCCGCCCGATGTGCCCGAACTGGGGCCGCCGTTGCCCGGCGACCTTGGTCCGGCCATCGTCGCTTCGCAGCAGCCGGTGACGCCGGGCTATTCGCCGCCAGGCCATGATCCCGAAGATGCCTTGCGCAAGGAGGCGGACGCGGCGGCGGCCTCGTCGGTGTTCTTCCGCTCGGGCGGCCAGGGTCAGGGCCAGGCCGCCGCCACGGTCGCGCAAGCTGCGCCGGGTGCGCCTGGTGTTGCAAACACACTCGCGGCCTTCGATCCTCTCGCTGCCGGGCCTGCCTCGACAGCGGCCCAGCCCGCCGACCCGACCGCCGTGCAGAACCGGCAAGACCAGAAAGAGGCATTCCTGAAAGCCGGTTCTACGGAAACCCGCAATTCCGGCCATCTGGCGCTGCCCGCATCGCCCTATCAGGTGATGGCCGGAACGGTGATCGCGGGTGCGCTGGTGACGGGCATCCAGTCGGATTTGCCGGGCGACGTGATCGCCACGGTGACGGAGCCGGTCTATGACACGGCCACGGGCAAGTTTCTGCTGATCCCGCAGGGCTCGCGCATCCTTGGCAAATACAACAGCCAGGTCAGCTACGGACAAAGCCGCGTGCAGGTGGTGTGGAATCGCGTCATTCTGCCCGACACATCCTCGCTGACGCTGGACAACCTTGTCGGCACCGATCCGGCCGGCTACTCCGGCCTGGAAGACGACGTGGACTGGCATTGGAATCGCATCGTTGCCGGCGCGGTGCTGACGACGTTGCTGGGCGTAGGTGCCGAGCTGGCCGCGCCGGAGAACCGCCAGGATGGCAACCGCATCGTCATCGCCGGGCGCGATGGCGCACAGGACAGCATCAATCAGGTCGGCCAGGAAATCACCCGGCGCAACATGAATATCCAGCCGACGCTGACCGAGCGGCCGGGCCTGCCCGTGCGAATCATCGTCAACCGGGATCTGGTGCTGCGGCCGTACCAGCCGCTGTTCTTCAATCGGGGAGCTTCGCAATGAGCACGACCAAGAAGCTGCGGCTCGGGCCGCTGCCCAAGACCGAAAGCGTCAAACTGACCTTTGCCTGCCCAGCCAGCTTGAAAGCCGACCTCGACCGCTACGCCGCGCTGCACGCGCAGACCTACGGCGAGGCGGTTGATGCCATGACGCTGATCCCGCACATGCTGGAGGCGTTCATGGCGGGGGATCGGGGATTCAGGAAGGACACGGCGACCCGGAGCGCGCCATCGAAGCCGACATGATGGCGTCGCATACCAACGGCATCCATCGAACGCGCAGCCCCAGGCTGCGCGTTCTTCATTCTGGATGCCGCTATGTCTCTTGGGCTATGATGACGCGACAGGCCCGCCGTTCCTCGGCAATCCAGCACGACACAGTGCGATGCGGCTTTCTCCCCCGACGCTCTTATGTGGCTCCTAGCCGACGAAGCCGTGGTTCTGCAAAGCGGCCGCGAAAAGAGCTAACCTACTGTCCCATATATGGTTTCAAGCCTTACGTGCTTTGCACGCAAGACTTGACACCGGCACTTTTTTGTTGCCTGTGATGGCCCTTTCGTGGGCAAGCCCGCAGGTTCACTACAGGCCCGTAGGAGCGGGTTTACCCGCGAAAGGGCCGGGGCTGCTGGCCAATTTCCTTGGCTAATCACCGTTGCAGCCGCCATCGTATTCGCGGGTAAACCCGCTCCTACAGGGGCCGCGCGGAGGCCACAACGGGTTACATGGCCCTGTCAGCCAAACTGCTTCTGCTGTTGCTTGGCCACGAGTTCGGAAGCGGCGATATAGGCGTCCTGGAACTCATCACTCTCCAGCCAGGCCATGGTGGTCTCTTCGTCAGCGCCGTCCAGCCATTTGCGGTAGGCGTTGAACACCAGCACGATGTAGTCGGTGGCGTGTTCTTCCTTGTGCCCCTTGAGCACCAGGGCGAGCAGCGGATCCACCAGGAACACCGAGATCATTGGCACCAGGCCGCCTTCCTGGGCTTCCTTCATCTTGTTGAACATCGCGTCGTAGCTGCCCGACTCCATGGCCTTGTTGTACACCTGCTCGACGCTGGCGCTGTCGCCGGCGCTGGCCTTGACCGCTTGGCCGCTGCGTACCATGCGGTTCTGCTTGGCCTTGCTGGCGGCGCGCTTGGCGCGTTTCTGTTGCTTGGTAGGGGTGGCCATGGGGAAATCCTTGGGTGTGTCTGAAAGTGCGCGTATTGAAGCGCAATTGCCCGATAAACCCAAGCCGTGCGCCTGGGCGCTGCAGCTTGAGATGTCTGTGGGATACATATCCAGATTATGCGAACCGTGGGCCCTGCGTAGCTTCTCTCCTGCTGCCAGCCATGCTGGCTGGCAGCCTGTCACTGCGCCAATTCGGCGTCTGTGAGTGATGCGCACGTTTGCGCTACAAAGGAGGAGTCATGAAGCACTTTTATCTGGTCACCCTGTACGGCTACACGGACGATGGCAGGGTTTACTATCCAACCGGTTTCGCCGATTGCGACGAGCAAAGGATTACAAAGGCTGACATCGCCGCCATTATCGAAAAAGGCAAGCAACACGGCCACCTTCAGTTGCACAGCATCTCCTACATGGGGCACATGACCGAGGACGCATTCAATCATCTTCGTTCCATGTCGGACGAGTAAGGTTTGGCCCGCAGTCTGCTTATGGCTGCGGGTTTCTCGATTGCATGGTGAGCCTTCAGGTTGCGTTGTGAAATCTGGTGTTCTTCGAAGCCGCTGAAGTTAAAAATCACAGGCAACAAAAAACCCGCACTAGGCGGGTTTCTTGTTGTCGCTTCGGGTAACTTTGCAACCACCAGAAGCTTGAAGGTGGTGCCCAGAGACGGAGTCGAACCGCCGACACGAGGATTTTCAATCCTCTGC
>Ga0209389_1000166_pt1 | contig 54020 bp, 38 predicted proteins | sample CowpearedBW_FD_187526 | JGI IMG/M metagenome (GOLD analysis project Ga0209389, IMG submission 187526) | Root nodule microbial communities of legume samples collected from California, USA - Cow pea red BW (SPAdes) (version 2) | ecosystem: Host-associated > Plants > Roots > Nodule | place: USA... | reverse complement strand
ACCTGTTCCGCTTCACCGTCAAGCACAGCCTGTTCTTCGCCACCATCGTCGGCCTGATCACCCTGATCCAGGCTTACTGGCTGACCGGCATGCTGGTTCATCACTAAAGTGAAAGGGGCCGGGCGCCGTCGCGCGCCCGGCACTCCCACAAGCAACGCTGCGAGAATCCATGATCATTTCTGCCTCTACCGACTATCGCGCCGCGGCCCAACGCAAGCTGCCCCCCTTCCTGTTCCACTACGCTGACGGCGGCGCCTACGCCGAGCACACCCTGCGCCACAACGTCTCGGACCTGGCCGGCATCGCCCTGCGCCAGCGCGTGCTGAACAACATGTCCGAGCTCAGCCTGGAAACCAAGCTGTTCGACGAAACCCTGAGCATGCCGGTGGCCCTGGCCCCGGTCGGCCTCACCGGCATGTACGCCCGCCGTGGCGAAGTGCAGGCCGCACGCGCGGCCGCCGCCCATGGCATCCCGTTCACCATGTCGACCGTGTCGGTGTGCCCGATCGAAGAAGTGGCGCCCGCCATCAACCGGCCAATGTGGTTCCAGCTGTATGTGCTCAAGGACCGCGGCTTCATGCGTAATGCCCTGGAGCGGGCCAAGGCCGCCGGCGTCAAGACCCTGGTGTTCACCGTGGACATGCCCGTACCCGGTGCCCGCTACCGCGACGCCCACTCTGGCATGAGCGGCAAGAACGGCCCGCTGCGCCGCGTGCTGCAAGCCATGACCCACCCCGAGTGGGCATGGGACGTGGGCGTGATGGGCCGCCCGCATGACCTGGGCAACATCTCCAAATACCGTGGCAACCCCACCGGCCTTGCCGACTACATAGGCTGGCTGGGCAACAACTTCGACCCGTCCATTTCCTGGAAAGACCTGGAGTGGATCCGCGAGTTCTGGGACGGCCCGATGATCATCAAGGGCATTCTCGATGCCGATGACGCCCGCGATGCAGTCAAGTTCGGTGCCGACGGTATCGTGGTGTCCAACCACGGCGGCCGCCAGCTCGACGGCGTGCTGTCCAGCGCCCGTGCCCTGCCGGCCATTGCCGACGCGGTCAAAGGCGACCTGAAGATTCTGGCCGACTCGGGCATTCGCAGTGGCCTGGACGTGGTGCGCATGATCGCCCTGGGTGCCGACACCGTACTGATCGGCCGTGCCTTCCTCTACGCCCTTGCCGTGCATGGCCAGGCCGGTGTGAAAAACCTGCTTGAGCTGTTCGAAAAGGAAATGCGCGTGGCCATGGTGCTGACCGGTGCCAAGTCGATCAGCGAGATCACCCGCGACTCGCTGGTACGCGAACTGGGCGCCTGAACGCCTGCAAGAACCACCGCCTGAATGACCCGGGGCATGTAGCGCACAGACGCCACAGCCCCGCGAGGAGACTGCATGAGCCTGCCCGCCGCGTTCCTGCGTGATGCCGAGCGCCTGATCCCCGCCGAACGCCGCTTCGACGACCCCACTTCCACCCTGGCCTTCGGCACCGACGCCAGCTTCTACCGCTTGATCCCCAAGCTGGTGGTGCGCGTCGAGTCCGAGGACGAAGTGGTCGGCCTGATCAAACTGGCCCAGCGCGAGCGGGTGCCGGTCACCTTCCGCGCTGCCGGCACCAGCCTGTCTGGCCAGGCCATCAGCGACTCGGTGCTGATCGTGCTTGGCGATAACTGGAACGGCCGCGAAATCCGTCGCCAGGGTGAGCAGATTCGCCTGCAACCCGGCGTGATCGGCGCCCAGGCCAACGCCTGGCTGGCCCCCTTCGGGCGCAAGATCGGCCCCGACCCGGCCTCGATCAACGCCTGCAAGATCGGCGGCATCGTCGCCAACAACGCCAGTGGCATGTGCTGCGGTACCGCGCAGAACACCTACCACACCCTGGCGGGCCTGCGCCTGGTGCTGGCCGATGGCACCCGCCTGGACAGCGAAGACCCGGCCAGCGTCGCCGCCTTCGAAAGCAGCCACGCCGAGCTGCTGGAAGCACTGGCCCGCCTGGGCCGCGAAACCCGCGCCAACACCGCGCTGGCCGAGCGCATCCGGCACAAATACCGGCTGAAGAACACCACGGGCCTGTCACTGAACGCACTGGTGGACTACGACCAGCCGCTGGACATCCTGCAGCACCTGCTGGTCGGCTCGGAAGGCACGCTGGGCTTCATCAGCGCCGTCACGTACGACACCGTGCCCGACCACCCGCACAAGGCCAGCGCCCTGCTGGTGTTCCCCAGCGTCGAAAGCTGCTGCCGCGCGGTACCCGTGCTCAAGCAGCAGCCGGTCTCGGCCGTGGAACTGCTCGACCGCCGCAGCCTGCGCTCGGTGCAGAACATGCCCGGCATGCCGCTGTGGGTAAAAGGCCTGTCGGACAATGCCTGCGCCCTGCTGATCGAATCCCGCGCCGCCAGCCAGAGCCTGCTGCACGAGCAACTGCAGCAGGTGATGGCCTCGATCGCTGACTTCCCGCTGGAACAGCAGGTGGACTTCAGCGAAGACCCGGCCGTGTACAACCAGCTGTGGAAAATCCGCAAGGACACCTTCCCCGCCGTCGGTGCCGTGCGCCAGACCGGCACCACAGTCATCATCGAAGACGTGACCTTCCCCGTCGAGCAACTGGCCGAAGGCGTCAACCGCCTGATCCAGCTGTTCGACAAGCATCACTATGACGAAGCGATCATTTTCGGCCACGCGCTGGAAGGCAACCTGCACTTCGTCTTTACCCAGGGGTTCAACAGCGCCGAAGAAGTCGCCCGTTACCAGGCGTTCATGGACGACGTGGCGCAGCTGGTGGCGGTGGAGTTTGGCGGCTCGCTGAAGGCCGAGCACGGCACAGGCCGCAACATGGCACCGTTCGTGGAGCTGGAATGGGGCCACGATGCCTACCAGCTGATGTGGAAGCTCAAGCGCCTGCTCGACCCCAACGGCATCCTCAACCCTGACGTAGTGTTGAGCGACGACCCGGATATCCACCTGAAAAACCTCAAGCCGCTGCCTGCCGCCGACGAAATCGTCGACAAGTGCATCGAGTGCGGCTTCTGCGAACCGGTGTGCCCGTCCAAGGGCCTGACCCTCAGCCCGCGCCAGCGCATCGTCATGTGGCGTGACATCCAGGCCAAGCAGCGCGCCGGCATCGATACCCGTGAACTGATGCAAAGCTACCAGTACCAGGGCATCGACACCTGCGCCGCTACCGGCCTGTGCGCCCAGCGCTGCCCCGTCGGCATCAACACCGGCGAGCTGGTGAAGAAACTGCGCAGCCAGGCCGCCGACCACGCTAAAACCGCCGACTGGCTGGCCGAGCATTTCCACACAGCCCTAAGCGGTGCGCGCCTGACCCTGACCGCCGCCAACACCGCACGCAAGCTGCTAGGCGCCCCGCGCCTGGGCCGCCTGAGCGCCTCGCTGAGCAAAGCCAGCAAAGGCCGCCTGCCCCAATGGACCCCGGCCATGCCGCAACCGCTGCGCCCGCTGGCCTTCGGCGCCACCAGCAACGACGCCCGCCCCCGCGTGGTGTACCTGGCCGCCTGCGTCTCCCGGGTAATGGGCCCGGCCTATGCCGACCGCGAGCAAAGCTCGTTGCTGGACAAAACCCGCGCCCTGCTGGAAAAGGCCGGTTACCAGGTGGTGTTCCCCGACAACGCCGACAGCCTGTGCTGCGGCCAACCGTTCGCCTCCAAGGGCTACCCCGAGCAGGCCGAACACAAACGCCAGGAGCTGATCACCGCCCTGCTGCACGCCAGCCGCGGCGGCCTCGACCCGATCTATTGCGACACAAGCCCCTGCACCCTGCGCCTGGTGCAGGACCTGGGCGACACCCGGCTGGACCTGTACGACCCCGTGCGCTTCATCCGCACCCACCTGCTCGACCGACTGGAGTTCACCCCCCAGGACGAACCGGTAGCCGTGCACGTGACCTGCAGCACCCAGCACCTGGGCGAAAGCCAGGCCTTGATCGACCTCGCGCGGCGTTGCAGCAAACAGGTGGTGATCCCGGAAGGCATTCACTGCTGCGGGTTTGCCGGTGACAAAGGCTTTACCACCCCCGAGTTGAACGCCCACTCGCTGCGCAGCCTGAAGGACGCCGTGCAGTATTGCAGCGAAGGTATTTCCACCAGCCGCACCTGCGAGATTGGCCTGTCGAGCCACAGCGGCATCGACTACCACGGCCTGGTCTACCTGGTAGACCGCGTCACCCGGCCACGCAGCCTCTAACGCGTTGATATAGGTGGGGAGCGCTGTGTAGGAGCGGGTTTACCCGCGAAAGGGCCGGCCCTGCTGGCCAATCTCCACCCGCTGTCCACCGTCGCAGCCACCACCGCATTCGCGGGTAAACCCGCCCCTACACCGATTGGTGGTGCCCACACATCGGTGGTTGTACACAGCCCCCCCGTAGGAGCGGGTTTACCCGCGAAGAGGCCGGCCCTGCTGGCCAATCCCCACCCGCCGTCCACCGTCGCAGCCACCACCGTATTCGCGGGTAAACCCGCCCCTACACCGATTGGTGGTGCCCACACATCGGTGGTTGTACACAGCCCCCCCCCCGTAGGAGCGGGTTTACCCGCGAAGAGGCCGGCCCTGCTGGCCAATCTCCACCCGCCGTCTACCGTCGCAGCCACCACCGTATTCGCGGGTAAACCCGCTCCTACACACAGATTGATGGTGGACACACATCGATGGTTGTACACAGCCCACCGTATCCGCGGGTAAACCCGCGAACACCGGCAACGCCGGTGCCATCCCCACCTCAATATCGCCCCGCCACCATCCCGATTGAACCCCCGCCAATCCCCCGCAGTCCACCTTACAGGCCCACCTTCCAGAGGCCCCAGAGGAGACACCCATGAAAGGTACCGCACTTTCGGCCCTGTTCGCGGCCGCCACCCTGCTGGCTTCGCCGGTGTTCGCCGCCGATGACCTCTGCGCCGCCAACCTGCAAAAGATCGACGACAGCATGGCCACCGCCGGCGCCACTTCCGAAGGCCTGGACAAAGCCATCACCGAGCACGTCGACAAAGCCAAGGCCGCCCAGGCCTCGGGCGACACCAAGGAATGCATTGCCATTACCAGCAAAGTGCTGGAGCGCCTGGAAAAAACCGAGAAAGGCAGCGGCAGTAGCAGCGGCGGCGCATGAGCCCGCAAGCGGGCGACTGGACCGGCTGTCGACGTCGCCCGCGCAATGGCGTATACTCCGTCCTACGCGCCGTAAGGTGCGTTAGCCAAAAGCTAGTGCGGGGCCGATTAGGATTCGACGCCGGTAGCGAAACTCTAGGTGCATGCCGAGTTGGTAACAGAACTCGTAAATCCACTGTTGCAACTTCTATAGTTGCCAATGACGAAACCTACGGCGAGGAATCCTACGCTCTCGCAGCGTAAGTGACCTTTGCTTCTGGTAGCTTCGGCTCCAGCAATCACTAGGGGATGCCTGTAAACCCGAAATGATTGTCATACAGAACAGGATCGTCGCGTAGCACGTTGTGGGCGAAGTGACTAAAACTTACACAACTCATCCAAAGCACCCTGCCCGTCGGGCGGCTGCGGATTAAATCAGTAGACACGGCTAAGCATGTAGTACCGACAGCGGAGTACTGGCGGACGGGGGTTCAAATCCCCCCGGCTCCACCAAATGATCAAAAAAAGACGTCCGCGGACGTCTTTTTTTGTGCCTTAAGCCCAGCAAATACGCGGCTTACAGCGCTTTTGCGGTCTTTTGAGAGTTTTTGAGTTCCAGCCATTCGGGTATTCCAGACGGTATTCCAGCTCAGCCGGTGCTAATCTTTGGAATACCGAATCAGTGCTTGAGGACAATCTCATGCCTGCTCAAAACCTCCGTCTTTCCGATCGACAGCTCAAGGGAGTCAAACCCGCGTCCAAGGATTATGTCCTCACCGACGGTGACGGTTTGCAGCTCCGCGTACGCAGCAACGGCTCGTTGCTGTGGAACTTCAACTACCGCGAACCGGTGACCAAGAAGCGCATCAACATCGGCTTTGGGACCTACCCCGAACTGTCACTGGCGAACGCACGAAAGAAGGCAGTCGAAGCGCGCGAGCTGCTCGCCCAAGGCATCGATCCGAAGGTGCAGCGCAATACGTTGAATGAAGCCAAGCGCGCAGAAACGGAACACACCTTCGAGAACGTGGCCACCGCTTGGTTCGAGCTCAAGAAAGACTCGGTGACCCCTGCCTACGCCGAGGACATCTGGCGGTCGCTCACGCTGCACGTGTTCCCCGATTTGAAGACGACACCACTCACCAAAATCACCGCGCCGATGGTGATCGGACTGCTTCGCCCAATCGAAGCGAAAGGTAGCCTGGAGACGGTCAAGCGACTTAGCCAGCGGCTAAACGAGATCATGACCTACGGCGTGAACTCCGGCCTGATCTTCGCCAACCCGCTCACCGGCATCAGGGCAGTATTCAAAAAGCCCAAGAAAGAGAACATGGCTGCGCTTCCGCCCGAAGAACTCCCCGAGCTCATGCTGGAGATCGCGAACGCCAGCATCAAACGCACCACCCGCTGCCTGATTGAATGGCAGTTGCACACGATGACTCGCCCCGCCGAGGCAGCGACTACTCGCTGGGCAGACATCGACTTTGAAAGGCGTGTCTGGACTATCCCTGCGGAGCGAATGAAGAAGCGCCGCCCACACAGCATCCCGTTGAGTGATCACGCTGTCGCACTGTTGGAGTCACTGAAGACTCACAGCGGTCATCGCGAGTACGTCTTCCCGGCCGATAGAAATCCACGCACCCACGCCAATAGCCAGACCGCCAACATGGCGTTAAAACGTATGGGCTTCCAAGATCGGTTGGTCAGCCACGGCATGCGTTCGATGGCCAGCACCATCTTGAATGAACATGGGTGGGACCCGGAACTCATTGAAGTCGCACTGGCGCATGTCGACAAGGATGAGGTGCGCAGCGCCTACAACCGAGCCGACTACATTGAGCGCCGGCGCCCGATGATGGCCTGGTGGAGTGACTACATCCAGAAAGCCGCCACCGGCAGCCTGCTCGCCTCAGCGTACGGCCAAGTCAGAGACAAGACCGTGGTACCGATCCGCTAGCTCTGTACGGCGCAAGAATTGCGGAAACAACTGAACGTCCAAGATTCGGGGCAAGCAGCCTCGCTTATCTGCTTCTCAGCGCGGGTCCATCCAAACAGGGCTGCAAAGCCGCCCTGTTTGGATGGACCTCATTTTAAAGAGCTAAAAGCCACGACGTTGTCCGGGATTTACCAAGTAATTCCACCGATGGATAACCGCTTTTCACGTCCTCAAGGGCGCTTAATTTCGGCCCTTGACCGGGTTTATCCACAGGCGTAGAACTGGCCGTGCAAAGGCTGTCGATGACAGCACCCCAGGTGACCCGAGCCTTAAAGGTCACGCCGCTCTGGCGGTGGTTCAGCCCAAGGGCGATTCGCATCCGGCAGCTCGCCCGGTCACTACCCATGTGATGGATGCTCTTATACCTATAGCGCTCGTGCGCCAGACACACCGTACCTCGCTGCCCTGCAGCAACCTATCCGCTTGGCCGAATATTGCGCCAACCTGCGCCCGTCTCTTTCTTCTGGAAAGAGACGGGCACTTCTACCACTGCTGCAGCCCTCATTGCACAAGGCTTTGCGGCATTCCCCCTCGTGACAATCGGCGTGACAAACGCCGATGTCACCAGTAACAGCGCTGTAGATGATGGTGCCGCAGACCAGGGAATGGACTGCACCTGGCTGACAGTCAGGCATGCCCCGGTCATCGCATCGCTGTGTTCACCCGACTCAGGATCTCCAGGCGCTGGTCTCGTCAGCCAATGCTGCCTCCACCCGCCCACCGGCAACGGTGCTCAGGAGGCCAGATCATGAGATGCCCTTGCCCCTGGTCGTAAGGAGCCGCCAGTCCCGCGTTAGAGGACATCCCCACAGGTCGCAGGGGCCTTGATCCCTGATAACACTCAGCATTCTTGGCGGGATGACGTGGGGCGAGGATCGGAGAGCGAGCGATGAGGAGACCGACATGGCATTGGTGGGCAGACGCGATGGCCGCAATTTCGGCTACGGCAGGCAACTGAGCTATGCAGGGCCGCAGGCGTTGAAAGACATGTTCGTCGGCGGCCACTACGGTACGGTCAAAGCGCACTGTGATCGGTGGCAGGCATTCGTCAAATGGTGCCGTTCCGAACAGGGGCCCGGTATCAATGATGCGCGGCAGATTGATCGAAAAGTGTTGGCCAATTACGCGGCGTATCTGCGCGACGTGGTTGGGCGCGGTGACCTCGCCGTCAGCACCGCACAAAATCGGCTATCCAGCGTTAACAGGACCATGGCAGCGCTTCGCGGTGATCAGTACGTGAAGTTGCCAAGCCCGAGTAAGGTGTTGGGTATGCAGCGCACCAGGGTTCGCCAGTCTGTGCCACAGGGCCAGGACCACAAGCAGGTTATGCAGATCGTCGATGCACTTTTCCGCCGACATCAGCTGCGCGCCGCAGCTATCGTTCTGTTGGCGCGAGCCACCGGCATGCGCTTGCGTGAGGCCATCTTGGCTGACCTGCCACGGCTAAGCCGTGAGGCTAGTGACCTAGGCAGGATTAACATTCAGGAGGGCACCAAAGGCGGCCGCGCCGGCGCTTCGGCGCCACGTTGGATAGCAGTGGACGATCATATTCGTGATGCACTTGGATTCGCATGGCAGGTGTCACCTGCAGGTAGCCGCAACCTGATTGCGCCCAACGAGAGCTACCTGAATGTTCTGCAAGACATCATCCGCCCTGCACGGGACATCCTTCATGCACACAATGTCAAAGGCTTCCATGAGCTACGAGCGGCGTACGCATGTGAGCGCTATAAGCAAATCACCCAACATCGCGCGCCTATCAACGGTGGCCAATGCTCCTTGACAGATAGAAACCGTGATCGTGAAGCCCGACGGCAAATCAGTTATGAGCTGGGGCACGGTCGGATCGACGTTGTCGCTGCCTACGTAGGTGGTCGCAGATGAATAAGATATTTGATATGGAGATGTTCTTGGCTGCGGTGCTGACCGGATCGTATTCCACACAACAACGCCATTTGCGGCAAGCGAGAATCATCCAACATGAAATCTCAGAGCGCTGGCAACGACAGACGCCTTGGGCTTGGCAGAAAAAGCATTTGGCTTGGTTTCTAGAACATCGCATAAATCAACGCAGCGATGCGACGCAGTATTACTACTTGCTGACCGTGCGGCTGCTCACTCGTCGTTTACAAAAAGCATGGAAGTTCAATCGATGCGTGAGACCGGCTGCTATCGACCCATTTTCGCTGAAGTCGGCTAACGGCCAGAAGCCGCCCTCTCGTGCAAAGGCAGCGTCAGGACTGAACTATCTGCATAACTAAATACGATTCATGCCAATGCCTTACCGGACAGCCGAGTACACGCTCTCACCAGCCCCGTAGTAACTCGTGAAAATGTGGTGGAAGGTCAGTTCGCACTTCTCGTTGTAAATCCCCTCGTCGTAGCTCGCAGGCAAGCCCCGATCAAAAACGATCTCCAGAGTACGCCGTACATCGCTCCTGGCCCTGTCTTTCTTGCGCCAGTCCAGCACCAGCTTCTCGGCCTTCAGCGTTTCCAAAAGCTCTTTGCAGACCTTCTTCACTAGCGCCCTATCCTTATCAGCAAGCTCAGGCACTGGATTGGTCAGTATGTCGAACAGAGCTAGTTCTTCCTCAGAGAGGTTCTCGCGGATAGCCCGTTGATCCTCGATCTGCAGATCAGCAGTAAGATCCACCAACTGCTTGAAGAACACCTCGATGTTCATGCTGCCTGAGTTGTAGGCATCGATCAGCTTCTGAAACTTCACCATGAAGTCCTTGCGAGTGGGGTTCTCAGTCAGCATGGTTTCCAGTTTCATGCTCAGCAAGGCCCGGAGTTTCTCGGCCTCGGTGCGCTTGCGCCCCTGATTAAACTTCTCCTTAAGTTTCTCGAAGTCGATCTGGCTGAGGTCATACAATGGCTGATCATCGTCTTCCTTGATGATGTAAGGCACCGGAGCGATGGAGCGATCCAGCAACTCCTCGACCTGCTGCATCACATCCAAGATGTCGACGGGTGGAGCCAATGCTTTGATCTTCTGGGCAATCACGGAGATCAGCACAGCGTCAGGAGCAAGCTCATTGGCATCAGGGTCGGGAAGAATCGCTCGGTAGACTCGAGAAACAATTCGGGCCTGACTCATGAAGCTGTTCTTGGTTTCCTCATTGGCAATGAGTTGCTCAACAGCATCATCCAGCTTGGCCACCTTTTCGAAGCCTTGAGCATCCTTGATGGTTTGGGCACTCACACCGTGCTCGGACAGGAACGAGATTCCCCTGGCAAGCAGGTGCTTCAAGTACTCGACCAGCTCGGCCTTGTTCTTGATCGGCTCTCCCTCACCACCTTCACCAGAAGAAGCCCCGCCATAGATCGCCAAGGCTTCCTGCAGCTTTCGGAAGACACCTACATAGTCGACGATCAGCCCTGCTTCCTTACCGGGATACTTCCGGTTGGCCCGAGCGATGGTCTGCATCAGGGTATGGTTCTTCATCGGCTTGTCGAGGTAGATAGTCGAGCAAGACGGCACATCAAAGCCGGTGATCCACATGGCGCACACGAAGACCAACCGCAGAGGATCCTTGGAGTCCTTGAACTTCTCGCCCAGGTTCTCCTCGTTCATGCGCTTACGGTGCGGAAGAATGTCCAGCCCTTTGTCGGCTAGCTCCTTCACCTCGTTCTGCCCTTGGGAAACGACCACCGCCATGTCTGTCGATGTCATCACCTGGACCTTGTGCTGTAACTCCTCTTGCTGCTCCTTGGGAGCCTTTGCGAGCTGAGCTTTCAGATCAGCCAGATAGGTCTTCCAGTGATCCTGAACCTTGTTGTACATGCGGACGGCAGTGGCCTTGTCAATGCACACCAGCATGGCCTTGCCCTGGTAACCACGACCAACGAAGTGGTTCACCAGATCCTTGGCGATGGCCTCCAGGCGATCCTCTCGGGTGATCAGGTGGTACTCACGAGCGAAGACCTGCTCGACTTTGCGCTCCTGCTCCTCATCCAGTTCGGCCTCTTCGAGTAACGCCGCCATGTCCTCGTTGAGGCTTTCGTTAATGAGCTGCATCTCGGGAATGCGGTTCTCGTAGTAGAGCGGAACCGTGGCACCGTCCGCGATGGACTGGCCGAAGTCATAGACGGAGATGTAGTCTCCGAAGACCTCTTTGGTCTTCTCCTCGCCAGCCATCAGTGGCGTCCCGGTGAAGCCCAGGAAGGCGGCATTGGGAAGAGCCGTCCTCATGTTCATGGCCAGAGTGTCGTACTGGGACCGGTGAGCCTCGTCGGTGATGACAATGATGTCCTGGCGATCCGAGAGCTGCGGATAGACCTCGCCTTTCTTCGTGCCGAACTTCTGAATCAGCGTGAAAACGTAGCGGTGATCCTCACTGAGCAACTGCTTGAGGTGAGCACCACTGGTGGCATGTGCCTCAACCTCGCCCACTGCACCTGTAACGGCGAAAGTCTTGTAGATTTGCTCGTCTAGTTCGTTGCGGTCGGTGACGATCACGAAGGTCCAGTTGCCTGGGATCTTGCGCAGGATCTTCTGAGCGAAGAAGACCATCGATAGAGACTTGCCTGACCCCTGGGTGTGCCAGAAGACACCAAGCCGCCCGGCCTGATCCTTGGGCCGATCCTTTGTACGCCAGACTTCAGCGATGGCCTTATTGACCCCCAGGTACTGGTGATTCTTGGCGATTTTCTTGATCACACCACCAGCCACGTCCTCGAAGACGGTGAAGTTCTCGACGATATCCAGCAGCCTGGAAGGCTCACCGATGCCTCGGATCGCCGTTTCTAGGGAGACAACGCCCTTCTCACCTTCATCGTTGATCCGCTTCCACTCGAACAGATGTTCCCAAGGCGAGAAGGTGCTTCCCACCACGGTCTGGGATCCGTTCGACAGCATCAGTGCGCCGTTGTAAGTGAAGAGTTGCGGGATGACTGTACGGTAGTCAGTGAGATTGTCGTCGTAGGCGGCCTTGAGCGTCTTGTGCGTTGCCTTCAGTTCAACGAATAGCAGCGGGATACCGTTCACGAAGCCCAGCAGGTCGGTGCGCCGAGTGTGGTAGTCCCCCTTCACCCAGAACTGGGAGGCAAGGAAGAAGTCATTCTCCTCGACATCACCCCAGTCGATGACCTTGGCAACCTTGAGCGTGTTGTGTCCATGTTCATCAGTAACCGAGACGGGCACCCCATCCTTCAGCAGCCGGTAGACTTCCTGATTGGCATTGACCGGCAGCAGCTTGGAGCGATCTCGGGCCAATTCCTCGACCACTAGATCGATGGCGTCGTCAGGCAGATCAGGGTTGAGCTTGCTGAGCGCAGCCCGCAGACGCCCCTCCAGCACCACATCCTGTTGAGTCAGTCGACCTTCGCTGGACGAACTACCTGCCCACTCTGCGTAGAGGTTCCCAGTTTCCCAGCCGAGAGACTCGAACAGCACAATGGCTGGCTGCTCGACCAGCGTGTCCTCGGAGTAGTCGTGTGAATACGATGCTGCTGGACTCATGCGCCTGAACTCCTTTTAGGTCGGCATGGGGATTTCGGATATGTCAATCTCGCCGGAGATTAGCTTGGGAAGCAGCAGGTCTCGTTGGGCTCGGAGGTTAGCGTTTTTCTTCTCTAACACATCCACCAACTCAATAGCTGGCCGAACTTTTTCTGCAAACAACTTGCAGACTTCTTGCGGGGGTAGATCAATATCGTAACTCGCAACAAGATCAGGATGCAGATGCAGAACATTCGCGCCAGTAGCGTGATTTTTGACGTTATCAGCAAAATCAGACCATCGAAAAAACGAATATAGGTAAAGAGGTGGAATTCCATCCCTTGGAACTATTCTGACAAGATCCATAGAGATAACACCCTCCTGCTCTCCCAGATCAGGAACCAGCGCAACCCTAGCTACAATCCGGCGTTCCTGCGTCATATCAGTAACCGCCATTATAATATCACCAGAGCTCACAAGCTGCTCTGCCTTATACTTACCAGAATAGTACTTTAGCCCATCACGGCGGTATCCACCGTCACGATTGACGCATTTCAAGTTTACAAACGGCCGCCCTTCTCCTACCAATTCAGCGCTACGATATGATCTACCGCGAACAACATCGGCAACATTATTGATAGTCATCTTCTCAAAAACGGCATCCTCATGCCCCGGAAAGCGGAACTTAACAAACCACTCCTCGTACAACCGCCGCGCCATTTCTTCGAGGATCTCGACGCGGCGCGCGTTGTTTTCGATTAGGTCGTCGTAGGCTAGAAGCACAGACGCTATTTTTCGCTGCTCTTCAACTGACGGAACCCAAAAATCAAAGGACAGTAGCTTCTCAAGGCTTAAATTATCTTGCGTTGTCCCATGAGAGATACTCTGCATAGCGGCTTTAAGAGTATCCAAATAGTACTTCACGAAGAAGACATTAGACTTCTTCGGATCAGCAACAAACCCAACAACGCTATCAGGGAAACAGCCCGAAACAGACAGGATGGATGTATCCGCAATATTTGCAGCGATAGTCACACATAGCGTACCCGGTCGCCACAACTTACTTTGAGCAAGCCCTTTTTCATTATAAGTTGATGAATAATTTCGAAGATAGAGCTCAGCACCCTTCACATCACCCGTCTGAAAAAAAGGATACTCCCCACCATACAAAGACGGATCATTACGCGGTCGATGCTTAGACCTGCCCCTACCAACGAAGCCAAGCTGGTCGAGTTTATAAGGTGCGCGCTTGGATCTCATTCCGCACCCTCAAGCAATACAGTTAAATTATTTGCAATTTGATCTTCTAGCTCTCGAGCCTCTGAATTGAGAACTTCTAACTCCTCAGCGAGCTCTTCCAGACGCTCAGTGAAATCGACATCCTCAGCTTCCCTCGCAGCAGCCCCCACATATCGCCCAGGGTTGAGTGACCAGCCTCGGGATTCGATCAGCTCGCGAGAAGTGACCTTGCACAGCCCCGCCACATCTACGTAGCCAGCACTCAGACCTCGCTCAGCAAGCAGTTCAGCACTGCCCTGCTCCAGCTCCGGCGCTTCACCTCGATAGAGCCGCACGATATTGGCAATGAACTCGATCTGCTCAGGCATGAAATCACGGTGTGCCCGGTCGATCTGCCGGTAGATGTGACGGGCGTCGATAAACAGAACCTTATCTGCTCGCTCAGCATCACGCTCTTTTGCACGATCAAAGAACCAGAGCGTACAAGGCAGGGTCACGGTGTAGAAGAAGTTTGAACCAACCGAGACGATCACATCGACTGCGCCACTCTCAATCAACTTCTGCCGAATGACCTGTTCACTACCCCGGGCGTCACCTGCCGAGTTCGCCATCACGAAACCAGCGCGACCGCTCTTCTTCAGCGATGCATAAAAGAGTTGGATCCAGAGGTAGTTGGCGTTGTCGGTCTTCGGCACACCGAACGGGAAGCGCAGATCGCCCTCAAGACGTTCCTTATCGACACCGGATACGTTGAACGGCGGATTCGCCATAACGAAGTCGAAGCGCCCACCATCACGAGTAACAGCCTCATGCGGATCTTCGTAGTAGGTGTTGGCAATACGCACATCACCCGACAAGCCATGCACAGCCAGGTTCATCTTGTTCAGATTGACCGTGACCTGCTCTTTCTCGGTGCCGAAAATGGAGATTTCTTCCATCGCCGTCTTGTGGTGACGCTTCACGAAGTCTGCCGACTGGGCGAACATACCGCCCGAGCCACAAGCCGGGTCGAAGATCCGCCCATGGAACGGCTCAATGATCTCGACGATCAGCTTCACGATGGACTCGGGGGTGTAGAAGACCCCGCCTTTCTGGCCTTCCTTCAGTGCGAAGTTGCCCAGGAAGTACTCGTAGACCTTGCCGAAAGCGTCCCCGCTGAGATTCACTGGGCCAAGCAGCTTGATCAGCTCCAGCAGAACCTTATTGCCGAGCTGGACATAGTTGCGAGGCAGAGCGCCTTTGAGGTCAACGTTCTCTTCCTCGACGGCCTTCATGGCCTCGTTGATAGCCAGACCGATGACATCGCCTTCGGTGAGGGTCTGCAGGTAAGAGAAACGAGCCTTTTCTGGTAGGAAGATCACACCCTCAGCGAGGTAGTCGTCTTTGCTGACCTTACGGCGCCCACCAGAGCCAAGTGGCCCTAGCTTCTCTTCTGCAGCGGCGTACATCTTCTCGGCATATCGCAGGAATATCAGCCCGAGTACAGGAGCGGAAAACTCCCCCGGCCTCAGGCCCGTGTTGGCCCATAGCTGGTCTGCAACAGCCCACAAACGCTTTTCCACATCTCCGCTGACCAAGGTCTTCTCTCGACAGTGCTTAAAAAATGCAAGAAGCTTACTACAGTGGCTGAAAAATCGATCAGTGTTGCAGGGATTTTCTGAATGCTGATCGGTAATGCTTCGTCATTAGTGACCGATTCGGGCCAGATGCCGCCGTTCTTCACCGGCAACTCTGGATCGACGCCGGCCCGCTTCCAACCATCTTTTTGATTCGTTTGCTGCCTATCACCATAATTGGCCCGCCCATCTACCTCTGGTTGGCCATCAGGCCAAATCTGGTCGTACGTGACGGTAAGGTAGTGACCTCTCCGGATGAGCGCGCCAAGCACGATAGATCGATTCGTGATAGATTCGGCCCCGATTCCTACTTGGAGCCGGTTCTCAAAAAGCACCGTCCATCAGAATCCAGACCACGCAGAGTTCCAACTGGTATTCCAAGCAAGTTGACCAATGAACTATTAACCAGAAAAAACAGATAGATACCGACCGGTTTCAAATTACCCCGGCTCAGCTACAGCCCCCCCCCCGATCCGGTAGGCTACCGCAGCCGGCGATGGCAAAGGATGTAACTACCCCAACTGCCCCCCTAAACGCATCGTACGCCGCTAACGGCAAGCTGATCCCCTCACGAAGCGCACGAGCATAAGCTTGCTCTTTACCCTTCCCCGGCAAGTAAACCCCCAAGGCTTCAAGCCGAGCCATCTGCTCATCCAACCGTGAAGCAAAGCACTCATCCAGCAACCTGGGAGCAATACCAATCACCAGCATCCCAGCCCCTGGCGATTCACTACCAGCACGAAAATCGCCTGCATCCAGCGACCAATTAGCCCCCGTCACCCCCGCCGCAAGCACCTCAACCATCAACGCAATATTAGCCCCACGACCGCCCCCAAACGCCAGCAACGTCCCATGCAGTGCCTCCCGCGCGCTGTGCGTTTCATTGCCTTGCCCATCAACCGCCCAGCCTGCCGGTATCGCCTCCCCTGCTTCAGCGGCCCGCAGCAGGTTTACGTAAGCAGTGGCGCTGCTAGCTTGGTCAATCGCCAGTAACCGCCCCGTGTCACTGGCGGCGGCAAATGCGATGGGGTTGGTGGAGTACAGCGGCCGGCTTTGGCCGGCCACGGTGAGCAGCGGTGAGCCATTGGTGAACGCCAACGCAACCAGGCCCTCGCGCGCCAGGCGACGGGTGTAATAGCCCAACTCGCCGCAGGTGAACGCGTTGAACTGCGCAAACAGGGCGATACCCAGTTGATGCGCATTGCTGCACAGCGCTGGGAAGGCGCGATCGAACCCCAGTTGCGCGATGCCTCGGGCGGCGTCGCAGCGGATCATGGCTGGCGCGACCTGGGTCACGATGGGCTCGGCAGCCGTGGCGATTCGGCCGGCGGCAAAGCCGCTGAGGTAGTCAGGCAAATGGCCGAAACCGACTTCGTGTTGGCCATGGGCCTGGGCTGATACGGTGGCGTTGGCAAGCGCCGTGGCCACGGCGTAGCTGGTGCCGTGGGCCAGGCACAACTGCTGTGCGAAGGCGGTGGCATCGGTCAGCGACAGGCGCTTTTCGGGTTTGTCGTCGTCCATGGGGGCTTCGGTGCTCTCGGGTTGAAGGTGTGCCGCAGCCAGCGAACCTGCAAGGGCGGCGGTAGCCGCGAATGAACGATAACGCGTCATTCCTGAGAGCTCGCGGTGCGTTCATTCGCGGCTAAAGCCGCGCCTACGGGATTTGATTACCTTTACTGAATCATCCTGGGCTCACCTACTTTTGCAGCCTCGCGGTCCAGGCCAAACGAGGCGAGGATTTCTGCGATTTCGCCCGAGGCATGCAAGGCCTGGATGTTCTTGCCCAGTGCCTCGCCCAGGGCGGCGTTGGCCTTGGTGTACGGGAAGGCGCTCTGCCCGGGCTCAAGCGTGGCCTTGACCCGTTGATCGGGCTCGGACACCTTGATGCTCTTGCCGGGGTAGCCGCCCTTCTGCTGCGAAGACACGGCCACCGCGAAGCTGTCCGCGCCAACCTGGATGCGCCTGGACGCCAGGTCCTGGGCCATGGCCACGGGGTTCGGGTAGAGCACCAGGTTATCGCCAAAGGCTTTCTTCAAATCGTCCACCCACAGGTAGCCTTGCACGGTGCCGATACGCTTGCCATCCAGTTCGGAAATCTTCGTGTAACCCTCATCCGAAATGATGCCCATCACGTCCAGGTACAACGGTGCCGACAACCCCAACGCCTTGCTGCGCTCTGCCGTGCGATACCAATCACCGATGCCGACATCGGCGCGCTTTGCCACCACTGCCTGGACGACGGCTGCCGTGTCCACCACCATGGTTTTGACTTTCAGGCATTCGCGCTCGGCGATGCGCTTGATGATCTCGCCGTCCACGCCGCTCAACTGGTTGTTCGGCCCGGGTATCGAGTAAGGCGGGAAGACATACGCCGCCACGGTCAGCACACCCGGGGTGATGGTTTCAAACTGGTTCGCGGGGGTGCATTCGGCCAAGGCGTACGGGGCGCCGGCCAAGGTCGAGCACAAGAACATCCAACGGGTAAAACGCTTGAATGAGCGAGTCATGACGTCACCTTTGCAATAAGAGAGCAGCAGCCGAAATCGGCGCGAGTGGATTTATTGTTATGGCTGGCTGGGGGCCAGTCTTTTTTCCAGCGCTGCCACACCCAGGGTCGCAGGGGCGCAGACAGCGGCATACATCAAACCGGCCAGTATCAGCACCGGCATGTACTCGAACGTGGAAGAGCCAATGGAGGACGCCCGGCTGACAATTTCTGGCAGGGCGATGGTGAAACACAGCGACGAGGCCTGGAACATCATGATCGAGAACCCCAGCAGCGATGGCAGGGCCACCCGCAAGGCCTGAGGCAGGATCACAAAGCGCAGCGCGTCGAACCGGTTGAGGCCAATCACTTCGGCGGCCTCGGTTTGCCCTGCGGCCACCGACTCAATGCCACCGCGAATGATTTCACTGGTGTAGGCGGCCGTGCAGTACGCCATGGCCAGCGCAGCAGCCCAGAACGAGGTCAGGGTGAGGTTGACGCTGGGCAGGCCAAAGTAGAAATACTGCAGCAGGATCAACGCCGGTGCGCCACGCCCCAGCTCCACCACCACCAGGGAGGGGTAACGCAACCAGCGGCTCGGCGACGAAACGCCCAGTGCCAGCAACAGCCCCAGCACAACGCCCAGGCCCAGGCTCACGGCCGTGACCTGCATCGACAGCACAAAGCCCTTCCACAACTCCGGCAACCATTGCATCCACATCGTCAGCAGTTCGCTCATCGGGCAATCCTCTGTTTCAACGTGGCCGACAGCCAACGAGAGAACAAGGCCACTGGCACGCTAAGCACCAGGTACACCACCGCCGCCGCGCTGTAGACGCTCAGGCCCTGAAAGGTTTGCTGTGAAACCTGGTAAGCCTGAAAGCTGATTTCACCAACGCCAATCGTCGAGGCCACGGCCGAATCCTTGAGCAGGCCAATGGCGTAGGTGGCTGAGGTGGGAATGGCGATACGCACCAACTGCGGCAACACCACATCGAAAAACCGTTGCGGCGCCGACAGGTTAAGCACATAGGCGGCTTCGAACTGGCCGGCGGGAATGGCCGCGAACGCACCGCGGTACACCTCGGACATATGCGCCGCCGTGATCAACCCCAGGCCAACCACCGCTGCGGTAAACGGCGACAGGCTGATATAGCCGCCACCGATGCCGAAGAAGATGAAGAACAGCCAGACAATCGGGGGGATTGAGCGCAGGGTCAGTACCAGCATGGCAGCCAGAATGCTCAGCACCTTGAACCTGGACATGCGCAGGGCACAGATGGGAAACCCCAGCACTACGCCGACACAGAATGCGAGCACGGTAACGGCAATGGTCCAGGGTATGCCGTTCAACAGCATCATCAGGATGTCTTTCATCAGCGATTCCTCACTGCCTGAAGGAACTGGATCACCCGTTCATGCTCGGGCTCGCGCATCACTCGCTGGCTCGGCCCGTGTTCGATGATGCGCCCGTCAGCCATGACCACCACCCGGTCGGACACGGTTTCGGCGAAGTGCATCTCGTGAGTCACGACAATCATCGACATGCCTTCGCCGGCCAGCTCTTTCATCACCGCCAGCACCTCCAGGCCCAACTCGGGGTCCAGCGCCGAGGTCGGCTCATCGAACAGCATCAGCTCAGGGTCCAGTGCCAGGGCGCGGGCGATGGCGATACGTTGCTGCTGGCCACCAGAGCAGCGCGCCGGATAATGCTGGGCCTTGTCAGCCAGCCCAACGCGTTCGAGCAGTTGCAAGGAGCGGGCGTCGGCTTCTTTGGCGCTGCGGCCCAAGGTGCGGATTTGCGCCAGGCTGACGTTGCGCAGCACCGTCAGGTGCGGGAACAGGTTGAACGACTGGAACACCATGCCAATGCGCCGGCGCAACTTCAGCAGCTCTGTACGGGGCAACGCCTTGCCAGCTTCGATGTGCACGCCATCCATGCTGACCCGCCCCTTGGTCGGCGGCTCCAGTTGGTTGATGCAGCGCAGCAAGGTACTTTTGCCCGACCCACTGGGGCCGATAATGGCCACCACCTCGCCCTTGTTCATTTCAAAACACACGTCGTGCAAAACGGGGTAAGGGCCAAACTGTTTATGAATGCCTTCCAGGCGCAAGAACGGTTCGGCGCTGGCCACCGGGCGCGGCGCCAAGGTGGGTGCGGTTTCGATCACAGTCATGCTGCTCATGGTTTTGCTCCAGCTATCGATCGCCGTCGACCAAGGGTGTGCGCGAGAGTTTGATCGGCCCGTTGGCGCTGATCAGCACCTGCTCTTCGAGCTTCACCCCTTCCCCACCGCCTTGTTCACCGATGTAACTTTCCACCGACACCACCATGTTTTCCTCGAACAGGCCGTCGTACCCCCACTCGGCGAAATCCACGGCGTAGGCGACGCTGGGGTACTCGTCCACCAGCCCGACGCCGTGCAGCATCATCATGTAGCGGTTGTGCTCGAAGCGCTGAGGCACCGGCCAGCAGCGCTCGGCGAACTCGCGAAAGGACAGGCCCGGGCGCAGCAGTTCGACGTTGTGGTTGATCTGCTGCGAGGCGATGTCCAGCAAGTCGCGTTGGGCCATGGTCGGCGCCTTGCCGGGGCAGATGAAGCTGCGCGAGATGTCTGAAAGGTAACCGCCGGGCCCGACCATGTCGGTGTCGAAACAGACCATTTCACCGGCCTTGATGACCTTGTCGGTGGCGTCCTGAAACCACGGATTGGTGCGCGGCCCGGAGCTGAGCAGGCGGCTTTCGGCCCACTCTCCGCCGTGCGCGACGTTGGTGCCGTGCATGATGCTCCACAGCTGGTTTTCAGTAACCCCCGGCACCAGGCTTGTGCGCATCCGGGCAATGGCCAGGTCGCACACGCCCATGGACACCCGGTGGCTGGCCACTTCTTCAGCCGATTTGATCAAGCGTGCCTGCTCCATCAATGGCTGCGCATCGAACAGTTCAATGCCTTGGTGTGTCAGGCGCTGCGCGCCCCAAGGGTCGCAGCGGTCGACCGCCAAGCGGCGATTGCCGCCACCGTGGCGGGCTATCAGGTCCGCCACCTCCTGTGCCCAGCGCTCGGCTTTTTCCTGCACGCGGGGGCCGGCGAGGAAATACAGCCAGGGAATCGCCGGGCGAATTTCATCGATGGTTTCAACGTGCTCGCTGTTGTGCCGGCTGCTGGTGAACTCGAACAGCACCACCGGGCCGTCGGTGGCGACAAACACATAACGGCTGGGCGAGTGCATCACCCACAAACCAAGGTTATTGGTGTCGGTGGCATAGCGAATATTGATCGGATCGGCCAACAGAATGCCGGCGTAATCCTGGGCGCGCAGTTGCTCGCGAATGCGCTCCAGGCGGTAATGGCGCAAGGCTTTGCGATCGATGGCGGCATACGCATCGAGTAACGCCGTGTCGACCGGCGCGATGGCATGTTCAGTGACCTTGGCATCGCTGCGAAAGCGCAGGTCGCGTTCGGTTAACGCCGTGAGCAGCTCAATGGAATCAGAACCCGTTTGCATGCAACAACCTCCGCTGAGTCAGACCAACTTTCGGGGCAGTAACTAAAAGGTTTCTAAATCTGGTGACGGCTGTCTTTATTGTTGTGGGCGAGATGCGGCAGCTAGAGGTCCTTGACCAGCCGCAGGGCATCGTAGATGGCCGCATGGGTATTGCGCGACGCCACTGCATCACCAATGCGGAACAGCTGGAAGCGCCCTTCGGGGTTGCTGACAACGGTTTGCGGTTTGCCGACAATCAGGTCCATGTACTCCAAGGCACCTTCGTTGCTGGCCAGGGGTTTGAGGTCGAAATACAGCTCGTCCAGCGGCCGGGTGCCGTGGTTGACCACCACCTGATCCACCAGGCGCGTTTTGGTCAGGTCGCTGTAATCGGTGCCGATCGTGGCCAGCAATTGGTCGCCTTGTTTCTCCACGGCCTTGAGCCGGTAGGTGACGGTAAAGGTGGTGTCCAGGTGCTGTAACGCGCGCATGTAGGGCACCAGGTTCATGCCCATGACTTCTGGCGCGAACGAGCGGTCGGGGGTCATGATTTCAGTCTTGGCGCCACTGCGGGCTATGAATTCGGCGGCTTGCAAGCCAGCGTGGTCGCCCGCGTCGTCGTACACCAGCACATTGCGCCCAGGCTTCACGTCGCCGGAAATGATGTCCCAGCTTGAAACCAGAAACTGATTGCCGTGCTCCAGCACTTCGGTGTGCGGCATGCCCCCAGTCGCCACGATCACCACGTCGGCATTTTCATCGAGCACAATCGCGGTGTCTGCCCAGGTGTTGAAGTGGAACCTCACGCCAAGGCGCTCGCATTGCGCCATGCGCCAGTCGATGATGCTGATCATTTCCTTGCGCCGCTCAGACTGCGCAGTCAGGCGAATCTGCCCGCCAGGTTTGTCCGCTAGCTCGTACACCACCACCTCGTGGCCGCGCTCGCCTGCCACACGTGCCGCCTCGAGGCCGCCAGGGCCGGCGCCGATAATCACCACTTTGCGCTTTTGCACAGCCTTGGGTATTTCATGAGGCATGGTGGTTTCACGCCCGGTCGCGGCGTTGTGGATGCAGTAGGCCGCGCCTGCGTTGTAAATGCGGTCCAGGCAATAGTTGGCGCCTACGCAAGGGCGGATATCGTCTTCACGGCCTTCGATGATCTTGCGCACGATGTGCGGGTCGGTCATGTGCGCGCGGGTCATGCCGACCATGTCCACCAACCCCGAGGCAATGGCATGACGCGCCGTGGCCACGTCGGGAATTTTTGCTGCATGGAAGGTCGGGAAGCCGGTCAGCGTCTTGATTTCGCCGGCAAAGTCCAGGTGCGGGGCATTGCGCATGCCCTGGATCGGGATGATGTCGGTCAGCCCGGCGTCGGTGGCGATGTTGCCGCGAATCACATTGAGGAAGTCGATCATGCCACTGTCTTTCAACAGTTGAGAGATCTGCAAGCCCTCCTCTTTTTGCAGGCCTCCGGCGAGCACTTCGTCCCCGGTGTAGCGAATACCGACAATAAACTCCGGGCCCACGCGTTTGCGAATGGCCGTGAGCACATCGAAGGTGAAGCGCAGGCGGTTTTGCAGCGAGCCGCCGTACGGCCCTTCCAGTTCGTTGGTCAGTGGCGACCAGAACTGGTCCATCAAGTGGCCATAGGCTTGCAGCTCGATGCCATCCAGGCCGGCGGCCTTCATGCGTTCGGCGGCATCGGCATAGTCGCGAATGATGCGGTCGATATCCCACTGTTCAAGCTGCTTGGGGAAGGCGCGGTGTGCGGGTTCCTGATTGTGGGAGGGCGACACCACCGGTAGCCAGTCGCCTTTGTCCCAGCGGGTACGCCGGCCCAGGTGAGTGAGCTGGATCATCACCGCTGCACCATGTTCGTGGCACTCGTCGGTCAGGTCTTTCATCCAGCCGACCACTTCGTCCTTGTAGGCCAGAATGTTGTTGAACACGGGTGGGCTGTCACGGGAGATCGCGGCGGAGCCTGCGGTCATGGTCATGGCTACGCCGGCTTTGGCACGTTCAACGTGGTAGGCACGGTAGAGCTTTTTCGGCATCCCATCTTCCGGGTAGGCCGGTTCGTGGGAAGTGGTGATGATGCGGTTGCGCAGGGTCAAATGCTTGAGGCGATAAGGCTGAAGTAGCGGATCGTTTTTCATATCGGTCTCGCAAACAGGTCATCAGGCACGCCGACAATATGCCCCCATGTACACAGGTGTCAATACTCTTGACGATGGTGTACAGTTACCACAAAGCGCACATTGAAAAGGGAAGAGATGCCCATGAAAGAAACCACCTCAAAGGCGGAAGCAGCAGGCCGAGGCTCACTGGAAGGCTGGCTTAATGCGGCCTATGAAAGCCTGACCGAGTCAGGTGTTGATGCCGTGCGAGTGATGCCGCTGGCCAAAAAGCTGAATTTGTCGCGCACCAGCTTCTACTGGTTTTTCGAAGACCGCGATGCCTTGCTCGTGGCCTTGATCGAGCAATGGAAAAACAAGAACACCTTCAACCTGGTAACCAAATCCCAGGCCTATGCCGAGTCCATCACCGAGGCGATTCTCAACGTCTTCGACTGCTGGCTGAACAGCGAATTGTTCGACTCGCAATTCGAGTTCGCCATGCGCAGTTGGGCGCTGCAGTCGCCGGAGGTGGCGCAGGAAATCGGCCAGGCAGACGCGCAACGCGTCGAGGCATTGCGGCAGATGTTCGACCGTTTCGGCTTTGAACACGATGCTGCGATTACCCGCGCCCGCTCCATCTACCTGACGCAAATCGGCTACATCAGCATGAAAACCCGGGAGCCCCTGGCCCAGCGCATGCGCTACATTCCCGAGTACCTGAAGATATTCACCGGCAGGGAACCGGAAGCTCGTGAGCTGGAGCGCTTTTATCAGCGCAACGGTTTTAGCGGCGCCGATTTGAAGGTCTAAAAACACCGGCTCACAAGTGAGCCTCTTTGAAGATACGGGGGTTCATTGCAAGCGTCAGGATCTTGCGCACCTGTGGGCACGGGCTCACCCGCGAACAGGGGCGCAACCCGTGCCATCCCCTACCCGCCTTACCAGCTATAACTCACCTTCGCCGTCACCTCCCGCCCCGGGTTGTAGTAATTCGCCGTCCCCGACCCCACCACATGCTGCTCGTCAAACAGGTTGCTCACGTTCAGCGCCAGGTCGGTCCCTTTGGCGATCTTGTAGTTCAGCGCCGCATCGAACAACGTGGTCCCATCGCTCTTCTTGGTATTGGCAGCGTCCATGTAGTACGCCCCCACATACCGCGCGCCCAGGCCGACGCTCACGTCAGTGCCAGGTATGTCGTAGTAGCTCCACAGCGATGCGGTGTGTTTGGGCGCCGTGGTGAACTCATTGCCCTTCAAGGAAGAGCCGTCATACAGCGACCCGCGCAGCACCTCGGACTCCATGTAGGAGTAAGCACCAATCACGCTGATGTCTTGCGTGACTTGTGCCTTGGCTTCCAGGTCAAGGCCACGCACGCGTGACTCGCCCACCGTCTGCTGCTCGATGATGCCGCTTGGCAACACCACGGCAATGGTGACGTTCTCTTGGGTCAGGTCATAAACAGCGGCGGAGAAGAGTGCGTCCATGCCCATGGGCGAATACTTGATGCCCACTTCGTATTGCTTGCCGGTCTGCGGGGTAACGCCCACTTGCGGGGGCGAGACGGACTCCACCATGCTCACGTAGGTCGACACTTCATCGTTGACGATATAGGTCAGTGCCGCGCGGTAGGAGGTTTCGGAGAAGTTGTCCTTTTCCGTCTGCTCGCCACCGATGTACTCCTTGCTCGACAGGTCCATCGAGTCGTTACGCACGCCTGCGGTCGCGATGACGCGGTCAAAGAACGACAGGTTCTGCTGCAGGAAAACCGCCTTGGTGGTGGCGTCATTCTTTTTGCGGGTATAGGGCGTGATGCCGCCAGGCACGCCGGTAAATACCGGGTTGGCGATGTCGATGGAGGGCGCCAGGCCGTAGACCGAGCTCTGTTTGGTCGTCGAGTCGAGGTACTCGACGCCCACCAGCGTGCTGCTGTCGATGTGCTCGAACTGGGCATCGTACTGCAGCATCAAGTTGCCATTGAGCTGGTCGGCATCGCTGTCGGTGCCGAAGACGTAGCGTGGAATGGTGGTGCCAACACGCGAGGCGTTGTCGCTCAGGTAGACATAGCCGAAGTCATCGGTCAGCTCGCTGTAGCGCAGGTTGCTGCGCAGGGTGAAGCCGTTGTCGAAGTCGTGGGTAATGTTGCCGCTCAGGCTGGTGCGCTCGACATCGTGGAAGTTGTAGCCGGGCTCGCCGTAGAAGTCGCTGCGGTCGTATTCCTTGTCCAGCGGGTAGCCACCGCTGTTCGGCGAGCTGTTGGTCTTCAGGTAATCCAGCACCACCGTGGCCGAGGTGAAGTCGGTCGGCGCCCAGGTCAGGCCGCCCATGACGAAGCGGTTGTCGTCCTGCGAATGGTCGTACTCGCGGTCGCTGTTCTGCATCTTGGCCGTGAAGCGGCCGGCCAGGGTTTGTTCGTCGTTCAGTGCATCGCCTACATCGATCCCGGTTTCGGCATGGTCATAGGAGCCGTAGGTCACGTAGCCTTGGCCAAACTTCTCGAAGCGCGGTTGCTTGGTCACGAAGTTGACCGAGCCACCCGGGTCTGCCGGGCCGAACAGGGTGGAGTTGGCACCCCGCAGAATTTCGATACGCTCGTAGGCGTAAGGGTCTTCGCGCACACCGCGCATCGAGCTGAGGGTCAGGCCGTCTCGGTAGGTGGTGGCCTGGAAGCCGCGGATCAGGAAGTAGTCGTTGCGGTCGTCCGAACCGTAGTAGTCGCTGACCACGCCGGGGGTGTACTGCAGCGCCTCTTCGGTGGTGCTGACACTGCGCTGCTGCATTTCCTTGTTGGTCACCACCGACACGGACGCGGGCGTGTTGAGGATGCTGGTCGCCACCTTGCCCCCTACCCACAGCTCCTTGGCAACCACCGAGTTGGCGTCATCGTCGGCGCTGGCCTTGAACTTGGCATTGATGATGACAGGTGCCAGGCGGTAGTCCTCGGTCGCGCCCAGTTCCAGCGGGCCGGCAGGCTTTGGTTGCGGTATTACCAGGTACGCATTGGGGCCCTGCGGCTCAATCTGCAACTCGGTTCCGCGCAGCAGCGACGACAGTGCCGACCGTGTATCCAGCGCGCCCTGCACCCCGTTGGTATTGCGGTTGGCCACGTTCTGCGCATCGAACGAAAGGCTGATGCCCGCCTCGCGCGCAAAGCGGTCCAGTGCCGGCGCCAGCGGGCCCGCGGGAATGCTCCATTGCTTGAGTGGGCTGTTGTGACCAGCGCTCAAAGGCTGTGCAAGCGACGGCAGTGCGTAGGTGCTGACTGCCAGGCCCAACAGTGCAGCATGCAGGGCACGACTCAAGGGGTGGCGCTGTGGAACCGGGGTAAAACTCATTCTCTCGCTCCGTGTCGGGGGTCGGCGGGCTGGCCTGTAATCCGGCCTTCTCTACATGCCGAACGAGAATGAGAAAACACCTCATTTATTTTTACACTGGGCATCTTGCGCGAACCACCCGCCTACCCCGATACGAAACTGCGTGGTGAATGGCCTTGCGTTGACACAATCGTTGCAGGGAATGGACGGCACACGGGCTGCGAAGCGAGCTTACCCCGATCGACCCGCTTGACCTCAGGGCGCATGGCGTTCTTGGCCATTTCGCCAAGTCGTCCCGCAACGCCCAGCGCTACGAGAGGCAGCAATACCCCGCCCAGGTGTGCGCGGCCTGGGTCTGTATGCCTGTCGAGGCCCTGGCTGCTGGCGCCACGAGTCCCCCAACTGCCTCCGACAGCCCCGCCAGCGAAACAGCCAGCACCCTGGCCCCTGAGGGCTGATCAATTACATCTGGCGCAATCCCTGTAGCGGCCTTGTGTCGCGCATGTCATTCATGGCGCCGGGGCAGATTCGTCACCATCCTGTTCGGGAGCAGCCGACTGCAGCATGTCCATGATGAACCGCTGCGTTTCCGGCAGCTGCTTGCCGAACACCTCATCCAGTTCAGGGGCGACCTGGATTTCGCCTGCACGCAAATCCCTTGCAACCTGGTCCTGGTAACGCTTCACAAAGCGTTGCCGGATGTCCCGCGCTTCGGGGTTATCGCCGTGAACCAGTTCTTCCAGTAGCCCTTGCACCGCCCGCATGAACACCAGGCTGCGCTTGTATTGCAGCTGCCTCAGCCTGGACTGCTCGAGCGCAGCTGCATAATGCATGTCCATCACCTCGAGCCTTGCCTTGAGCAACTCATTACTGCTCTGCAGGGCTGCAAATGCTTCGGACTCGCAAGCCGTCGGTTTAGCCTCAGCGCGCTTGGCCGCGCCGGCGACCTGGGACAATTGCTGGTACATCAGGTCGATGATGGTTTTCTGGCGCTGCACAACAGCCCGAAGCTGCACCGCCTCCTCGAAGTACTGCCTCACGTACCCCCTGAGCGGCTCCAGTTTCTGGTTAGCACATGCCACCCCTGCGTCCCAGCCTTGCGCATAGCCTTGAGAGCGCCCCTCGTCGAAGCCCTCTTTACGACCTTGCTGGCGCCCCTGACTACGCCCGACATGCAGGTTGGAGATTGCATGATCGAGCGACCCGGTATATCCACCATCCAGGCCGCCGCCCGCTCTACCCGTACCCCAGTTATTGTCCATTTCGCCATCTCCCTGGTTCGACGCGTCCCTAAAAAATGCGACGCTAGATTCTGGTCAATGCCAAACCCGATACTGTCGACCGGGTTCAACGCATGATCTTTACCTCGCTCCCAGCTGCTTGCTGGGCCTCGGCCTGAGGCAAGGCAAAATTGCCCAGCCGAGTGCCACGCAGTAACGCCACGCAAACCTGTATGCGCTGAAAGGCGTCACGCCATGAGCTTCAGGACACTGGCTGCAAGTTTCTGAAAACGGTCAAGGACGCCCTGGGTATCCCTGCCCGTTTACGCCAGGTCATCGCCGCCGCCCCCAAGCTACGCATGCAGGTGCATAACACCGCCCGTCATCGCCTCATCACGCATGGTGCGCTGGCAGGTGTGGTCGCAGCGTATCGGTTTCGACCAGGGCAGCGAGCGCAACGGTGAGGTCAGGGGCGGGCGTGGTAGTGACGGCCACTACGAGGGTGAACATCGGCAGATCATCAGCCCTGATTCAACTTCAGAATATGCATCTTTATGGCCTGCCCGGCGGCATCGACAAGGCTCATATAGAACGCCTTGCCCAGGCCGAGCAACGGTGATCCCTTCAATGATTCAGCCGTTGCCTTCAGCGTGATGACGCCGAATTGCTCTGCGATGGTCTCAATACTGCGCTGGCGCTTCCCAGGCTGGTCGTACGGCTTTTGATACCACGTGGCAATCTGGTACTGGGCGTCCTCTCTTTCGAATGCCGCGTACAAGTGCTGGGCCAGCGCAGTAACCGTTTCACGAATCAGCCCAGGGTCGGTATCGTGATTATTCAGCAATGCCTCGAAAGGGGCATTGGCTACCGCCAGAAGATCTCCGATGGTGTAGCCCGCCATCGGTGGAAACACACCAGGCGGCAACTCGACGGCTGCGCCATTCGCTAAAGTTGAACTGCCTTCGTCGTGCATAAAAAGCTCCTTTCTCTTAGCGCGAAGCGCTCTTGTATCCGTGCAAAGCATCCCTGCACGAGAGTGACGAAACGGTGAAGCTCACCACATACTGCATAAAGTCACCAGGCGCAATATTGGCCGGGTACGCGCCTCTGTCGACAGCCGAACGGTGGGTAAGTACGGCATCACAACTCTCCACAGCGGCCAGCACGGGCAGGATGAGTTTACACATGGTCATGCCAGTTTCCTTACTTGAAAAGTCTGCTGGAGCACACCAGAAGAACCGCCCCATGTCTTGCTGCTGAACCTTCGTCTGGCCAAAAAAACAAAGGGCACCCATCCTCGGGTGCCCTTTGCCTTACAGCCAGGTGAACTGAATCACCCCATCGATCGCGCTGCCACCGGTTGCGCATGGCCCCTCGACGTCACGATCCCCAGGAAGGAAATCACGATCGCCAGGCCCAATGTCGAGCTCACTTCCGCCCGATGCTCAGGCGTGTACATCATCACCGCCAGCGCCCCGGCAATGAAAATGATCACCGCCCAGGTCAGGTACGGGAACAGCCACATGCGGAACTTCAGTTCGGTGTTCTCGCGCTCCAGACGGCGGCGCATGCGCAGCTGGGAGATGGCGATCACCATGTACACCAACAGGGCGATGGCGCCGGAGCTGGCCAGCAGGAACTCGAACACGCCCTTCGGCGCGAAGTAGTTGAGGACTGCGATGGCCGCACCGATCAGGGTGCTGCCGAACACCGCAGCACGCGGTACACCGACCTTGGAGGTCTTGTTGAGGAAGGCCGGGGCGTCACCGCGCTTGGCCAGCGAAAACATCATCCGCGAAGCGATGTAGATGGACGAGTTCATGCAGCTGGTAACGGCTACCAGCACCACCAGGTCGACCATGAACGCGGCGTTGGGGATGTTCATGATTTCCAGCGCACGCTGGTACGAACCCACCACCGCCAGCTGCGGGTCGTTCCACGGCACCACCGAAATGATCACGAAGATCGACAGGATGTAGAAGGTGCTGATACGCCAGATCACCGAGCGGGTGGCCTTGGCGATGTTGCGCGACGGGTCGCTGGACTCGGACGCGGCAATGGTCACTGCCTCTGTACCGATGAAGCTGAACATCACAGTGATGAACGCGCCGACCACCGCCGACCAGCCCTTCGGTGCAAAGCCGCCGTATTCGGCCATCAGCCCGCTCAGCCCACTGACCTCACGGTTGGGCAGCCAGCCCATCAGCGCGGCGAAGCCCAGGCCGATGAAGCCCAGGATGGCGGTGACCTTGAGGATGGCAAACCAGAACTCGAACTCGCCGTACTTGGCCACGCTGAACAGGTTGGTACCGGCCAGCAGCAACACCGAAGCCAGGGCGAAGATCCAGCTGTCCACCTGCGGGAACCAGGCGTTCAGCACATGCCCGGCGGCCAATGCTTCGATAGGAATCACCAGCACCCAGAACCACCAGTACAACCAGCCGATGGTATAGCCGGCCCAGCGGCCAATGGCCTGGTCGGCATAGGTGGAAAACGATCCGGTGTCGGGGTGTGCCACGGCCATTTCGCCGAGCATGCGCATGACCAGTACCACCAAGGTCCCGGCCACGAAATAGGAAATTATGGTTGCTGGGCCAGCTGCCGCGATGGCATGGCCAGAGCCGACGAAAAGTCCGGCGCCGATGATGCCGGCGATGGACAGCATCGTTACGTGACGTGGCTTGAAACCTTGTGCAAGGTTGCCATCAGATCCCACGGTGTTCATTGATGTTGTTCTCTTTTTGCTGACACAAGGAAGGACGGGCAGGCGTAGGCGAAAAATATCTCCTTTGAAATCAATAAGTCGACACGTTGTTCGCGCGCTGTTGTTGATATTTGGCACGCGTCACAGAGCAAGGTGTCAGTGCGGTTCGGGGTTCATTTAATCCCCGCATGGCTGTGGGGAATTACACGAGAACGCCACGGAACTGTTCGATCACGACAGGGCATTTCCATCAACGCCAGATGTCGCGAATGGCATATCAGTTCGCGCCACAGGCCCAAATGGAGCTTTTGTTTTTCATTTGAATGTGTGTTGCCTGTGCCGGCCCTTTCGCGGGTGAACCCGCTCCTACAAGGGTGCGGGGCGACGGTACCGATTGGTGGATGCGGTGGCGGCTGCGACGGTGCCGATTGGTGGATGCGGTGGCGGGTGCGGCGGTGAATGACTGGGGGTATTGGGCGGCAGGGTCGGCCTATTCGCGGGTGAACCCGCTCCTACGACGGTGCGGGGCGACACCACCGGTTGATGTAGGAGCGGGCTTGCCCGCGAAGAGGCCCGCAGCCTCAACGCACCAGGCAAGGCCGTTTGTTATCGAAGCTCCAACCCGGAATCAGGAACTGCATCGCCACGCTGTCATCCCGCGCACCCAGCCCCATGTTGCGGTAGCACTCATGGGCCTTGGCCAGCTGGTCTTCATCCAGTTCCACGCCCAAACCCGGTCGTGCCGGCACTCGCACATGCCCGTCGACAATGCGCAGCGGCTCACGGGTCAGGCGCTGGCCATCCTGCCAGATCCAGTGGGTGTCGATCGCCGTGATTTCACCCGGCGCCGCAGCCGCCACCTGGGTGAACATCGCCAGCGAAATGTCGAAGTGGTTATTGGAATGAGAACCCCAGGTCAGCCCCCAGTCGTTACACATCTGCGCCACCCGTACCGAACCCTGCAAGGTCCAGAAGTGCGGGTCGGCCAGCGGAATGTCCACCGACTGTAACTGAATGGCATGGCCCATCTGTCGCCAGTCAGTAGCGATCATGTTGGTCGCGGTGGGCAGGCCGGTGGCGCGGCGGAACTCGGCCATCACCTCGCGGCCCGAGTAACCGTTCTCGGCGCCGCACGGGTCTTCGGCGTAGGCCAGCACATCGTGCTTGTCGCGGCACAGGGCGATGGCCTCCTTCAGCGACCACGCGCCATTGGGGTCGAGCGTGATGCGCGCTTCGGGGAAGCGTTCGGCCAGCGCTGTCACGGCCTCCATCTCTTCTTCACCACGCAGCACGCCGCCCTTGAGCTTGAAGTCGCTGAAGCCATAGCGCGCCTTGGCGGCCTCGGCCAGCCGCACCACTGCTTCCGGGGTCAGGGCCTTTTCGTGGCGCAGGCGGAACCAGTCGTCATCGCTGTCGGCTTCGTTGCGGTAGGCCAGGTCGGTCTGCTGACGGTCGCCGATGTAGAACAGATAGCCGAGCATCTTCACCGCATCGCGTTGCTGGCCCTCGCCCAGCAATGCTGCCATCGGCACATTCAGGTGCTGGCCGAGCAGGTCGAGCAATGCCGACTCGATGGCCGTCACCGCATGCACGGTGATGCGCAGGTCGAAGGTCTGCAGGCCGCGGCCCGCCGAATCGCGGTTGGCGAAGGTATGGCGCATGGCATTGAGCACACGCTGATAATGGCCGATCGGCTGGCCGACCACCAGGCTGCGGGCGTCCTCCAGGGTCTGGCGAATCTTCTCGCCGCCGGGCACTTCGCCCAGGCCGGTATTGCCGGCGCTGTCGCGCAGCACCACCACGTTGCGGGTGAAGTACGGGCCATGGGCGCCACTGAGGTTGAGCAGCATGCTGTCATGGCCGGCCACGGGGACCACGCGCAGGTCGGTGACCACCGGGGTACTGGTGTGAAGGGTCTGCATATTCATGGTTGTTGTCTCGCAGTCATCAGTGGGTCTGGCCCAGGGCCGAAGGGGCCTTGAGGTCATCGGAAGGGACGCCCTTGGGGCGAATGCGTACGAAGAAGATGGCAATCGCCGCCAGCACCGAGGTCACCGCCAGGCCGTACAGGCCGCCCTGGATCGAGCCAGTCTGCTGCTCCAGCAAGCCGAAGGTGGTGGGGGCAACGAAGCCGCCGAGGTTGCCGACCGAGTTGATCAGGGCAATCACCGCCGCAGCGATGCGGGCGTCCAGATAGCCCTGGGGGATTGGCCAGAACAGTGACGACGCTGACTTGAAGCCGATCGCGGCGAAGCACACGGCGACGAAGGCAAACACCGGCCCACCCGTGGTGGACATGAACATGCCCGTGGCAGCGACCAGCAGGGCGCCGGCCACCCAGGCCTGCTGGAACTTCCAGCGAGCGGAACCGGCGGCGAAGGCGTACATGGCCAGGATCGAGATCAGCCAAGGGATCGAGTTGAAGAAACCGACCTGCATGTCACTGAGGTCGCCCATGCGCTTGATGATGCTGGGCAGCCAGAAGGTGGCGGCATAGATGGTCAGCTGGATGCAGAAGTAGATCAGGCAGAACAGCACGATCTGGCGGTCCTTGAGCAGGCTCCAGGCCGACGGCCTGACCGCGCCGATGGCCTCACGCGCTTGCTGCTCGCGGTCGATGGTGGCGACCAGCGCGTCCTGCTCGGCCTTGCTCAGCCACTTGGCGTCCTGCGGCTTGGAGTCGAGCCAGAAGAACACAAAGAAGCACAGCACCACCGAGGCCATGCCTTCAATGAACAGCATCCACTGCCAACCATGCAGGCCCAGGCCCTGGATCTGCATCAACGCCCCGGCCAGCGGCCCGGAAATCAACGAAGCCAGCGCCGAGCCACTGAGGAAGATGGCAATGGCCTTGCCGCGCTCTGCCGCCGGTAGCCAACGGGTGAAGTAGTAGATCACGCCAGGAAAGAAGCCTGCTTCGGCCACCCCGAGCAGAAAACGCAACACGTAGAACTGGGTTTCGTTCTGCACGAAGGCCATGGCCGTGGCCACCAGCCCCCAGGTGAACATGATACGGGTCAGCCACAGCCGGGCACCGACCTTTTGCAGCAGCATGTTCGAAGGGACTTCGAACAGCGCGTAACCGATGAAGAACAGCCCGGCACCAAAGCCAAAGGCCGCAGCGCTGATGCCCAGGTCGCTTTCCAGGTGCGGGCGGACGAAGCCAATGTTGACGCGGTCGAGGTAGTTGACGATGAACATGATGACGAACAGCGGCAGGACGTGGCGCTTGACCTTGGCCACGGCACTGGCCAACGCGTCGCCTTCATGCCGGGCAGACGGAGCGAGGGTGTCGTTCACTTGCGGATCTCCCACTAATTGTTTTTGTGCGGGTCGGGTTGTCTGACATGGCAGTGGGGAGGAGCTTATTCGCAGCGAGGTTGTACGACAAGATCATTAACGTCGGCAAAATAGCAAAATACAAGCTGTCATAATGCCAATTTGATCCTAACGTGCAAAAACAGCTCAACTACATGCTGAATTGGATGCGCGAAAAATCGGCAAAAAATATTTCTATCGATTAACTTGTCGTACAAGCCAATCAAGAACCGGATCACACATGGAACCCGAACACGCGCGCAAACGCGGCCACAGCCGTGCCCACGACCTGGTTTCCAGCCTGACCCAGCAGATTCTGCTGGGCACCTTCAAACCAGGCGACAAACTGCCTTCGGAAAACACCTTGGTGCGCGAGCACGGGGTCAGCCGCACGGTGGTTCGCGAAGCCTTGTCGAAGCTGCAGGCCTCTGGGCTGGTGGAGCCGCGCCACGGGATCGGTACGTTCGTAATGGAGCGCCAGGCCCAGGCCGGGCTGCGCGTTGCGGCGGAGAGCGCGGCGAATGTGCGCAACCTGCTGGAGCTACGTATTGGCCTTGAGGGCCAGGCTGCCGCGCTGGCCGCACTGCGTCGTGATGAGGGGCAACTGGCGCGCATGCGCCAAGCGCTGGATGACTATCAGGACCTGGCCGCTGCCGGCGACAGCTGCATCGAAGCCGACCGGCGCTTTCACCTGCTGATTGCCGAGGCCACCGGCAATCTGTATTTCACCGAGATGCTGCTGCAACTGGGTAACGGCCTGATACCGCGCAACCGCATGGCCCTGGCCGAGCGCGCGGGGGCCAAGCTGGCGCGGCAAGCGTACCTGGCCAACCTGGAGCATGAGGCGATCCTCAATGCCATCCGCCGACAAGACCCGGATGCCGCGCGGGCGGCAGTGTGCCTGCACCTGTCCAACAGCCGCGACCGGCTACTGCCGGACTGACTGTGAGGCAGTGCATGGCCTCGGGCTTGATGCTACGAACAGAGTGACATGCAGGGTGGCCGTTACAGCCAGCTACCCTGCCCTCACTTCACCAGGTCAGGCAGATCTTGCCGAAATGCCGGTTGCTCTCCTGGTACCGGAACGCCTCGACGATCTGTTCCAGCTCGAAATGCTTGTCCACCACCGGCCGCAGGCCGTTGGCGTCGATCGCCCGCACCATCGCCTGCTGCTGCGCTCGGCTGCCAACCAGCACCCCTTGCAGCCGAATCTGCCGCACCAGCGCCTGCACCAACGGCAACTGCCCGGCCACCCCGGTAAGGATGCCGATCAGCGAAACATGCCCGCCAATGCGCGCAGCAATCATCGACTGCTCCAGCGTCGCCGGGCCGCCCACTTCAATCACATGATCGACACCGCGGTTGCCAGTCAGCTCGCGCACCTTCTCACCCCAGGCCGGGGTGCTCTTGTAGTTGATCAGGTGGTCGGCACCCAGGGCCTTCAGGCGCTCCAGCTTGGCATCGCTGGACGAGGTGGCGATCACGGTCGCGCCCGCCAGCTTGGCGAACTGCAGGGCGAAAATCGACACACCGCCGGTACCCTGCACCAGCACCGTGTCGCCGGGCTTGAGGTGATCGTCGCTCATCAGCGCGCGCCAGGCGGTAAGGCCGGCGGTGGTCAGGGTGGCAGCCTCGGCATGGCTGAAACCCTGGGGTGCCAGGGTGAAGGCGGTGGCGCGGGCAGTCACCTGTTCACGGGCGTAGCCATCGATGCCGTCGCCGGGCACCCGGGCAAAGCCCTCGACATTGGCCTGGCCATCGAGCCAGTCGGGGAAGAAGGTGCTGACCACATTGTCGCCGACCTGGAACTCAGAGACGCCAGCCCCCACCGCAACCACCTCGCCGGCGCCATCGGCCATGGGGATGCGTCGCTCGCTTGGGCCCCACATGCCGCTGACCACGGCGAAATCGTGGTAGTTGAGGGAACTGGCGTGCAGGCGCACGGTAATCTCGCCGGCCTTGGGGGCCTGGGCCTCGCAGGTGCCGACCTGGACCTTGTCGTAGCCGCCGCCGGGTTGTACGTAGATGGCCTTGCTGCTCATGGGTGGGTCTCCGTATCAGAGCAAAGAATGGGGTTCAGCATAGACAGATCCGGCCCTTTCGCGGGCACGCCCGCCCCCACAGGGGCACCAAAGGCCCCGAGACGTGCGCAATACCTGTGGGAGCGGGCATGCCCGTGAAGAGGCCCGCATGGCCAACACACGCATCAGCCCAGCATCACCTTCAGCGCCCGGCAATCCGCCGCATGCCAATCCACCAGTTCCGGCCAGGGATTGTCCGGCAGGTTCACCAGCACCGTGCGCGCCCCCGCCGCCCGCCCACAGTCCAGGTCAAAGCGGTAATCCCCCACCATCACCAGTTCGCTCGGCGTCACGCCCCAGGCGCTGGCAATCTTCAGCAGCCCATCCGGGCTCGGCTTGGGCGCAGCCTCGTCACGCCCGAGAATGTGTTCCACCGGGAAGCAGTCCGCCAGGCCGATGGCCTCCAGCGTTACATGCGCCAGCTCACGCGCATTGCGGGTCAGAATACCCAGCCGGCACCCGCGCCCGGCCAACTCGCGCACCAGCTCCACCGCCCCGGTGGCCGCCGTGGAGGCCGTTGCCAGGTCCCTTTCGTGCTCCAGCAACCAGGCATGCTTGGCCGCCGCTTCCTCTGCCGGCAAGGCCGCCAGGTGGGTGAGGATGTCGTGTTCGGCCGGGATGTCCAGCGCCACCCGAATGGCGGCGAAGTCGTGCACGGCCACGGTCAGGGTGCCGTCCATGTCGAACACCCAGTTGCGCACCTCGCCCAGGCTCATGCCCAGTCCTTGCGATGGCGAATCAGGCCTTCCTGGCTCGACGATGCCACCAGTTGCCCGGCCTGGTTGAAAATGCTGCCGCGGCAGAAGCCACGGGAATTGCCGGCCCAGGGGCTATCGGTGGCGTACAGGAGCCACTCGTCGGCGCGCAGGTTGCCGTGAAACCACAGCGAATGGTCGAGGCTGGCGATCTGCATGTCGCGCTGCCACACCGATTTGCCATGGGGCAGCAACGCCGTGGTCAGCAGGCCGAAGTCCGAGGCGTACGCCAGCATGTACTTGTGCAAGGCAGGCACGTCCGGCAGGTTGCCGTCGGCGCGGAACCAGGCGTATTTCACCGGGTCGCCCGGCTTGGGGTTGAACGGGTCGCGCTCGGTGACCGGGCGGATCTCGATCGGCTTGGCACACAGCACCTTGTCGCGAATGCGCTCGGGCAACTGGTCGGCCATGGCACGGGCCAGTTCGACTTCGGTAGGCAGGTTTTCCGGGCCGACCACGTCAGGCATCTGCGCCTGGTGCTCGAAGCCTTCCTCGTCGTACTGGAACGACGCGCTGCAGGTGAAGATGGTCTGGCCTTTCTGGATCGCCGTCACCCGCCGTGTACTGAAGCTGCCGCCATCGCGCACGCGGTCTACCGAGTACACCACTGGAAGGCTGGCATCGCCCGGGCGCAGGAAGTAGCCGTGCAACGAATGCACATGGCGCGCGTCCTCGACTGTCTGGCTGGCAGCCGACAACGACTGGCCCAGCACTTGGCCACCGTAAAGCTGGCGGAAGCCCAGGTCCTGGCTACGTCCACGGAACAGGTTCTCCTCGATGGATTCGAGGCTCAACAGGTCGACCAGGTCGTCCAACACATGACTCATCGGCGGTTCTCCGTAGGAGCGAGCCTAGCTCGCGATGCGCCGCCCGAGCGGCGCTCGATTTCACAGGCGCTGAACGTGTTACGGGCAAGCGCCTTCCAAGTAGGCAAATGATACAGCGTTTGTCATTCGCGCCGGGCATGGCAGTGCATTCAGGCGCGCAGGGTGCGCTCCCAATGCGCGCGATCGATCCGGTACAGCACATGCGGGCGCAGCGGGTGGCCGATGGGCAGGCGGGGGTGCTCGAAGCTGCCGTGCAGGTCCTGCTGCATGCCGATGGCTTGCATCACCTTTTGCGACGGCAGGTTGCATTCGCTGGTGAACGACACGACCTCCTCCAGGCGCAACTGGGCAAAAGCACAACGTAGGCAGGTCCACGCCGCTTCGCTGGCAAAGCCCAGGCCCCAGTGGCGACGTGCCAGGCGCCAGCCGATCTCCACCGCCGGGGCAAAAGGCGCGTCGAAGTTGACATTGAGCAACCCGGTCATGCCGATGAACGCGCCACTGTCCTTGCGCTCCAGGGCCCACAAACCAAAACCGTATTCATTGAAATGCCCACGCACGCGGCCGATCAACGCAGCCGCCTCAACGCGCGTCAGCGGCGCCGGAAAGTAGCGCATCACCTGTGGGTCGGCGCACAGTGCGGCGAACTCGCGCAAGTCATCGTCATGCCATTGGCGCAGCACCAGCCGTGCGCTTTCCAGTTCGAGGATGGGGGTCATCGGGCCTGCTCCGGTTTACCGCCTTGCAGTTTACAGCGTAGGCGCGGGCGCGGGTTTCACCCAGCCGGCAGCCGCCAAATGCAATTTTCACACGCCCTTCACCGGCCCCCGACAGGCCGCTTGGCAGGATGGCGCCACCCACCACCGCGCCAGCCGCGGCACTGCCAACGGAGCAACGCATGCTATCGAGCAACACCCTGGGGCACCCCGCCATTCATGCCCGGCGCAAGCGACGCCTGACTCGCAACGCCGTCGGAGCCGCCCTGGGCCTGTGCATGGTCGTGGCGGCGTTGACCACCTGGCTGGCGACGAGGACGCATATCGTGGACCTTGGTAACGAGCAACAACTGAGTGACAGCGGCCTGCTGCAGGACTGGGCCGACGGTGCGGTGATCGTGATGATCCGCCACGCCGAACGCTGCGACAGCGCCCCCGGCCCCTGCCTGGACGACCCCACGGGGATCACCCTGAGCGGCAGCCAGGCCGCTGCCCGCGTGGGCCAAGGGCTGCACCAGCTGGGCCTGAACAAAGCCGACCTGCTCAGCAGCCCGAAACTGCGCACCCGGCAAACCGCACACTTCATACTGGGTCAGGCGGTGGCCAGCGAGGACTGGCTCGAAAGCTGCGACAGCCAGTTCGCCAACGAAGCGCTTGCACACAAACGCGCGGGCCACAACCTGGTGCTGGTGACTCACAACGGCTGCATCGACCACTTTGCCCGCCAGCAGCACGTTGCTGGCGGCGAACGTCAAAGCAACTATGCCAGCGCCCTGTTCGTATCGGTGGATGGCAATGGCAAGGCACGCATCCTGGGGCGCTTGAACGAACCGGACTGGCAACGGGTATTGGCCAGCGCCGCAAAGTAATTCAGGCCACCGCAATCCTGTGCAGGCGATTGAGCAGCAAAGCTGGCCCGGCCATGGCAAGATCAGTACCGGGCCCTGATTACGACCTCGACCATGCCGTCTGAACCGCTCCAACCGGACACCTGGACAAGACAGTAAAGTGACGTGGCGTCAGGCCCTTCTTGGGTCACACGTATCGGCAAGGCGGTCACCTTGACGTGCAGTGTTCCCGGATGGTCGACAGGCCCAGGGAAAGACACAAGGGTCGATCGAAGTGTGGGTCAGGCCACCCGGGACACTCCACGACCAGATCATCCATCATCGGTCTATCGCTGTGTGAGTCAGACCCTATGGAAACACTGGCCAGTACATTCTTACTGTCTGAATAAATCATCACTTGCTGCTGTGGCTTGCGTCGCCAAACGGCCATCAACATCGCGTCGATAGCCAAGTCGCTGCACACCCTTGGCTTCATTGACCAACCAATTACTTGGTGTGAGAACAGATCCAGCACTACCGCTAGGTAGAGCCACCCTTCATAGGTGCGGATGTAAGTGATTTCTGTCACCCAGACCGTGTTCGGCTCACTGACCTTGAACTGCCGCGCGAGGCGGTAGCCGTACACACCTCCGCTTTCCAGCCAAGCATGTTTGATCAAGCCAAGTAGACGTTGATCTTCTTTTGCTCGGGCAGATTGAGGCTCGGTCAGCCAGGCGTAGTAGCCGCTGGGGTTCACCTTGAGGGTTTGGCAAAGGCGCCGCACCGGGTAGCCATTTACGCGCCTAGCGCGGTAGATCTGCTAGCAAGAGTTTTTGGGTCGGTTGGAACACGTTCACTGGGGCCATTCAACGATTAAGAATTGTCTGATGTCCGATTGCCGGCTATCCGCACAAAGTTGGCTAATGCGATTAAAACGTTACCTTCTGCACATCAATCCCTTACTGTCCAACCCCGAAGCGGCCCGGCGGTTGCTGCGATTGTTCGCCATCGTTTTATCGATCGGTATCTTGAGTGGTGTCTACAACTTTTTGCTGTTCACCTTTAACAACGACATCTCCCAACGTCGTGGCTACATGAGCAGCGCGATTGCCGAAGCCCATGCATTCTTCACCAACCGCGAAGCCTTGCTGGAAAGCCTGAGCCTGTCGGCTGTACGCAAGGAGCAACAAGCCAAGCCATTGGTCTACCTGCCTTCGAGCGAAGAAATCCACCTGCAGCTGGGTAGCAGCCCCAACAACCTGTGGAGTATCTGGCTGACCAAACGCATGCGCAGCTATATGCAAGACAAGCAAGTCAGCCTGCTATACGTAGGCACCGGTGCACAAGCCCAGGTCAGGCGGCTCTTTAATGCAACAGCTGAGGTGCCCGAACTCTCTGCCGCCATGCTTGAACAACTGCATGTACTCAAGAATCGTGCAGCCGCGCCACTGAGCGAGTTGTGGTTGACTGACCACAATGAGCAACGCTCGCACCTGTACATCTTCATTCGCCTGGACGAACGCGCCCCCGAGTCCGGCTGGCTGGGCCTGGAAATGGATACGCGTGAGGTATCCAGAGCCTTGAGTGATCATAGCGCCGGTGCGTTCATGATGCTCAATGCCGATGGCATGCACGTGTTCAGCAACAATCCGCAGGAGAGCCTGAACCAGAGACTGCTCAGCCCCCAAGGCGAAAACTTCTTTGGCTTTATCGGCAACGGCCTGATGCCCGATCACCTGGTGATCCGCAAACACCTGAAGTCTTCGGACTGGCAACTAGTCTACTCGATCGACCTGCTGGCAGTGCTGGGGGGCTTGTGGAAACAATTGCTCGGATCACTGCTGTTCTGCCTGTTCAGCATCACCCTGATCGTGCTGTTGATGCGCCGTTTCGAACAGCGCTTGATCGCCCCGGCAGTCCATCGCATTGAAGCCTTGATAGAAAGCGAAGCGTTCAGCCGTGACGTCATCGAGACCGCCCCGGTCGCGTTGTGCGTTCTGCGTCGCAGTGACGGCAAGGTGGTGCTGGAAAATCATCTGGCCCAACAATGGTTAGGTGAAGGCCTTGAGCGTGATGTGCTGTGTGCCGGCTGGATCCGCGACGCCTTCGACTCGGTCGATGCCAACTGCAGCGATTACTTTGAAACGGCCGATGGCCGCCACTTGCACCTAAGCAGTGCGCCCACCCGCTACAAGGGCGAAGACGTGTTGTTCTGCGCCTTCAGCGACATCAGCACACGCAAGCAGGTGGAAGCTGCGCTGGAGGAAGCGCGGCAATCGGCCGACGCGGCCAACGAAGCCAAGACCCTGTTCCTGGCCACCATGAGCCACGAAATCCGCACGCCCCTGTACGGCGTCCTGGGCACCCTCGAGCTTCTGTCCCGCACCCGTCTCGACGGCCAGCAGAAAGACTACCTGCATGCCATCGAAGGCTCTTCGGCAACACTCTTGCAACTGATCTGCGACGTCCTGGACGTATCGAAGATCGAGGCTGGCCAGTTGATTCTGGAAGTGAGCGAATTTTCACCACTGGAACTGGTGCACGAAGTCGTCCAGAACTATAGCGCCGCAGCAACCAGCAAAGGCCTGCAACTTTATGCCTGTCTCGACCCACACCTGCCTGAACGACTGATTGGTGATGTCTCGCGAATCCGCCAGATCCTCAACAACCTGCTAAGCAACGCGGTGAAGTTTACCGATTGCGGGCGTGTGGTGCTCAGGGTCCGCTTGCTGAATTGCGAAGGCGAACGATCAGGCCTGTTGTGGCAAGTTTCGGATACTGGCAAAGGTATTGCCGAGAAGGATCAAGCCTACATTTTCGAGCCCTTCTACCAGATCGAAGGCAATACTCATGTAGTCGCAGGAACCGGGTTGGGACTGCCCATCTGCCAACGCCTGACGCAATTGATGAACGGTCATATGCGCATGGTCAGTGAACCCGGCCTGGGCAGCAGCTTCACCTTGACCTTACCGCTGGAAGTCGCCTTCGGCACGAGTGACACAACCGTGCCGCACAGCTTGTTGGCCGAAATCATCTACATCGTTTCACCGATTCGCGAACTGGCAGAGTCTATCGCTGGCTGGCTGCGCCGCTGGGGGGCCCGAGCGCAGATCGGCTGCCCTGCCGAGACCTGCGCAACCCGTACTCAGGTATTACTTGAGCTGCACCCAGGCCGCGTCGAGCAACACCTGCAGCCGGACTGGCCAGGTCCACGGATCCTGATCAGCAGCAATGGCTGCAGCGAACCCCGGCATGAAGACGGTATCTGGTGCGTGAATCTCAACCACCTGAATGCTATTTACCAGGCTGTCAGCCAGGCCCAGGGACTGAGGGCTACCACAGGCGATGAACACACAAAGCCGCAGGAGATGCGACAGCTTGACCTGCGCGTGCTGGTCGCCGAAGACAACATCATCAATCAGCTGATTCTCAAGGGTCAGCTCGAAGAACTCGGATGTACCGTCGTGCTGGCCAGCGATGGCGATGAAGCGCTGCAGCACTGGAGGCCTGGCCGGTTCGACGTCGTCCTGAGTGATGTGAACATGCCCCGTATGAATGGCTATGCCTTGGCCAGAGAACTGCGTCGACAAGGCTGCCTGGCGCCGATCATCGGTGCGACGGCCAATGCAATGCGCGGCGAAGAAGAATTATGTCTGGCCGCCGGCATGAACCGTTGTCTGGTCAAACCTTTTGCATTGCAAGCCCTGTTCAACTGCCTGGCGCCCTATCAAGGAATCACCCGTGAAGCCCTATAACATTCTGATTGTCGAAGATCACCCGTTTCAGCGTATGTACCTGCAGCACCTGTTAAGCGAACTGGGTGAATTCAATCTGGAGTGCGCACGGGACGGCAACGAGGCGCTGCAGCGCCTGCAACAACGTGACTTCGACTTTGTGCTGACCGACCTGTTGATGCCCGGCATGGATGGTGTGCAGTTCATCCAGCGTCTGGCCGGGCTGCGTTGTAAACCTGACCTGGCAATCATGAGCGCCGCCTCTCGACGTATGCTGATGGCGGCCAGCCTGGTCGCCAAAAATCTCGGCGTCGATGTGATCGGACTGATCTCCAAGCCCGTGTCGCCTGGCGCCCTGCGTAGCGTGACCGAGCAACTGCGGCGCAAGCATCAAGTCGCTGCGCAAGCCGCTGCTGCCCCGATCGCCGAGTTTGACCGCCAGACCCTGCTCCAGGCCCTTAACAGCCGTGCTTTTCAGGCCTGGTTCCAACCCAAGAAATCTTTGCACAGCGGTCGTATCGTCGCTGCCGAAGCCTTGGTGCGCTGGATGCATCCTGAACAGGGGGTGTTATTGCCCGGCTCGTTCCTGCCTGCACTGAAAGCGTTTGGCATGGAGGAGCGCTTGCTATGGCTGATGCTCAAACAGGCCATGGATGCCCAGGCCCGCTGGCGCGAACAGGGCTATGACATTCCGGTGTCGATCAACCTGCCCACCCACCTGCTCAATAGCCACGACCTGGCGGACCGTCTGCTGGAGTTTGTCCTCCATCATCAGGGTATACCCGGCAAGCTCTGCTTCGAACTGATGGAGAGCTCTACGCCAGAAGACCTCAGCAACTTCTACGCCGGGGCCTGTCGCTTGCGCATTAAAGGTTTCGGCCTGTCTCAGGATGATTTCGGCCAGGGTTACAGCTCCTACCTGAGCCTGGTGTCGGCGCCGTTCACCGAGCTGAAGATCGACCGCGCACTGGTCCAGGGATGTCATCAAAACGAGAACATGGCCTCAGCCCTGGCCAGCATTGTCGCCCTGGGGCGCAAGCTCGGCCTGACCGTGGTGGCCGAAGGGGTGGAAACCTCCCAGGAGCTTGCCCTGTTGCGCAAAATCGACTGCCATCAGGCCCAGGGCTTTCTGATTTCCCACGCTGTGTCACCAGATCAGTTTCAGCAACTCTTGAACCTTGATGGGGCGGCGACTCTTTATTGATCTGCCCCCAACCCTCGACCACTATTCAGAGGTAACATTCATCGGATATCGGTATTTTAAGGCCCTGCGGACACTGTTCATGAAGCAAAACAACGCCTCACTGGAAAACCTCACCCGCAGTTCATTACGCCTGAACAAAGGGGTGATGATTCTGCTGGTATTGGCGTTGCTGCTGGTCGGCACCAGCTTCTGGTCGATCCAGCGCCTGGTCGAAGAACACCATGACACGGTGCGCTTTCATTTTGCCCGCCTGCTGGAAAACATTCAGGAGCAGGAAGCCTTTTTGAAAACGCTGGCTGCGCAGGGGACACAGCTGTCTGACGAAAGCCCACAGGTGCATTTGCTTTCACCCTTGCCGAACGAGGGACCAAACATTTACCAAGGACAGGCGTTCTCGTTCTCATTACCCTTCAGCGTCAAACTCGACAAGGACAAAGTTGTTGCTCATGAACACCCCAAGATCTTTGGCCTGGGGGCAAACCTGGCAGACCTCTACAGTACGTTCTGGTCAGCTTCGCACTTCCCTTCACCGCAAGTGTTTCTGTTCGGGCCACACGACAGCTACGACATTACCGTGCCTGCGACCGGACGTTCACGCGGCAAGATGATGAACATCAACGAAAGTTTCGTCGATGTGTTCAACACCGTCCGGGCTCGCACACCGCAAGACAGCCAATACTTGATGAACAACGGGATCGATTGGCGAAGCTATGTCGAAGTGCCCGACCGCACAACACCTGCGCGCTTGTTGGCGTATGTCAATCTCCAGTCCAAATCCGAACAGGCGCAGGTCAAGGGGAGCGACGCCCGCCGTATTGTGGCCTCGCTGCTCGACCTGTCACAGATCAACGACTTTGAACGCATCATGGACTGGATGGTGTATGACCGCTTCACCCTGATTGCTCCGGCCGGTGAAGTACTGATTGGCATTCAGCGCCCGGAATCACATCTGCACGAGGGCGTGAACCTCAAGCCAGAAGGTCTGGTGTTCAAGCTGGTCAACCACGACGGTCCCGGCTGGGCGGCCATCTACACCATTAGCTTCAAAAGTTTTTTCCGCTACGCATTCTGGTCACTGACCACCTTGCTGCTCTCGCTCCTGGCCATCATCGGCCTGGGCTGGCTGGCCAGCCGCTGGTACAAGAAACAGGTTATCCTCCCAGCGCGCCAGGCCCACGCAAGCATCGCCGAGAGCGAGGCTTTCAGCCGCGTGGTGATCGACACCGCGCCGACCGGACTGTGCGTGGTGCGCTGCGCGGACCAGCAGATACTGCTGGAAAACCAGCGGGCCCGGCAATGGCAAGGCACCGCCGCACTGGTCAAAGCCCTGAATCTTCAACAGGACAACGCTAATACCGCAGAGCACGATCTGGAAATCGACGGCCGTCACCTGCAAGTCGGCTTCGTCGCTACCCGTTATCAGGGCCAGGACGTGCGGCTGTATGCCTTCAACGACGTCACACGGCATGTCGAAGATGCCCATGCCCTGGAACACGCCCGGCGCGCCGCCGATGCCGCCAACGAAGCCAAGACCCTGTTCCTGGCCACCATGAGCCATGAAATCCGCACACCGCTGTACGGCGTGTTGGGCACGTTGGAACTGCTTGGCCTGACCCCGTTGGAGCCACGCCAGCTGGCTTACCTCAATACCATCCAGCGTTCTTCGGCCACCCTGTTCCAACTCATCAGCGATGTGCTGGATGTCTCCAAGATTGAATCCGGCCAGATGGCCATCGAGCCGGTTGAATTCTGCCCGCTGGACATGCTCGAAGACACCTTGCATACCTACGCCGCCTTCGCCGAGCGCAAGGGATTGCAGCTCTACGCCTGCACCGACGCGCGGCTGCCTGGCAGGGTGCTCGGAGATCCGATGCGGATTCGCCAGATCCTCAACAATCTGCTGAGCAATGCCATCAAATTCACCGACACCGGCCGGGTGGTGTTACGTACCCGTGTGCTGGAGCTCACGGAGGGAAAGGTCAGCCTTGAATGGCAAGTCACCGATACCGGTATCGGCATCGGCGAACCACAGCAGGCGAAACTGTTCGAGCTGTTCTATCAGGTCAAGGATGCATCCAGCGAAGGCGGTGCGGGGTTGGGCCTGCCAATCTGCGGCTGGCTCAGCGAGTTAATGGGCGGGCAGATGAGAGTGGTCAGTGAGCCGGGGCTGGGCAGTAGCTTTTCCCTGAAAATGAATTTGTCGGTGTTGCCTGGCGAGCTGCCCGACTGCCCCGCCATCGAACGCGACCCGACACCTGTGTATGTGCGCGCGCCACTCCCGGAACTGGGGCAAAGTTACTGCGACTGGCTTGAGCGCCTGGGCGTGGATGCGACCCTGACAATTCCCCCACAAGCGCCAGACAACCCACAGGCGCTGCTGGTTGAAGTCCTTGCAACCACACCTGAACTGCCCTGGAACGGGCCACGGATCTGCTGTATCAGCGGTGGGCGCAACCCCGCCCAATACAGTGATGGCCACTGGGACGTCGACATGCATGATCTGCGAGCAGTAGCTCAGGCCATCGTGCTGGCCCGTCAAGGGACTTGCCGACCAGCCGGTGAAGCCCCCGAACAACGTAGCGTGAACCTGCAGTTGCATATCCTCGTAGCCGAAGACAACCCGATCAACCAGGCCATCCTCAAGGAGCAGCTCGAGGCCTTAGGGTGCAGCGCCGTTGTCGTAGCCAATGGCGAACAGGCCTTGCACCTGTGGCAACCCGAGGTCTTCGACCTGGTGCTCACCGACGTCAATATGCCGGTCATGAACGGTTATGAACTGGCCAAGGCCCTCCGCGCGCACGACAGCCGCTTGCCGATCATCGGCGTGACTGCCAACGCTATGCGCGAGGAAGGCTTACGCTGCATGGAAGTGGGGATGAACGCCTGGCTTGTCAAACCGCTGAGCCTGAAAACCTTGCGGGCACAGCTGATCAAACTGTGCAAACCCATGCTGCACAGTGCTCCTTCACGGCTCGACGCCGAAACCCTGAGCACTTCGCACACCGCAACGCCCACTGATAGCGTAAAACTGTCACCGACAATGCGGCCGCTGTTTATCAATACCATGCGACAGGACATCGAGCTCATCAGCAGCGCGCTCGCACAGCAAGATGCCAGAGCCATCGCCGAGCGCCTGCATAGCATGGCCGGCGCACTCGGTGCGGTCCAGGCCAGCCGCCTGGCCAGCCAGTGCGTCGACCTGGAGGATCAGTTGCACAACGCGAAGCTCGATGCCCCCATTACGCAGAAAGTACAGCAGGTACTGGAACGTCTTGCGACAATCCTGGACACCCTCGCGTAAACTCACCACACCACTACGTGCAACCGTATGGACCCCCTTCGCACCGGTATAACGGGCCGTATTTATGGAAAAACTCAAGGTCATCATCGCTGACGATCATCCCATCGTCCTTCTCGGTGTTCGCGAGCTGGTCGAGCGCGACCCACGCTTTTGTGTGGTTGGCGAGGCCGTGTGCTCCAGGGGCCTGATCGAACTGCTTGAACAACAAACGGTCGACATCGTTATCAGCGACTACAATATGCCCGCTGATTCACCCTATGGCGACGGGCTCAAACTGGTCGACTACCTGAAACGTCGTTACCCTCACGTCCAGGTTCTAATATTGACGATGATCTCCAACCACCTGATTCTTACCCGCCTACAGGAGCTGGGAGTCGTTGGTGTCATTCAGAAAAATCAACTCCATACGGAAATCGAACTGGCCCTCAATGCCATCGCCCGTCAAAGCACGTATCAAAGCCTGGAACCTGCGAAAACTTCAGTAATTGATTCCAATACCGCTATCGATGAGCGTGTGGCCAGCCTATCGCCGAAAGAGTTTGAAATACTGCGATTATTCGTTGCCGGGAAAAGCGTAAGCGATATAGCGCGCAGCCAGAGCAGAAGTGCAAAGACCATCAGCGCACAAAAAATATCTGCCATGCGCAAACTCGAAGTCAGCAGTGATCAGGATTTGTTGACCTATTGCCTGGCGCGTAGCATTTTCAACTAAACCCCCCATTAGAAAATTGCATTGACTGGTGCCATCGACAACGATGCCTAGTCCTATGATGTCACCATTGCCGAGCGCATGATCGTCATGGACATAGGCATCACCGAAAGCCTGCCTAAGGACGCGTTAAGGGCAAGTTCTGTAACCTCGACATCCACTGCAACCTGGCGCACCAGAAGTTGGTGGGTATCCCTTGCTCTTTGCTTAGCGTGCAATGCTTTCGGCTGACGTTCACGGTACCGCCTTATCGAAAGCATCCGAATTAAGAATCGTCTGATGTCCGCAAATAGCTATAGCCGTTATTGTTCACGGGCATTTCCACAAATGCCCTTACCCGACCAATAGCAATGGACATGACATGAAGAACATTTTTCTATAATTGTAACCACTTCCTCGTTCATCCGAGCGCTCCACAGCCAGCAGAAGTGCCAACTTCACCGGCCTACCCAATACGCCGTCTGATCAGAAAATAGTGCAACCCTGGCTGCGTGATCGCTGCAGTTGTGGGCATTAATTACAGGTGTACTTTCGAAAGCCCTAACGCCGACCACATGGCCTGCAAGACTTTCAATCTCAGCACCCATCACTTAAGCAGCCCGCGCTCGCAAACAACCTAATCTGAAGAATATAGCATTTCAAATTTGCATTAAGGAGTTAAAACTGTGTGTAAACCCATTAAAGCACTCCTGGCCATCACTGCCACAGGTTTTATTGCCAGCAACGCCATCGCAGCCGACGGCACCGTGAACTTCTCCGGTGAAATTGTCGCGGCGTCCTGCAGCATCAGTGGCGGTGCAGGCACAAGCGTCAGTGGCGCGGCCGGAGATCAGGTTATTGACGTCAAGCTCGGCAAAATCAGCTCCAATTCGCTCAAGGGGGTAGCCGGTGGCGGAATCACGGCAGGCCAGGCTATCAACCTCAACCTCGATTGTGGCACGACCGCTGCCGACTTGACCGCAGTGACCATGCAATTTGATCCAAGTAGTGGTTCGGGCATCGACGGCAAGAATCCTAGCTTGCTGAGAACCGCCGGCACCGCTGCCGGTGTTGGCATCGGCATCTACAACACCGCCAACAAGCTACTGAACCTGTCGTCGAACGAAAGCATCAGAGGCGCTCTGTCAGGCGATGCGACAGCTGGCTACAAAGCCAGACTAAGTCTGCGTGCGGCCTATGTGGCCAATGGCTGGACAGTCAAGCCAGGTACTGCCACCGGTACTCTGCCGTTCACCCTGAGCTACGAATAATCCCGTCGAGTAACAAAGGGGTGTAGTTACACCCCTTAGCTATCTACAGAGTTGTCGATGAAAACGATGATGTTTGCAAAAGTGGCACTGCTCGGGGCGCTGACCTGCTTCAACTCGCTGGCCAATGCGGGAATCATGCTGGGCGGAACGCGGGTGCTGTACACCGAGCCTAGCAAGGAAGCCTCCATCTTGGTGATGAACCAGGGCGCGCAAGACATCATGATCCAGTCCTGGATCGAACCCGAGGTCAAAGATGGTGCGCAAAATGTGCCATTCGTGATAACACCAGCGCTCAGTCGTCTGGGAGGTAACAAACAGCAGTTGTTGCGAATTTTCTACTCCGGCGAGCATTTGCCAGGCGATAAAGAATCGCTGTTCAGGCTGAATGTTCAGGAAATCCCGCAGAAATCCAAAGACGACAACAGCCTGCAGATTGCGGTGCGCCAGCGACTGAAGCTGTTCTATCGGCCAGCCAGCCTGGTGGGCAAGCCCGATGAAGCCCCACAACAACTGCACTGGCGCCTAGTCGAACAGTCAGGCAAAGCGGCCGTTGAAATACGCAACCCTTCGGCGTTCCACGTCTCTTTCGCGAGCGTCACGCTGAACAACGGCTCAGCTAGCTACCCCGTCTCCGTCGGCATGATTGCCCCGGGCAAGACGCAAGTCTTCAACGTGCAAGGACTCCCCGCCGGTAAAACGGTCAAGCCCACGACCGTAGAATTCAGCAGCATTAATGATTACGGCGGTCATGACACTCACTCAATCAAACTGAGCCACTAGCACGCGTCGAACGCCACCTCTGGCTGAAACTAAGCACGGGCAAAGTCTAGACAGTTTATTAATGAAAATCTTGATTTCTGGCACTTTCAGAAGTCAGGCTGACGGGTGGGCACATGCCAACTTTAACGAAATTTAGGAAAGCCAGGAAATTTAACGCCGCCTTCCTTCCCGGAGTTTCGTGCGTCATAACCTTGGGGGTTACAGCACAAGCAGCGGCAACAGAGGTACAATTCAACGAACTGTTTTTGAACAAAGCAGGCACTTCGATTGACCTTAAATATTTTGAACAGGGCAATACGGTGCAACCCGGCACCTACAATGTTGATATCTATTTTAACCAGTCACTGTCGAAGCGTCAGGATATCAGCTTCATCCTCGACAGCAGCTCTGGTAAGGTAAAGCCGATCATCCGACTGGCACTGCTCGAAGAGTTAGGGGTCGATATCCAGCGCCTGAAGAAAGATGGCGTTATTCCGACTAACGCCAACCCTTCACAGATCGTCGATCTGATGGCGTTGATCAAGGGCGCGACACTAGAGTTCGAGGTGACTCGCCTGGCCTTGGAAATCAGCGTGCCGCAGATTTACGTAAAACGTCAGGTGCACGGCTATGTTGACCCTTCCCTGTGGGATCAGGGCCTTACCGCCTTCTATACCGATTACCAGGCCAATTTCAGTCGTAACGACTCGAACGGCAATCGTAGCGACTATCGCTACCTTGGTCTGCGCAGCGGTTTCAACATCTCGGGCTGGCGCCTGCGCAACGAGTCTGCATGGACCGGCGGCACCGGCAGCAAAAGTACCTTTCGCAGCAACCGCAACTATGCCGAGCACGACCTGTCGAGTCTCAAGAGCAAGTTTGCCATTGGCGAACTCTACAGTCAGGGCGAGATATTCGATAGCGTGCGTTTTCGCGGCGCTCAGATCAATTCCGATATCGGCATGTTACCGGATAACGAGATCGGCTATGCGCCTGTAGTGCGTGGTATCGCGGAGACCAACGCGACCGTTGAGGTGCGGCAAAACGGCTATGTGATCTACTCCACGAGCGTGCCACCAGGAGCGTTTGAAATTGCCGACATCTACCCCAGTGGTTCCAGTGGTGATCTGACGATCAAGATCATCGAGGCTGATGGGCTGGTGAGAGAGTATTCGCAGGCCTACTCTTACCTGCCGGTAATGACCCGTCAAGGTAACTTCCGTTACAGCCTGGCTGCTGGTGAGTACGCCTATGACGGCCAGCCTTCGCCCAGATTCATCCAAGGCACAGTGGTATATGGATTATCGAACAACCTAACGACTTATGGCGGTGGATTAACGGCACAGGATTACAAAGCCGCAAACGTTGGCTTCGGGGTCAACTCGGGGATAGGCGGCTTTTCTTTTGATGTAACCAACAGTCAGTCAAAAGGCTTACAGGGCAACACTGATGAAGGTCAGAGCGCGCGGTTTCTCTACTCCAAGACTTTCAACGCGACCGATACGAGCTTCACGATGGCCGGTTACCGCTACTCAACCGCTGGCTATCGGACCTTCAGCCAGCACATCGATGACCTGACGTACTTCAACGAACAATCGTCCGGACGGCAAAAAAGCCGGTTAGACATGAACATCAACCAATCACTGGGACAACGTGGCTCGATGTACGCCAGCCTGGGCGAGAGCAGCTATTGGAACCGTCAGGGCCGAACGCGCAACTGGCAGTTCGGCTACAGCGGCACCCTGGCCTATGCCAGCTACAGCCTCGCCATCGCCCATACCGAAGGCTCTGGCGGACCGAACTCGGATACTCAGTTCACCGCGTCGCTGAGTATTCCATTGGGACGTAGCGACAGATCGCATCGTTTGTATGCCAATGCCCTGGCCTCACAGCACGGCGACTCCAGTGTGCAAAGTGGTGTTTCGGGATTTCTCAATGAGGGCAGTACGCTCAGCTATTCCGTCCAGACCGGGCACAGCAAGCAGAGCGGTAACTCCAGTGGCATCGGCCTGGGATGGGACACCCCTACTTCGCGGATCAATGGCAACTACAATCAGAGTCGCGACAACAAACACATGGACCTGAGTGCCGGTGGATCTGTGGTGGTGCACCAAGACGGCATCACCTTCGGCCAACCGCTGGGGGAAACCTTTGCGTTGATCGAGGTTCCTGACGTCTCTGGGGCCGGCGTGGACAGTTCAGCTTCCATTCGCACCGACCGTAAGGGATACGCCGTAGTGCCCTACGTTCAGCCCTATCGCTACAACTGGATCAACCTGGATACCACCACGCTGGGCAACAACACTGAAGTGAGCGAGAGCAGTGCCATGCTTGTGCCGACCCGTGGCGCCATCGTCAAAGCGCGCTACGCCTCCGTGCAAGGTCGGCGCGTACAATTTGACCTGAAGCAGGACAGTGGCCAGCCAATTCCCTTCGGTGCCCAAGCTCGTGACTCACAGGGCAAAGTGCTAGGCATCGTCGACAATCTGTCGAGACTTTTGGTGTTCGGCATTCATGATCAAGGCGTACTGGAGCTCAACTGGAGCTCAGGCAGTTGCAAGGCCGAATATCATCTAACTCCTGTGAAAAGAGATAGGGCCTATGAGCGCTTTGAGCTGCGCTGCCGCACGTCGTCAGCACAGTAATTAACTTTCACTGCTAGGAGATTAGAATGCGGCTATTGGTTGGGTTGATCGGAATTTTTGTGCTAGTTGAAAGTAGCTCATTATGGGCCGCTTGCAAATGGGATCAGGTGATGTCGGGATTTCGACCTGATCCGTACAATAGTGTTGTTGTTCCCCCGAGCATCACAATGAGCCTCACTCCAATCGGCGGTGTACTGGCCAGCTTTTCTGGGGGAGGGGCTAGGCTTGGTGTTGTTAATTGTGACCGGCTTGATAAGCTAGAAGCCATCTTGGACATCAAGGGGTTGGAGCCTGCAGGTATCATGGATGTCTATAAAACAAACGTTCAGGGTGTGGGTATCCGCATCACTGGATACGCCAACTCAAGGCTGGTGTGGACCCCGCCGCAGAAGACAATTGTCTATGACGAACCCAGATATGAAGCGAGCCCGACGAGCATAAAAGTCGAGTACATACGTACAGGCTTCGTGGTCGGGTCAGGAAAAGTAACCTCTGATTTCCGTGTCTTATTTAAAGCTCCCGGTATAAGTCCAAGCACAATAGAATTTGCCTCTTCGGCACAATCTAGCGAACTAATCAATGAAACGTATTTTACTAGTTGCGCGTCAACTACTAGCAACCTTAATGTATCAATGGGAAAGCAGCAAATTAAAATGATTGGCGCTAACACCTCGCCCAAGAAAGATTTTTCTTTTGAGGTGCGATGCCTTGGCTTAAAGCCAAATAAACCAGTTCCTATTAAGATATATTTTGAGGGCGATTCTCCAGGCGCCGGCAAACTAAATCTTTCTGGGGCTGGGCAGGAGGGTGTAGCCAGTGGCGTTCATATAGCGCTCACCACAAACAAGGGGAAAGTGCTACCCTTTAATAAAAACAACTCAATTGAGCTCGAGTGGTTACGCAGCGAAGCCATGGCAGAGGTCTACCGGTTTTCCGGCGTAGCACAGTATGCTCCGAGCCAGACGGGGAAGTTGAAACCAGGTCGGGGAGACGCGACCATGACCTACGTACTGGAATACAACTGATATTCCAAGAACTTATTACTTTAGGGAAGGTCTGAAGTAACCCTGTATTTCCGGTCGACTTCAGCCCTCGCTGCTTTTGAAAGCGGGCCGTCGATCAAAATCGACCAGGTAACCCGCTCAGTTCTCCGTTTTTGGCCGCCGCGAGCACCTC
>Ga0209389_1000165_pt1 | contig 54591 bp, 51 predicted proteins | sample CowpearedBW_FD_187526 | JGI IMG/M metagenome (GOLD analysis project Ga0209389, IMG submission 187526) | Root nodule microbial communities of legume samples collected from California, USA - Cow pea red BW (SPAdes) (version 2) | ecosystem: Host-associated > Plants > Roots > Nodule | place: USA... | reverse complement strand
CTTGAGCGGTCGAAACAGGCGCTTGAGCTTGCGCATTCAGGTCTCCCTCTGGAATCGAGAGACACCCAAAGAATCCAGTTCCAACCGCTTGGCAACACCCTGCCAGCACCATATGCGATTCCCCTACCCTCCAGGGGAGGGTAAGTGCCAGCGCGCGTCCCGCCTTGCCTTAACGACACCCGCAGTTCCCGCTTGCGCCGGGCATTTCGCTGTCGCTTGCGTCGGCTCAACGCGCTAGATTTGCTGGGAAAATGAGCTCGGGCGCCGCCGGCGCCCAGGGAGAGAGCCCCCGACCCATGCTGCACGATTGGGGCGTGATCGCCGCCGCTTTCGGCTATATCGGCTTCCTGTTCCTGGTGGCGAGCCATGGCGACCGCCGCTCGCCGGCGGGGCGCGGCCGCGCCTCCGGGCTGATCTATCCGCTGTCGCTGGCGATCTACTGCACCTCGTGGACCTTCTTCGGCTCGGTCGGTTTCGCCACCCGCGCCTCGACCGACTTCCTGGCGATCTATGTCGGCCCGATCCTGATGATCGGGCTTGGCGCCGGCGTGCTCCGGCGCGTGATCCAGCTTGCCAAAGCCCACAACATCACCTCGATCGCCGACTTCATCGGGGCCCGCTACGGCAAGAGCCAGGCGGTGGCGGCGACGGTCGCGCTGATCGCGATCATCGGCTCGGTGCCCTATATCGCGCTCCAGCTCAAGGCGGTGGCCTCCTCGCTCGGCACGATCCTGAGCGAAGACCAGGCCTTCTCCCACATCCCGATCCTCGGCGACATGGCGCTGATGGTGACGCTGACGATGGCGGCCTTCGCGGTCCTGTTCGGCACGCGGCAGACCGATGCCACCGAGCACCAGCACGGGCTGATGCTGGCGGTCGCGACCGAATCCATCGTCAAGCTCGTTGCCTTCCTCACCGCCGGCATCTTCGTCACCTTCTGGATGTTCTCGCCGCACGAGTTGATCGAGCGCGCGATGAAGACACCGGAAGCGGTGCGCGCCATCGAATACTCGCCGTCGATCGGCAACTTCCTGACCATGACGCTGCTGTCGCTGTGCGCCATCATGCTGCTGCCGCGCCAATTCCACGTCAGCGTGGTGGAAAATTCGTGCGACGCCGAGGTCAGCCGGGCGCGCTGGCTGTTCCCCCTCTATCTCGTCGCCATCAATGTGTTCGTGATCCCGATTGCGCTCGCCGGGCTCGTGACCTTCCCGTTCGGCGCGGTCGATCCTGATATGTACGTGCTGGCGCTGCCGATGGACGGCGGCGCGGGACTTCTCAGCGTCGCCGTTTTCGTCGGCGGCCTGTCGGCGGCGACTGCGATGGTGATCGTCGAATGCGTCGCGCTCTCCATCATGGTCTCGAACGACCTCGTCGTGCCCCTGGTCCTGCAACGGCGGCCCGAAGGCCGCACCGGGGCCACCGGTTTCGGCGACTTCCTGCTGCGCTCGCGGCGGCTTGCCATCTTCGCCATCATGGTGATGGCCTATTTCTACTATCGCGCGCTCGGCAACGCCCAGCTCGCGGCGATCGGCCTGCTCTCCTTTGCCGCCATCGCACAGCTCGCCCCCAGTTTCTTCGGCGGCCTGTTGTGGCGGCGCGCGACCGCGCGCGGCGCCATCGGCGGCATGCTGGTCGGTTTTGCGGTCTGGCTCTACACGCTCTTCATCCCGAGCTTCATGGATTCGTCGACATCGGGCATCCTGCTGCTCCAGCATGGTCCGTTCGGGATCGAGGCGCTGCGGCCGCAGGCGCTGTTCGGCGCTGACCTGCCGCCGCTGATGCACGGCGTGGTCTGGTCGCTCTCGCTCAACATTCTCACCTATGTGCTGCTGTCGCTGGCGCGACGGCCGTCCTCGATCGAACTGGTGCAGGCCGACCTGTTCGTGCCCAACACGCTGGCGCCGATCACGCCCAGCTTTCGTCGCTGGCGCACCACCGTCACGGTGCAGGACATCCAGACCACCGTGGCGCAATATCTCGGCCCCGATCGCGCGCGGCAATCGTTCGAGGCCTTCTCGGCCCACCGCAACATGCGTCTGGAAGCCGGAGCACCCGCCGATTTCGAGCTGCTCCAGCACGCGGAACACCTGATCGCCTCCTCGATCGGCGCGGCGTCCTCGCGCCTCGTGATGTCGCTGCTCTTGCGCAAGCGGACGGTCTCCGCCAAGGCCGCGCTGAAACTGCTCGACGATTCCCACGCGGCGCTGCATTTCAACCGCGAGATCCTCCAGACTGCGCTCAACCATGTGCGCCAGGGCATCGCGGTATTCGACGCCGACCTGCAACTGATCTGCTCCAACCGGCAATTCGGCGATCTCCTCAACGTGCCCCCGCATTTCATCCAGTTCGGCACCCCGCTGCGCGAGATCCTGGAATTCATGGGCGTGAGCGATCCGGCCGATGAGAGTGGTCGCGAGGCGATGATCGAGCAGCGGCTCGTGGCCTACACCACCGACAGCGAGCCTTATCTCGAACGCCTGCCGGAACGCCACATGGTGATCGAGGTGCTCACCAACCGCATGCCCGGCGGCGGCTTCGTCATCACCTTCACCGACGTCACGCCCACCTTCGAGGCAGCGGAAGCGCTGGAGCGCGCCAATGCGACGCTGGAGAAGCGCGTGCGCGACCGCACCGAGGAGCTGACGCGGCTGAACTCGGAGTTGGCCCTGGCCAAGAGCGCGGCGGAAGACGCCAGCATCTCCAAGACGCGCTTTCTCGCCGCTGCCAGCCACGACATCCTCCAGCCGCTGAATGCGGCGCGGCTCTATGTCACCAGCCTGGTCGAGCGCCAGCACAATGGCGAAGAGACGCGGCTGGTCGAGAACATCGACGAATCTCTGCAGGCCATCGAGGAGATCCTCGGCGCGCTGCTCGACATCTCCAGGCTCGATGCCGGCGCGATGACGACCTCGATCTCGAGCTTCAAGATGGCCGATCTGATGCGCTCGCTGGAGATCGAGTTCGCGCCGATCGCGCGCGCCAAGGGCCTGGAGCTCGCCTTCGTGCCCTGCTCGCTCCCGGTCAAGTCGGACCGACTGCTGCTCCGGCGGCTGCTCCAGAACCTGATCTCGAACGCGATCAAGTACACCCCGCGCGGGCGCGTGCTGGTCGGCTGCCGCCGCCGCGGCGCCTCGCTCAAGATCTCCGTCTACGACACCGGCGTCGGCATTCCCGCGGTCAAGCGCGGCGAGATCTTCAAGGAATTCCATCGCCTCGAGCAGGGCGCGCGGATCGCTCGCGGGCTGGGACTCGGCCTCTCGATCGTCGAACGGCTGGCGCGCGTGCTCAACCACGGCATCGCCATCGACGCCAATAGAAGCGGCGGCTCGGTGTTCTCCGTGACGGTGCCGACGGCGAAGGCGGTCACCCACACCGCCGCCGTGACCAGTGCGACCCCGCTGGCGCGCACGCCGATCGCGGGCGCGCTGATCGTCTGCATCGAGAACGATGCGGCGATCCTCGACGGCATGCGCACGCTCTTGAAGGCGTGGGACGCCGAGGTGATCGCCGTCGCCGATCCCGAAGGCGCGATCGCCGCAATCGAAGCAGCCGGAAGGCGCGTCACCGGACTCTTGGTCGACTATCACCTCGATCGCGGCAACGGCATCGCCGCCATCCGCGAGATCCGGCGCCGCTTCGGCGACGCAATCCCCGCGATCCTGATCACCGCCGACCGCAGCCCCGCCGTGCAGGTCGCCGCGCGTGACGAGAAGATTGCGGTGCTCAACAAGCCGGTGAAGCCGGCCTCGCTCCGCGCCCTGCTCGGACAATGGCGCACGCAGCAGATGGTGGCGGCGGAGTAATCGGCCCCGGCCGCACCGAACGGAGGTCTTGAAACATCGTCAGGCGCCTCCGCCGACATCGATGACGGCCTTGGCAAAGGCCTGCGGTGCTTCCTGCGGCAGGTTATGACCGATGCCGCCGGTGATCAGGCGAAACTCGTGTCGGCCCGAGAACTTCTTGGCATAGGCGCTCGGCTCGGGATGCGGCGCTCCGTTGGCGTCGCCTTCCATCGTGATCGTCGGCACCGCGATCTGCGGAGCTGCGGCCAGCTTCTTTTCGAGCTCCTCATACTTCGCCTCGCCCTGGGCGAGCCCGAGCCGCCAGCGGTAATTGTGGATCGTGATCGCGACGTGATCCCCGTTGTCGAGCGCCGCCGCGCTGCGGTTGAAGGTGGCGTCGTCGAACTTCCACTGCGGCGAGGCGAGCTTCCAGATCAGCTTGGCGAAATCGTGCGTGTACTTCTCGTAACCGGCGCGGCCGCGGTCGGTCGCGAAATAGAACTGGTACCACCATTGCAGTTCGGCCGATGGCGGCAACGGGGCGCCGCCGGCGGCCTGGCTGGAAATCAGATAGCCGCTGACCGACACCAGCGCGCGGCAGCGATCCGGCCACAGCGCGGCAATGATGTCGGCGGTGCGCGCGCCCCAGTCGAAGCCGGCGACGACGGCCTTCTTGATGTCGAGCTTGTCCATCAGCGCGATGATGTCGGCGGCCATCGCCGCAGGCTGTCCGTTGCGCGGCGTTTCGCTGGAGAGAAAATGCGTCGTGCCGTAGCCGCGCAGGTAAGGAATGATCACGCGATAGCCGGCCTTGGCGAGGATCGGCCCGACGTCGACGAAGGCGTGAATGTCGTAGGGCCAGCCGTGCAGCAGGATCGCCACCGGACCGTTCGACGGGCCGGCTTCCGCATAGCCGACATTGAGGACACCGGCGTCGATCTGCTTGATCGGGCCGAAGGAGGCATTCGATGGGGACGGCCGCTGTGCCACCGTCTCGGCGCGCGCGAGGTCGATCGCGCCGAGGCCGACGGCGGCGGTTCCGGCTGCGATGCCGAGGAATCGGCGGCGATGCTGGTCGATCATCTGTTTCATGGTCGTGGTCCTTTGATCGTGTCGTTACGCAACTGACTATCAGCGTGTTACGCAGGGCGCCCGTTTGGACTTGTGAGAAGTTGTGAGGCGGGCATGAAGCCGCTTGCCAGCATCTGCAAGCGTGGCCTGCTCAGGGCTATGGGAACGCGGGTCAACGCACGCCCGCGAGGCAATCCAGAATCCCTCCGCGGGAAGATTCTGGAGCTTAAGCCCGATCCGCGGCTCGTGACGACGTACGACCGCCCCCTTCGCCGGATCAGGATGGGCGACACATACGATAAATCCGAATTTCGATAGAGCAGAATATTTTGCTGCAGGCTGATTGACCCAGCCGTTGCCGTTTTGCCCGGCGGGCACCCCAAGGACTTGGGGTGGCCAGGGCGCATCTCAGAAGATCGATTCTTGATGAACGCGCGATGTCCGCCTGCCTGCCAACGGCGGCGCAAGAGCGTCCACCGTCGGACTTCCGGGTTGGGCCATAAACGGAAGTGCTCCAAGCGCTGGTTAGAATTGTCGGCTACAACGCCGTGATCTGACCAACCAGGGAGCTGTAATGACCCGGTCCATGAAAATTCCAACCGAGCTTTTTGACAGTCGGAAATTCGGTTTTGCTCAGGTGGCCGTCACTTCCTCGCCCTTCGGGCAGATGGTACACATTTCCGGTCAAGTCGCGTGGGATTCGAATGGAAACATCGTCGGTACTGGCGACATTGGACGCCAATTAGAAAAGAGTTTGGAAAACCTCAGCGTGGCCCTAGCTTCCGTTGGTGCCAGACTTGATGATGTGGGATCGTTACGAATTTATATTAGGCAAACCCACCTGCACCAAGGTGACGCCATATCTCGCGCGCTCAAGGCTGCATTTGGTGATAATCCACCGTGCACAACTTGGATCGGAGTGACGAGCCTCGCCAGGGACGAGTTCCTTATCGAGATCGAGCCGTCGATTGTATTCCTGCCCCGAACAGTGTGACTGCAGACACAATCGGCCCACCTAGGCGTCTCCTTTGGATCAAAACTCGGCGAAGATGAGCGCGCCGAATGATTTCGCGTCGCCTCAAGACCGGACATCCGCGATTTAGCGAGCAAACGCCTCACCCCGTCGGCGTGCCCTGCTTCCACTGACCGCCGGCGATCTTGGCGGCGGCGATCACGGCTTGCGTCCGGCTCTCGACGCCGAGCTTCTGCAGGATGGCAGAGACATGGGCCTTGATGGTGGCCTCGGAGACGCCGAGCTCGTAGGCGATCTGCTTGTTGAGGAGGCCCTCGGACAGCATCATCAGGACTCGAACCTGCTGCGGCGTCAGCGTCACCAGGCGGTCGCGCAGGCGCGTCATGTCGGGGTCGGCCGCAGCCGACAGATCGGTGTCGGCGGGAACCCAGACGTCGCCTTCCATCACCTTGAGAATGGCGTCGCGCAGCGTCTCGACGCCGAACCGCTTGGGGATGAAGCCGGAGGCGCCGAAATCGAGCGAGCGGCGGATCGTGGCGCTGTCGTCGGAAGCCGAGACGATCACCACCGGGACCGCAGGATATTGCGCGCGCAGATAGATCAGGCCGGAGAAGCCGGAGATCCCGGGCATCGAGAGGTCGAGCAGGATCAGGTCGACCTCGGAGGTCTGTTCCAGGAGCTTGGTCAGGTCCTCGAATGATCCCGCCTCGTCGATCCTGGCCGACGGGAGAACGCCCGCCACCGCCTGTCGCAGCGCATCGCGGAACAAGGGATGGTCATCGGCGATGACGAGATGGGTCGAGGGAGCGTTCATCGTTCTCTTGCTGTCGTTCGCGCCGGGCCGGCGAACAATACGTCAATTCTTCCCCCGAGCGGCTGTGGCATGCAAGTGCACATTATCCCTTTGCAGCAAAGGGGTTAATCCGGAAAGCTCTGGAGCAGCGCGGCGGCCCCCGATACCACACGGTCAGCCGCGCGTCAGTTGCGCAAGGCCGAAAGTCGTATTGGGGAGGGTTTCACGGCGATGTTACCTTGTGATCAAGACCTGGGTTGGATCCGGCACGTCCGGACCTCTAGGGCGCGAGGAAACGCATTTCGGGGAGCGACTCAACATGTCGACAATGGCTGTGTCTCAAGCCGGCGCGGGAGGGATGACGAAGGACGAACGGTTCGTCATTCTCGCCTCCTCGCTCGGTACTGTCTTCGAATGGTACGACTTCTACCTCTACGGTTCGCTCGCCTCGATCATCGGCGTGCAGTTCTTCTCGGATTATCCGCCGGCCACACGCGACATCTTCGCGCTGCTGGCCTTCGCGGCGGGCTTCCTGGTCCGCCCATTCGGCGCCATCGTATTCGGCCGCATCGGCGACATCGTCGGCCGCAAATACACCTTCCTCGTCACCATCCTGATCATGGGTCTTTCGACCTTCATCGTCGGCCTGCTGCCCAGCGCGGCGACGATCGGCATCGCAGCCCCGATCATCCTGATCGCGTTGCGCCTCGCCCAGGGCCTTGCGCTCGGCGGTGAGTATGGCGGTGCGGCGACCTATGTCGCGGAGCACGCGCCGCACGGCAAGCGCGGCTACTACACCTCCTTCATCCAGACCACGGCGACGCTCGGCCTGTTCCTGTCGCTGCTGGTGATCCTGTTCACCCGCACCGCGACCGGCGAAGCCGATTTCGCGAAGTGGGGCTGGCGCATCCCGTTCCTGGTTTCGGTGCTGCTGCTCGGCATCTCGGTCTGGATCCGGCTTCGCCTCAATGAATCGCCGATCTTCCAGAAGATGAAAGATGAGGGAAAGGGCTCGAAGGCGCCGCTGACGGAGGCCTTCGGCAACTGGCAGAACGGCAAGCTCGTGCTGCTCGCCCTGCTCGGCGGCGTGATGGGCCAGGGCGTGGTCTGGTACACTGGCCAGTTCTACGCGCTGTTCTTCCTGCAATCGATCCTGAAGGTCGATGGCTACACCGCCAACCTGCTGATCGCCTGGTCGCTGCTGCTGGGCACCGGCTTCTTCGTCGTGTTCGGCATGCTCTCTGACAGAATCGGCCGCAAGCCGATCATCCTCGGCGGCTGCCTGATCGCGGCGCTGACCTTCTTCCCGATCTTCAAGATGATCACCACCAACGCCAACCCGGCGCTGGAAAAGGCCATCGAGCAGGTCAAGGTCGAGGTGGTGGCCGATCCGGCCGGTTGCGGCGACCTGTTCAACCCGGTCGGTACCCGCGTCTTCAGCGCGCCTTGCGACACCGCGCGCGCCTACCTGTCGCAGTCCTCGGTCAGGTACTCGACCACGCCGGGCCCGGCCGGCTCGGGCGTGAAGGTCGTGGTCAACGGCAAGGACGTGCCCTACACGAACGCAAAGGACAGCAATCCGGCGGTTCTCGCTGCGGTGCAGGCGGCCGGCTACCCGAAGGCGGGCGACGCCGCCATCGTGAAGATGGCGCATCCGTTCGACATCTTCCGCCCGCAGGTGGCGGCGATCATCGGCCTGCTCTTCGTCCTCGTGGTCTACGTCACCATGGTGTACGGCCCGATCGCGGCGATGCTGGTCGAACTGTTCCCGACCCGCATCCGCTACACCTCGATGTCGCTGCCCTATCACATCGGCAATGGCTGGTTCGGCGGCCTCCTGCCCGCCACCGCCTTCGCCATCGTGGCCTCGACCGGCGACATCTATGCCGGCCTGTGGTACCCAATCACCTTCGCGGCGATCACCGTCGTGATCGGGTTCCTGTTCCTGCCGGAGACCAAGGACGTCGACATCAAGGCGACCTGATCGAAAGCAGCAATCGACGACACGAACCGGCCGCGGTCTCCGCGGCCGGTTTGCTTTGAGCGCTTACTGATTGCTGCCGACGAATTGCAGCACGACCTCGCGGCGGTGCGGCCGGCTGCGATGCTCGATCAGATAGATCGCCTGCCAGGTGCCGAGCGCAAGCTTGCCGTTCAGGACCGGGACTTGAAGCGAGGCCCCCGTCAGCATCGTCTTGACATGCGCGGGCATATCGTCCGGCCCTTCGGTGTCGTGCGTCCATCCGGCATTCTCCGGCGCAAGCCGGGACAGCGCGGTGCCGAGATCGACGAGCACGGACGGATCGGCGTTCTCCTGAATCGTCAGCGAGGCCGAGGTGTGGCGGATGAACAGCATCAGCGCGCCGTCGCGCGCGTTTGCCTCGGCGATGAACTTCGCGGCTTCGCTGGTGAGATCGGTGAAGCCGCGGCCCGATGTCTGCACGGTCAGCAGCGACGACGAGATGGTGGTCGCCTGCACCGTCGATGGCGCCGAGCGGGTTACGGATTTGGCTGATGTCATCAAATTCTCTCAACTCCGAAAGCCGCCGTAGGGCGGGCAAAGCGAAGCGTGCCCATCAATTCCCGCGACGATATCGAGGTGGTGGGCACGGCGCTTCGCGCCTTTGCCACCCCTACGGCACCTCAACGCATGGATAGCGCGAAGGCGCCCTCAAATCTTCCCCGACACGTCCTTCTGCACGCGGTTGGCCATGTCGATCAGCCGCCGCCAGGCCTTCTCCAGGAACGACATCACGCGATCGATGTCCTGATCGCTCGGCAGCGGGATCTCGATCTTGCGCTCGCCCTCGGCGACCTTGGGCTCGGCTTTCTTCAGCGAGTCGGACTTCGGCAGCGCCTCGTCGATCTTGCCCGACACCGTCGGCCCCGCTGCGAGCTGTCCCTTCAGCCTCTCGATCTCCGCCTGGAGCCTGCCGATCTCGGTATCGAGTGCGGTCCGCTCGTCAGGCACCGCGTAGCAGGCCCAGCCGGCGCCGTTCTTGGTGCAGGTCGATACCGTGCCGGTGCGCGTGTCGAGCCGCAGCACGCCCTCTGGGATGGGCGTCATGCTGTAACGGCCATTTTCGCCGTCGGGCACCGATTGCGCAGCGACGAGGCCGCCGCCGACGACCATCACCGCGGCAGCCGCCACTAGCCATGATGTTGTGGATGACATCGCTGGTCTCATCACTGCCTCCGCCACGGCACTGCTGCGGCTTCTGTGCAATTCTACACCCCCATCGGGCAGTCCGCCGCCAAAAACCCGTCCCCTGAAATCAACGAACGCGATGGCTTCTTTGATCCCGGTCGTGCGGCGAAAGGACAGCGGCATCCGCCGATCGTGAGCAGACCTGCTGCGGTGCGGCGTCACGCTGTGTGCAGCGCTGCCGCGCGCGCCAATATCACAAGACAAATCAAATACATAACTGAAAGCGACGCAATCGTGACTTGGCTTGACTTGATTATGGCCCATCAGTATGGTCCGCGCGGCTTTTGAGGGTGGCGGGCGTAATTTCCATTCAGCCGCGGCGTTTCGGGTCTTCGTTGCATGACACAGGGCACGGAGCACGGCGAGAATGGAGATCGCGATAGATCGCCCGAGGAAGCTGCGCTTTCCGAACGGCTCGGAAGTCTTGATCAGCGGTTGTCCGAAATTCGCGACCGCCGGACCAGGACCGAGCAACCCGCAGGTGACGAGGGAGACAGAGCGGCCAGAGCCTCGGCGATGGCGCTTGGTTTCCGGTTATCCTCCGAGTTGATCGCCGGCGTCATTGTCGGAGCGGGGATTGGCTGGGGGTTCGACCGCTTGCTGTCGACGTCGCCTTTCGGGTTCATCGTGTTCACGCTGCTGGGCTTCGTCGCCGGCGTGGTGAATGTGGTGAGGTCGGCGGGTGCGGGTCAAAACAGGCGCGGTGGTTCTTAAAGCTGATCCCACCAGGAGAGGAATGATCGTGCCGGCCTCGCCGGTACGGGCCGGCCCGGCCGGCAGACCGAGACCCGCCGGCATAGCCCGGCAGACCAAGAGATGCCGCGCTGATGAAAATCGACCCGATCCACCAGTTCAACATCGAGCCTCTCTTCACCCTGGGCCATATCGGCAATCACACGATCGCCTTCACCAATTCGTCGCTCTACATGCTGGTGGCGGTGGCGATCATCTCAATCCTGATGCTCGCTAGCGGCACGCAGCTGGTTCCCGGGCGCCTGCAGTCCGTCGCCGAGATCTCCTACGAGTTCGTCGCCTCGACCATCCGTTCGACGGCCGGCGCGGAGGGCATGAAGTTCTTCCCGCTGATCTTCTCGCTGTTCATGTTCATCTGCGTCTCGAACCTGGTCGGCATCATCCCCTACACTTTCACGGTCTCCAGCCACCTGATCGTCACCGCCGGGCTGGCGCTCTTGGTCTTCTTCACCGTGCTGATCTACGGCATCGCCAAGAACGGCCTGAAATTCTTCAAGATCTTCGTTCCTCACGGCGTCCCCGGCTACGTCCTGCCGCTGGTCATGTTCATCGAGGTGCTGTCGTTCTTCCTGCGGCCGGTCTCGCACAGCATTCGTCTGTTCGCCAACATGCTGGCCGGCCACATCGCGTTGAAGGTGTTCGCGGGCTTCGTCGCCATGCTGGGCTTCTCGCTCGGCGCCATCGGCTGGGTCGGCGGCGTGCTGCCGCTGGCGCTCACGATCGCGCTGTACGCGCTCGAGATCCTGGTCGCGTTCCTGCAGGCTTACGTGTTCGCGATCCTGACCTGCATCTACCTCAACGACGCCATTCATCCGGGACACTGAGCGGTCCGGGGAATTTCCACCCACAACGCAATCTTTCTTCCAAGGAGTCTAAAATGGATCCGGCAGCAGCAAAACTTATCGGCGCGGGCATCGCGTGCATCGGCATGGGCGGTGCGGGCGTCGGCGTGGGCGTGATCTTCGGCAACTACCTCGCCGCAGCCGTTCGCAACCCGTCGGCCGCTCAGGGCCAGTTCGGCAACCTGATCTTCGGCTTCGCCGTGACCGAAGCGCTCGGCATCTTCTCGCTGCTGATCGCGCTGCTTCTGCTGTTCGTTTTCTAAAGAACGACTTCTTTCGCGCCGCTTCATCCGAAGCGGCGCGTGACAGCAACGGGAGTACTCCATGGCTGAGAGTCATGGCGGGGCAAAAGGACCGGCGGCGGGTGCCCACACCGAAGCCGATGGCGGTCATCACAGCGGCGGCTTTCCGCCGTTCGAGAGCAGCACCTATGCTTCGCAGCTGGTGTCGCTCGCGATCTTCTTCGTCCTGCTTTACGTGATCGTGTCCAAGCTCGCTCTGCCGAAGGTCGGCGGTGCGATCGAAGCACGCCAGAACAAGATCGAGGGCGACCTCACTGAAGCGCAGAGGCTGAAGGACCAGTCCGAGGCTGCGCTGAAGGCCTATGAAAGCGAGCTCGCTTCGGCGCGTTCGCGGGCGCAGGCGATCGGCAACGAATCCCGCGACAAGGCGAATGCGCAGGCGGACGCCGAACGCAAGGCGCTGGAAGAGCAGCTGGCGGCCAAGCTCGCCGAGGCGGAGAAGACCATCGCCTCGACCCGCACCACCGCCATGAGCAACGTCCGCGGCATCGCGGCGGATGCGGCAGGTCTGATCGTGCAGCAGCTCACCGGAATCATTCCGGATGCCACCTCGGTCAATGCCGCTGTCGATGCGTCCTTGAAGGGTTAGCCACAGATGTTCTTCGATCCTGAAACCTGGGTCGCCGTCGCCTTCGTGATCCTGATGATCGTGTTCGGCTATCTCGGCGTCTTCAAGTCGGCGATGACTGCGCTCGATCATCGCGCCGCCCGCATCAAGGCCGAGCTCGACGACGCCGCGCGCCTCAAGCAGGAGGCGGCCAAGGTGCTCGCCGACTACAAGGCGCGCAGTGCCACGGCCGAGCGCGAGGCTGCCGACATCATCGCCAACGCCAAGGCCGAAGCCGAGCGCATCGCTGCCGACGCCAAGGCGAAGATGGAAGACTTCGTCGCCCGCCGCACCAAGACCGCGGAGAGCAAGATCGCGCTCGCCGAGGCCCAGGCGCTGGCCGACGTCCGCGCCGCGGCCGCAGAAGCCGCCGTCCAGGCCGCCTCGACCATCCTGTCGCAGTCGGTCAGGGGCCAGGTCGCCGACGACCTGCTCGCCAAGGGCATCAACGAGGTTCGGCAAAAGCTGAACTGAGGGCGAACGCCTCACCAATCAAAAAAAGCCGGCGCGATGAGCGCCGGCTTTTTTGCTGCTTGCGGGTGTCCCGGACGCGGCGCGGCATGAAATGACGCGACGCAGAGCCGGGACCCAGCATCGGCAGCTCCGGGCCCCGGCTCTGCCGCGCAGCGCTAAAGAAGCGCCGCGCCGCGTCCGGGGCACGAGACATCGCCTACTTCTTCTTCCGCCCCTTCGGCTCGGGCGAAAGCGCCTGCGGATCGAAGCCGACGTAGAAGATGTAGGAATCCGCGACCGCGGCTGAAGGCACGGGATAGGACAGATCCTCGACAATGAAGCTGAAGGGCACACTGCCGCCCTCCGACATTGCGACTGTCGTCCGGTAGGCCTTCGAGGCGATGACCTTTTCGCCGACGCCACCCTGCACCACCGCAACACGCAAGGGGACCTCGACGGTCGCGGGCGCACCGGCGGGACCTGCGATGACGCGGCCCTGGATGCCGATCCGGGCGGTGATATCACCGCCGCTCCGGGCGCATTCGCGCGCCATCTTGGTGATCGTTGCCTGGAAGCGGATGTCGTTACCGACGGCCTGCTTGCCGCTCGCACCGACCGCATAGGTGGAGGCGCCGGAGCGCACGGTGACCTGCGGGCAGTCGATGTCGTCTTCGGCCGGCTGGCCGGGCGCCGGCGCTGGATTGGGCTGGGCCGACTCGTCCGGCTTGCCGCCGAACAGGCTCTTGAAGCGGTCGCTCAAGGACTGGGCCGCCGCCGGCGAGACGGTCGTGAGCGAAACTGACAACGCCAACGCGACCGCCGTCCCCCGCAGCAACGTCGTCCGCGATGACCGAAGCTCCTTCACCATCGACACCCATACTCCCATCACAACATTCGGGCCGATCTACCGGCTGGCCCGCGCCGTTATATCGCCAAAATCGGCGAACCCAAGGCGAACAGCAAGGCAAGCGAATAGAACAGCCAACAGGGCGGGACCATCGAGACTTTGGCCGCAGGAGCTGCCCGGTCAGCCGCGGAAATCCTCGTGCAGCAGCCCGAACAGCAGGTGATCCTGCCAAATTCCATTGATGCAGAGATAGCGGCGCGCCAGGCCCTCGCGGGAGAAGCCGCACTTCTCCAGCACCCGGATCGACGGCGCATTGGTGGGAATGCAGGCGGCATCGACCCGGTGCAGATTGAGCTCGCCGAACAGCGTCGGCAGCAGCACCCGCAGTGCGGCCGTCATGTAGCCGCGATGCGCGTAGGGCTGCCCGACCCAGTAGCCGATGGTGCCGGCCTGCACGATGCCACGCCGGACATTGGCCAGCGTGATGCCGCCGATCAGGGCGCCGTCGAGCTCCCGGAAGATCAGAAAGGGATAGGAGCGGTCGGCGGCAATGTCCTCGGAATAGCGGCGCAGGCGGCGGCGGAAGCCGGACCGGGTGAGATCGTCAGACGGCCAGATCGGTTCCCAGGGCGTGAGATAGTCGCGGCTGGTTTCGCGTAAATGAGCCCATTGCAGGAAGTCGGACATTTGCGGCGCGCGCAGCAACAGCCCGTTGCCGCGCGGCGCGAGGGCGGCGGGTCCACTGGACGGCAGGCGAAAGAGGGCCATGGTGATGCTTTCCGGGGGCGGTCCCGCCGTAGCGCGGCTCCTAATGCAACCGCGCCTTGGCGCGCGCCCGGGTCAATCCTTCCGCAAAAGATACCGCCGTGTCCAGACCCCTGCCACTGCCCAATGCGACAACGGCGGGCCGGCTCCGCGACAGCAGCGCACGCGCCGCATCCCTCGTCGATTCGATGCTGACGGCATCGATCCGGGCCACCAATTCCTGAACCGTCTGCGGCCGCCCATAGGCGAGCACATGCCGGGCGAGCTGCTCGGCACGGGAGGAGCAGCTCTCCATGGCCATCAGGAGACCCGCCTTCATCTGCGCCTTGGCCCGGGCGATCTCGGCATCGGTCAGCGTCTCCACAGAGTCGTTCATGATGTCGACCACCACCTCCATCATCTCCGGCGCGTCGGCCGGATCGGTGCCGGTATAGAGGCCGAAGAAGCCGGTATCGCTGTAGGGCGCGTGGAAGGTGTAGATGGAGTAGCAGAGGCCGCGCTTCTCACGCACCTCCTGGAACAGCCGCGACGACATTCCGCCGCCGAGAATGTTGGTGAAGACCTGGAGCGAGAACAGCGACGAATCCGTCTGGGGCACGCCTTCCAGCGCCAGCGTCAGATGCGCCTGCTCGAGCTCGCGATGCACGACCTTGGTGCCGCCCTGGCCGAACTGAGCGGTCTGCGGCTTCGGCCCCGGCGTCCCCTCGAAACTCGCAAAGCGTCTCTCGACCTCGGCGACGACTTGGCTGTGATCAACTGCGCCGGCCGCCGCCACCACCATGTCGGGTCCGCGATAATGCGTCGAGAGATAGCCACGCAGCATGTCGCGGTTGAAGGCGCGCAGCGTCTTGGCCGTGCCGAGTAGGGAACGGCCCATCGGCTGGTCGGGATAGCAGAGCTCGTTGAGATGCTCGAACACGACGTCGTCGGGCGTGTCCTGCGCCGCGCCGATCTCCTGCACGATGACGTTCTTCTCGCGCTCCAGCTCGTCGGGCTCGAAGGCGGGATTGGCGAGGATGTCGGCGAGCACGTCGAGCGCGAGCGGCACGTCGGCCTTCAGCACCCGCGCATAGTAGGACGTGGTCTCGGTCGAGGTGCCGGCATTGAGGTCGCCGCCGACCGCCTCGATCTCCTCGACGATCTCGCGCGAAGAGCGCTTCGTCGTGCCCTTGAACGCCATGTGCTCGAGCAGATGCGAGATGCCGTGCTCGTTGGGCTTTTCGTCGCGTCCGCCGACGCCGGCCCAGACCCCGAGCGCCGCGGTTTCGAGGTGAGGCATCTCGTCGGTGACGACGGTCAGGCCGGAGGCAAGCTTGGAGATCTCGACGCTCATCCGGCAACTCCCTGCTTGGCGGCGCGGCTGACCGACAGCACGAACCGCTCGACCTTGGCCTGATCGTTCTTCATCACCCTCATGTGTTCGGATTTAGTCATCAAGCCGTCGAGCCAGGCCGGCAGTTGCGGCCGCTGGCCGCAGGCCGCCTCGACAGCGTCGGGGAATTTGGCCGGATGGGCGGTGGAGAGCACGATGCTCGGTACCCTGGTGTCGGTGGTGTCGCGGTCCGCGACGGCAAGCGCCACGGCCGTATGAGGATCGACCAGCTCACCGGCTTCACGCCAGGCGGCGCGGATCGCAGCCGACGTCTCGGTCTCGTCGGCGCGCCCGGCATCGAACTCCTCGCGGATCGCGGCGAGCGTCGCATCCGGCAGCACGAAACGTCCGGACTGCTTCAGCGACTCCATCAGGCGGCGCACGCCGGCGGCATCGCGCCGGCCGGCCTCGAACAGCAGTCGCTCGAAATTCGACGAGATCTGGATGTCCATCGACGGCGACGCCGTCGCGTGCACCTCGCGCACCTCGTAGATTCCAGTCTTCAGCGTCCGCGCCAGGATGTCGTTGACGTTGGCGGCGATGCGCAGGGTGCGCACCGGCAGCCCCATGCGCTTGGCGACATAGCCGGCGAAGATGTCGCCGAAATTGCCCGTCGGCACGACGAAATCGACCGCGCGCGCCGGCGCACCGACGGCAACGGCGGAGGTGAAATAATAGACCACCTGGGCGACGATGCGCGCCCAGTTGATGGAATTGACACCGGAGAGCGAGGTCGCATCGCGGAAGCGATGATTGTTGAACATCCCCTTCACGAGCGCCTGGCAATCGTCGAACGTGCCTTCGATGGCGAGCGCATGCACATTGGCGGCGCCCGTCGTCGTCATCATCCGCTGCTGCACCTCGGAGATGCGGCCGTGCGGAAACAGCACGATGAGATCGACATTCTCGAGTCCTGCAAAGGCTTCGACCGCGGCGCCGCCGGTATCGCCCGACGTCGCGACCACGATGGTGGTGCGCTGGCCGCGCTTGGCGAGCACATGATCCATCAGCCGCGAGATCAGCTGCATCGCCACGTCCTTGAAGGCGAGCGTCGGACCATGGAATAGCTCCAGCACGAACTGATGCGGCGACATTTGGCGTAGTGGCACCACCGCGGGATGGCGGAAGGTGGCATAGGCCTCGTTCGCCATGCGACCGAGCTCGGCGTCCGAGATCTCGCCGCCGGCGAAGGGCCGAATCACGTCGACCGCGACCTCCCAATAGGGACGGCCGAAGAATCCGGCGATCGTCTCAGTCGGGAGCTGTGGCCACGTCGCTGGCACATATAGACCACCGTCGCGGGCGAGCCCGGTCAGCATCACGTCACAGAAGCCGAGTTCGGGGGCCTCGCCCCGGGTTGAGATATAACGAGTCAAACTGCCCTCCAAAGGCCGGTCGAGCCGAAGCTCGATCCTTAAGCCTTTGATTTCACGAAACTACTTGCTAAACAGCCAGCTGCTTTGAGCCACCATAAAGTGTTTTGCGGCATCGGGAAACCGCTTCCGGCCCACCCTCGCCCAATGAAAAAGGGCTGCGGTATGACCGCAGCCCTTCTCTTGGAAGGTCTGTCGTTGTGTGCAGACCGGTTTGCCTCGTCGGGGTCGCTGACCCCTCAAAACTCTTCCGGCAAGCTTTCGTCGCCTGTCACGAAATCGTCAAGGGACAAAACCGCGCGCGCCGAAAAATGTTCCTGTTCTTCCCGATCCGCTCCGGGCCCCGCTTCTGCCGGCACGGCAAGGTCGTGTCGCCAAATGCCGCTTTTTCCCGAAATGTTGACCGCGGCAGGAACGAATGCAGTCTCGGCCCATTGTGTCCGCGGATCGGTGTCAGCCCGTTGGCCATGCATTGCCCGGCCAACGGCGGCGCCGATCCGTCGACCGAACCGCTGCATCCTGGAGCAGCCGGTTCGGTCGCTGGCGGAAGGTCAGTTCATCCCGATCTCCACTGCGATCCGGATCAGATCGGAGTGATTCTTGGCACCCAGCTTCTGCTTCAGCAGAGATGTAGTGTTGGCGACCGTCTTGTAGGAGATGCCGAGCGCCTCGGCGACCTCGACGATCTTGTCGCCGCGTCCAAGCAGGCGGAGAATTTCGAGCTCTCGCGGCGTCATCTGCGAAGCCGGATTGGCCTTGATCGCCGCGCCGGAAAACGTCACGGCTTCCGCAAGCTGCGGCGAGATGAAATTGTCGCCCGCGACCACCTTGCGTACCGCTTTCAGCAGGATACGGGGATCGTCGCCCTTGGAGACATAACCCTGCGCCCCAAGCTCGACTGCCCGCACCACGAAGGCCGGATCGTCGTTCATGCTGAACATGATGATCTTGGCGTCGGGATCGTCCTTGCGGATGCGTCGCATCAGCTCGAAGCCGGAGACATCGGGCAGGCTGATGTCGATCACGGTGACGTCGGGCCGCTTGCTGACATAGGCGCGATGTCCGGATTTGGCATCGGTCGCTTCGTCAATGCGGATTGAATGGTCGGACGCGAACAGGGTGCGGCAACCCGACAGCACCACGGGATGGTCGTCGACGATCAGGACCCTGGTCGCCAGCTTGGCGGTATCTTGCATCGCGGACCCTCTTTCTTCGACTCATAAACCGGCGGGAATAAATGGAAAGAGCAAAACCCGCCGCTGCGCGTTAGAATTGGCCTAATGTGGCAACGACTTTCGTTCAGGACGCAACTGTTTCTTCCGCTCGGCGCTAGCTTTCTCGCGGCGCTGATCCTGGGGGGCGTGCTGCTCCAGATATTCGCGACGGGCCAATTGGCCGAGGAGAACGAGCCGAGGCGGCGTTCGACAGAGGCCATCGCCGCTGCGCTCAACAATACCCTTCGCGCATCGGACAATCCACGGCAGACGCTCGACGCCTTTGTCCATTCTTTGGACACCTCCTCCGACATCCAGTTCCGGGCCCTGGAAGCAGGTGCCGCGCCGGTGCCGAAGGACGAGCCTCGCAAGTCGCATGGCGTGCCGCAATGGTTCATCGACCTTCTCGCCATCCCAAACTTGGGCGTGGCATCCCCAGTGATGATCGACGGCAGACGTATCGGCGACATCGTCTTCGTGCCGGACATATCGGCCGATCTGTTCGAGAAATGGATCGGCTTTCTTGCGCTGACCAGCCTGGTCGCCGGACTGATGGTTCTTACCGGCACGATCGCCTACGTCCTGGCGGGATCTGTCCTGCGCCCTCTGCAAGATCTCGGCGAAGGTCTCACGCGAATACGACAGGGCGACTACACCAGGCCGATTCCGGTCGGGGGTCCGCCGGAAATTCGGCAAGGTTGCGAGGAGGCGAATGCACTGGCCGCAACGCTTGCGCAACTGAGCCGGGACAATCGTGATCTGATGCACCGTCTGGTGTCGCTCCAGGACGATGAGCGGCGCGATCTCGCCCGCGAACTGCACGACGAGCTCGGACCGCTGCTGTTCAGCATCCGCGCCGGAACGATCGCGCTGGTCGACGCTGCGCCGCAGACAGGACATCTCGGCAACTCGGCACGGGAGGTACTACAATCGGTCGAGGCGCTCCAGCAGACCAACCGCCGCATTCTCGACCGGCTGCGGCCGCTCTACATCGAGGAACTGGGCCTTGCGACCAGCGTGCAGACGCTGCTCCGGAATTTTGGCAAGCAGGCACCGCATATCGCCGTCACGGACACGATCGATCCGGATCTGAACGTGATCCACGGGCCGTTGGCTCAGACCGTGTATCGGGTGATCCAGGAAGCACTGACCAACGCGCTCCGCCATGCCGAGGCCAGCAACGTAGATGTGCAAGCGGCCGTCGCCGGCGAGACGCTCGTCGTCGAGATCTCCGATGATGGCGGCGGTTTTCCTGCGGGCAACATCTTCGGCCGGGGGCTGACCGGCATGCATGAGCGCGTGCGTGCGCTCAGCGGATCGCTGTCCCTATTGCGCATGGATGAGCGAACTTACGTGCGCTGCCGCCTTCCGGTACAGGCAACGCGGGACGCGCCATCATCAGGCTAACAGCCGCAGCCATCGTGCGCGTTCTGTAGCGCCGGTTCGCACAGCGTGCTGCGGATCTTGCCATCCAGGCTGAAGCGGAACGAGGCCTGAATGCGCAGCGCGCCGGCGACGGAATATTCGAGATCGATGCCGTGGGGCGCGGGATGGATCTCTTCCAGACCGAAACCCGCCGACGAGAAGGCGCTGAGCTGCGGCTGCCAATAGGCCTCGATCTCGCTCCGGCCGTGGTAGCGCCGCGTGCCGTTACACGTGCATTCGAGCTGCGCATCGTCCGCATAGAGGTCGAGCAGTGTCGCGAGATCGCCCTTCCGGCAGGCGTCCACCCAATCGACGACAATTCCCATCTGGTCGAAATCGCTCACGCTACAATCCTGTCTGCCGCGGAAAATCCCGGTGGCTTAGGACCACAGTCGTGAATATGCGCTGAAAAATAAACCCCGGGCGATACCGGTTCCCTCGAAATATCTTCCGATGAGCTCAGCTCTGGCGCCGGCCTCTTGCCCACACGGCGAAGACGATCAGCACGGCGCCCGCAAGCGTGAACCAGGTAACAGCATATTGCAGGTGGTCGTCCTTCAGATTCACCTCCAGTGGGCCCGGACGCGGAATGCCGTTCGCGGGCGCGGGCTGCTCGAGATCGATATAGAACGGCGCAACCGCGCCCCAGCCGAGCGCGCTTGCGATTCCCAGATGATCGCGCACGAACCAAAGCCGCTTGTCGCGATTCTCCGCCGGCGTCAGCCAGCCTGGCGCCTCGGGAAAGCGCAGATAGCCGGTGAGCTCAATCGGTTGGCCCGTGACGAACTTCTTCACCGCGCGGTCCTCGACACCGCGGTCCTGCATCGTGTTCTCGACGAAGCCCGCATCGATCACGACCGTCTCGCCGCTGGGAAGCCGCGCCGGCAGGAAGGCCCAGGTGCCCGGGCCGGAGGCGTCCTTGCGCACCGCAGAGCCGGAGGAATAAACCATCGCATCGGGCAGGGCTGCATAGGTCGCGGTGAAGCTGACGCGGCGGAATTCATCGCGGGCAGGATTCAGCGCGGTCCATTGCGCGGACGGCGGCAGCGCCGTCGGCGACGCCGCGAGCCGTTCGGTGAGTGCCGCAATGAGCGCGTGCTTGGCTGTCCGGCGCTGCAACTGCCAGACACCGAGCGCGACGAACACAGCCGTCAGGAGCAGCGTGAACAGCGCGAAGCCGGCCACGCGGGCCTTGCGCGCAGGCTCGTTCATTTCGCGCGATCGACCAACCGGCCCGGCGCCGCCTTGTGGTGAAACTGCAGCGCGATCAGCAACGATTTCATCGCACGCAGCGGCAACAGCGTGGTGGCGAGGATCAGCGGCAGCCAGAGCACCGCATGCAGCCAGAACGGCGGTTGGTACTTGACCTCGACGACGAGCGCGCAACCGACCACGATGGCACCGGCGAGCATGATGATGAAGATCGCCGGACCATCGCCGGTATCGATGAAGGCGTAATCGAGGCCGCAACGGTCGCAAGCCGGCGCGAGCGTCAGGAACCCCGCATAGAGCTTGCCCTGGCCGCAGCGCGGGCATTTGCAGGCGAGCCCGCGCAGCGCGCTTTGCAGGACCGTGGTTTCGGATTGGGGTGTGCCGGCGCTGTCGTTCATGATGGCGGACTCTATCACAGTTTCCGCCGAAACATCCGGCGGCCGGAAAGCGAAAGGGCGGCCCTGCGGCCGCCCTTTCTGATCGGTTCGATACGGCTAGTGCGCGATGAGATTTGGATGAATCGTCATCGCGCTTTAGCTTGTTGTTTACGCATGATCTTTCCGGAAAACCGCTTCGCACTTTTCCGGATCATGCTTTAGTGCGCGCCGTGGGCCATGGTCTCGGCGCCGTGTCCCCAGACGTAGATGCAGAGGAACAGGAACAGCCAGACCACGTCGACGAAGTGCCAGTACCAGGCGGCGAACTCGAAACCGAGATGCTGCTTCGGCGTGAAGTGGCCGGCATAGGCGCGGGCAAGGCACACGATCAGGAAGATGGTGCCGACCAGCACGTGGAAGCCGTGGAAGCCGGTCGCCATGAAGAAGGTCGCGCCGTAGACGTTGCCGGCGAAGGAAAACGCCGCGTGGCTGTATTCAAAGGCCTGCACACAGGTGAAGGCGGCGCCCAGGAGGACGGTGAGGATCAGCCCGTACTTCAGGCCCTGGCGGTCGTTCTCGAGCAGCGCATGGTGCGCCCAGGTCACGGTGGTGCCCGACGTGAGCAGGATCAGCGTGTTCAGCAGCGGCAGATGCCAGGGATCGAAGGTCTCGATGCCCTTCGGCGGCCAAGTGCCGGGGACCGAGCAGGCGCCGGGCTGGGTGCCGAGACCACAGCCGAACACCGCATCGCGGGTGGCGTGGACGGCGTCGGCCGGAAACAGCGCCGCGTTGAAATAAGCCCAGAACCAGGCGACGAAGAACATCACCTCGGAGGCGATGAACAGGATCATGCCGTAGCGGTGATGCAGCTGCACGACGCGGGTGTGGTCGCCCTTGTACTGGGCTTCCTTGATCACGTCGGCCCACCAGCTCGCCATGGTGTAGAGCACGCCCACGGTGCCGACACCGAACACGATCGGCGCCGCGGAGAACATGTGGTGCATCCAGGCGATCGCGCCGACCGCCATGATGAATGCCGAGAGCGAGCCGACAGCCGGCCAGGGCGAGGGATCGACCAGGTGATAGTCGTGATGCTTGGTGTGCGCCGTGGCCATTTCCGTCTCTCTCCTCAATCCCGTGCCTATCAGGCACTTATCCCCTTGTTTCCGACCGCCCGAGCGTGAGCCCGGCGGTCAAAGATTTCCCTTGCGTTTGTCGTTCTCGCCGGCGGCGAGCGGCTTCACCACCGGATCCTTCACCGGGTAGAACGTGTAGGACAGCGTGATCGTATTCAGCCCGTCATTCTCGTGGTCCTCGGCGATCGAGGGATCGACGTAGAACACGACCGGCATCTCGCGCTTCTCGCCGGGCGCCATGGTCTGCTCGGTGAAGCAGAAGCAGTTGATCTTCTGGAAGTAGGAGCCGACCGTCAGCGGCGCGACGTTGTAGGCGGCCTGGCCCGCAGTGGTGCGCGCGGCCTGATTGGTCACGGTGTAGAAGACGGTCACGACCTGGCCGATATTGACTTCGATCTCGCTCTGCTCCGGCTCGAACTTCCAGGGCAGGCCGGGCGCGACGTTGGAATCGAAGCGCACCGAGATCTTCCGCGCGATCGGGCCGTTGGCCGGCGCCGAGGTCGCAACCTGCGTCGTGCCGTTGAAGCCGGTGGCGCGGCAGAACCAGTTGTAGAACGGCACCGCCGCGTAGGAAGCTCCGACCATCAGCGCGACCACGCCGCCGCAGATCGAGGCGACCAACGCGTCGCGGCCAAGACCACTGAACCGGCCGCCGCGGCGGCCCTTGGCGGCTGTCCGGCTCTGATCCCGCGATATGGTCGGCTCGTGACCCATCTTCCCTACATCGGCCGCACTAGTACTGCCGGCCCCTTGACCATGGTGACGGCGAAGAACAGCACCACGAGCACGCCCAGCGCGAGCGCGATTGCGATCGAACGCTGACGACGGCTCTTCTGCTGCGCCTCGGTGAGGACGATTCCATTTGGCTCGGGTTTGTCAGCCATTCCTGCCTCATGCGCCCCCAACCATCGGAGCAAGCGCCCGATACACGACCTCGGCCAGCAGGGTCGCGAACAGCGCGAACAGATACAGGATCGAGAAGGCAAACAGCTTGCGGGTCGCGCGCAGCGACTGGCTGCGTTCGCGCCGCATATAGACGTTGATCGCGAGCACCAGCATGCCGGCGCCGAGGATCAGCGAGACGATGCCGTAGACGGCGTCGAAATAGCCGAGCGCCCAGGGCGTCGCGGCCACCGCGATCAGCACGATCGTGTAGAGCAGGATCTGGAGGCGGGTCGCGTCGGGACCGGCGACGTTGGGCAGCATCGGAATGCCGGCGCGCGCATAGTCGTCGGAGCGGAACAGCGCCAGCGCCCAGAAATGCGGCGGCGTCCAGAAGAAGATGATGGCGAACAGCAGCAGCGGCTCGACATCGACCGTGCCCGTCACCGAGGCCCACGCCACCACCGGCGGCAGCGCGCCGGCGGCGCCGCCGATCACGATGTTCTGCGCGGTCCAGCGCTTCAGCCAGAGAGTGTAAATCACGACGTAGAAGAAGATGGTGAAGGCGAGCAGCGCGCCCGCGATCCAGTTGACGAGGATGCCGAGCGTCATCACCGAGAAGAAGGCGAGCGTCATGCCGAACGTCATGGCCTCGGGACGGGTGATGCGTCCGCGCGGAATCGGCCGGTTCGCCGTGCGCGACATCTTGGCGTCGATGTCGCCTTCGAGCGCCATGTTGAGTGCCCCGGAGGCGCCGGCACCGACCGCGATGCAGAGCAGCGAGGTGATCGCCAACACGGGATGGAAATGCCCGGGCGCCATTGCCATTCCGACCAGCGCGGTGAAGATCACCAGCGACATCACCCGCGGCTTGAGCAGCGCGATGTAGTCGCCGACCTCCGCTTCGGAGATGCGGGGATTGATGTCGATGGCATTATGGTCGAGGACGGACACTTAGATCTACTCGTTTCGTTATAGCGCCGCGGCGCCCGTCACGGGCGCCGCGGGAGATTGCTTACTGCACGCGGGGCAGCACTTCGAATTGGTGGAACGGTGGCGGCGAGGACAGCGTCCACTCCAGCGTGGTCGCGCCGGCACCCCAGGGGTTGTCGCCCGCCGGCACCTTGCGGGCGAAGGCGTCGATCACGCAATACAGGAAGATCAGCACGCCGAAGCCGGAGATGTAGGAGCCGACCGACGAGACCAGATTCCAGCCCGCGAAGGCATCGGGATAGTCGACGTAACGGCGCGGCATGCCCGACAGGCCGAGGAAGTGCTGCGGGAAGAACACCAGGTTGACACCGATGAAGGTGACCCAGAAGTGCAGCTTGGCGAGGCTCTCATTGTACATGTAGCCCGACATCTTCGGGAACCAGTAGTACCAGCCGGCGAAGATCGCGAACACCGCACCGAGCGACAGCACGTAGTGGAAGTGCGCGACGACGTAGTAGGTCTCCTGGAGCACGCGATCGACACCCGCGTTCGCCAGCACGACGCCGGTGACGCCGCCGATCGTGAACAGGAAGATGAAGCCCACCGCCCAGATCATCGGGGCGCGGAATTCGATCGAGCCGCCCCACATCGTGGCGACCCAGGAGAAGATCTTCACGCCGGTCGGAACGGCGATGACCATCGTGGCCGCGACGAAGTAGGCCTGCGTCGCCGAGGACATGCCGACCGTGTACATGTGGTGCGCCCACACCACGAAGCCGATGCCGCCGATCGCGACCATGGCGTAGGCCATGCCGAGATAACCGAACACGGGCTTGCGCGAGAAGGTCGAGACGATCTGGCTGATCATGCCGAAGCCCGGCAGGATCAGGATGTACACCTCGGGGTGACCGAAGAACCAGAACAGATGCTGGAACAGCACGGGGTCGCCGCCGCCGTCGGGCGCGAAGAACGTCGTGCCGAAATTGCGGTCGGTGAGCAGCATGGTGATCGCACCGGCGAGCACCGGCAGCGACAACAGCAGCAGGAACACCGTCACCAGGATCGACCACACGAACAGCGGCATCTTGTGCAGGGTCATGCCCGGCGCGCGCATGTTGAAGATGGTCGTGATGAAGTTGATGGCACCGAGGATCGACGAGGCGCCCGCCAGATGCAGCGACAGGATGGCGAAGTCGACGGCCGGGCCCGGATGGCCGGAGCTCGACAGCGGCACGTACATGGTCCAGCCGGCGCCGACGCCATTGGCGCCCGGCTCGCCCTCGACGAAGGTCGACATCAGCAGCAGCGCGAAGGACGCCGGCAGCAGCCAGAACGAGATGTTGTTCATGCGCGGGAACGCCATGTCGGGCGCGCCGATCATCAGCGGCACGAACCAGTTGCCGAAGCCGCCGATCATCGCCGGCATGACCATGAAGAAGATCATGATCAGGCCGTGAGACGTCACGAACACATTGTAGGTGTGCGTCTCATGGAAGATCTGCACGCCCGGATACATCAGCTCGGCCCGGATCGCGATCGACATCGCGGCACCGATGATGCCGGCGATGACCGCGAAGATCAGGTACATCGTGCCGATGTCCTTGTGGTTGGTCGAATAGACGTAGCGCCGCCATCCGGTCGGATGGGCGCGCTCGTCATGTCCGTGGGCTTGCGCGTGATCGCCGTGTGCCGCTGCGCTCGTTGCCATTCTCAAATCCTGCCTTGCGTCCCATTCGGACCTCTGGAGGTCCCGCCCTTTTGTCGCTTTCAGTCCCTCAAGCCGTCATCCGACGCTTACTGCGTCGGGCCGGCCGCGGAGGCGTAGGTGCTGGTGCCGCCGCTCGCAAACTTCTTCTTCGCCGTCTCGATCCAGGAGGCGAACTCCTGGTCGCTTACCACGCGCACGGCGATCGGCATGAAGGCGTGATCCTTGCCGCACAGTTCCGAGCACTGACCGTAGTACATGCCGGTCTTGGTGGCCTTGAACCAGGTCTCGTTCAGACGGCCCGGAATGGCGTCGATCTTGATGCCGAAAGCCGGCACCGCAAAGGCATGGATGACGTCGGCGCCGGTGGTCTGGACGCGAATCACCTTGTTGACCGGCACCACCATCTCGTTGTCGACGCCGAGCAGACGGGGCTGCTTGTCCTGCGCCATTAGCGAGTCGAACTCGAACTTGCCGTTATCGGGATAGGCATACGACCAGTACCACTGCTTGCCGGTCGCCTTGATGGTCAGATCCGCCTTCGGCACGTCGAGCTCCAGGAACAGAAGCCGGAACGACGGCACCGAGATTCCGACCAGGATCAGCACCGGAACGAGCGTCCAGGCCACCTCGATCAGCGTGTTGTGAGTGGTCCGCGACGGCACCGGATTGGCCTTCGCGTTGAACTTGACGACCACGATCACGAGCAGCGCCAGGACGAACAGCGTGATCAGGGTGATCAGCACGAACAGGAAATTGTGGAACCAGACGATGTTGTCCATCACTGGGGAACCGGACTGCTGGAGCGTCCACTCCCACGGAGCCGGCTGCCCGAGCTCGGCGAATGCCGCACCACCCGTCGCCAGCGTGACGCCAGCCGCCACCAAGGCGATGGTGGCCAATCCCAGCAATTGCCGGCCCACCCGACCCATCGACATCCTCATGCCGTTCGCGCTCCCCTTACGAAATCACCCCAAGTGCGTTCCCCTGTTTCCGGGAAACGCTTTTCGATCCGCCAGTCCGACAAACCGCCACGCAAGAATACCTCTAAGAGGAATCGGGGCCAGATCGCTAGAACGCGAAATCAAGCCTCTCAAACCATAATTCTCGATCTATCGCAATGCAGTCTTGAGCCTGGTCTGCCAGCCATCACCGGCAGGATATTTCCCAGTAACATCAGACAAAAATACCGCTTCCCGGGAAGCTGCGGCTTGACAGCGGAATTGCCCGCGTTAGGCACTGGCAGGCAGCCGCGCAGGAGCCTGATTCGAGCGGGCGATGGCGGTGTGGGCGGCGCGGAATTTGCTTGGGAATCGCCTTCAAGACGCCGTCATTCCCGTATCAGTCCGCCAGGGTGCGAGTGACCCAGGCGAGCAGAGGGACCGACCCGATGGGGCTTTCGAGATCGATGGCAAGGCCGGCGAACGGCCTCCCGGCGCTGGCCGCCCTCGTGGCTGCGATCGTCCTCCTCGCGCTGCCGGGCCTTGCCCATGCGCAGGGCGCGGTACGCTCCGTCCACGGCGACTGGCAGATCCGCTGCGACACCCCGCCGGGCGCCCAGACCGAGCAGTGCGCCCTGATCCAGAGCGTGGTGGCGGAAGACCGCTCCAATGCCGGCCTGACCGTGATCGTGCTCAAGACCGCCGACCAGAAGAGCCGCCTGATGCGCGTGGTCGCCCCGCTCGGGGTCCTGTTGCCCTCCGGCCTCGGCCTCAAGCTCGACAACCAGGACGTCGGTCGCGCCGGCTTCGTCCGCTGCCTCCCCAACGGCTGCGTCGCCGAGGTCGTCCTGGAGGACAAGCTGCTCGGCCAGCTCCGCAGCGCCAAGACCGCGACCTTCATCATCTTCGAGACCCCGGAAGAAGGCATCGGCTTCCCGCTCAGCCTGAACGGGCTGGGTGAGGGGTACGACAAGCTGCCGTAGGGGCGGCTGAACTGGCATCCTATTGTTTCCGTAATGTGAGACCTGGCGCCCTCGCGGAACCGCTCCGAAACCATTATCTTGCCCCACATCTTCCGATAATGGACGGACGAATGACCAACCCTGCCACAACCTCCCTGCTCGACCGTGCCAATCTCGACCGCGACCAGGTTCGCCACGAGATCGCGCGCGGGCTTTCGGGCGCTGACGACGGCGAATTGTTCCTGGAATACAGCCAGACCGAAGCGCTGATGTTCGACAATGGGCGGCTGAAGCAGGCGACCTACGACACCTCGCAGGGGTTCGGCCTGCGCGCCGTCAAGGACGACGCGGTCGGTTACGCGCATTCCTCCGACGTGTCGCTGCCGGCGCTGATTCGCGCCGCGGACGCCGTCGCTGCCGTGCGCGGCGGCTACTCCGGCAGCTTCGCCGCACCGCCGGCGCACACCAATGTGCGGCTCTATGGCGACGACAATCCGCTCGATGCGCCGGGCTTCGAGACCAAGGTCAAGCTGCTGGCCGAGATCGACGCTTACCTGCGCGACAAGGATCCGCGGGTACGGCAGGTCAGCGTGAGTCTCGGCGCGACCTGGCAGGTGGTCGAGATCCTGCGGCCCGACGGCGAGAGCTATCGCGACATCCGTCCGCTGGTGCGCGTCAACATCTCCGTCGTCGCCGGCCAGGGCGACCGCCAGGAGAGCGGCAGCAAGGGCTATGGCGGCCGCGCCGGCTATGCCGAGTTCATCGCGACCAAGTCCTGGCGCGAGGCCGCCGACGGCGCGCTGCGCGAAGCGCTCGTCAACCTGGAATCGATTCCCGCCCCCGCCGGCGAAATGGACGTCGTGCTCGGCGCCGGCTGGCCCGGCGTGATGTTGCATGAAGCGGTCGGCCATGGCCTCGAAGGCGACTTCAACCGCAAGAAGACGTCGGCATTTGCCGGCTTGATGGGCCAGCAGGTCGCGGCCAAGGGCGTCACCGTGGTCGACGACGGCACCATTGCCTCGCGGCGCGGCTCGCTGTCGATCGACGACGAGGGCACGCCGACCAATCGCACCGTGCTGATCGAGGACGGCATCCTCGTCGGCTACATGCAGGATCGTCAGAACGCACGGCTGATGAACATGAAGCCGACCGGCAACGGCCGTCGCCAGGGTTATGCCCATGTGCCGATGCCGCGCATGACCAACACCTACATGCTCGCGGGCGACCGCGAGCCGGGCGAGATCATCGCCTCGGTGAAGAACGGCGTGTTCGCCGCGAATTTCGGTGGCGGCCAGGTCGACATCACCTCGGGCAAATACGTGTTCCAGTGCACCGAGGCCTACAAGATCGAGAACGGCAAGATCGGTGCGCCTTTGAAGGGCGCCATGCTGATCGGCAACGGGCCGACCGACCTGCATCGCATCCGCATGATCGGCAACGACCTCGCGCTCGACACCGGGATCGGCACCTGCGGCAAGAATGGCCAAGGCGTGCCTGTCGGCGTCGGCCAACCGTCGCTGCTGATGGAACGCATTACGGTAGGTGGAACAGGCGCATGAGCGTTGAGAAAGTAACTGCGCCCGCCAAGCGCAAAAGCAGCGGCTGGGGTGGACAGATCGCTCAGCTCGCCGGCATCGTCGCCGCGGTCTTCATCGCCAAGGGCGCGCTTGCCGAGCCGTTCTACGTGCCGTCGGGCTCGATGGAGCCGACGCTGTTGATCGGTGATGCGCTGCTCGCCTCGAAATTCCCCTATGGCTACGGCACCTCGTCGCTGCCGATCCAGATCAGCCTGCCCGAGAGCGGCCGCGTCTTCGCGGAGACGCCGAAGCTCGGCGACGTCGTGGTCTTCCGCTGGCCCGGCGATCGCTCGCAGGCCTGGGTCAAGCGCGTCGTGGGCCTGCCCGGCGACCGCATCCAGATGCGGCAAGGCCAGCTCTTCATCAACGACCGCCCCGCCGAGATGAAGCCCGATGGCGTCGGCGCCGCCGAGGACGACCATGGCGGCAGCGAGCCCGCCTATCGCTACGTCGAGACGCTGCCGAACGGCGTCTCGCATCTGATCTTCAAGATGCGCGACAGCGGTCCGCTCGACAACACGCCCGAAGTGACGGTGCCCGCTGGTCACCTCTTCGTGCTCGGCGACAACCGCGACAATTCCGCCGATAGCCGCGTGCCGCTGCGCTCCGGCGGTGTCGGCCTCTTGCCGATCGACAATCTGATCGGCCGTGCCGATGCGGTGCTCGGCTCCTGGGATCTCGGCATGCGCGGCCAGCCGGTGTGGACCTGGCTGTCCGGGTTCAGGCTGGCGCGGTTCTTCACCGCCGTGCATTGACTGGTCATTGGGTGAGAAGAGACGAATTCCTCGCTCTTGCCTTGCGCAATCCGGTCAACGCCACGATCCTAGACGAGCTCCATCGCCTCGCGCTGCCGGATGCGTGGCTGGTTTCGGGATGCCTGGTGCAGACCGTGTGGAACATGCTCACGCGCCGGGCGATCGATCACGGCATCGCCGATTACGACGTGTTCTATTTCGATCCTGATACGTCATGGGAGGCCGAGGACGCGGTGATCCGCACCCTGCACGCGCGGCTCGCGCATCTCGGTGCCAAAATCGAGGCCCGCAACCAGGCGCGCGTGCATCTATGGTACCCCGCCAAGCACGGCCTGCCCTATCCGCCGCTAAGCTGCACGGCAGACGGCATCGATCGCTTCCTGACGCAGAACACGCAAATCGGAGTGAGGCTCGCGGCCGATGGTTACGAGGTCTACGCCCCGCACGGCTTCGACGACGTCGGGAGATTGATCGTGCGGCCCAACCGGGCGGAAAATTTCTCCATCGCCAATTATGAGGCGAAGGCCGCGCGATGGAAGGCGCTCTGGCCCGAGCTTACGGTGATTGCGGCGGAGTGATGCTCGTGTTCCGGACAAGTCGCATCGTGAAACGATGCGGCGCAGAGCCGGGACCCATGGCACATCGGATCCCTGTGGGGCGTGGCCCCGGTTCAGCCGCGCATCACTTCGTGCTCCGCCGCGCCCGGGGCACGTGACAACGACTACCGCACCACGCCCGACGTGAATCCCGCCTTCCTTCGCGGCGGCTTGATCTCCTTCTTCAGGAAACAGCGCGCCTCACGCCCGGTATAGCCGGGGCGGGCATAGGTGAAGGCACGGCATTTGTTGTCGGCGGTGCAGGCGGCCTTGCAGGCCTCGACGCTTTCACCGTCCTTGAGCTCGAAATTGCGCAAATCGCCGCCAGGGCGGTCGATCGAGCTCTCGACGCCCTCGACGCGCGGCTCGATCACGCCGGCGCCGCGGACCCCCGAGATACAGCAACTTCCCGGCACGCGCGCCGGCACGCTGTTCTTCAGCCAGCACACCGCCGCGGCACCGTCGACGTCGGGATAACTGAAGCTCCAGGAGCGGCAGCGGCGATCGCGCTCGCACAGCAGCGCGCAATCCTCGGGATCGCCCGAGGTTACCGGCGTGCTGAAATAGTCGCCGCCGGGCCGATCGAACGCCGTCTGGGCAGGCGCCGGCACACTCGCAAATGCGAGCGAAAGCAGCGTGACACATGCCGCGACGCTGGCCATGACGGCCCCGGACAGGCGGCCCTTCCCCATCAGAACAGCTTTCGAGTTATTGACGACGCTCAGGTTTTTCGGCCGGTCATTTGATCGCCGCAAACCTGTATGGGCGATGAACGGCTGAAATCCGGATCGTTGGCCTAAACCCCAACGGCCGCGTTAGCGCAAAGTGTGACGCGATTATCCGAGAAGATCATGCTCAAACAAGGTCTAGAACGCATACTCCGTGTAGGCTGGTTCCACCGAGCCTTTCCAAGGACCGTTGAACTTCTCCAGCATCTCCTCGGCCGGCGTCCGGCCGGAATCGATGATGCGATCGAGCGGCTCGAGGTGCCGGGTCTCATCGCGGCCAAGCTGGTCGATTCGGCCGCGGCGGCGCAGGCCGGCATGAGCCAGAACGAGGCACTCCTTGGCGATCTCGAACAGATAGCGATCCTTGATCCGCGCCTTGAAGCCGAAGCGCGGCACGTCATCGCGCAAGGCCTGACGCTCATGCGCACTCCAGTGCTTCACCATGTCCCAGGCGGCATCGAGCGAAGCCCCATCGTAGAGCAGCCCGACCCAGAATGCCGGCAGCGCCGGCAGACGGCCCCACGGTCCGCCGTCGGAGCCGCGCATCTCGAGATAACGCTTGAGCCGCACTTCCGGGAAGATCGTCGAGAGATGGTTGGCCCAGTCCGACAGCGTCGGACGCTCGCCGGGAAGATTGTTGTTGCGGCCATCGAAGAACGCGCGGAACGAGGAGCCCGACACGTCGATGTACTCCTCGCCGCGCTTGACGAAATACATGGGCACGTCGAGCGCGTAGTCGACATAGCGCTCGAACCCCATGCCGTCCTCGAACGCCCACGGCATCATGCCGGCGCGCGCGTTGTCGGTGTCGCGCCAGATCTCGGACCGGAAAGAGAGGAAGCCATTCGGCTTGCCCTCGGTGAACGGCGAATTGGCGAACAGCGCAGTCGCGACCGGCTGGAGCGCGAGCGAGACGCGCAGCTTCTTGACCATGTCGGCTTCGGAGGAGAAGTCGAGATTGGTCTGCACCGTGCAAGTCCGGTACATCATATCGAGGCCGTACTGACCGACCTTCGGCATGTAATTGGTCATGATCTTGTAGCGGCCCTTGGGCATCACCGGGATATCGGCGCGCGACCAGGACGGCGTCATGCCGAGCCCGAGGAAGCCGATGCCGAGCGGCGCTGCGATCTCGCGCACCTGCGCAAGATGCGCCATCAACTCGCTCTGGGTCTGGTGCACGTTCTCGACCGGCGCGCCGGAGAGCTCGAACTGTCCGCCGGGCTCGAGCGAGATCGCACCGCCGCCCGTGACATCGTAGAGGCCGATGATGTTGCCCTGCTCCATGATCGGCTCCCAGCCGAGCAGGAGCTTCATGCCTTCGAGCAGCGCACCGATGCCGCGCGCCCCCCCGTAAGGCACCGGACGGTGGCCGTCGAGCGTGAACGGCGTCTTCTCGTGCTCGGTGCCCATGCGGAATTCGGACGGGTCCTTGCAGCCGGCCTCGAACCACGCGACGAGCTCGTCGCGTGATTGCAGCGGCGTCATATCGATCTGGTCTCGCGCCATATCAAACTCTATTCAAAAAGCGCTTCGACCGAACGCGCGCGGGTGACAGGGATGGCCCGCGAACCCACCGGTTGCGCGGATGAGCGGGTTTGCCGCGCAATCATCGCGACGGCATGCTTTCGTTGACGCCCGCGGGCGGCAGTTTCATCTCGCCGCACGAGCAGCCCAGGCGGTCGAGCAGACTGCTGAGCTTGACGGCATCGGCATCCGACAGTTTCGAACCGACATATTTCTCGATCGCAGCCGAATAGGCGCCCCACATCCGCTTCTGCAGCTCGCGGCCGGCTTCCGTGATCTCGACGAACTGGCCGCGCTTGTCGATCTTGCATTCGCGCCGCGAGGCAAGGCCCTCGTCGACCAGGCGGTCGATCAGCCGCGAGGTAGAATATTGCGGGATCAGCATCTGCCGCTCGAGTTCGACCGGCCGCAGCTCGCCCGAGGGGGCCCGCGACAATTCGAGCAGCGCGTCATACCAGGCCAGGGGTGGGAAGCCGGCCTTCTTCAAGTCCTGCTCGACGCAGTCGAGCACGCGGCTCTGGACCCGCATCAGGCGGATCCAGGCGGCTGTTGCCTCGGTCGATGGTCTGCGTTTCATGGTCCCGCTCAAGCTCGTCGCCCGTCTCTTACTCCATTCGATGCACCTGCATCAATCTTGACTATTTCAAGCAGGTGCATGTAGTCGTCCTTTCGGCCGAACCAAGCTTCAGGCGGAGGAAATTTCCGTGAAACCGTACGCTTCGCCCGGTGCCTGTCCACTGTCCCCGGATCGCGGTCCTGGAAGCCCGCCTGGCCGATGAGCTGGTCGAGGTCGAATCGGCGCCAAGAAGCTCGAAAATGGTGAGGATGACCTGAAGCTGAACCCCTTGGGGGCCAGGTCCCTGCGCTGGGCCTCGACTGCGATGAGATCGTGACCGAAGGCCGTGTGATTGTCCAGATGACCGGCGATCCGGCTTGAGCCGAGGCGCTGGCGCCCGCCCGCGCCATTTCCAAGAAGGTTGGTCCGCCTTTCACGGAGCGGGACGGGCGGGACGCCGAAGAGCCGGACCGACGATCGGGCTCCTGTCGCTTGCGGAATCCGAAATTTCGAGGCGCACTGACGTCAATTTTACGAGCATTGTCAGGGTTAACAATAACTCTGCGTTGTGCGCTCCGCGGTCGTCACCATCCTTGTGGGAGCAATCCACTTGGCTCAGCTTCAGCGCGGGACACGACGCAGACCGCTGGACCGGACAGCTATCGTGACGACCGTACTCCTCCTGCTGCTCGCGAGCGCAATCACTGGCTTGGCGACGGGGCTATTCTTCCGAGTCTGGGCTCTGTTGCTGGTCTCGCCGGTGACCGCGATCCTTGCCGCAACGGTGCTTCAGACCTCGAGCTTTGGCTTTTGGACGGGCGTTCCAATCGTCGTCGGCTGCCTGATTGCCGGCCAGGTCGCCTATCTGGCGGCGACGTTGTACGTGCACAGAGGGGAGCTTTCAGTGCAGGACGAGACCGACGGCGAACCAGGCAAGCACGGCCAGCGCCATGTCAAAGGCGAGGACGAGTAGGGCCAGGCCGACCCACGAAGGAATCTTTCTGCGCAGCCGGAGCAGCCTGCGGCGCGGCCACGGCCGAACCAGCAGCAATAGGGGAGCGCATCTCACCGCAACGCCGGCTGCGCTGCCTTGAGACACCGGGGGGATCATTGCGGGACACCTTCAATGCCAATGGGTCATCCGGTGGATGATCAGCAAGAGCGGTGCCAGGACCGAGCGAGCGTGGCCGGAACGACGAAGGCGGCTGGAACGCCAGTCCCGCCGACGAGACGGTATCGGGCCGCGCATTCGCGCCGTTCTGAGATGGAAAATAAAAAATGCCGGATCAATGATCCGGCATTTTTGTTTCTGCGTAACCCGGATTTCGCTCACGCTCCATCGGGCTACAGGCCTCTCTCAGGCCGCCGCCTTCTTGGGCGCGAAGCGTCCGTAGAACGTCTCGCCCTTCGCTGCCATCTCTTCCAGGAGTTTCGGCGGCGTGAAGCGCGAGCCGTATTTCGCCTCCAGCTTGTGGCAAAGTTCGACGAACTTCTTCGTGCCCATGAAGTCGATATAGGACAGCGTGCCACCGGTGAACGGCGCGAAGCCGAAGCCGAGGATCGAGCCGACATCCGCCTCGCGCGGATCGGTGATGACGTGATCCTCCACCGTGCGCGCGGCTTCCACCGCCTGTACGACCAGGAAGCGCTGCTTCAGCTCCTCGATATCGAGCGTATCGGGGTCGAGCTGCTTCGGCTGCAGCGCCGAGAGGCCAGGCCACAGGCTCTTCTGGCCCTTGCCCTTCTCAGGATAGTCGTAGAAGCCCTTGCTGTTCTTGCGGCCGAGCCGGCCCTGCTTCTCGACCATCTCCACCATCAGCTTCTTCTGATCGGGATTGATGGCGTTGGGGCCGAGATCGGCTTCGGTCGCCTTCATGATCTTGAGGCCGAGGTCGAGCGCGACTTCGTCCGACAGCGAGAGCGGGCCGACCGGCATGCCGGCCATCTTGGCGCAGTTCTCGATCATCGCCGGCGGCACGCCTTCGAGGAACATCTCGTTGCCTTCGGCGACATAGCGGCCGACGCAGCGATTGGCGAAGAAGCCGCGAGAGTCGTTCACCACGATCGGCGTCTTGCCGATCTGGCGGACATAGTCGAGCGCAGTCGCCAGCGCGACCTCGCCGGTGTTCTTGCCGAGGATGATCTCGACCAGCATCATCTTCTCGACCGGCGAGAAGAAGTGAATGCCGATGAACTTGCCCTGATCCCTGAAACTCTCGGCCAGCGAGGTGATCGGCAGCGTCGAGGTGTTGGACGCGAAGATCACATCCGGCTTGAGATATTGCTGCGCCTTGGCGAAGGTCTCCGCCTTGACCTTGCGATCCTCGAACACCGCCTCGATGACGAGATCGACATCCTCGAGCGCGGCGTAATCCGCCGTCGCCGTGATGCGCGCGAGCAGCGCTTCAGCGTCGGCCGGCTTGGCGCGGCCCTTCTTGATCTGGTCCTCGATCACCTTCTGCGCATGCGCCTTGCCCTTGTCGGCGCTCTCCTGGTCGCGATCGATCAGGACGACGTCGAGGCCGGCACGGGCCGAGACATAGCCGACGCTGGCGCCCATGAAGCCGGCGCCGATCACCGCGATCTTCTTCGCCTTGGTCGGCGGCACGTCCTTCGGGCGGCGCGCGCCCTTGTTGAGCTCTTGCATCGACAGGAACAGGCTGCGGATCATCGCGGCCGCCTCCTTCGAGCGCAGCGCCGAGGTGAAGTAGCGCGACTCCACGCGCAAAGCGGCGTCGATCGGCAGCTGCAGGCCCTCATAGACGCAGCTCATGATGGCGCGCGCGGCCGGATAATTGTCGTAGGTCTCGCGGCGATAGATCGCGTTGCCGGCCGGGAACATCATCATGCCGGCCTTGGAGAACACCGGACCTCCCGGCAGCTTGAAGCCCTTCTCGTCCCAGGGCGCGACCGCCTTGCCGCCGCCCTTAATCCAGTCCTTCGCGGCCTTGATGAGGTCGGCGGCAGGAACGATGGCGTGAATCAAATTCAGCGCCTTGGCCTTCTCGACCGTGACGGGGTCGCCCTTGAGCAGGATGGTCATCGCGTCCTGCGGCGGCACCAGGCGCGGCACGCGCTGCGTGCCGCCGGCGCCCGGAAACAGGCCGACCTTGACCTCGGGCAGGCCGAGCCGGGTCTTGGGATTTTCCGCCGCGACGCGATAGTGGCAGCACAGCGTGATCTCGAAACCACCGCCGAGCGCGAGGCCGTTGATCGCGGCCGCCCACGGCTTGCCCGAGATCTCGATCGAGCGCAGCACCTGCGAGAAGCGCCGGCTCTGGTCGAACAGCATCTGGTTCGCGGCGGTTTCGCCCTGCTCCTTGAACACCTTGGCGTAGGCCTGGTTCATGCCCTCGAGCATGGACAAGTCGGCACCGGCGCAGAACGCTTCCTTGGCAGAGGTGATGACGATGCCCTTCACGGCCGCGTCAGCGGTGGTTGCCTTGACGATCGCATCGAGCTCATTGGTCGAGGTCTCGTCGAGCACGTTCATCGAACGGCCCGGGATGTCCCAGGTGACGAGCGCGATGCCGTCGGAATCGGTCTCAACCTTGAAGTTCTTGTAAGACATGGTGGCTGCTCCTCGGTGCCGCAGCCGATCTCAGGCGCGGCGGTTGACTTGAGATCCCGTCGGGTAGGCAAAGGCGCTCTTGCGCCGTGCCCACCCTCATTCGCGAAAGGCAGCAGTGGTGGGCACGCTTCGCTTTGCCCACCCTGCGGCAGCTCGTTACACGCGCTCGATGATGGTCGCGGTGCCCATGCCGCCGCCGATGCACAGCGTCACAAGGGCGGTGGACTTGTTGGTGCGCTCGAGCTCGTCGAGCACGGTGCCGAGAATCATCGCACCGGTCGCCCCTAACGGATGGCCGAGCGCGATCGCGCCGCCGTTGACGTTGATCTTGGCGTTATCGATGTCAAAGGCCTGGATGTAGCGCAGCACGACGGAGGCGAAGGCCTCGTTGAGCTCGAACAAGTCGATGTCCGACTTCTTCATGCCGGAGCGCGCAAAGAGCTTTTCGGTGACGTCGACCGGACCCGTCAGCATCATCGCCGGCTCGGAGCCAATGTTGGCGAAGGCGCGGATCTTCGCACGTGGCTTCATGCCGTATTTCGCGCCTGCCTCTTTGCTGCCGAGCAGCACCGCGCCGGCGCCGTCGACGATACCCGACGAATTGCCGGCGTGGTGCACGTAGTTGACGCGCTCGATCTCGGGGTGCGACTGCACCGCGACACCGTCGAAGCCGCCCATCTGCGCCATCATCGTGAACGAGGGCTGCAGCTGCGCCAGCGACTGCATCGTCGTGTTGGGGCGCATATGCTCGTCCTTGGCGAGGATGGTGAGGCCGTTGACGTCCTTCACCGGCACCACCGACTTGTCGAAGCGGCCCTCGTCCCAGGCCTTGCCGGCGCGCTGCTGGCTCTGCACGGCGTAGGCATCGACGTCGTCGCGGGAGAAGCCATACTTGGTGGCGATCAGATCGGCCGAGACGCCCTGCGGCATGAAATAGGCCGGCACTGCGATCGAGGGGTCCATCGGCCAGGCGCCGCCGGAGGCGCCGATGCCGACGCGGCTCATGGATTCGGCGCCGCCGCCGATCACCAGATCGTGTTGGCCGCTCATGATCTGCGCGGCGGCGAAGTTCACGGCATCGAGGCCGGAGGCGCAGAAGCGGCTGATCTGCACGCCCGGCACGGCTTCGCCGAGGCCCGCCTTCAGCGCGGCGAAGCGCGCGATGTCGGAGCCGGCTTCGCCGACCGGATCGACCACGCCGAGCACGACGTCGTCGACGGAGTCCTCGGGCAGGTTGTTGCGGTCCTTCAGTGCCTTCAGCGGCACCGTGGCGAGTGCGAGCGCCGTGACTTCGTGCAGCGCGCCATCCGGCTTGCCGCGGCCGCGCGGGGTGCGGACGTGATCGTAGATGAATGCCTCAGGCATGACGCCCTCCTGATGTGATGTTCGAAAGCTGTTGGGAAACGTCGGCGAAAGCAGGCTTCAGAACGCTTCCGCCGGCAATTCCATGATGGTGGCGCAGCCGGCCTGGATGCGCGCGAGATTGGCCGCGGTCTCCGGCAGCATCCGCTCCATGAAGAAGCGGCCGGTGACGAGCTTGGTCGAGAGATAGGGCGTGGCGCCCGACTCGGCAATCTTCGCCTGCGTCACCTTGGCCATCTTCGCCCACATGTAGCCGAGCGCGACGAAGCCGAAGAGGTGCAGGTAGTCGGTCGCGGCTGCTCCCGCATTGTCCGGCTTCGCCATCGCGTTTTGCATCAGCCAGGTGGTGGCTTGCTGGAGATGGCCGAGCGAAGTCGAGAGCGGGGTGATGAAAGGCTTCATCGCCTCGTCGCCGCCGTTCTCCTTGGCGAAAGCCATGACCTCGCCGAAGAACGCCATGATGGCACGGCCACCGTCGCGCGGCAGCTTGCGGCCGACCAAGTCGAGCGCCTGGATGCCGTTGGCGCCTTCATAGATCATCGCAATACGGGCATCGCGCACGAACTGCTCCATGCCCTGCTCGGCGATGTAACCGTGGCCGCCATACATCTGCTGCGCCTGCACCGCGTTGGCGAAGCCGTAATCGGTGAGGAAACCCTTCAGCACCGGCGTCATCAGGCCCATGTGGTCGTCGGCGGCCTGGCGATCCCTGGGGTCTTCGGAACGATGGGCGACGTCGCTCTTCAGTGCGGTCCAGATCACGAATGCGCGCGCGGCTTCGTTGAAGGCACGGATCGAGAGCAGCGTGCGGCGCACGTCGGGATGCACGATGATCGGATCGGCCGGCTTGTCAGGTGCCTTGGCACCGGTGAGGGAACGGCCTTGGATGCGCTCGCGGGCATAGGCGACCGCGTTCTGATAGGCGACCTCCGACTGTGCGAGGCCCTGCACGGCGACGCCGAGCCTGGCTTCGTTCATCATCACGAACATGCCCTGCATGCCCTTGTTCTCTTCCCCGATCAACCAGCCGGTGGCGTTGTCGTAGTTCATCACACACGTCGAATTACCGTGGATGCCCATCTTGTGCTCGATCGAGCCGCAGACGACGCCGTTCCGTGCCCCGACCGAACCATCGGCATTCACGAGGAATTTCGGCACCACGAACAGCGACACGCCCTTGATGCCGGCGGGCGCGCCCTCGATGCGGGCGAGCACGAGATGGATGATGTTTTCGGCGAGATCGTGCTCGCCGGCCGAGATGAAGATCTTGGTGCCCGTGATCTTGAAGCTGCCGTCGGCCTGGCGCACGGCCTTGGTGCGGAGCATGCCGAGATCGGTGCCGCAATGCGGCTCAGTGAGGTTCATGGTGCCGGTCCATTGGCCCGCCACCATCTTCGGCACGTAAGTCTTCTTCTGCTCAGGGCTTCCATGGACGAGCAGCGCCGCGGTCGCGCCCATGGTGAGGCCGCCATACATCGAGAACGCCATGTTGGCGGAGATCTGGAATTCGTTGACGGCTTGCGAGAGCGTCACCGGCAGACCCTGGCCCCCGAACTCGGTCGGCGCCGACAGGCCGAGCCAGCCGCCTTCGGCCACTTGCTTGAAGGCGGCCTTGAAACCCTTCGGCGTGGTGACACTGCCGTCGTCGGCCCGCTTGCAGCCTTCGAGATCGCCCACGCGATTGAGCGGCTGCAGCACTTCTTCGGCGAGCTTGGCGGCTTCGCCCAGGATCGCCTCGCGCACGTCGCTCGACGCATCGGAGAAGCCCGGCAGATTGTCGTAGCGGTCGATCTGGAAGACGTCGTTGAGCAGGAAGTTCACGTCTTCGACAGGGGCTTTATAGATCGGCATGATGGTCTCCCGGCATGGGCCCTGAAGGGATGATGTTGGGCTTATGATTGGGCGGCGGCAAGCTGCTCCGCCATCAGGCGGTGCAGCATGTTGATGGCCTTGAGCGGCCGGACCATCACCTTGAAATGGGTGATGCGTCCCTCGGCATCGAAGCTGATGATGTCGACGCCGTTGATCTCGATGCCGTCGATCATGGTCTTGAATTCGAGCACGGCGCCGCGCTCGTTCGTCCACTCGCCGACATAGGTGAAGCCGGGGCCACCGAGCACCTTCTCGGCGCTGGAGAGGTATTTGAAGGTGATGTCGCGGCCGCGCTGCGGTGTGTGCACGACGGGGCTTTCGAACACAGCGTCGGGATGCAGGAGGTCCCAGAGCGCGGCGCGATCATGAGACTTCATGTAGGCGTACCAGGAATCGAGGCCGGTCATTCTCAGGTGCCTCCCTAGGCCAAGGGCAAAAGTTACGGAAACAACCCCATGCACAGTAGCCAGAAGGTTGATTCCACTGGATTTTTCAGCCGGGATTTTGGCCCGTCTGCACGCCGCCTCATATGCACATTGACGCATATGCGCCGATGCGCATAAAGTCAAGCAGATTGGTCGGAGATCAAGAACAGGAGGCCGGTGATGGCGCTGGGCGACGCAATCCTCGCATGCCTGACGGAACGTCCGATGACGGGCTACGAGCTCGCCAAGACCTTCGATTCCTCGATCGGCTTCTTCTGGAAGGCCGACCACCAGCAAATCTACCGCGAGCTCTCCAAGCTGCGCGACCGCGGCTACATCCAGGGCCGCGAGGTCGTGCAGACAGGCAAGCCCAACAAGCTGATCTATACGCTCACTCCCGAGGGCCGAACAGCGCTGCGGCACTGGGCAGCGCGGCCAAGCACGCCGCCCTCGATCAAGGACGACCTGCTGGTGCGGCTGCATGCGCTCGACAGCGTCGACATCGAGCCCCTGCGCACCGACCTGATGGCCCGCCTGGAGCACCATCGCGACCGCCATGCCAATTACGAGCGCATCCTGAAGAAGCGTTTTCCGGACGGCACGGCGGAAGGCCGGCTCGATCTCGGCAACCTGCTCCTGCTCCGCTTAGGGGCCCGTCACCAGCAGATGGTGGCGGATTTCTGCGAAGAGGCTCTGTCGGCGCTGTCGACGATGAGCGGCAAGGCCGCGGTGGTGCCGATCGAGGATGGCAAGCGCGAGGGGAAGGGCTGAGCCCGACGCGACAGGAGACTGTCACCACACCCACCGGTGTCATGCCCCGCGAAAGAGGGGCATCCCGTACTCCGGGGCGGCGCGGCTGGAATCGAGCCGCCGCGGCGTACTTCGCGGGCGATGACAGCGGAGTATCTGGCGGCAGCAGGCCACCTGGATGCAGTGGCGCCGCTCGGGTGCCCGAGTTCCTCCCGCCCAACTTTAAGACAGCCGCGCCGCATTCCTTAACTCGTTATTTACCGTAACAGGAAAAAGTCGGTTTTCGAGGCAGACGACCCGCGCCAAATTCGATTGTCTTTGCAACCGGCACGCGTGGGGAAGCTGAAGGCGCCGGGTGGGGCGCCGGAGTCGGAACCGGACAGAGTCATGAATTCGCGCGTATCGTGGAGTGTTGACGGCATCGATCCCTCCGTCAGGGAGCGGGCCGAAGCTGCTGCGCGCAGAGCCGGCATGTCACTCAACGACTGGCTGAACTCCACGCTCGGCGAGACGACCCCGCCGAACTTTCGCGGACCCTACGACCAGCGTCCGCACCACATGCCGAGTCAGGAGAGCCGCGAAGTCGCCGACATCCACCAGCGGCTCGACGCGATCACCCAGCAGATCGAACGGATTTCAAAGCCCGCCCCGCGCCAAGACTCTTCTCGTGAACGAGACGTCTCGCGCGAGCAGGGCGTCGCGCGCCAGCTCAATGATGCGATCTCGCGGCTCGATGCGCGCCTGTCGCAAATCTCCCGTCCGCAGCGGCAACCGCAGCAGGCGCCACGCCCCGCCCCGGCCGACACGCGCCAGCGCCAGGCCGATGCGGTCGAGCGCGCGGCCGCGCAGGTCTATCGCAGCTCACCACCCCTGAGCCCGGCGTCGTTCGACGTCGCGGTCGCCGAGATCACGGCGCGCCAGAGCGAGCTCGACGGCTTTACGCCCAGGCAGATGCCGCCGCGTGCCGCCCCGTCGCTTGCGCCCGCGGCTCCTTACGCGCCTCCGATGGCGCCGCCCGCACCTGCCTACGCGCCGCCGCCCCCGCAGCCGGGGCCGGATTTCTCCTCGCTCGAACGCCATCTGCTCAAGATCACCAGCCAGATCGAGTCGCTCCAGCGTCCCGACACTACCGAGCAGGCGATCGCCGCTTTCCGCAGCGAGCTTGCCGAAATCCGTGCCGCCATCACCGAGGCGATGCCGCGGCGCGCGATCGAATCGATCGAGAACGAGATCCGCTCGCTGCACCGTCGTATCGACGAGACCCGCTCCAACGGCACCGACGGCCAGATCCTCGCGGGCATCGAGCGCGCATTGTCCGACATCAAGCAGGTGCTGCGCACGCTGACCCCGGCCGAGCAGCTCACCGGCTACGACGAGGCGATCCGCAATCTCGGCGCCAAGCTCGACCTGATCCTGCGCGCCAATGACGACCCCTCGACCGTGCAGCAGCTCGAAGGCGCGATCTCCGCGCTGCGCGCCATCGTTTCCAACGTCGCGTCCAACGAGGCGCTCGCGCGTCTGTCCGAAGACGTGCAGCTGCTGTCGTCCAAGGTCGACCAGATCACCCGCGCGTCCGGCCACGGCGACAGCTTCGCGGTGCTGGAACAGCGCATTGCGGCGCTCACCGCCGCGCTCGAAACCCGCGAGCGGCCCCAGCCATCCGAGAGCACCGAGCATCTCGAAGCCGCGATCCGCGCGCTGTCGGACCGTTTCGACCGCATGCAGGTCGGCAACGACTCGGCCTCGACCTTCGCCCATCTCGAACAGCGCGTCTCCTATCTGCTGGAGCGGATCGAAGCCGCCTCCGATCCGCGCAACAACAATTTGAGCCGCGTCGAGGACGGGCTGCACGACATCCTCAGGCACCTGGAGCGGCAGCAGGCGACCTATGCCGCGCTGGCCGAGAGTCGCAACTCCGCCCCGCCGCCCGATTCCGGCATGGTCGATCTCGTCAAGCGCGAGCTCTCCGACATCCGTTTCAGCCAGGCCGAGACCAACCGGCACACCCAGGACTCGCTCGAGGCCGTCCACAGTGCGCTCGGCCACGTCGTCGATCGCCTCTCCATGATCGAAGGCGATCTGCGCGCGGTGCGCACCGCGCCGCCGGCCCCCGCCCCGCAGCCGATGCCGATGGCGGCACCGATCGAGCCGGCGCCGATGGCGCGCGAGCCGCGGCCGCAGCCGCAGCCGCCGAAATACGATCCGAAGCCTGAGCTGCCCAATCCCGCTGCCGCGCAGGCTGCACCGGCCGCCTTCGTCGCCGCGCCGCGCGAATTCCACGCTGCCAGTCCGGCCGCCCCACCGCCGGTGCCAGCGGCACCGCCCATTCCGCCGCGCGCGATCAGCGAAATCCTGGAGCCGCATACGGCGCCGGCGCGCGCTGCGATCGTGCCAGAACTGCCGCCGGATCATCCGCTCGAGCCGGGCACGCGGCCGGGCGGGCGCGTCGCCACGCCCTCGGAGCGCATCGCCGCCTCAGAGAGTGCGATCAGCGAAATTCCCGCGGCTCCGAAGGAGCCGGTGTCGTCGTCGAGCTTCATCGCAGCCGCACGCCGCGCCGCGCAAGCTGCCGCCGCGCAGCCACCCGAGAAAGCCGGCCGCGCCGCCAAGACGGCGGCGAGCCGCGGCAAGGACAAGGGCCAGGAAGGTGGCTCGACCATCACCTCGAAGATCCGCTCGCTGCTGGTCGGCGCGAGCGTGGTCGTGATCGTGCTCGGCACCTTCAAGATGGCGATGAACCTGCTCGATGGCGGCAGCGCACCGCCGGCGATGCAGAATGTTCCGAACGAGCCGGCACCGCAGGCCGCGCCATCGCCGGTCGAGACCAAGCCGGCCGTGCCCGAGCAGGTCACGCCGTCGATGACCTCGCCGACGCCGATCGGACGGCAATCGCAGAACAATACTGCGCCGCCTCCCACGCCCAATTCCGGCAGCACCGCCTCGGTCGAAATCCCGCAGGCGCCCGCCGCGACCGTGCCGCCGCCTGCTTCCAGCAGCGACGTCACCGGCGCGCTGTCGGGCACCAGCCGCGCCAAGCTCGGCCTCGTCCAGGTGCCGCCGAGCGAGAAGCTCCCTGATGGCATCGGCGGTCCGGCCTTGCGCACCGCTGCGATGAAGGGCGATGCGACCGCGGCCTACGAGATCGGCGTGCGCTTTGCGGAGGGCAAGGGCATCGCCACGAATTATGACGAAGCGGCGAAGTGGTACGACCGCGCGGCGCAGGCCGGCGTCGTCCCTGCGACCTTCCGCCTCGGCACCCTGTACGAAAAGGGCCTAGGGGTGAAGAAGGACGCCGACATCGCGCGCCGCTATTACACGCAAGCCGCCGAGCGCGGCAACGCCAAGGCGATGCACAATCTCGCGGTGCTCGATGCCGATGGCGGCGGCCGCGGCGCCAACTACAAGAGCGCGGCGCAGTGGTTCCGAAAGGCTGCCGATCGCGGCGTCGCCGACAGCCAGTTCAACCTCGGCATCCTCTATGCCCGCGGCATCGGCGTCGAGCAGAACCTCGCCGAATCCTACAAATGGTTCAGCCTGGCCGCCGCGCAGGGCGATGCCGACGCGGCCAGCAAGCGTGACGATGTGGCGAAGCGCCTCGACCCGCAATCGCTCGCCGCTGCCAAGCTCGCGATCCAGACCTTCAGCGCCGAGCCGCAGCCCGACGATGCCGTCAACGTTGGGACCCCGAACGGCGGCTGGGACAGCGCGCCGCAGGCAAGCGCAAAGCCAGCGCCGAAGCCGGTCGCCGCCAAGCGCTCGGCGTCAGCGGCGCATTAAAGCGCGATGGGATCAGGATGAATCACCATCGCGCTTCAGGTTATTGTTTGAGCGTGATCTTTTCGGAAAACCGCTGCACACTTTTCCGGATCATGCTTTAGAACTTACTGCTCGTCGACGGTCTCGGTTCACCTCTCCCCGACGGGGAGAGGTGGACCGAGCGCCTGGCTGGCATCGTCCCCCCAACTGGTCGCGGCGATTCCCCATGCCAAAAATTCCTGATCCGCCTGCCGCCAAATTCCGCTATTGAGGGGCGCGGCAATCGTTCCGACCGTCCGGCGAGCATTCCGCGATAATCGATCCGTCTCGCCGGAGCGTGGTCCCTCAATGCAGCTTTACCTCCCGATCGCCGATCTCCCAGTCAACGTCTTCCTGGTGCTGGCGATGGGCGCGGCCGTCGGCTTCGTCTCCGGCATGTTCGGCATCGGCGGCGGCTTTCTGATGACGCCGCTGCTGATCTTCATCGGCATCACGCCGGCGGTGGCAGTCGCTTCCGTGGCGAGCCACATCGCGGCCTCCTCTTTTTCCGGAGCGCTCTCTTACTGGCGGCGGCGCGCGATCGATCCGGCGCTGGCGAGTGTATTGTTGTGCGGCGGCGTGACCGGGACGGCGCTCGGCGTGTGGACCTTCACGCAGCTGCGCGCGCTCGGCCAGCTCGATCTGATGATCGCGCTCTCCTACGTCGTGCTGCTCAGCACCGTCGGCAGCCTGATGTTCTCCGAGGGCCTGCGCGCATTGATGCGAACCCGGCGCGGCGCGCTGCCGCCGCGCCGCACGCACAACTGGATCCATGGCCTGCCGCTGAAGATGCGGTTCAAGCGCTCGAAGATCTATCTGTCCGTGATCCCAGTCGTGGTCGTCGGCATCATGATCGGCTTCATCGGCGCCATCATGGGCATCGGCGGCGGCTTCATCCTGGTGCCGATCATGATCTATCTGCTGAGGGTACCGACCTCGACGGTGATCGGGACCTCGATGGTGCTCACGCTGGTGACGATGCTGTTCGCGACCCTGCTGCACGCCGTGACCAATCACCTCGTCGACGCCGTGCTGGCGCTGATCCTGATGGTCGGCGGCGTCACCGGGGCGCAGTTCGGCGCACGCGCCGGCCAGAAGATCCGCGGCGAGCAGCTGCGGCTGCTGCTCGGCCTCTTGATCCTCTCGGTCGGCGTCCGCTTCGCGATCGAGCTGGTGATCCAGCCCTCGGATCTCTTCACCATTCGCGAGCTTGGAGTGAACGGATGATGCGCGCGCTTCTCGCCATCGTTCTCGTCCTGCTGCTCGGCGGCGCCGCGCGGGCCGAGCGGCTGATCGTCTCGGTTTCCAACCACCGCGTCACGGTGACGCCGAACTATTCCGGCGAGGAGCTGGTGCTGTTCGGCTCGGTCGAGAGGGATGCGACGACGCCGGCCGACCGCACGGCTTACGATCTCGTGGTCACCGTGATGGGCCCGCGCGCCGACATGGTGACGCGGCGCAAGGAGCGCACCTTCGGCATCTGGATCAACACCGATTACCGCCAGTTCCTGCAGGTGCCGAGCTATCTCGCGCTGTTCGCCAACCGCCCCTTCGACGCCATCACCTCGCCCGAGATCGCGCGGCGGCAGCAGATCGGGCTCAACAACGTGCTGCTGACGCAGCGGGTCGGCGGCGACTACGCCGACGTCGTGCCGAACGATGCGTTCCGCTCGGCCTTCATCCGCCTGCGCACTCAGGGCGGGCTCTATCGCGAAGATGCGAGCGCAGTGACGTTCCTGACTCCGACGCTGTTCCGCACCGGCATTCCACTGCCGGCGGAGGTGCCGATCGGCACCTATGAGATCGAGATCAAGCTGTTCGCGAACGGTGCATTCATCGGCAAGACCGAGACCGCATTCGAGATCGTCAAGGTCGGCTTCGAGCAGTTCGTCGCGACCACGGCGCGGCAGAACGGCCTGATCTACGGCCTCGCTACCGCGGCCATGGCGCTGATGACGGGCTGGATGGCGTCGATTGTGTTCAGGAAGGATTAGCCGCACACTGCGTCATTGCGAGCGAAGCGAAGCAATCCAGACTGCCGCCGCGGAGAGACTCTGGATTGCTTCGTCGCAAGGGCTCCTCGCAATGACGGGTGGCGCGATCACGGCGCCTCGACCACGGTCGGCACGCCCGGCTCCAGCAGGCGCAGCCGGGGTCCGAAGCCGAGCACGTCGAAGGTCTTGCGCAGGTCCTCGCCGTTCTGGCGGAAATGTGCCCAGCCTTCGGTATGCAGCGGCACGATCATCGCATCGGGAAAGGCGCGCGCGGTCTCGATGGTGTCGTTGGTGTCCATTGTGAGATGGAACGGCCCGCGCGTTTGCGCCGCGCCCGCGAAGGGCAGCACCACGCCGCATTTGAAGCGGCGCGCGACCTCGGCGACGCCGTCGAACCAGGTGGTGTCGCCGCTGATATAGACCGGACGCGTGTCCTTCCGGCTCGATGACACCACGAAACCGATGACGTCGCCCGACAGCGGCTCGATGCCGGCGGGGCCATGACGCGCGGGCGTCGCGGTGATGGTCAGCGTGTTGCCGTCGCCATCCTCCAGACGTGCGGTCGCCCAGGGCGCAAGGCCCTCGACATGGCCGCCGAGGCGCTTTGCGCCCGCCTCGGTCGTCAGCACGCGCTTGACCTTGAACAGATAGTCGCGGCCGGAATTGTCGAGATTGTCGGAGTGCTGGTCGTGGCTGAGCAGCACCGCATCGACCGGGCCGATCGCGTCAGGTCTCATGGCAGGCCCGATCGTCTTCTCCAGCTTCACATGCGGCAGTTGGTACGCGCCGGGCGCGTCGAAGGTCGGGTCGGTGAGCAGGCGGAAGCCGTCGATCTCGATCAGCGCGGTAGGACCGCCGATCAGGGTGATGGAAACGGGCATGATGAACTCCTGTCATGAGGCGGGCTTTGCCGGCCGCGTCACCAGGTAAATGCCGAGCGCGACCGGAATGATCCCGAGCAGGTCGCGGGCCTCGATATGTTCGCCGAGCACCAGGAAGGCGAACAGCATGCCGAGCGGCGGCATCAGGAAATGATAGGCGCTGGCGGCAGTGGCGCCACACACTTTCAGGAGATGAAACCAGAGCCAGTAAGCGAGAATTGAGCCGCCGAGCACGAGGAAGGCGAAGGCGCCGATCAGGCTCGGCGTATAGTCGATCGCGTCGACATCGGCGAAGGTGAGCGCGATCGGCGTCAGCGCTACGCCGGCAGCCAGGTTCTGCACGCCGTTGCCGATCCACAACGACCCCTTCGGCGCAAGCAGCTTGAACAGGATGGTGCCGGCAACGATCGAGGCGAGCGAAGCCAGCGTGAAGACGATGCCATGCAGGGAATCGGTGCCGACCGACAGGCGATGCCAGACGATCGCCGTCACGCCGATGACGCCGAGCAAGAGGCCGCTCGCCTTGCGCCAGGTCATGCCTTCGCCGAGCAGAAGCGCGGCGAGCGCCGCCGTGAACACCGGATTGGCCGACACGATCAGCCCGCCGAGGCCGGCGGAGACCGATTGCAGCCCGGTGTAGCCGAGCCCGAGATAGAGCGCGTTGTTGGCGATGCCGAGCACCGCGAAGACGGCGGCATCGCGCCATGACAGCGACCAAGCCTCGCCGCGGATCAGCGTCGCACCCAGGATCAAGATGCCCGCGAGCGAGAAACGCGCGGCGAGCAGGATCAACGGCGGGCAATGGGTGACGCCGATCTTGCCGGCGACGAAGGCATAACTCCAGAGCAGACAGAACAGGCCGATGGCAAGCGGCAGCGTATTGAAACGGCTGCGGGGCGCGGGAAGCGAGGTGGCGAGGGACATGAGGGCATTCTCGGATGTTTTTCTTCTGGCCCTCGATCTAGGGAGGCAGCTTGCCATTTGGAAATTAAATGATTAACTCGATACCAGTGGATTTTCGAATGGAGGCGCCGATGCTCGATCTGGAGCTCCTGCGCAGCTTCGTCTCGGTGGTCGAGGCGGGCGGCTTCACCCGCGCCGGCGCGCGCGTTCACCGCACGCAGTCGACGGTGAGCCAGCAGATCAAGCGGCTGGAGGATGATGTCGGTCAGGTGCTGCTGCACCGCGACGGCAAGGACGTACGCCCGACCGAGGCCGGCGAGCGGCTGCTCTCCTATGCGCGACGGCTGCTCTCGCTCGCCGAGGAGGCGCGCGACGTGCTGCGTCAGCCCGGCGGCGAAGGCGCGATCCGGCTCGGCATTCCCGAGGATTTTGCGGCCTATCGGCTGGCCAAATTGCTGGGCGCGTTCTCGCGCTCGCATCCGGGGTTGCGGCTCGACGTGCGCGCCGACCAGAGCAAGCATCTCGCCCGCGATCTCGAACGCGGCGAGCTCGATCTTGCGCTCTACAAGCGCGAGGCCGGCGCGAAGGACGCGATCGCGGTGTGGCCCGAGCGGGTGCACTGGGTCACCAGCAAGAGCCACCCGGTCGACGTCAACGTGTCGTCGGTGCCGCTGATCGGCTTTCCGCTTGGCTGCATCTATCGCGCCGGCGCCATCCATGCGCTGGAAAGCGCGGGCCGCGCCTGGCACACCGCCTACACGTCATCGAGTCTGGCCGGCATCCAGGCCGCGGTCGCCGCCGGCATGGGATTGAGCATCCTGTCGGAGATGGCGATCCAGTCCGACCACCGCGTGCTGACGGCAAAGGATGGCTTTGCACCGATCAACAAGACCGAGGTCGCGCTGATGGCTTCGCCGGATGCGAGCCCCGCAACGCTTCGGCTTGCGGATCGTCTCGCCGAATTTTGCGATGCGGTGCAGAGCAAGGCGGCTTGAATTCGCTGGACGTCAGGGCGCTCACCTGGCCGCGGACATCAGCTTGTCGCCGCACGCATTTGCGTAGAACTTGCCGCCGCATTGGCGCTTGATCGCGGCGCAGCGGGCTGCGGGAGACGCATTCTGCGGGACCGTAAAGCCGCAACTGAGGCCGTCGGCGCTGCGAGCGGATCTGCCATCGGCAAACGCCGCGGTGGTGACGCTGATGCAGACGACGAGCAGGGCCGCAGTGGCGAGTTCGATCAGCAGTCGCGTCAGCAATCTCATGGGGCGTCTCCATACTGATGGCTGAATCTTCCCTAATGTAGCACCGAATCCCGGGTTTCTCCGTGCTCGTCCGGGTTCCCAACTCGGCCCGTTCCTTGCATAAATTTGCGCCAGCGCAGTGCACGACCGCACGGGCGACAGTTCCGGTGCAAGGGCAGGACGCGTAGATTGGTAAGAGTTCTTTCGACCTAGGAAGTGACGGCTTTGCAAGATCAATCGTTCCAGTCCAGTTTTCCGCCCCCCGGGCAGCCCATCGACGAACTCGCGCTGGCTGAGATCAAGGGCGCGATCCTGGCAAAGCTGCGCCTTGCCGTTGGCAAGGACGCGGGGATGGCGACCAGGCACGACTGGTATCAGGCCGCGGCGCTCGCGCTGCGCGACCGCATCGTGCATCGCTGGCTCACGGCCGAGAAGCAAAGCTACGATGCGGGGCGCAAGCGCGTCTATTATCTCTCGCTCGAATTCCTGATCGGCCGGCTCTTCACCGACGCGCTCAACAACATGGGCCTTCTGAAGATCTTCGAGGTCGCGCTCGGCGATCTCGGCGTGTCGCTGCCGGAGCTGCGCAAATGCGAGCCGGACGCGGCGCTCGGCAATGGCGGCCTCGGCCGGCTCGCCGCCTGCTTCATGGAGAGCATGGCGACGTTGTCGATTCCCGCGATCGGCTACGGCATCCGCTACGATTACGGCCTGTTTCGCCAGATCATCAATCAAGGCTGGCAGCAGGAATATCCGGACGAATGGCTGAGCTTCGGCAACCCCTGGGAATTGCAGCGGCCCGAGGTAATCTATCACGTCCATTTCGGCGGCGGCGTCGAGCACATCGACGACAAGGGCCGCGACCGCGCGATCTGGCACCCGGCCGAGACGGTGCAGGCGATCGCCTACGACACGCCGATCGTCGGCTGGCGCGGCCAGCACGTCAACGCGCTGCGGCTGTGGTCGGCGCGCTCGCCCGATCCGCTCAAGCTCGATGCCTTCAACAAGGGCGATTATGTCAGCGCCAGCGCCGAGCAGGCGCGTGCGGAGGCGATCTGCAAATTCCTCTACCCGAACGACGAGAGCCCGGCGGGCCGCGAGCTGCGGCTGCGCCAGGAATATTTCTTCGTCTCCGCCTCGCTCCAGGACCTGGTGAAGCGGCATCTCGCCTCCGACGGCCAGCTGCGCAGCCTCGCCGGCAAGGTCGCGGTGCAGCTCAACGACACCCATCCGAGCCTTGCCGTCACCGAGCTGATGCGGATCCTCGTCGACCTCCACAATTTCCGCTGGGACGAGGCCTGGAAGATCACGGTCGCCACGCTCTCCTACACCAACCACACGCTGCTGCCGGAGGCACTGGAGACCTGGCCGGTCGAGCTGTTCGAGCAGCTGCTGCCGCGGCATCTCGAGATCATCTACCGCATCAACGTGCAGCATCTGGCGCTCGCCGAGGCGCGCTGCCCCGGCGACATCGACTTCCGCGCCTCGGTCTCGCTGATCGACGAGAAGAGCGGCCGCCGCGTGCGGATGGGCCAGCTCGCCTTCGTCGGCTCGCACCGCATCAACGGCGTCTCGGCGATGCATTCCGACCTGATGCGCGAGACCGTGTTCCACGATCTCAACCATCTCTATCCCGGCCGCATCACCAACAAGACCAACGGCATCACCTTCCGGCGCTGGCTGATGCTGGCGAACCCGAAGCTGACCGACCTGTTGCGCGAGACCTGCGGCGATGCCGTGCTCGACGATCCGACCCAGCTCAGCCTCATCGAGGCGCGCGCCAGTGACGTCGCGTTCCAGCAGAAATTCCGCAGCGTCAAGCACCACAACAAGACACAGCTCGCCCGCCTGATCGGCGAGCGGCTCGGCATCAAGGTCGACCCCAACGCACTGTTCGACGTCCAGATCAAGCGCATCCATGAGTACAAGCGCCAGCTGCTCAACGTCGTCGAGACGGTCGCGCTGTACCAGGCGATCAAGGACGACCCCAACGGCAATTGGGTGCCGCGGGTGAAGATCTTCGCCGGCAAGGCGGCGGCAAGCTACCGCTACGCAAAGCTGATCATCAAGCTGATCAACGACGTCGCCGACATCGTCAACAACAATCCCGCGATCGGCGGCAAGCTCAAGGTCGTGTTCCTCCCCGACTACAATGTCAGCCTCGCCGAAGTGATCATTCCCGCGGCCGATTTGTCCGAGCAGATCTCCACCGCCGGCATGGAGGCTTCCGGCACCGGCAACATGAAGCTGGCGCTGAACGGCGCCATCACCATCGGCACGCTCGACGGCGCCAACATCGAGATCCGCGACCATGTCGGCGCGGAGAACATCGCGATCTTCGGCATGGAGGCCGGCGACGTGATGATCCGGCGCAAGCAGGGGCTGGATGCCTCCGACGTGATCCGCAATTCGCCGAAGCTGCAGCGCGCCATCAATGCGATCGGCGCCGGCGAATTCTCGCCCGGCGATCCCGGCCGCTTCGAATCCATCGCGCACGCGCTGCGCTATCTCGACCATTACATGGTCAGCGCCGATTTCGATTCCTATTACGAGGCGCAGCGCGCGGTCGATGCGCGCTGGCTGGTCGCGCCGGCCTGGACGCGCGCCTCCATCCTCAACGTCGCGCGCATGGCCTGGTTCTCCTCCGACCGCACCATCCGCGAATATGCCGAGGAGATCTGGAACGTGCCGGTCAACCCGACCACGCCGCTCCTGCCGGATTTGCGCGACGCCGCGGGCTGATTTTCCGCGGAGCGAAATCCAGCGTTACCTGCGGGGTTATTGCATCCCGCGAAGGGGATGATGATATGACTATCATCATCGCCCAGGGCGGCGTCAGCGATACCGACGCCGTAACCTCGAACACCGTCATTGCGAGCGCAGCGAAGCAATCCAGAAAATGCATCCGCGGCGACAGCCTGGATTGCTTCGTCGCGAGGGCTCCTCGCAATGACGGCGGGGAGACACCGAGGACCAACAATGCACGCCAGACTCCCGCACCCCTTCGACGACGCCACGCGCGTCACCGCCGGTGATAGCAGCTGGCAGGGGCACACCAGCGACGATTACTGGGCCTTTGTCGGCCCGTTCGGCGGCGCGACGGCTGCGACCATTTTGCGCGCGCTGATCGACCATCCCGAACGCGCCGGCGATCCGCTCGCCGTCACCGTCAATTATTGCGCGCCGATCGCCAAGGGCCCGTTCGATCTCGACGTGCGGCTGGTCAAAGCCAACCGATCCAGTCAGCACTGGAGCGTCGAGCTCAGCCAGGGCGGCGGCGAGGTCGCAACGCTCGCCACCGCCGTGTTCGCCGAGCGCCGGCCTTCGTGGGAGCACAGGGTGGCGAAATGCCCGGACGCCAAGCCGTTCGAGGAGACCCTGCCATTCCCGAAGATCTCGGCGTCCTGGGCCAACCAGTACGAATTCCGCTTCGTCGAGGGCGAGATGCGGATCGGCCCGCCGCAAGCCGAGCCCGCCAGCACCTATTCGAAGATCTGGATCAGCGACCGCACCCCGCGCAAGCTCGACATGCTATCGCTGATGTCGATGTCGGACGCCTTCTTCGGCCGCATCTTCCACGCCCGGCGCGAGCTGGTGCCGTTCGGCACGGTGTCGCTGACGACCTATTTCCACACCGATGCCGAGGAACTCGCGACTGAAGACATCACGCGCGTGCTCGCGACGGCGGACGCAAAGATCTTCCACAGGAGCTATGGCGACCAGAACGGCGAGCTGTGGTCGCCGAACGGACGGCTGCTCGCGACCACGACGCAGATCGCGTATTTCAAGGCGTAGGTGCTCCCACGTCATTGCGAGGAGCGTAGCGACGAAGCAATCGCGGATGGATTTCTGGATTGCTTCGCTCCGCTCGCAATTGTGCATGTTCACTAATTCGCTGATTGGATCGCTGCAGCGGAGGAACGATCCGATGCGAGACAACAGCTATGACCGAACGGTTGAACGCAACTATCTGCAGAAGTGGCGTTTTCTGATTTCGGAGTATGAGGCGGTGAAGGCTGGCCGATCGCCGCTGTTCAAGCGGGTCGGCGACTTCTACCGGCACCACGGGACCTGCTCGCAGACGTTCCGCAAGTATTACAATCGCTATCTGCAGAGCGGCGAGGACG
>Ga0209389_1000163_pt1 | contig 55041 bp, 49 predicted proteins | sample CowpearedBW_FD_187526 | JGI IMG/M metagenome (GOLD analysis project Ga0209389, IMG submission 187526) | Root nodule microbial communities of legume samples collected from California, USA - Cow pea red BW (SPAdes) (version 2) | ecosystem: Host-associated > Plants > Roots > Nodule | place: USA... | reverse complement strand
CCCGAGGACGGCAAGGAGGAAAACCCCGTCAACCTCGATCCGCGCATGGCCAAGCTCGCCGGCGGCGTCCACCGCCTCGACGGCCAGCTCATGGTCGTCCTCGACGTCGATCGCGTCCTCGAGCTCGAAACCAAAGTGCAAATGGCTGCGTGAGCCAACCGAAACATCGAAACCGGAGAACCAAAATGAAAACGTGTTTGGTGGTCGATGATTCCAGCGTCGTGCGCAAGATCGCGCGCCGGATTCTGGAAGGCCTGGAGTTCGAGGTCACCGAAGCCGAGGACGGCTCGAAGGCGCTCGAAATCTGCCAGCGCAAGCTGCCCGATGCGGTGCTGCTCGACTGGAACATGCCCGTGATGGACGGCTTCGAATTCATGGGCCACATGCGTCGCCTGCCCGGCGGCGACCAGCCCAAGGTGGTGTTCTGCACCACCGAGAACAACGTGGCTCATATCGCCCAGGCGCTCAGCGGCGGCGCCAACGAATACATCATGAAGCCCTTCGACAAGGACATTATCGCCGACAAATTCGCTGAAGTTGGGTTGATCCCGGTCGGACAAACCATGGTCTGAGTGTGTCTGGCCCAAAGTGTTTGGGCCAGAGTGTTCCAGTACAGTTTCGAAGAGGCCATCCGTGACCCCGACCGAGTACGAGTATCTGCGCAAGTTCCTAAAGGATAATTCCGGTCTCGACCTGTCCGCAGACAAGCAATATCTGATCGAAAGCCGCCTGCTGCCGCTCGCCCGCAAGACCGGGCTCTCCGGCATCGCCGAGCTTGTGCAGAAGCTGCAGGCCGGCTCGCGTCCGCTGATCACCGACGTGGTCGAAGCCATGACCACCAACGAGACCTTCTTCTTTCGCGACAAGGTGCCGTTCGAACATTTCCGCGACACGATCATGCCCGAGATCATCAAGGCGCGCGCCGGACGCCGCAGCGTGCGCATCTGGTGCGCGGCCGGCTCGACCGGGCAGGAGCCCTATTCGCTGGCGATGTGCCTGAAGGAGATGGGCGCGGCCCTCACCGGCTGGCGCATCGAGATCATCGCGACTGACCTGTCGCAGGAGGTGCTGGAAAAGGCTAGGGCCGGCGTCTACAGCCAGTTCGAGGTGCAGCGTGGCCTGCCGATCCAGATGCTGGTCAAATATTTCAAACAGACCGGCGAGACCTGGCAGATCAATCCCGAATTGCGCGCGATGATCCAGCACCGGCAGCTCAATTTGCTGCACGATTTTGCCCAGCTCGGCACCTTCGACGTGATCTTCTGCCGCAACGTGCTGATCTATTTCGACCAGGACACCAAGATCAACATCTTCAATCGCCTGGCGCGCCAGATCGAGCCCGACGGCTTCCTGGTGCTGGGTGCGGCCGAGACCGTGGTCGGATTGACCGACACGTTCAGGCCGATTGCGGAGCGGCGCGGCCTCTACAAGCCGAACGATCCGCGCGCGGCGGCAGCCAAGCCGGCTCTCGCGGGCGTGGCCCCGCGCCTGGCGGTGATGGCAGGACGGTAAGCATGGCCGAGGATGGAAAAGGTGCGGAGCGCGTAACGTTCAGCCGCGGCTATGACGTCTGCATCATGGCGATCGACGGCACCTGGCGGCGCGACTGCAAGCTCAACGCGATCTCCGACACCGACGCCATCCTCACGGTGGAAGGCTCGATCCAGGGGCTGAACCTGAAAGAGTTCTTTCTGCTGCTGTCCTCAACCGGCCTTGCCTACCGCCGCTGCGAGCTGGTACGGGTCAACGGCGCCGAGATGGATATCCAATTCCTGCGCGGCAAGAACCGGAAGAAGCGCGGCGCGACCGGCGGCCATGACGCCGCGGCCTGATCGGCGCGTGGCTGCCGCCGCACTTTCCGCCACGTTGCTTTATATTTGCTGAAACATCAGAACCAATTTGCCGTAGCCGCTTTACGTCGTCTAAGCGCGAGCCGTGTAACCATTGCTGGTCTCAATCTCAGGAATACCGGCAATGCCCAGAAGCTCTCTCTCCCCCATCTCGTCAAACCTGCCCGACGTCGCCGAGCGGCGTGCGCTTCAGCTCCTGGTCGTCGATGACGACGCCACGCAGCGCAGCCTGATCACGGTTGCCGCCAAGCAGGCCGGCCACGAAGTCACCGTGGCGCCCTCGGTGGCGGAAGCGATCGAGAAGCTCCGCGCCGCGCGCTTCGACTGCGTGACGCTCGATCTCGTGCTGGAGGATGGCGACGGCATCGACGTGCTGCGCGAGATGAAGGAAGCGAAATTCGCCGGCGCGGTGATCGTCATCAGCGGCATGGACGGCAAGCGCCGCAGTGCCGCCCGCAGCTTCGCCCGTTCCGTCGGGATCGAGCTCCAGAGCCTGCCGAAGCCGCTGGATCTGGCGGCCCTGCGCATCAGCCTCGCTAATCTCGGCAAGACTGCGATGGGCCTGCCGGCAATCCACACCTGGGGCGGTGTCGCCACCGACGCGATCGTGGAACGGCACCGCGCCTAAAGCAGGATCCGGACCCGAAGGTCGCGTTAGCGCAAAGTGCGCAGCGGTTCCGAAAAGATCATGCTCAAACAACAGCCTAAAGCGCGATGACGATGCATCCTAATCTCGTCGCGCTTTAGCTGCGGAGCTGCCATGCGATCGGATGGGCCGCCGCTGATCGCGATCCTACGCGTCGGTGGATTCCGACAGGCATTGCAGCGCGTGGCGAAGGCCCGCCCGGCAGGCGCCGAGGGCGGCGCTCGCGGTGGCATACTGGGGCGTGACGTCGTCGAGGATGAAGACGTCCGCGGAACTTTCCGCATCATTGCCGTGTTCTTGATCCATGGCTGCGGCGATCCGGCGCATGCTGGTCTCGATCTGTGCGATCAGCAAGCGAAGGTCAGCTGCAATCAGCTCACGGCTCTCGATTTCGGGCGTTGCGAGCAACGGTGTATCGGCTAAATTTAGCATGGATATTCTCCATCTCCCGCAATTAGGCGCCATGCCGCTACTTGTGCGTTAAGTCTATGTCCCGTACAAATACGGGTGGGCCGAATCCGCGCCGAACGCCATAACGGTTGGCGCGGACGCGAGTCCTTCATGCCAACTGGATGTGGCACATGGCCGAACAAAGCTCTCGCGGTGAAATCTTCGTGGTCGACGACGACCCTGCCGTTCGCGACACCTTGTCGATGGTGTTGAAGGCGGCGGGCTATGAGGTGATCTGTTTTGCGGACGGCGCAGCGCTGCTCTCCGTCGCGCGGAACCGCACACCGGCTGCGATCCTGCTCGACGTGCATATTCCCGGAAAGTCGGGCCTCGACATTCTTAAGGAACTGCACGGCGAGGACTATCCGGCGCCGATCTTCATGATCTCCGGGCAGGGCGACATTGCGATGGCGGTCGGGGCGATCAAGAGCGGTGCGCTCGACTTCATCGAGAAGCCGTTCCGCGGCAGCGAGATCGTCGGCCGGCTCGACGAGGCGATCGGCGCCTATGCGCGCCGGCAGGCAGAGAATGCGTCGCCGAAATTCGGCTCGCTGCATTTCCCCGGACGTGAGCCGTTGACGCGCAGGGAGCGCGAGGTGCTCGAGCAGTTCGCCTCCGGTGCATCCAACAAGGAAGCCGGCCGCACGCTCGGCATCAGCCCACGCACCATCGAGGACCACCGCGCCAACATCATGAAGAAGCTCGGCGCGCGCAATGCCGCCGACCTGATCCGCATCGTGATGACCGCGGCCCAGCGCGCGTCGTAGAATCGATCGGCGAGCCTTTGTAGCCCGGATGGAGCGCCAGCGAAATCCGGGACCGGTGCACGCAGCAAGAGACTTCCCGGATTGCGCTGCGCTCCATCCGGGCTACACGCGACCAGCTATGAAAGGCCTGCCTAAAAGGCCTGCGCCTCATCCCTGCAGCGCCTTGCGGATGATCCGCGCCAGATCCGATTTTCGATAGGGCTTGGCCAGCAGCAGAACCCCCGAATCCAGCCGGCCGTGATGGATGATCGCATTCTCGGTATAGCCGGACGTGTAGACCACCCTGAGATCGGGGCGGGTCTTCTGGATCTCGTCGGCGAGCTGACGTCCGTTCATCTTGCCGGGCATGATGACGTCGGTGAACAGGAGGTCGAACGGCTTGCCGGCGGCGACAATCGCGAGCGCCTCCGCGGCGTTCGCGGCCTGCAAGGTGACGTATCCCAGCGAATGCAGCTGAGCCAGCACGTAGTCACGCACCAGGCGGTCGTCCTCGACCACCAGGATGGTCTCGTGTCCGCCCTCGATCGCCGCCGCCGTCACGCCCTCGCCGACCGCCGTCGGCGTCTTGCCCGGCGGCAGGTACATCTTGATCGTGGTGCCGTGGCCTTCCTCGCTGTAGATCTTGATGTGCCCTGCGGACTGCTTGATGAAGCCGTAAACCATTGAGAGTCCGAGTCCGGTGCCCTTGCCCGGGCCCTTCGAGGTGAAGAAGGGATCGAATACCCTGGCCAGCATGTTCGCGGGGATTCCGGTGCCGGTGTCGCTCACGGCGATCAGCACGTAGTGCCCCGGCGGCACATCGTTGGCGCTGGCATAGACCTCGTCGAGATAGGCGGCGCCCGTCTCCACGATCAGTTTGCCGCCGTTCGGCATGGCGTCGCGGGCATTGAGTGCGAGGTTGAGGATCGCGGTGGTGAGCTGGTTGGGATCGACGATCGCGACGCAGCTCTCGTCCTCGAACACCGATTCGATCTGGATCTGCTCGCCCAGCGTCGGTCGCAGCAGTTTCGCGGTGTCGATGATCAGCGAGTTGATGTCGATCTCGCGCGGCTGCAGCGGCTGCTTGCGCGCGAAGGCGAGCAGGTGCTGGGTCAGATCGGCGCCGCGCGCGGCCGCCTCGTCGATCATCTTGGTGATGGCCGCAAGCTGCGGCTCCTTCTCGACCGCCTCCGCGAGGATCTCGATGGTTCCGGTGATGACGGTGAGGATGTTGTTGAAATCATGCGCCACGCCGCCGGTGAGCTGGCCGACCGCCTCCATCTTCTCGGCATGGCGGATGCGCTCCTCGGCCGCGATCTTGTCGGTGAGGTCGCGGTAGAAGACGTTGAACAGCAGGCCCTCGCGGCGCTTCAGCGCGGTGACGCTCAGCTCAGCCTTGAACTCCTTGCCGTCGCGGCGGCGGCACATCAGCTCGCGACGCCGGTTCAGCGTCTTGTCGTCTTCGTTCGCGAGGAATTGCGTTAGGCCGGTCCTAACTCTCTCGCGTTCGCTTTCGGCGACGATGAGATCGATCGTGTTCTTGCCGAGCACCTCGTCGCGGCGCCAGCCGAACAGCCGTTCGGCTTGCGAATTCCAGTTCAGGATGCTGCCGGTCTCGTCGGTCTGCACGAAGGCGTCGAGCGAGGTCTCGACGATCTTGCGGGCAAGCCGCTCGCTCTCGCGCAGCGATACCTGCGCGAGCCGCGCCTCTGTCATGTCGCGCCCGACGAAGAAGAACCGCTGCGCCGGCTCGGACCAGTTGCCGAGCCAGGACAGCCAGACCTGGTGTCCGTTCTTGTGGAAGCAGCGCGTATCACCGAGCTTTGGCCGCTCGCCGAGCCGCATCGCGCGCATGTTTTCGCGGGACTGCTCCAGATGGTCGGGATGAACGAAGTCGGCGCCGCTGCGGCCGATCATCTCCTCCGGCCGGTAGCCGAGAATGGTCTCGCTGCTCGGGCTGATCTGCGCGACATGACCGCGCGCGTCCATGACCATGATCAGGTCCTGCGACGTCTCGAAGATCTGCCGGCGCTCTTCGAGCTGCTGCTGCAGCGCCCGCTCGGCCCGCCGCGCCTCGGTGAGGCTGCGCGCAGATCCGGAGGCTCCGACGATCTCGCCTGACGGTCCCCTGATCGGCGAGAGGCTGAGCGAGATCTCGACCGGCGTGCCGTCCTTGCGCAGGCGCACCGTCTCGAAGCGTTCGATCGGCTCGCCTGCCGCGATCCGCCGCAAGATGTTCTTGCCCTGGTCGCGGCGGTCGGCGGGTACGATGATGGCGGTGGATTTCCCGATCGCCTCGTCCGCCGAATAGCCGTAGAGGCGTTCGGCAGCCGGATTCCAGCCCGTGATGATGGCTTCGAGCGACTGCATCACGATCGCATCGTCGGATGATTCCACTGCGGCGCTGAACAGGCGCTCGCGCGCCGCATGATGGCTTCGAGCTGCCTCGGTGCGGCGATGCTCCTCGATCTCGCGTTGGAGCGCGGCCGTTTTCGCCCGAGTCTCCTCGACCATCTGGGCAAAGGCCCGTGCCAGCACACCAGTCTCGCCGCTGGCATCGACGGGTATATCCGCTGGACGTCCGCTGCCGATGGCCTGCACCGCCCTGGTCAGGCGGCCGATCGGGCGCGTCAATGAGCGCGCCAGGAGCACCGCGAGTAAAGCCGCAGCGAGCACGGCAAGCACGCCGACGAGTAGGGACGTTCGTTGAATCGCTGCGGGCACGAGGCCGAACACCGGCGAGGGAATCGTCTCGATGATCGCAACCCAGTCCTTGCCCACGAGCAGCGCCGGCGCAATCGCCGCCCCGCTCGGCCGGCCCGACCCGTCGGTCATGAGCCGCGTGGATCCTTCCAGCGTCCCGGCCGAGGCCGCGAAATACGGAAAATCCTTGCGCCAGTCGTTGGGACGATCATGCCATGCGCCGAATTCCCGCGTGCGATCGGGATGGACGAGATAGTCGCCGCGCAAATTCACGACATAGATCTCTCCGCCCGAGGTCACGGTGGAGCGGACGCGGTCGAGCGCCGGTCGCATGTCGATATTGGCGATGATGATGCCGAATGGCCTGCCGTCCGCCGTGAACAGCGGGGTTGCAACTCGTAACGTCGGAATGTCGGAGGTCGTGGTTCCCCCTTGGCGGGTGGCGAGATCGATGGCGGACACGTAGATCTCGCCCGGCGCCAATCGGATCGTCTCCTGAAAGTAGGTTCGTTCACTCTTGCGCTCGAGTTCGTCGTTGGGAGCAACCCGCGCCTTTCCATTCGGGCCGGAGCGATCGACGCGGACCAGCTCGCGTTGGTCGTCGTCGAGACCGATGATGCGAAATTGCCCGTAACTGGGTTTGGCGTCGATCTCGGCTGCGAGCCGCGCTGCGATGCGCTCGCGCCAGGTTTGCTCCGACACGCCGTCGGATGCGTCGATGCCTCCACCGATGTGAGCGCGGATCAGGCCGTTGATGGCTGCGGCAGAGCGGTAGCCGAGCAGATCGCCGCGCGCGCCGGCGACGTAGGATTCGAGGTTGGTCGCCAGCAGCCGTGACTGGGCTTCGACGCGTTCCAGTACCCGCGGAATGACGGCCTGGGTGGTGTTGCGATAGCCCAGCCATCCGACTGCGGCCACGGTCACCGCCACCAGCAGGGTCATCGTGATGGCAAGCCGCGTTGCGAGCGTCATGGGGATATTCGCACCGGTTCCCCAATGGCCACGCCCGTTCTGGCCTGGAAAGAAATGAGGGTCCTTGTCATCATCGGTGGCCGGTGCTGACATCCGGATTCCCCAGCGATGCCGCCTGGGCCGTGCCAAGGCAGCCATCGACCGCCGCGAGCAGTGCGCCTGGTCGGAACGGCTTTTGCAAGCTTGCCACCGCGCCGAGCTTGGTTGCCATCTTCAGGAAATTCGGCTCCGCATATGCGTCCGGCGCGGCCGAACGCCCGGAAATGACGATGATCGGGACGGTCGGGGCCAGCGCTCGGATATGGCGCATCGTCTCCAGCCCGTCCATGCCGGGCATGAAAATGTCGAGAAACAACAGGTCGAACGGGCTGGCCTCGAACAACGCAAGCCCCTCGTAGCCATCGCCGGCGACGGTGACGTGATGACCGGCCCGCTCCAGGAGCAGCCGGATCGTGATCTGCACGGCCGGGTCGTCATCCACGATCAGGATGTTGGCCACGTCTGAGATCCTCCGGGGTCGGATGGGGATGCCCCAGCGACCGCAAATCAAGCCATCAAAGAGGAAATTGTTGCGCGGATTCCGCCCGGCCCGCAAGCACTTCGCGAGCGCCACCATCCGGTCGAGATTACCGAGCCTTGCCAATGCTATATGCACGCTCTCGTGCATAAGCCGGTCAACTCGGGTTCCCTCTTAGTCAGTCAGGTATTCGGGATAGCGGCTTCGGATCTTGTCCAGCTCGCTCAGCGTGCCCGACAGATGTTTGCGCAGATGCTGCTGCGCGGCCTCAGCATCTCCGGCCTCGATCGCGCGCGTGATCAGCCTGTGGTGACGGACGATGTTCTGGGCCTTGCCGGGAGAGGGCAAATGCAGCCGGCGCAGCCGGTCGATATGTCCGCTGCGGCTGCGCACCAGCGTCCAGAGCTCCTGCTTGCCGGCCGCGGCATAAAGCTGCGCGTGAAAATCGTTGTCGCCGGCGATGAAGCTCTCGAAATCTCCGGCCTTGGCGAATTGCTGCTGGAGCGCGATCGCGTGGTCGAGGCGGATCACCAGGGACTGGTCGGGATTTGTTGCGAGCAGGCGCACGATCTCCAGCTCCAGTGCCTGACGCAGGAAATGGGCCTGCTGCGCGCGGTCGACGTCGATCCGGCTCACCACGGTCGCATGCTGCGGAAAGACGTCGACGAGGCCCTCTTCCTCCAGCCGCATCAGCGCGTCGCGCACCGGCGTCGAGCTGACGCCGAACTGGCCGGCAAGCTCGGCGCGCGACAAGGGAGCGCCGGGCGGCAGCTCCAGCGCGACAATCGCGTTGCGTAGCCGCTCGAACACCTGCGGCGCCGCCTGGCGGCCGCGGTCGAGCCGGGCGGGGCGTGGAGGCGCGCGCAGCGCGGTATGGGATGATTCCATGGCGGGTCCCGCGGGCTTGCGTTTGATGCACTAATATATTAGTGCATCAGCAGGGTCAACGCAGATCGACGCTGGCCGGAGGAAACACACAACAATGATCAAGCATCTTCGCAGCAAGCTTGTGGCCGCCACCGTGATCGCCGCGATCGCCTTCTCAATGTCAACGGCTCGCGCGCAGCAAAAGTCCGAGATCGCGCTGTCGCGCCAGCCCGGCATCTTCTACATGCCGAGCCACATCATGGAGAAGCTGAAGCTGATCGAGAAGCATGCGGCTTCCCTCGGCGTAACCGGTGTCACCACCAAATGGATCACCTTCTCCGGCGGCGGAGCGCAGACCGACGCGCTGCTCGCCGGCGGCGTCGACATCCTCAACACCGGCACCGGCAATTTGCTGCTGCTATGGGATCGCACCCGCGGCGGCGTGAAGGGCATCGTCGCCACCTCGGCGCAGCCGATGACGCTGATCAGCCGCGACGCCAACATCAAGTCGATTAGGGATTTCGGCCCGGGCGACAAGATCGCGGTGCCGACCGTGAAGGTCTCGACCCAGGCGATCGTGCTGCAGATCGCGGCCGCCGAGGCCTTTGGTGCCGACCAATGGTCGAAGCTGGATGCCAACACCGTGCAGCTCGGTCACCCCGACGCCTATGCGGCGCTGTCCAACCCGAAGCACGAGGTGCACAACCACTTCTCGATTCCGCCCTTCACCTTCCTGGAGTTGAAGAGCGTGCCGGGCGCATGTGGTGCTGTCGTCGCCCGACGTGATGGGCGGCCCGCTCAGCCAGGCGCAATTCTTCACCACAACGAAGTTTGCCGACGCCAATCCAAAGGTCATCCAGGCCGTGCGCGACGCCACCAAGGAAGCGCAGGATCTGATCCGCAGCGACACTAAGCAGGCGGTCGAGATCTACAAGGAGATCACCGGCGACAAGACGTCGGTGGAAGAGCTGCTCGATCTCCTGAAAGAGCCCGGCATGATGGAGTGGAATCTCGAGCCGCAGGGCACGATGAAATTCGCCGCCCATCTCTACAAGACCGGAACGCTGAAGAATCAGCCCAAGGCCTGGACGGATTACTATCTCCCCGTCGCGCACGATCTGAAGGGCAACTGATGGCGCTGCTCGACGTCAGTTCGGTGACGCTGCGCTACAAGACCTCCAGCGCCGTCGTCACCGCCACGGAAAAAGTGAGCTTCACCGTCGACCGGTCCGACCGCTTCGTGCTGCTCGGGCCCTCCGGCTGCGGCAAGTCGACCCTGCTCAAGGCCGTCGGCGGCTACATGAGCCCGAGCGAAGGCAGCATGACCATCAACGGCCGCGAGATCCACGGGCCCGGCGCCGACCGCATGATGATCTTCCAGGAGTTCGACCAGCTCCTGCCCTGGAAGAGTGTGCTCGCCAACGTGATGTTCCCGCTGCTCACTGCGCGAAAGCTGTCGCGCAAGGACGCCGAGGCGAAGGCGCGCGCCTATATCGAGAAGGTCGGCCTCACCCGCGTGGTCGATGCCTATCCGCACACGCTCTCCGGCGGCATGAAGCAGCGCGTCGCGATCGCGCGCGGCATGGCGATGGAGCCGGATATCCTTCTCATGGACGAGCTGTTCGCCGCGCTCGACGCGCTGACGCGGCGGACCTGTCAGGATGAACTGCTCCAGCTCTGGAGCGAGACCAAATTCACCGTGCTGTTCGTCACCCATTCGATCGCGGAGGCGATCCGCATCGGCAACCGCATCCTGCTGCTGTCGCCGCATCCCGGCCGCGTCAAGGCCGAGGTGATCGACGTCGACAAGGTTTCGAATGAGGACGGCAGCGCCGGTCGGCTCGAGAAGGAGATCCACGATCTCCTGTTCGCCTCCGAAGCTGTAGCGCACTAAGGGAGCCGCCATGGGCGAAGCCAGAATCTTGCTGCGTGACGCGCCGGTTGCCAGCACGGGAGGTGCAGGCGAGGTCGAGCGCAAGCTGGGTGTGCTTGAGCTATTGTGGAACGACGGCTTTGTCCGCAAGTCGGTCATCATCCTGTTTCTCGCGGCGGTCTGGGAGGCGTACGGGGTCACTCTCGACAATCCCCTGCTGTTTCCGACACTGCACGACGCCTTCGTGACGCTGTTCGATCGCGTCAAGGACGGCACCATTCCGATGCGGGCCTGGACCTCGCTGAAGGTGCTGTTCATGGGCTATTCGGCCGGCATCGCACTGGCCGCGATCTTCACCGTGCTCGCGATCTCGACGCGCATCGGCACCGACTTCCTCGAGACCGTCACGGCGATGTTCAACCCGTTGCCGGCGATCGCGCTGTTGCCGCTGGCGCTGATCTGGTTCGGCCTCGGCAATGGCAGCCTGGTCTTCGTGCTGATCCATTCGGTGCTGTGGCCAGTCGCGCTCAACACCCATTCCGGTTTCAAGAGCGTGTCCAGCACGCTGCGGATGGTCGGCCGCAATTACGGCCTGCGCGGATTGCCTTATGTGGCAAAGATCCTCATCCCAGCAGCCTTCGGCTCGATCCTCACCGGCCTCAAGATCGGCTGGGCCTTCGCCTGGCGCACGCTGATCGCGGCCGAGCTGGTGTTCGGCGTGTCCTCGGGCCAGGGCGGTCTCGGCTGGTTCATTTTCGAGAACCGCAATCTGCTCGACATACCTGCCGTCTTCGCTGGCCTCTTGACCGTGATCATCATCGGGCTCTTTGTCGAGAACCTGATCTTCCGCGCCATCGAGCGGAACACCGTCCAGAAATGGGGCACGCAATCATGACCAAGAACAAGAAGAAAACGCCTGACCAGCTCCGCAGCGCGCGCTGGTTCGCACCCGACGACCTTCGCTCGTTCGGCCACCGCTCCCGTACCATGCAGATGGGCTACGCGCCGGAGGAGTGGAAGGACCGGCCGATCATCGCGATCCTCAACACCTGGTCGGATGCACAGCCCTGCCACATGCACTTCAAGTCACGGGTCGACGACGTCAAGCGCGGCATCCTGATGGCCGGTGGCTTGCCGCTGGAGCTGCCGGCATTGTCGCTGTCGGAATCGCTGCTCAAGCCCACCACCATGCTCTACCGCAATCTGCTGGCGATGGACGCCGAAGAATTGTTGCGCAGCCATCCCGTCGATGGCGTGGTGCTGATGGGCGGCTGCGACAAGACCACGCCGGCGCTGCTGCTAGGGGCCACCTCGATGAACATCCCGGCGATCTATCTGCCGGCGGGTCCCATGCTGCGCGGCAACTGGAAGGGCAAGACGCTGGGCTCCGGCTCCGACGGCTGGAAATACTGGGACGAGCGCCGCGCAGGAAAGATCTCCGACAAGGACTGGCTCGACATCGAGGCCGGCATCGCCCGCAGCTACGGCACCTGCATGACCATGGGCACGGCTTCGACCATGACGGCGATCGCCGAGGCGATCGGCATGACGCTGCCGGGCGCTTCCTCGATTCCCGCCGCGGACGCCAACCACATCCGCATGGCCTCCGAATGCGGCCGCCGCGTCGTCGAGATGGTGTGGGAGGATCTGACACCGAAGGCGATCCAGACCCGCAAGGCGTTCGAGAACGCGATCGCGGTGGCGATGGCGATGGGCTGCTCGACCAACGCGATCATCCATCTGATCGCGCAGGCACGCCGCGCCGGCCAGGACATCGGGCTCGACGATTTCGAGAAGGCCAGCCGCAAGGTGCCCGTGATCGCCAACGTACGGCCGAGCGGCGATACGTATTTGATGGAGGATTTCTTCTATGCCGGCGGGCTGCCGGCGCTGATGAGCCAGATCAAGCCGCATCTGCATCTCGACTGCGTCACCGTCACTGGCAAGACGGTGGCTGAGAACATCGCGCACGCCGAAGTGCACAATGCCGACGTGATCCGCTCCGTCGACAATCCCATCTATAAGGAAGGCGCGCTTGCGGTGCTCAAAGGCAATCTCGCGCCCGACGGCTGCGTCATTAAGCCTTCCGCTTGCGCGCCGCGCTTCCTCAAGCATACCGGGCCGGCGCTGGTGTTCGACGATTATCCCGCGATGAAGAAGGCGGTCGACGATCCCAATCTCGACGTCACCGAAGATCATATCCTGATTCTGCGCAATGCCGGGCCGCAGGGCGGGCCGGGCATGCCGGAATGGGGCATGCTGCCGATCCCGACCAAGCTCGTGAAGCAGGGCGTGCGCGACATGGTGCGCATCTCGGATGCGCGCATGAGCGGTACCAGCTATGGCGCCTGCATCCTGCACGTTTCGCCCGAGTCCTATATCGGCGGCCCGCTGGCGCTGGTGCAGAACGGCGACCGCATCACGCTCGATGTCGCCGCGCGCACCATCAATCTCAATGTGAGCGAAGCCGAGCTCGACAAGCGCCGCGCCGCCTGGAAGCAGCCCGAGCGCCGCTTCGAGCGGGGCTATGGCTGGATGTTCACCAAACACATCAAGCAGGCCAATGACGGCTGCGACTTCGACTTCCTGGAGACCGATTTCGGCGCGCCGATCGGCGAGCCTTCGATTTACTAGAGAGCACGACATGTCCAAACTTTCCGAAGCCACCCGCAACAAGCTCAAATCCGTCTCCACCGCCACCGTCGCAACCGCCCTGTTCAAGCGCGGCCTGCGCATCCAGATGATCCAGGATGTGCACCCCTTAAGCCCCGATCAGCCGACCATGGTCGGCGAGGCCTTCACGCTGCGCTACATGCCGGCACGCGAAGATCTCAACACCATCGAGGTCTTTAGGGATCGCTCGCATCCGCAGCGCAAGGCGGTCGAGGATTGTCCGGCAGGCAGCGTGCTGGTGATGGACAGCCGCAAGGACGCGCGCGCGGCCTCGGCCGGCGCGATCCTGGTGACGCGCTTGATGAAGCGTGGCGTCGCCGGCGTCGTCACTGACGGCGGCTTTCGCGATTCCGCGGAGATCGCCAAGCTCGGCTTCCCGGCCTTTCACCACCGCCCGAGCGCGCCGACCAACCTCACGCTGCACCAGGCGATCGAGATCAACGTCCCGATCGGCTGCGGCGATGCGCCGGTGTTCCCCGGCGATGTCATCCTCGGTGACAGCGACGGCGTCATCGTGATCCCCGCGCACCTGGCGGATGAGATCGCGAACGAGACCTTTGAGATGACCGCGTTCGAGGACTTCGTCACGGAGGAAGTCGGCAAGGTCCGCGGCATCTTCGGCCTGTATCCCGCGACCGATCCGCAGACGCTCACCGATTTTGCCGAATGGCGCAAGAAGAACGGCCGCTAGGCCGAGAGCAAATCACGTCAAGAAACAGGCCGGCCGCATCAAGCGCCGGCCTTTTATCACCCAGGGAGGATTACAATGAATTTCACGCGACGCAATCTGATGACCGGCGCCGGCGCAGCAGTGGCATCCACGTTTCTCGCCCGCGCTGCCGGCGCCCAGTCGTTCGCGTTCACGCCCAATCAGCGCTACCCGGACCCGGCCGTCCAGATCCTCGACCCCAGCTTTGCAAAATACCGGCTCTATTCCTCGACGGTCGAGCAGGTTGCAACCGGGATGCGCTGGGCTGAAGGCCCGGCTTATTTCCCCGAGGGCGGCTATCTCTTGTTCTCCGACATCCCCAACAACCGGATCATGAAGTTCGACGAGAAGACCGGCCAGACCAGCGTGTTTCGCGCCGATGCCAATTACGCCAACGGCAATGCGCGCGACCGTCAAGGTCGCCTCGTCACCTGCGAGCATTCGGTCACCCGCCGCATCACTCGCACCGAGAAGGACGGCAAGATCACCGTGCTCGCCGACAAGTTCGAGGGCAAGCGGCTGAACGCGCCGAACGATATCGTGGTGAAGTCCGACGACAGCATCTGGTTCACCGATCCGCTGTTCGGCATCAACGGCGAGTGGGAGGGCAAGAAGGAGAAGGCCGAGCAGGCCACCACCAACGTCTATCGCATCGCCAAGGACGGCAAGCTCAGCGCCGTCCTCACCGACCTCGTCAATCCCAACGGCCTCGCCTTCTCGCCGGACGAGAAGAAGCTCTACATCGTCGAGTGGAAGGGCACGCCGAACCGCAGCATCTGGAGCTACAATGTCGGCGACGACGGCTCGCTGAGCGGCAAGATCAAGCTGATCGACGCCGCCGACCAGGGCTCGCTCGACGGCTTTCGCGTCGACCGCGACGGCAATCTCTGGTGTGGTTGGGGCTCGAACGGCGCGTTGCAATCCGAGCCGACCGAGATCGGCGGCCGCAAGGTGTTCCAGCTCAGGAGCAAGCCGGAAGATCTCGACGGCGTCATGGTGTTCAACCCGGAAGGCAAGCCGCTCGCCTTCATCAAGCTGCCGGAACGCTGCGCCAACCTCTGCTTCGGCGGTCCCAAGAACAATCGGCTGTACATGGCCAGCAGCCATTCGGTCTACGCGCTGTATGTCGAGGCGCATGGGGCGGTGTGAGTCTTCGCCTCTCCCCGCTTGCGGGGAGAGGCCGGATCGCATCGAAGATGCAATCCGGGTGAAGGGGAACTCTCCGCGAGTCCAACTGTCACCGTCCTTGCGGAGACTCCCCCTCACCCCGACCCTCTTCCCGCAAGCGGGGCGAGGGAGAAGGTCAGGCCTCCGTCATCCCCGCCGCCCACAGCGCGAACGCATAGACGATCGCCACTTCATCCAGCCGATCGAACCGCCCTGAGGCGCCGCCATGGCCGGCGCCCATGTTGGTGCGCAGCAGCACCGGGCCGCCGCCGCGCATGATCGCGCGCAGGCGTGCGATCCATTTGGCGGGCTCCCAATAAGTGACGCGCGGATCCGTCAATCCGCCCATGGCGAGGATCGCCGGATAGTCCTTCGCCGCGACATTGTCGTAGGGCGAGTAGGACAGGATGGTGCGAAAATCCGTCTCGCTCTCGATCGGATTGCCCCATTCCGGCCATTCCGGCGGCGTCAGCGGCAGCGTGTCGTCGAGCATGGTGTTGAGCACGTCGACGAACGGCACTTCGGCCACGATTCCCGCGAACAATTCGCCGGCGCGATTGGCGACCGCGCCCATCAGCATGCCGCCGGCCGAGCCGCCATGGCCGACGATGCGCTTGGCGCTGGTGTATTTCGCTGCGATCAGCGCTCGCGCGCTGGCGGCAAAATCGTCGAACGAATTGGTCTTCTTCTCGCGCTTGCCGTCGAGATACCAGCCCCAGCCTTTGTCGGCGCCGCCGCGAATATGGGCGATGGCATAGACGAAGCCGCGATCGACCAGCGACAGCCGGTTGGCGCTGAACGAGGCCGGCATCGCCATGCCGTAGGAGCCGTAGCCGTAGAGCAGCAGCGGCGCCGAGCCGTCGAGCTTCAGCCCACGGCGATAGAGGATCGACACCGGCACCTCCGCGCCGTCATGCGCCTTGGCCATGATGCGCGTGGTGACGTAGTCGGCGGCATCATGGCCGGACGGAATCTCCTGGCGCTTGCGCAAGGTCCGCGTGCGCTTGACCATGTCGTAATCATAGACCTCCGATGGCGTCGTCATCGACGAATAGGCGAAACGCAAATTCGTCGTCTCGAATTCGTAGGAGCCCATCGTATCCAGCGAATAGGCGGCTTCATCAAAGGCGATGGCGTGCTCTTCCTTTGTCGCGAGATCGCGGATCACGATCGCCGGCAGCGCGTTGGCGCGCTCGAGCCGCACCAGATGGCCGGCATAGAGATCGAGGTCGATGATGTAGATGCCGGGACGATACGGGATCAGGTCGCGCCAGTTCGTGCGCTCGGGCGCGGCGAGCGGCGCCGTGACGATCTTGAAGTCGATTGCGTCGTCGGCATTGGTGAGGATGAACAGCTCGTCGCCGCGATCGGCCAGCGAATATTGCACGCCTTCTTCGCGCGCTGCGACCAGGCGCGGCGGCGCCTCGGGGTTTGCGAGATCGATCAGCCGCTGCTCCGAGGTCTCGTGGTCGCCGCCAGCGATCACGCAGAAACGGCCGCTGGTGCTCTCGTGCAGATGGGTGAACCAACCGGCGTCCTGCTCCTCATAGACGAGCGTATCGTCGGCCTGCTTGGTGCCGAGCCTGTGCCGCCACACCTGCATCGGCCGGTGATTGTCGTCGAGCTTCACATAGAAGAAGCTCTTGCAATCCGCGGCCCAGACCATGCCGCCGTCGGTCTCCTCGACGATATCGTCAAGATCCTTGGCCGTAGACCAATCGCGCACGCGGATGCTGAAATATTCGGAGCCCTTGGTGTCGGCGCTCCAGGCCTGCAGCTTGTGATCATACGAGTGCCGGCTGCCGCCGAACTTGAAGTATTTGTGGTCCTTGGCGAGCGCATCGCCGTCGAGCACGATATGGCCGTCGCCGCCGTCGCGCGGCATGCGGCCGAACAGCTCGTGCTGCCCGCCCTCGCGAAACCGGCGGAAATAGGCGAAGGGACCGTCGGGCGAGGGTACGCTGGAATCGTCCTCCTTGATCCGCCCCCGCATCTCGCGCACCAACGTCTTCTGGAGGGGGGCGGTGTGGCCGAGCAAGCTCTCGGTGTAGACGTTCTCTTCATCCAGATATTTGCGGATGTCGGGATCGAGTACCGTGGGATCGCGCAGCACCTCCTGCCATTTCTCGTCCTTCAGCCAGGAATAGTCGTCGGTCACGGTGATCCCGTGCCGCGTGAAGGAATGCGGCCGGCGCGGGGCGACGGGCGGGGTCTTGCTGGCGGTGTTGGGCAAGTCGATCCTCGGAGCTGGGATGTGTCTTGCCCCTATATCAGATCGAATGTGGAGGATTTAAAGAACTCAGAACTTCAATGTCGTCCCGGACAAGCGCGCCCCAAGCGCGCGCAGATCCGGGACCCATACTCCCAGGGCGGGGTTGTAGCGCGAGCTGCCAACTCCGAGTCTTCGTCAAACCACTTCCTGTGGTTATGGGTCCCCGATCAGCGCTCCGCTCTGACAACGCTGCGCGTTGCCACAGCGGCGCTTGTCCGGGACGACATCGGAGTTTGTGGCAGCGCCCTACGCCGCCACCTCTTCGCCGAGATACGCGACCGCCGCCTCGAGCCCGCCCTTGCCATGCGGGATCTTCAGCGCGTTGAGCCCGATCTCGATCACGCCCAACGTGCCGAGCAGCATCGGCGCGTTGACATGGCCCATATGGGCGATGCGGAAGGCCTGGCCCGAGAGATCGCCGATGCCGGTGCCGAGCACGACGCCGCACTTCTCCTTGCAATAGCGTTGCAGCACGGCCGGGTCATGGCCATTGCTCATGGTCACCGTGGTCACGGTGTTGGAGCGCTCGCTGGCTTCCGCGACGTTGAAGCCGAGCACCTGGCCTTCCGACCATGCGCCGACCGCGCGGCGCGCGGCTTCGCCGAGCAGGCTGTGGCGGCGGAAGGCGTTCTCCAGCCCTTCCTCGTGCAAGAGGTCGATCGCCTGGCGCAGCGCGAACAACAGATGCACCGGCGCGGTGCCGGCATATTTGCGATAGTGCTCGGTGCCCTCGCGCTCGCTCCAACTCCAATAGGGCGTCGCCATGTTGGCTGTCTTGTGCACCTCGAGCGCACGCGCGTTGGCGGCGACGAAACCGAGGCCGGGCGGCGTCATCAGGCCCTTCTGCGAGCCGGACATCGCGACGTCGATGCCCCATTTGTCCATCTCGAACGGCATGCAGCCGAGCGAGGCCACGGTATCGACCATGTACAGCGCGGGATGCCCGCTGGCCTTGATCGCCTTGCCGATCGCCTCGATGTCGTTCTGCACGCCCGAGGCCGTGTCGACCTGGACGACGACGACAGCCTTGATGGTGTGCTCCTTGTCGCGGCGCAGGCGCTCCTCGACTTCGTGCGGCCGCACCGCGCGGCGCCAGTCGCCCTTGAGCACCTCGACCTCGGCGCCCATCAGCGCCGCCGCATTGCCCCAGCCGATCGCAAAGCGCCCGCTCTCCAGCACCAGCACCTTGTCGCCGCGCGACAGCACGTTGCTCAGCGCCGCTTCCCAGGCGCCGTGGCCGTTGGCGATGTAGATGTAGGACTTGCCCTTGGTCGAAAACAGCTTCGAGATGTCACGGAGCAGCCCCTCGGTCAGATCGGTCATCTGCCTGGAGTAGATGTCGATCGCCGGACGATGCATCGCCTGCAGCACCTCGTCGGGCATCGTGGTGGGCCCGGGGATGGCCAGAAATTCCCGGCCCGCGCGAACGGTCATTGCTGTTGGTCCTTGTTGCTGGAGGACAGGCTGGTGGGTCGCTGATTCATACTTTTACGGCGCGCTGGCGCCTGAGAAAAGCGCTCAAAACGCAGGTCTGAGGTGGGTTATCGCTTCGTCTCGCGGCAGCCGGCGGCTTCCGCCTCTTCCACCGAGCAGAACCAGCGGGTGCCCTTGCTGATCTTCATCTTGATCTGGGTGTACCAGCGGCTGGTCGGCTGGTGGTAGATGCATTCGCCGGCGCTGTTGACGTTGCCCTTGATGGTGCAATCAGGCGACGGCGCGACCGGTCCCGAGGCCGAGGCGAGCAGCACCGCATGCGCCCCATCTGGCGGCTTGGTGGCGCCGAGGATGGCAGTCTTCTTGTTGCGGACCCGCCAGTCCCAGGGCGCGATGAAGGCGCCCTGCCACATCCCGGCCTTGGCCTCCCGCGCGGCGGCTTCGTCCGCCTCGTAATCATGGGACATGCGAGTGTAGGCCAGCGCCCAGCCGCTGCGCACCAGCCATTTCTGGATGTCCTCGCCGCCGACCTCGCAGCGCGCCACGGTGCGGCCGCGCCGGTCGATCGCGCGGGTATGGCACACCCAATTCTTGCCATCGGCATATTTGGCGAGCTCGTCGCGCGCGGCGACGCCACAGGTCCAGCGCTCGGTCTTGGTGTTGAGGCAGAGCTGGTCGACTGCCGGCGCGTCGATGCCGCCGAGCCGCACCCGCGTGTTGCCGATCACGACGGTATCGCCGGCGCGCACTTTTGCCATGCCGGTGATGTCGGCGGCGTCAGCCAGCGACGGGAGGGCGATGAAAGCCAGCGCAATCAGGACTTTTCGCAACATGCCGGTCCGCAAGTTCCAGGAAAATCTCGATAGACCCCGCGATTGTGGTCAGCTTTTGGCCACTCGACCAGCGCCTGCCTAACAGATGAGCTTTCAACTTCCCGTCATTGCATGGCGCTCCTTCACCCTCCCCTGGAGGGGGAGGGTCGGCATGCGATCGAGCGAAGCGAGATTGCGTGACGGGGTGGGGTGATCTCTCCACTCGGGCACTGTTCGTCGCGGAGGGACCGTTACCCCACCCCGCTCGCGCTGCGCGCGATCGATCCTCCCCCTCCAGGGGAGGTTGAAGAGCTACCCCCGTCCTGCCATCGCTCGCCGGGCCACCGCCAGTCCCATCAGCACGAATGCCGACGTCACCTCGGGCCCGCCGACCAGAATCCGCGTCGGTGTCTTCATCTTGTTCCATTCATAGGCACGGAACGGGCCGCGGCGGCCGCCTTCGCCGATGGCATCGACGATCACGTTCAGCGCCGGCGCGAAGGCGCGTGGGTCGGCGCCGAGATGGCCGAGCGCGATCAGCGCCAGCGCGGCGTCGAACACATTCATCTCCGCGGCCATCAGCTCGCCCTTGACGTAGGATAGCACGCGGTGGCGGATGAAATCGAAATCGCCGTCGGGATCGATTGCGGCTTGCGCTGCCAGCGGCAGTGCCAGGAAGGCTGCATAACAACGGCCGAAATAGGCGCTGTAGAGCTCCGGCAGATAATAGATGTGCGAACGCGGATTGGCGAAAGCACCGCTCGCGGCTAATCGCTTCTGGAAGCCGATGATGCGATGCACGGTGGCGAGCCGCGATGGCGTCTCCAGAATCTTCCAGCGTGCCAGGTTGCGGAAGCTGACTTCGAGAATGTCGAGATTGAGCGTCGGATCGAGATCGTTGCCGTAAGGACGCTCGCCCGCGAGATTATCGATCCAGGTCGCAACGCCGCCCTCATAGTCGATATGGTCGTTGAGCGGCACCGTCACGCGCGGCGCGTTGACGCCGGCGCGGACCTGGTAGCCGGCGTAGAAATCCAGCAGCGGCTGGTCGATGATCTCATCGGTGCAGCCGGCCTGCGTCGCTGCCGAGATCGAGCAGGCCGTGGTGTCGCAATCCGGCACGTAGATTCCGAAGCCGAGATCCTGCTTGATCTGGGCGAAGAAGCGGGAGAAACGCGGATGCGGCGCCGGCGCGAGCGCGGTGATGACATTGAACCGCGCGCCGTCGATGCCCTCGACCTCCTCGCGACTGATGTTGACGCAGAAATCCACCATGTCGGCGATCGCACGCTCCGCCGCGATCTTGTCGGCGGGTAAGGCTAGCCCGGTCTCGATATAGCTCAGCAGCGCCTCGATGAAGAACGCATCGTAATAGGCCGAACGGTGGCGGATCTGCACCGGCTCCCACATCGGCTCGGCAACCCCTCGCCACGGCGGATGCACCACGGCGCGCGCCGGCGAGCGCGCGATGAAGACGCGGGCGAGGTTGAACAGCAGCGAGGAATTCTTGTAGCCGCGCGCGTTCAGCCCGGTGAGCGCCATGATCAGCTCGCGTCCGCGGCAATCGGGATCGCCGATCAGGTTGAAGGCGGCATAGGTCGGCAGAAAACCGTTTCGGCGATACGAGCCGAGCAGGTGCTGCGCGCAGTCGCGGATCACGCCGTCGATCTGCGATTGTTGTGGCGCCTTGCCGACGAACACGGCCGGCGGCGGCCTGGGATGGTCGAGCGCGATGCTGTCGAGGAGATCGGCCACGGGCTGGCCGATGGCCGCCCAGTCGGGCTCCGCCTCGTCGCGGGCACGGGCGAGCGCCTGGCGCAGCGCCGCCAATCGGGCCTCGTCGCGCAACTCGGGCAATCCGGCCCGCCGCAGCAGCACCCGCAGCGCGGGATTGCCGAGCGCGGTCTTGTAGAATTTGGCGAGATGCGGATCGCCGCCGGCCTGACCCGCCAGCACGGGATCGCAGACCTCGTAAAGCGACGGGCCGTCCTTCCGCGCCGTCAGCGCCCGGCAGGCGGCGCCGGCAAAATATTGAAAGCTCATGAAATACCTGGTCGCGGGCATTGGCCGGGGGCCGGCCGGCACGCTCCCAGCCGCGCGCCACCCCCTGCAAGTCTTTGAAAAAGCTACCCGGATTCGCGGGAAATACAAATGTGATGGGAGTCACATAAAAAGTCGGCACGAGGACTGCATGATGAGGCCCCGGAAGCCTCCGGGGGAACCCAAAGCGGAGAAAATCGGGCCGCAGAATTATCTAACATCTTCAGCTGCTTAGCTTAAATATTGGGCAATCTATTGCCGGGGAAGCGATATCCGGTTAAAGGTTTGTTTGGTGCGGCGCCGCAAATTGCGCGCAATTCGGGGGCACATCCCCGGCCAATCCCTCAAACCTAAAGACGCTATCGCGCTACTCAAACAGTGTGCGCGCGCTTGGCTGGTCTTTGGCACAGGAACGAACCGAGATGAATGTAAGGCAGCTCGACCTTTCCCGACGCACGATTGCCGTCGCCGCCGCCCTCATCGGCACGGTGTCCCTCGTGATCGGCGCCCATGCTGCCCTCAACATGCGCGCGATCGACGCCGCCAAGGCCGTCTCGACCGACCAGATCACCGGCTCGATCGGCCATGCCACGCGTCTGGCGTTGGTCATCGGCAATGGACATTACCCCGACGCCAACGCGCCCCTGACGCAGTCGATCAATGATGCCCGCGCGCTCTCTTCGTCCCTGCGCAAGAGCGGCTTTGACGTCGACATGGTGGAAGACGCGACCAAGGACGACATGGTCCGCGCCGTCAACCGCCTGAAGTCCCGGATCAAGCACGACAGCGTCGTCATGCTGTTCTTCGGCGGCTATGGCGTGCAGGCCGGCCGCGAGAGCTACATGCTGCCGGTCGATGCCGTGATCTGGAAGGAAAGCGACGTCCGCCGCCACGGCATCTCCATCGAGGGCGTGCTCGACATGATGAAGGAGCAGGGCGCCAAGGCCAAGCTCGTCGTCGTCGACGCCTCCCGCCGTAACCCCTACGAGCGCCGCTTCCGCTCCTACAGCCACGGTCTCGCGCCGATCAGCGCGTCCGACAATGCGCTGATCCTCACCTCGGCCTCGCCCGGCAAGGTCGTCGATGACGGCAAGGGCGAGCACAGCGTGCTGGTCAGCGAGCTCCTCAACAACCTCAATGCGCAAGGCAGCAGCGCCGAAAGCGTCTTCAACAAGACCCGCGTCGCCATCTCCCGCGCCAGCGAAGGCGACCAGGTCCCGAGCGTCTCGTCGTCATTGCTCGAGGATGTCCGTTTCGGCGAAGCCGGCGGCTAGTTTTTCTTAAGCTCATACGAGCACGCGTAGGGTGGGCAAAGGCGCAAAGCGCCGTGCCCACCATTCTCTCCACCATTTCGACAGAAGACGTGGGCACGCGGAGCCTGTCATCGGGCGCGCGTTTCGCGCGACCCGGTGGCTCTGCCCACCCTACGATAGCCGTGCCTGAGCGCACATCTGTCGCCACCTCGTCATTGCGAGGAGCTCTTGCGACGAAGCAATCCAGAAATCTCTCCGTGGAGGGACTCTGGATTGCTTCGCGGAGCCTGTCATCGGGCCGCGCTACGCGCGGACCCGTTGGCTCGCAATGACGACGGCGATATCTACTTCGCCGCTTCCGCGCTCGCCATCACCGGGCGCACCGGATCGCCCTCGCGCAGCAGCGCACCGGCGCGGGCGACGATGACGTCGCCATCGTTGAGGCCGTCGCGGACCTCGATATTGCCGCCCGACATCAATCCGATCTCGACGCGCTTCGTCTCGACGCGATTGCGGCGGATCACCTGCACCACGGTGCCGGCCGAGGAATATTGCACGGCCGTCAGCGGCACCGCGACGTTGCAGCTCTGCCCGGTCTTGATCAGCGCGCGCCCGCTCGCGTTGAGCAACAGGCGCTTCTGCGAGGAGATGCCGATATAGACCATGCCCTGCTGGATGTTTTGCTCGACGGTCGGCCCGATGCGGCGAATCTTGCCGTCGATGTCGCCGGCGCCGGCGATGCGCACGGTCGCCTGCTGATTGACGGCGAGCTTGCGCATGTCGGTGGTCGCGACCAGGCCGACCAGATCATATTCGCTGCGCGCCACGATCGTGAACAGGGCCTCGCCCTTGGCCGAGGCGAAATTGCCGATCTGCGCGGTCGACGTGGCGATCACGCCCGCCACGGGCGCGGTGACCTGAAGCGTGCCGCCTTCCGGCAGCGCCAGCCGCGCCAGCACCTGGCCGGCAGTGATGGTCTGGCCGGCTTCGGCCAGCACCTCGGTCACCTTCAGGCCGGGACGTTCGGGCCGCACCGAGGTTTCCTCGCGCGCGATGATCGTGCCGGTGGCCTCGACGATGTCGGAGAAGCAGGATTTCGCGACCTTCAGCACCGTGACCGCCGGCCCCTTGGGGGCATCGTCCTCGGCGGCTCCAGCCGGATATGGGCCGAGAGCGAACACGCCAGCGATGGCTGCGGGAAACAGGCTTCGGGCAACGGCACGGGGCAAATGACGCATCGAAAATTCCACGGGTTCAAGCCCTTCAATCGATAGCAGATGGCAACGGGCCGGACTACGGCAGCGTTGTCCCATGGCGGGATGCCACGCCGGCGCGGGCCGCCGCGGCAAGTCTTTGATTAGTCGCGGGATTGGAGATCAGGTTCGCTCCCGCCGGGCGGAGCGCCGCTGCCAATGGGATTAGCGGGCCGTCAGCTCCGGCGATCACCCAGCAGCTTGCCGGTGGCGCGATCGATCAGGTGCAGGCGCGTACAGGCCTGACACGGCACGGAAACATGCGTCCGATCGGTTGGCTCGTCGCCAAGCCGATATTGCACATTCATGCCGGTCTGGGGGCACTTGAAGACAATTTGACGGTCCATGCCCGATGATATCGCGCCAAGGCGGGCCTCGCGAAATTACGGATGATTACGTAGGCCGGCCGCGCGTCCCTCACGGCAGGCTCAGAAACTCCACCCAGTTCGGCTTCTTGCCAGTGAGATAGGATTTCAGCTTGGCGAGCGCGCCGCTGCTCTGGTCGATCGCATAGACCGTCATGCCGTCGGAGAGTTCGCCGACCGCGGCGAGATAGCGCCCAGAGGGATCGATGTTGAAGCCGCGGGGCTGCTTCTCGGTCGGCACGCTGCCGATCGTGGTCAGATTGCCGCTTGTTGCATCGACCTTGTAGGCGGTGAGCGTGTTCGTGGTGCGCTCGGAGGCGTAGAGGAAGCGCCCGTCGGGCGTGATGTGGATGTCGGCGGCCCAAGGTTTTTTATCGGAGGCTTTGCCGTTGAATCCTTCCGGCAGTGCGCTGGTGCGCTGGATCTCGGTCCAGGCGCCGCTCTTGGCGTCATAGCTGAACGCCGCGACGTCGCCGTTCAGCTCGTGAACGAGATAGACGAACTTGCCACCCGGGTGGAATACGAAGTGCCGCGGCCCGGATTTTTCCGGCAGCTTGTAAGCCGGCGGATCGCTTGGCGTCAGCGTGCCGGTCGCGGCGTCGAACGCAAAGCTCAGCACTTGGTCGGAGCCGAGATTGGTCGCGAACACGAATCGGTTGTCGGGCGAGGGCAGAACTGCGTGCGCATTCAGCCCGGTCGGGATCACTTGCTTCGGCTCGCCGGCGACGCCGTTGGCTTGAAGCGGATTCAGCGCGACCTTGTTGCCGCCATAGGAGGCACTGAACAGGAACTTGCCGCTGCGATCGACGGCGATATTGGCCATGCTGTCGGCGAGCGGTCCGTTGCCGATATGACTGAGCTGGCCAGTCTTGGGGTCGATCGCGAAGCTCACCGCGAGGAATGGCTGCGAGCGGATTCCGGCGATCAGCACGCGCTTGTCGGGGGTGATCGCGAGCGGCGTCGAGGATCCCGGCTTTTCGACGCCGGTGAAGCCGGCCGTCTGCACCGGAATCATCTCGCCGCTCTCGGCCATCTTGAACACGCTGATGTCGTTGCTGTCGGCGTTGCCGACATAAGCGAAGGTTTCGGCCATGCCGGCACGGACTCCAGGGATGAGGGCGAGAAAGGCGAGGGTGGTGGCGATCGCAACCTGCGGCAGGCGCGATGCGATGCGTCGGGACGGTCTCAACATGGTCTCCTCCTCAAAGCCGGTGCGGCATTGTCGTTTTGCCGTCGAGGATAGCGGGAGGCGCGCCGTCGCACCAAATTCCAGTTGGGATCGATCGATGCCGTAATTGTATCGGTCGCCCGGAGGCTACCGCACCGCCGCCGTCACGCTGCGGGAGGGCAAATGGGGGCCGGGCGGGTAATTGGGCGGACCGAGCACGGTCCATACGGTGACCGCAAGCAGCCCGCAGGTCAGGATGGTCCAGGCGATCAGTCGTCTCCGCATCAGGCCTAATCCGCCGCTCGAATCTCGATGCCTCGGGCAACGATCGTGCACCGCAAACCGCGGCGATCCTATGACCTCGTTCACAGTTGCGAACCAATGCCGCGCCAGCGCATTGAAGCATCATGCCCCGTGAAAACGATCTCGAAGGCAAGCCCGACATGGGCGGCAAGCATGGCGGTCAGCAAGGCCAGCCCAAGCCGCCGCCGCGCCCGCATCAGGGCGAGCGCGACGAGGACGTCGTGGCAAAGCGCCACACCGGTCAAACCGGTCGCAGCGCCCCGCCGACCAAACAAGAATAGCCCCGCACGCGCACCGGGAACGGCAGACTCGCCTTGCCGTTACCCTGGTCCCGCGGGCGGAGGAGATCGAGACGGAGGCTGGCACGTGTTTTGGATCTATTGGGACACCGCCTGGTCGCTGATCATCAGCGGCATCATGTTTGCGACCATCGTCAGCCATCCCGACGCCGAGATCGCCGAAGTGCGTGCCGCAAAAGGCCTGATGTAGATTTTCTGTCGTGCGGCAAAGCGCGATGAGATCGGGTGATCGTCATCGCGCCTCGGTTCGCACTGAGCATGATCCTTAAACCGCAGCAGACTTTGCGCTAACGCGGCCCGTCAGGTTCGGATCATGCATTCTAGCGGTCAGTAGTCCCAGAACGCCGGCACCCAGCGAAAGTGGTCGCCGTCGACCGCCACCCGGCCGACCGATGGGAACGGCATGTGAGTGGCGACGAGGAGCTCTTCGTTCGCCGCCAGCTCCCGCAAGAGACGCACACGAACGCGGGCCGCCTCTTCGGGATCGTGCTCGAAGCCGTTGTGCCACTCGGGATGATCGAATCCGACGGTGAACACGGCGTCGCCGGCGAATGTCAACCGATCGCCGCCGGATGCCAGGCGGACCACGCTGTGCCCGGGGGTGTGGCCGCCGGTGCGCGTGACCACCACGCCCGGCGCCACCTCGTGCTCGTCCTCGAAGGTGCGCAGCTGGTTATGGTACTCTTTCGCGAACCGCTTGGCGGTTGCCCGAAGCGCATCCGGAAATCCCGGCGGCATCGCGACGTGGGAGAAATCGGGCGCCTCCCAGAACTTGACCTCGGCGGCTGCCACGTGGATGCGCAGGTCCGGGCGCAACCGGTCCCTGACCTCGTCGACGAGCAGGCCGCCAATGTGGTCCATGTGCATATGCGTCAGCACCACGTCGGTCACGGACCCAAGATCGATGCCGGCGGCTTCCAGTCGCTTGCTCAACTGCCCGGCCCGCGGCAGGTGCAAGTCAGGGTCGGACCCTAGTCCAGCGTCGACGAGGATGGTCTGGCCGCCGCTGCGCACCACGACCACGTTCAGCGCCCAATCGAAAGCATCCGGCGGCAGGAACATGTCCTTCAGCCAGGCCGCGCGGACGGCCGGGTCGGCGTTGTGGGCCAGCATCGCACCGGGCAGCGTCAGCACCCCATCGCTGATCACCAGCACGTCGATCTCGCCAATCCGCAGCGCGTACCGCGACGGGACCAGCTCTTCGGGGCCTCTGCCGAGATGTGCAGTGTCGTGCAAGTTCATGTTCGTCTTCTCCTGGGTGTTGCGGATCGTCTGATTCATTGTTGAAAGCTCCTGCGCTCTGTCTTGACGTTCAGTTCGGGAAAAGACCGCGCGTCTTCCGTGGGCAGCGCGGTCAATGCTGGTGAGGTGTTCGGAGATGGGTGGCGCGCTCATTGCTGGTGCTGTCCCGTGATGATTTATCGAACGCGACGTGCGACTGCCCCAGAGCGATTGCCGTCGCTATAGAGTGATTGCTGCCAACGCATGCGCGCAGCTATGCCAGTCCCAAGCCGCCATCGATCGCGACCACCTGGCCCGTCACCCATTCTGAGGCGGGGCCGGCGAGCCGGACGATCCATTCTGCGACATCGTCCGGAACGCCGCGCCGCCCGAGCGGTATGCGCGCGCGCTCCTGCTCCTTGATTGCGGCAGCCTGCTCCAGGGACAGCCCCATCATGCCAGTCAGAGCGCCAGATTCAGTGGGCCCCGCAGCGACCGCGTTCACGCGTATACCGACCGGTGCGAGCTCCAGCGCCCAGCAGCGAGTCAAGTGCTCCAATGCCGCCTTGCTGGCTGCGTAATGCGACAGGGCGCCCGCCGGCCTGTGACCGAAAGTGCTCGAGACATTGACGATGGTGCCCTGTGTCGCCCTGAGGTGAGGCAGAGCAGCAGCGGCGAGCAGACTTGGACCGATCACATTCACGGAGAAGATGTCCATGATCCGATCGGCCGTCGCGTCGGCCAGCGGAAGAATTGCGCCTGCGCCTGCGTTGTTCACCAAGGCATCGACCTTGCCCCAGGTATCGACCGCCTTCGCAATTGTGCGCCTGGCATCTTCGGCGGAGGCGACATCGGCAACCAGGCCGGCAATGTTTGCATGCTCGGCAACCGTTTCTTCGACAGGGCCGGGACGGCGGCCGGTCACGAGCACCTTGTCGCCTTGTCTGGCGAAACGTAGTGCCGCCGCGCGCCCGATGCCCGAGCTGCCTCCCGTCACGATGACGACATTTTCACTTTTCATGTTCGATCTCCTTCGCTGACAGCGCAGTCCAGCCACGATCGATTGAGACCGCGTGTGGGTGCGTGGCCGATGTCGTGTGAGTGCTTAGAGGTCAGTCACGCGCTCCGGATCGGCCGAGGCCAGCGCGACGGCACGTTCGGCGCGCGGCGGGTAGATCCAGACGGTGTTGATCTCCCGTTTCGTCTTCTTGGCGACCTCGCCGACGATCTCCACGTTGCGCTCCCAGCCGCGCGTGAACAGCGCGCCGGCTTCGCCGAGATCGAGGCATGTGACATAGGCCTTCTGGTGATAGGGCCTGGTCGGCAGGCCCAGCAGCTCCGCGGCCGCATTGTTGCCGGCGAAGGCGCCCATCCGCGTGGCGTGCTGGCACGACATCAGCGCGTAATTGCCCTCGTCGTCGCAGGCGGCACGCGCCGCATCGCCGGCCGCGAACACGCCCTGGACGCCTGGCACCTGCAAGCAGCGGTCGACCAGCAAGCGGCCGAAACTGTCGCGCTCGGCGGGGATCTGCGCGGTCAAAGGCGCGGCACGAATGCCGGCCGCCCAGATCACGGTCTCGGTCTCGATGTGTTCGCCGCTGGACAGGGTGACGCCGGACTCGTCGAGCGAGGTGACGCCGGCACCGAGCCGGGTTTGAACACCGAGCTTGTGAAGGGCGTCCTCGATGACGGGTCGAGGGCCTGCGCCCATGTCGGGCGCGATCGCATTGTTGCGCTCGACGATGATGACGCGGGTCTTCGCGTTGGTACCGAAGATGTCGCGAAGCCGTGCCGGCATTTCCGTGGCGGCCTCGATGCCGGTGAAGCCGCCGCCGGCGACGACGACCGTGTCGCGCCCGTTCGTTGCCGGCCGCTTGGCGAGGCCATGCAGGTGCTTGTCGAGTGCGATGGCGTCGTCGAGCGAATCGACGCTGAAGCCATGCTCGGCAAGACCCGGAATGTTCGGACGGAACAACCGGCTGCCGGTGGTCACGACGAGACGGTCGTAAGAGAGCGTCTTTTGCGTGCCCTTCGCCGTGGCGATCTTCACCATGCAGGATTTGGTGTCGACCGTCTCGGCGCTGCCTTGCACATAGGTGACGTCGATGGCCTCGAGCACGTCGAGCAGGGGCGCCGTCAGGGTCTCGGGCTTCGGTTCGTAGAGCCGCGGGCGAACCACGAGCGTCGGCTCGGGGGCCACCAGCGCGATCTCGAGCGCCTCCGGCGAGACGCCCTGGATCTCGCGCAGGCGGGCTGCGGAAAGGGCGGCGTACATGCCGGCGAAGCCGGCGCCGATGATGACTAATCGCATGAGTTTGCTCCTTGGTAGGCAGTTTCGAAAGTCCGTGCGCGAGCCGTCGCTGCTCCGTCGAGGGCAGCGTCCGGCGATGGCACGAAGAGATGAAAAGGGATGAAGTGAATTGCTGGTCTTAGGGCGCCACGCAGCGCGACAGCTGCGCACTCGATGGCCAGCCTTGGCGAAAGATGACCGACTGAGCCGCCCTCGGGCTCCAGTCCTGGTAGGGAAGGCCGGAGCCATCCCGGGTCATGATCGACATCAGCGGGTAGGCTGGGTGCAGGGCCTGCGCGGGAATCTCCACCTCCTCGCCCGTCGCGGACGTGAAGCGAACGGCCAGCGAGAGTCCGTACAAGGTTGCAGTCGCAAGGCCTCGGCGGCGCGAGGCGATCACCCTCCGGCTGATGAAGTTTTTCCAGGTCATCTTTTTCCAGGTCATCTTCGGTCTCCGTCGATTGGTCTGGGCATGGTGATGGTTTAGCGGATCGGATCTGCCGCTGCGCCAGAGCGATTGCCGTGATTGCAGCGCGATTGCTGCTAACGCTGGCGCCTGCGCCAATCGCTCGGGCTCTCGCCGGTCAGCTTCCTGAAGGCGGCTGCGAATGCCGTCTGCGAGGAATAGCCAAGCGCGGCTGCGATCGAGACCACCGCATCGTCACTGTCGCGCAGCATCTTCATGGCCTGCTCGAGCCGGTGCTGGCGCAGCCAGGCATGCGGCGACAGCCCGGTGCTTTCCTTGAACGCGCGGCAGAAGTGAAAGCGCGACAGACCCGCATCGGACGCCAGCGCATCGAGCGAGACGTCCGCATCACTGTCGGACCGCAATCGTTCGATCGCACGGAGCAGGACTTTCGGCGACAGCCCGCCCACGGTCGGCTGCAACGTGGTCGGCGAGCCTGAATGGGCCGCCAGAACGCGCGTGGCCAGAAGATCCGTCAGCTGATGCCGGAACAGATTATCCAGCGCGCCATGGCCCTCCAGCGCGTCCGCCGCGCTCAAGAGCAGTCGGGACGTGATGGGATCGGGATGCGCCGTTCGCTCCAGCAGGTCGGCCGGTCCGGTGGTCCCGGCCTCGTCGGCAATGCGCTTCAGCGTCGCATCGGGAAGATAGAGCTGAACCACGTCGACGGGCTTCGGAATGTCCCACCTGGAGCTCGATCCTTCCGGAATGATGATCAGGACCCCGGGACGAAACGTACCGATCGCAACCGATCGTCCCGAGCGCCGCTCCATGCGCTGCATCACGCCGTTGTAGGCCATGATCACGTGGTGGCTCATGGGCTCGACGACGTCGTGCAGTGGATCGTGTCTCCAGTGCGCGATGCCGGCGCCGGAGGCATCCAGCGCCATGCGAAACGGTTCGGTCCTGAGCACGCGCGCCATCTCCGCACCGGCGGCGCGCCGGTCGGAATGCGAGTGGTCCTCCCCCTGTCCGCCAGGTGCAGGTGGCAAGCCCTGCTGCGGGGGATCGCGCATGGGAGCGGAGTTTCCGGTCATAGTTGCGCCTCCTGATCAGTCGAACTTCAAATCAGTCGCCCGTATTTGTACGGGCCGGTGCGCGTTCTATGGCTGTGAGGGCCCAGCGTATTGCCTGAAGCGGCCACGCTTTGTCCGATCCTGCTCCAAGCAGGCGCGGGGTTTCGCGAACGCACGATGGGCGGAGGGGGAGGGAAACGCTTTATGACAAAAGGCGTGACAGGCGGTCGCGTGCCATCAGTTCAACCGCATCACGAGCCCTTCGGTGCCGATCGTCTCGGACACCGCGGATGGAGCGGCAGTCATGAGCGCGCGGCTCAAGCCGCCGCGGCCTGCGCCGACAAGAGCTGCTTCAGCTTCAAAGCCGGCACCGCGGGGCTGAACAGCCAGCCCTGCATCTGGCTGCATCCGAGCTGACGCAGCACCTCGCGCTGGGCCTCGGTCTCGACGCCTTCGGCGGTCGTCGCCATGCGGCGGGCGGCGGCCATGTGCACCACGGCCTGCACGATCGGCGAGGAATCCTCGGGCTCGCCGATGTCGCTGATGAAGCTGCGATCGATCTTGATCTTGTCGAACGGGAAGCGGTGCAGATAGCTCAGCGACGAATAGCCGGTGCCGAAATCGTCGAGCGCGATGCGTACGCCGAGCTCGCGCAGCTGCTGGAGGATGGTCAGCGCCTCCTCGTCGTCGCGAATGAGCACGGTCTCGGTGATCTCGAGCTCGAGCCGTTCCGGCGCCAGCCCCGACTCCGCGAGCGCGGCGGCGACCTTGAGCGCGAGCGTCCGCGATCGGAACTGCACCGGCGACACGTTCACCGCAACGTGGATCTGGCCGGGCCAGCTCGCGGCCTCGGTACAGGCCTGCTTCAGCACCCATTCGCCGATCTCGCCGATCAGGCCGGTCTCTTCCGCAACCGGAATGAAGTCTGCGGGCGAAACCATGCCGCGTTCCGGGTGGCGCCAGCGCAGCAGCGCTTCGCAACCGGTGACGACATTGGCCGCGAGGTCGACCAGCGGCTGGTAGTGCACCTCGAACTCGCCGCGCGCGAGCGCCTGCCGCAGATCGAGCTCGAGCTGCCGGCGCGCCTTCGCCTTGGCGTCGTATTCGGGTGAGAAGACGCGGAAAGTGCGGCGCCCTTCCGACTTCGCCGCATACATCGCAAGATCGGCGCGCTTGAGCAGGTCGTCGATATTGTCGCCATGGTCGGGCGCGATCGCGATGCCGATGCTGGCATCGGTCGGGATCTCCTGGCCCTTGCAGTTCACGGGGGCGCGCAGGGCATTCAAGATCGTTTCCGCCAGCGTGGTCAGCTGGACCTCATCGTTGGTGCCGGCCTTGATGATGGCGAATTCGTCGCCGCCGAGCCGTGCCACCATGTCGTTGCCGCTGACGCAGGCGCGCAGGCGGTTCGCGACCTGGCGCAGCAGCTCGTCGCCGACCTCGTGTCCGAGCGAATCGTTGACGCCCTTGAACTCGTCGACATCGATATAGAGGATCGCGAACGGCTTGCCTTGGGCAAGCTCGGCGACGCGGCGCTCCAGATGCCCGCGCATCAGCACGCGGTTGGGCAGGTCGGTCAACGCGTCGTAATGCGCCATATGGGCGATGCGCTCGTCGGCGCGAATGCGCGCGGTGACGTCGTCATGGGTCGCGAGCCAGCCGCCGGCCGCGCCCGGCTGGTTCTTGATCTCGATCAGCCGGCCGTCGGCGGTCTCGACGATGGTGCTCTGGGTGCGCCCGACATTGTTCAGGATGTCGTCGCAATAGGACGAGACTTCGCCGTGGAACGAGCCGGTGTCGTGGCGATGCTGGATCACGTCGCGGAAATGGGCGCCGGGCTTCACCACCTCGCTCGACAGAGCGTACATCTCGATATAGCGCCGGTTGCAGACGATCAGCCGCTCGTCCTGATCGAACATCAACAGGCCCTGCGTCATGGTGTTCATGGCGGTGTCGAGCCGCTGCTTCTCCAGCGAGAGCCGGTGCGTCACCTGGCGGAAGATCAGATAGAGCGTGAGCACGAGCAGGCCGATCGACAGCACGGCCACCGTGACGAAGAACTTCGTCTGCGTGCGCCAGGTGGCGAGCGTCGCATCCAGCGACTTGGTCGCAATCACGACCAGCGGCTCGCCGGTGAGGAGGCGCGAAGCGACGATACGGTCCTTGCCGTCGATCGGGCTTGCGAGCTTCGTGGTGACGAAGGTGCGCTCGAACACCGCCATCTGCTCGGGCGTGCCCTTGCGGTAGTTCTGCCCGATCATCGCATCGACATGCGGGATGCGCGCGAGCAGCTGGCCGTTCTGGTGATGCATTGCGATCGAGGATTCTTCGCCCAGCCCAGTCGAGGCGAAGAAGGATTCGAGCTGCTCCGGCGCGATCGCGCGCGAGACGAGCCCAAGGAATTCGCCGTGCGGGCCGGAGACGCGCCGGGCGAACACGATCGCCGGTCCGTTACCGAGGCGGCCCTTTACGACCTCGATCTCTTCCTGCGCGGCCGGATCGTTCTTGAGCCGATTGAAATAGCTGCGGTCGGCCACCGATATCTCGGCGACCGGCCAGCGCCGCGACGAGTTGATCAGCACGCCCTTGGAATCGAACACGTTGGCGCCGGCGACGTCGGACCAGCCGCTGGCCTTTGCGCGCAGCACCTCGTGCATGGCGAGCGTGCCCATCTCGCTGCGGAACACCTCGGCGGATTCGATGCCGCGGCTTTCGAGCTCGGCGATGATGCTCTTCTGGAGCACCGCAAAGTCCTCGAACTCGCGGTCGAAATGCCGCGCCAGCATGCGGACGGAGTTTTCCAGGCTGTCGCGGCCGCTCTCGATCGCGTTCTGCCGGAAGCGGTCGACGGTGAGCGCGGTGCCGATGGCGGTCGCGGCCATCAGCACGAAGCCGCCGACGATCAGCCATGTCAGCGGTGCCCCGCGCCAGCGGCGCAGCAACGCGCGCATCCGCGCGGTCCATCGGATCGATGTGCCCATCCAGCCCTCCGTGGGGCGCAAGATGCAGCAAAACCGACAAGACCCCGTTACCAGCAAGGGTTACGAAAATATGAATCGGAACGGAATCAGGGGGTTGTTCCCCGGCGTCACCGCCGGATTTCCCACCTCAAGGCTTCCGCATTCGCCTTGGCGAACATCGCCGGCACGTCGAAGGTCCCGGTCTTGAGATCATAGCGGCAGCGCCAGTCGGCGAGGCCCTTCATGGCGACGTTCTTCGGGTGCTTGTCCATTTCGCCCGACAGCGAGATCACGAGGTAACGGTTGTCGGGCCATTTCACGCCGAGCCCGCGATAGGCCTCTTCCGTGCCTTTCACGAGATTGGCCGAGATGTGGTAGTCGAGCTTCATCTTCCGCGTGTCCGGCCGGCTGTGGAAATAGGCCCAGGCGAGATCGCTGAGCGAATGCTTCGTCGCGCTGACGAAGGCGCCCTTCTCGACATGGTAGAGAAAGAGGTCCTGCTCGCCCGAGCCGGTCTTCTGCATCCGCACCAGCCATTGCGAATCGCTCGTGAAACGGAAGCCGGCCGGATAGCCCTGCTCGGGCTTCAGCTCGGTCATCCCTTCGCCGTGTCGCGCCCACACCTGCCATTTGACGTCGAAATCCTCGCCGTCCTTCATGTACTGCTCGAGCTTGGTGGCCTGGTCGGGCGAGGTGAAGCCGAGATCCTTATCGTCGGTGAGGACGAAGCCCGGCGGCGGGCCGGAGGCAGCAGGCGCAGGCGAGGCGGCCAGCGTCAGGGCGAGCGCCAGCCATGGCGCAGGGCGGCAAAATGCGTTCACGGGGAAAATCCTTAAAAAAAATGGGCGCAATGCGGTCTCGTTGATTTGACGCCGACGGGGCCCTGCCGGTTCATCTCGGGCGCGGCTGCGCATCATCCCAACGATCGTCTTGCTGCCGCAGCGAAATCGGCGCAATTTGCTGCCCTCGGCTGATTTGCGTCCCAAGGTTCATTTCCGATGATCACCGCATCCAAGGCCTTCATTGCCTTCTGTCTGCTCGCGGTGGGCGGCACCGTGCTGGTGATCGGCCCCACCGAACTGCGGCGCCTGCTGCCCGGCGAGGCGAAGACCGAAGTCGCCGCCAAGCCGGAGGCCAAGGCCGAAGCCAAAGTCGATGCCAAGATCGAGCCCAAGGCCGAACCCAAGGTCGAAACCAAGCCCGAGCTAAAGCCGGAACCCAAGGCGGAAGAGCAAAAGCTTGCAGCCAACGCGCCGCCAGCCCCGGCCGCATCGCCGGCGCCCGAGCCGAAGGCGGGCGCGCTGGCCGAGACGCAGAAGCAGGTCACGGCGCTGGCCGATCTCGCGCCGGTCAAGCCGCCGGCGGCAGCGGCGGATGCGGGTCCCCGTTTCGACGTCGCGCGCATCGACGATCATGGCGAGGCGGCGGTGATCGCCGGCCAGGCCACGCCGGGTGCGAAGGTCGAGCTGCTGCGCGACGGCAAGCCGCTCGACACCGTCACGGCCGATGCGTCGGGCCAGTTCGTGATGACCCCGCCGCAGCTTCCCGCCGGTTCCTATGAGCTGACCCTGCGGGCGAAATCGACCGACGGGACCGTCACGCAATCCAGCCGCAGCATGCCGGTGACGATCGCCGAGGCCGCACCGCCGCCGGCACCCGCCGCGCGGCAAGAAGCGAAACAAGAGCCGAAGCGGGCCGAGAAGACCGACGACAAGCCTGAAGTCGTGGCCTCCTTGCCCTCGGCGTCGCCACACCTGGCCTCAGCGCCCGACAGGCCCGCGGCTCGGCCCAGATTGATGGGTGCTCCGAAGCCGAAGGTAATGGCCCGGGCAGCGGGGACGGCTGTCGCATCGGCTTCCCCCGCCGACGCACTCAGTGGCACACCTGCGGAAGCGGGTGGCAGCCGTGTGATCTCCCGCGGCGACAGCCTGTGGGCGCTCAGCAAGCTCGCCTATGGTGACGGCGCCCGCTACGCCGTGATCTTCAACGCCAACCGCAACAAGATCCACAATCCCAATTTGATCTATCCCGGCCAGACCTTCGTGATGCCGCCAAAGGCGCAGTGACGGGAACGGTTCTTCCTCTCCCTCTCGCCAAAAGCGGGAGAGATAAGCTCGCCCGCGACGCTATGCCCTGTGTCGCTCCGGAACTATCGGTTCCCCCGCGCGTCATTGTGATGCGACGGAGTGCGCGCTTGGCGTTGGGAGGAGGCCGAGGTGGTCAGGTCAGTTTTCATGTCCGGACGCATGGGACTGGCGCTGGCGGGCGCTGCCCTCATGTTTGGGGCAGTGCTGCTACCTGACAAGGCCGAGGCCCAGTTCGGATTGCGCGGCGGTCCGCTCGGCGTGGCACGTTTTGCCGTCGGCCACATGATCGGCCTGTCGCGCTTGCGCCAAGCCCGCATGGCGGTGCGCGGCGGCCGATACCGCTCGGCCGCGCTGAGGTCGCAGGATCCCCGCGGCGCCGAGCGCGGCCAGCCGGCCAACCCTTACGTCCTGCGTGCGGCGCTCACCGCGCAGGCCGCGCTGTCGGGCTGGCAGGGCGGTCGCCGTCCGCAGGGCTGGTGGCGCCACCCCGATGGCAGCTATGGCTGGGTCGGCCCGGTGTTCTGGCCGTTCGCGCATGACGATCTCACCACCGCGATCATCTTCGGCGACACCACCAGCCTCTCGCTCTATGGCTATGGCGACATCTATGCCGCCATCTTCACGCCTTACGCGGCCACGGAGCTTGCCGCCTACACCGCGCCGCAAGGCCGGCGCGCGCGGCGGCCCCCGTCCGCAGAGACTCTTTGCGAAGCCAGCGACACCGGCGGTCTGCCCGTCGAACGCATCACTGCCGCCGTAGCGCCGAACGAATCGCAGCGCACCGCGCTCGACGAACTCGCATCCGCCTGGAATGCTGCGCGCGACACCATCCGTGCCGCCTGCCCGGCGCAGGCCCCGGCCACCGCCGCCGAGCGCCTCGGCCTGATGCGCGAGCGGCTTGAGGCCATGATCAAGGCAATTGACGCGGTCGCGCCGCCGCTTGCGAAATTCGTCGGCCTCCTCAAGGACGACCAGAAAGCCAGACTCAATGCGCTCGGCAATGAGCGTCGCGCCGCGCTTGCCGCGGCTCAGCCCAAGGACGCGCAGGCGGCCGCCGCCTGCAAGCCGGGCTACGATCCCCGCTACGATGAAAAGGCGCAGCGCCAATACGAGCAGCTGGTGCAGCAGCAATGGCCCGCGAATGACATCGCTTCCACGCTCAAGCTCGACGAGACCGCCCGCGCCCGCTTTGAGGTGCTCCAGGATACCACGCTGCGCACCATGGAGACGCTGAGCGCCTGCCCGGCGGAAACCGCCGCGACACCGCAGGCCCGCCTCGCCGCCGTGAAAGCGCGGCTGGAGACGATGCTGCAAGCGGTCGGCGGCATCAGCGATGCGCTCGACGATTTCGAGGCCGATCTGAGCGACGAGCAGAAGGCCGGCTTCGAGGCGATCGGACCGAAGCGGGGGGCGTGATCACCCGCACGCCCAGTCGAACTTCATATCCCTGAAATCGAGCTGCGCATTGCCGCCGCCAAAATTGCAGCCGCCGAAATATTCCTCGAACTCGATGTAGAACGGGCTCATCTCCGGCACCGCCTGGCACGGCCGCATGGTGCCGCCGAGATGATTGTGGGCGTGGTCCTTGCTCCAATCGTGCAGGCGGAAATTGTCGCGGCCCGGCACGCCGCCGACGTAATAGTAGTAGGGCTGATAGCCGGTCGGCGCCTTCTCGCGTGTGTGCTCGTCCTGAGGGCCCTTGCCGGCGTTCGGATCGCTCGCGCGCGGCGTCAAGGCAATCGCGCGATTTTCAATGAGAGCAGCGCGCGGAGCGCTGGCGAACATCTTCTGCCCGTAAGGCGGCGCGGCCTCGAAGAAGGCGCTGGCGCCGCCGACGTCGAGCCAGCGCGGCCGCTCGGCCGTCGCAAGTGCAATCGGCGCCGGCGGGCTCGCGAGCGCGCCCTCATATTCGGCCTTGGTCAGCAGCAGCGCGGCATATTCATAGTCGAGGATGTCGGTCATCCGCGACAGCCGCGGATGCGCTGGTAGCGCCAGCACGGCCTCGCGGATTTCAGGATCATCGGGCGCGCCGCCGTCATTGTGATCGGGCGCGGTGGCAAAGAACGACACCGCAACGATGTCCGCGCCATGCGCGCGATAATCCTCCGGCAGCAGAAGCGTGAAGCCGTGCATCAGCGGATAGCCGCTGACCGGATCGAGCGGCCATTGCTCGGATGTGATACCCGGCGGCAGCCCATAGACCCAGCCATGATCGCACGCACGGTCGGCGGGACGGTCCAGCATCTGCAAATCATAAGCACGCGAAGGCAAGGCAAACGCCACAGGTCGTCTCCATCCGGATTTTCGCGAAGCGAGGATTGGTCGCAGGGACGCGGGATATGGTTCGTCGGAGGGTGAATTGCGCGAGGTCCTCGGCTTCGCCGGCGCGCCTCCCAAGACGAAGGCATCGGCTGCAGGCGTCTTGAGGAGAAATGATATCCGTTTTATGATATACAGTAGCTGATGTATATCATGGAGGGTCCCGTGCTCGTTTCCAAATGGGGAAACAGCTTGGCGGTTCGCCTGCCCAAGGCGCTTGTCGAGGCTCTGAATCTTTCGCCCGGCGACGAGCTCAACGTGGTGGAGGCCTCGAAGGGCCGGCTCGCAGTAGAGAAGATCGACAAGCGAGCGGAATTTCTCAGGCAGGTGGAGCAGTTCCAGTTTCCCCTGCCCGAAGGCTACAAGTTCGATCGCGATGAGGCGAACGAGCGGTGAGCGCCTTCTTCGACAGCAATATTCTGATCTACGCCTATTCGACCGACACAAAACGCCAGCGAGCGCTGAACACGATTGCTGGCGGTGGTGTCATCAGCGCGCAGGTGCTCAACGAGTTCACCAACGTGTTGCGTAAGAAGCAGAAGCAGGATTGGCCAATGATCGAGGCAGCTGTGCAGTCCCTCCGCTTTCGCTTTCCCGACATCTTGCCGCTGACATCACACACGCACGCCGCGGCGCTTGCGCTTGCCAGCGGTCACACCCTTGCCTTTTATGACGCGCTGATCGTCGCTGCGGCGGTCGAGGCCGGCTGCGACACGCTCTACAGCGAAGTCCTGCAACACGGCCGCAGCATCGGCGGGCTCACCATCGTCAATCCGTTTCTCGGGAGCGCACCGTGAACGCCCAGACGCACGTCGCCAAGATCTGGAATTTTACGCATCTGCGCGATCAGCCTGAGCGCCCGATCATGTCAAATCACGCCAGCACCCGCGCGAGACCCGTCTAACTCATTGATCTCACAGACCCCACCTACTGTGCATGGGGTTGTTTTCGCACTTTTTTGTTTTGGCTACCCTCGCCGCCGTGCCGCCGCGGCATCCACTACGTTCTCCACCTCTTCGCGCCAGTTCAAAATCTCCATCGCCAGCACGGGGTGATTGAAGCCCTTGAGCTGGAGGTCGTCGAGCGCGCGGGCTTCGACCCATGGTTCGACCATGCCGTAGACGCGGCGGCTCACCACGATCTGGTTGGGCTTGGCCTCGCCGCAGAGGCGGGAGGCGAGGTTGGTGACGCTGCCGATTGCGGCATATTCCAGCCGCTGCTCGAAGCCGACCTGGCCGAGCGTCGCGTAGCCGAGCGCAATGCCGATGCCGAAGCCGAGGCTATGTCCGCGGTTGCGCCAGCGCTCGGTCAGCGGGCCGATGGTGTCGCGCATCTCCACCGCCATCTTCACCGCGCGTTGGATGTGGTCCTCGAATTGAATCGGCGCGTTGAACAGGATCATCACGCCGTCGCCGGCATATTTGTCGAGCGTGCCCTCATATTTGAAGATCAGCTTGCCGAGCGCCGCGTGATATTCGCGCAGCACGTTCATCGCCTCTTCCGGCTCGGTCGCTTCCGTGAACGCGGTGAAGCCGCGCAGGTCGCAGAACACCACGGTCACCTCGCGGCGTTGGCTGGTGAGCAGCCCCTCGGGGCTGTCTGAGGAGGCGATCAGCTGCGCGACCTGCGGCGCCAGGAAACGCTCGAGCTTGCGGATGCGCTCGATCTCGCCGAGCTGGGTCTTGACGCGCGCCTCCAGCGACTTGTTCCAGTCCTTGAGCTGATCGGTCTGCTCGCGCAGCTTGTCGGCCTGGGCGCGCACGGTCTCGTTCGCCGTCTCCAGCGCGTGGCTCTTGTGGTCGACCTCGGTGAACAGCCGCGCATTGCGCATCGCCAGCACCGCCTGGTTGGCGAAGGTACGCATCAGGCCGATGATGCTGGGGGCGAATGCGCCGCTTGCACGGCGCAGCACCACCAGCGAGCCGAGCGTGCCCTGCTGGTCGACCAGCGGCACCACCAGCACGGAATGGAAGCCTGCATTGACGGCAGCGTCGCGCAGCGGCTGCTCGGTGGCATCGTCGAGATCGGCCAGCGCGATCGGCTCGCCGCTCCCTGCCGAATCGCTCAGGATGTTCTCGCCTTCGTCGATGGTGACATGCGCGCCCTCGGCCGATTTGCCGATGCCATTGGCCTCGACCAGGTTGAAGCGGCGCGCTTCCGCGTCATAGCCGTAGATCAGCACGGCATCGGCACGGGTGATCTCGATGGCGCGGGCCGCGATCGTCGGCAGCACGGCGTTGAGATCGAGCGAGGAGGCGACCGCGCGGCCGACCTCTTCCAGCACCTTGAGCTCGTGGATCGACTGCGCGAGATCGCGGGTGCGCTCCTCGACCTTGGTCTCCAGGTTCGAATAGGTCTCCTGGATCTGATCGGCCATGCGGTTGAACTGGCCGGCGAGGTCTTCCAGCTCGTCGGAGGTGTGGACGTCGATGCGGTGGCTGAAATCGCCCTCGCCGAGCTTGTGCGCGCCGTCGCGCAGCGCCGTGATCGGGATGATCATGCGGCGGGCGAGCAGCGTGCCGGCGAGGATCGCGACCATCAGGCCCATGCCGATCAGCAGCGCGATGCGCACCAGCTGGTCGCGGATCGGCATCAGGGCCTGCGTGGTCGGCTGCTCGAACAGCACGCTCCAGCCGAGCTTCGGCACCGTGCTCGCGGCGCTCATCACCGCATGGCCGTTGAAGTCGGTGCCGGACGTGTCGGGCTCGCGGCCGGGTGCGATCGCGGCCGCGACCTGCGGCAGCTTCGACAGGTCCTTGCCGATGTCGGGCCCTTTCGAGGATGTCGCCAGCACGCGGCCGCGCGGATCGACCACATAGGCGAACGCGGCCTTGCCGACCTGGGCGTCGGACAGGAAGTCGGAGAGGAAGCTGAGATCGATCTCGGCGACCGTGACGCCGGCGTTGAAGCCGGAATGCGCCACCGAGATCGACATCAACGGGGTCCGGTCGGCGAACCAGGCCGGCGCGTAGCTGACGCCGCGGGCGACGGTGTCGGTGAAGCGCATGTCGCGGGAGAGGTCGGCATTGCTCCCGGTCGTGGTCGACTGGCGCGAGACGCGCAGCACCTCGCGGCCCTCGCCATTGAGCTGGAACAGCTGGTTGACGACTGAGACCTGGTGCAGGAGCGAGGCGTAGTCGGCACGGCGCTTTTCGAGCGTGTCCTGGCTCGCCCGCGTCACCCAGCTGATCTGGCGCTCGAGCTCCGAGATCGATTGCTCGATCCGCCGCGCGGCGCCTTGCGCCTTGTCCTCCAGCCCGTCGGTCAGCGACGTCCGGGTGGCGCGGTAGGAGATCCAGGTCTCCATCGCGCCGTTGACGGCGAGCACGAACACGACGAGGCCGACGAGGGAGACGACATATTTGGCGAACAGGCCCTCGCGCAGAAACCGTGTCTTGTCGTTCGCTCCTGCCATCCCGATCCTCTCGCGCCGCCATTGACGCTGCGCGCTGCCGGCCGTACGGGCCCTTTCGAGCCCGTTCTACCACAATTTGGGCCAGGGGATTGCCGAGCGGCCGGCCGAGCCGCCGTTGTGGTTACCCGCTATGGACGCCAGAAGCGGTGACAAAGGGGCAGGTGGAAAAGCGGTTGAATTGCCGCAGCCTGCGCGTTGGTCCGCCCCTCATCGATTGAAGAGCTGCCGCAGCACGTCGTTCATTGGCTGACTGTCCTGCTGCGCGACCGGCGGGTCCTCCGGAGCTGGACCGGAAGGTGAGGCCTGTGGGGCCGGCGTGGATGGCGTCGCCGGCAGGCTGCGGCTGCGGCCGGCGCCGGTGTTGGATCCCGCGCCGCTGGAAAGCCCCTGCTGGATCAGATTGCCGATGGCTTCGCCCAAGGGACCGCCGAGCAGATTGTTCTGTCCCGGCTGCTGACCTTGCGGATTGGCATTGCCGGTCGCGTTGCCGCCGCCCGGCGTGGTGCCGCCCAACCCGAGGCTGCCCAGGATATTGCCGAGCCCGGCGCCATCAGGGCCGAACAGGCCCTTGCCCATCTCGCGCAGCTTGGCATAGGCGGCGTCCGGATTGTCCAGCACACCGGCCATGTCTGGATAGATCCGCGGCTGCGACCAGGTGCCCTGGATCATCACGGGAATGCCGAAGCCGACCGGATCGGAGGTGCGGCCCTGGCCCTCGGTCGTCATCACGAGCTTGGGCTCGACGCGGAAGCCCATCATCTTGGTGTCGAGGGCGATGGTGCCGGCGCCGGTCACGCGCACCAGCGGTCCGATCAGATTGAGATCGGTCGTCACCGCCTGGCCCTTGTCGATGCGGAACGAGGCCGAGAGCTGCGACAGGTCCGTGCTCTGCTCCTGGCCGGGGTCCTGGCTTTCTTGCCAGCCGGACAGCGTGCCAGTGGTCAGCGAGCGGATCATCTGCGCAGCGTTGATGCCGCGGATCGCGCCGTCCTGAAAATTGACGAAGGCCGTGCCCTGCATGTTCGCCATCAGCGCGCGCTGGCTGGCGCCGGCGCTGCGCAAAGCGAGCTTGGCCTGCAGCTTGCCGTCGATCCGGTCGAATTCGGCAAGGCCCTGGAGCAGCGGCCGCGCGCGCACGCCGACGAGATCGGAATGCATGGCAAAGCTCGGCGCGCCGGTGGTCGCATCCAGGATCACCTCGCCCGAGACCTGGCCGCCATAGGCGCCGAGATTGGCGGTGCCGGCCTTCAGTACGCCGCCGGCGAGTTTTGCATCGAGCGCGAGCGGCGAAAGATGGGCATCGCCGATCACGGCTTCGTTCGCGGAGATCCTGACTTGCGCATCGACATAATTGAGCCCGGAGACGTCGATCGGCGCATTGCTCCAGGGTTGTCCGGCCGTGCCTTCCGGCGATTTCGCCAGCGGAATCGCGAGCCGCTGGAAGTCGAGATCGACCTTGACCAGCGGCTTGCTCGCGATGTCGACCGAAGCCCAGCCGTTGAAGGCGCCGTCGCCGAGCCTGCCGTTCACGCCGTTGATCATCACGACATCGCCGCTCAGCCGCATGTCGGCGTGACCTGCGAGCTGGGATTTCAGCACGTCAGGCATGTCGATGGCGAAGTCGACCGGAATCGTCGGCCGGTCGCCGGGCGCCGTCGGTGGGGTTGCCTTGATATCGAACTTGGTCGGGTGCTCGCCGACGCGCGCGGTGCCGGTGATGTTGACCTTGCGGTCGCCGTCAACGACGGCATCGGCATTGATGGCGCTGATGCGGCCCTCGACGCGATCGCGTATCCGCGCGAATGCCACCTCGCCGTCGATGACCTTGACGCGGTCGATGGTCGCACCGCTCGTGTCAAGTGCGAGCGGCTTCGACGCGGTGCCGGCATTCGGCAGGCGCTCACGCAGCAGCGGCTGGTAGAGCACGGGATGGGTGACGACGAGCTCGCTGATCGCAGGCCGGCCCGACCACGCGCTGGAGAGCGACATGTCGGCCTGCACGCTGTCGACCGTCAGGCGCGTGATGCCGCTGCGGTCCTTCGGGTCTTGCAGCGTGAGGTCGTTCAGGGTGACGTTCAGCGTCGGCCACAGGCTGATCTTGGTAGTGCCGTCGATCGACAGGCGATAGCCGGTCGCGCTCTCGACCCGCGCGGCAATCTTCGAGGTCAGGAAGCCGGACGGGATTCCGACCACCAGCAGGACCGCCATCGCGATGATGACGACAGCCAAAGCCGCGCCGGCGAATTTCAGTGCTCTCATGTCGATTTCCCAACGACGGACGATCGGCAGCAAACCCGGCGGATTAACCGTCCTTTGCGCCCGTCTTTTGTGCCTGAGTTTATCCCGGGACGGGAAGCGGCTCCAAGCGCGCAAAAATAGTCGGGGGGGCTGCAAAGTTATGTGACTTATGACACACTTCTCCGGCGCGGTTTTACGCGATCCTGATGTTGATGGTTCCAAGCGATTTGCCAAGGACATTCACGAGTAAATTGACGAGGACATTGAAATGAGCAAGCAGGCCGAATTTGCGGTCATCCTGAAGATGAACGCGATGTTCGCGGATCTCGGCGCGGACGAACTCCAGCGGCTGTCCAATCTCTGCCACACCCAGCATCTGGGGAGCGGCGAAGTGCTGTTTCAGAAAGGCGATCCCGGAAACGCGCTGTTCGGCGTGCGCCGCGGCCAGGTCCGCATCGAGACCGGCGCCTCCGACGGCAGCCGGCTGACGCTGAACTTCATGGGGCCGGGCGACCTGTTCGGCGAGGTCGCGGTGCTGGACGGCCAGAGCCGCACGGCGGATGCTACCGCAGGTGAGGCGAGCGAATTGTTCGTGCTGCGCCGCGAAGATTTCCTCGGTTTCCTCGAGCGCGAGCCAAAGGTCGCGATCAAGATCATCGCGCTGCTCTGCCAGCGCATCCGCTGGCAGAGCGAGCGCATGGAGGAATCCATGCTGCAGCCGCTGCCGGTGCGGCTGGCGCGGCGGCTCTGCGCGCTCGCCGCCGATTTCGGCTCCGAGGTGCACATCTCGCAGGAGCAGCTCGGCGTCTTCGTCGGCGCCGCCCGCGAAAGCGTCAACCGCCAGCTTCAGGCCTGGCGCAAGGAGGCGATCCTGGATCTCCAGCGCGGCCGGATATTGCTGCGGAACATGACCAAGCTGACGGCGATCGCGCGGAACGAGTAGAGACTTCAGGTGCGTTCCTCACGACCGTGCCAGAGCCGAGTGATGAGAATATCGCCCGACTCCTCAACAATGACGTATCGCACGATGTAACCGGAAGAACCGAACCGGACGATAATCTGGCGGATGCTGTCATCCTCCGTTGGTTTGCCAAGGGATGGGAATTCCGACAGCCGATCGATGGCTGTCCAGATTAATCGCAGGGCACGTGTCGCGGCTTCGGGATTGACTGCGTCAAGGAAGCTTCGCAGCCGCTCAATATCCTCCAGAGCGGCCGGCGAAAGCAGGATCATTTGATCTTGCGTGGTTGTGGGCGAGGCAGCTCGTTGGCTGAACCCCAGCTTGCCACCCATGCTTTGACGTCGTCGAGGGGCACGGCAAGTCCGGTGCGCTTGAATTCCTCACAGCGATCGCGATCCTCTGCGAGATCCGGACCTGAAAGGTCGATGACTGAATCCAGCAGCGCGACGGCCTCGGCGAGCACCGTTGCAACATCCTTGCCGCGCTCAGAGGCGATCTCCCTGAGACGGGCATCAGTGTCAACGTCGATTTCAAGCGTGCGGCTTACGAGGTTCATGCTCAAAAGATAACACTTCACCTGCGCATGTCGAGCCCGCTATCGCGGGGAAATATCTACTCCGCCGCCGGGTGCACGATTTTCTTTGGCGTTGGCCCCGCCTCCGCTGGCGCCGCTCCATAATGCTCCGTGGTCTCCGCATCCTCGCTGTGCACGATCAGCCGCTTGGCAAAACGCCAGATCAGGGCGCCGAAATCGTCCATCACCATGAACATTGCCGGCACGAACACCAGCGACAGGATGGTCGAGAAGATCAGGCCGCCGATCACCGCGAGCGCCATCGGTGAGCGGAACTCGCCGCCGGCGCCGACCGCGAGCGCGCTCGGCATCATGCCCGCGGCCATCGCGATCGTGGTCATCACGATCGGGCGGGCGCGCTTCATGCCGGCATCGATCATGGCCTCCTCGCGCGGCTTGCCGGCGTGAATGGATTCGATGGCGAATTCCACTAGCATGATCGCGTTCTTGGTGACGATGCCCATCAACATCAGGATGCCGATCCACACCGGCGTGGTGAGCTGCTTGCCGGTGACGAGCAAGGCGGCGATCGCGCCGCCGATCGAGAGCGGCAGCGAGAACAGGATGGTGATCGGCTGCAGGAAAGTGCCGAACAGCAGCACCAGCACGGCGTAGACCATCATCAGGCCGGCCGTGATCGCGGTCGCAAAGCCGTCGGACAATTCGTTCAGGCTTTCGGCGTCGCCGGAGGGTGAGACCTTCACGCCTTTCGGCAGGCTCTTCATCACCGGCAGCTCGTAGATCTTCTTGGTGGCATCGCCGAGCGCGGCGGAGCCGACGAGGTCGGCCGCGACGGTCGCCTGTCGCTCACGGTCGTAGCGGTTGATGCTGGTGGGGCCCTGGTCGAGCTTGACGTCGGCGATGACCGAGAGCGGCACGCCGCCCTTCTCGCCGTGCTCGCCGAGCGGCACGCGGAGCTGCTCGAGCGTCTTCAGATTGCCGCGCGCGGCATCCTCGAGCTGAACGCGGATCGGCACCAGGCGGTCGCCGACGTCGAACTTGGCGAGTGCAGGCCCGACGTCGCCGATGGTGGCGACGCGGATGGTCTGCGACAGGCTTTCGGTCGAGACGCCGAGCCGCGCGGCGAGATCGGCGCGCGGCTCGATGCGCAGCTCGGGCCGCTCCAGCGAGGTTTCCGAGATCACGTTGGAGATGGTGGGAATGCGCTTCATCTGCGTCGCAAGCTCGCTCGCGACGTTGTTGACGATGTTGGGATCGACACCGGTCACCACCAGCGAGATCGCGCGCAGGCCGTTCTCGTCCAGGAACCAGAAGCGGATGTCGGGAACGTTCTCCAGCTCCTGGCTGATCGAGAACTCGAGCTCGCGCTGAGTGATGTCCCGGCTGTCCTTGGGCGTGTAGTTGATGATCAGGGCGGCGCGCCGGACTTCCTGGGTGCCCGGCGGGACGCGCCCGCCGTCGACGAAGATGCTCTTCACCTCGGGCCGCTTGCGCAGGCGCGCGACGATGTCTTCGGTGACCTTTTCGGTATAGGCGAGCTGAGTGCCCGGCGGCAGCTCGAGCGCAAGCAGCGAGCGGGCGCTGTCCTGCGCCGGCAGGAAGCCCTGCGGCAGCAGCGTGATGCTCCAGATCGAGGCGGCGAAGATGCCGAGTCCGATCAGCACCGTGATGAAATAGTGCCTCACCGACCAGGCCACGATTCCATGATACGACCGCAAAATGCGGCCGGGCGGCGGCTCCTCATGCGAACTGTGCTTGAGGAAGTAGGCGGCCAGCACCGGAGTGACGAAGCGGGCCGCGAGCAGCGAGAAGAACACTTGCACCGAAACGGTGATGCCGAACTGCTTGAAGAACTGCCCGGCGATGCCCGACATGAAGCTCGCGGGTGCGAAGATCGCGATGATCGTCAGCGAGATCGCGATCACCGCGAGGCCGATCTCGTCGGCTGCCTCTAACGCGGCACGATAGGGCGACTTGCCCATATTCATGTGCCGGACGATGTTCTCGATCTCGACGATGGCGTCGTCGACCAGAATACCCGTCGACAGCGTGATGGCGAGGAAGCTGACGAGGTTCAGCGAGAAGCCGAGCAGGTCCATCGCCCAGAACGCCGGGAAGATCGACAACGGCAGCGAGATCGCGGCGATGATGGTCGCGCGCAGGTCGCGCAGGAACAGGAGCACGATGACAACGGCGAGGATGGCGCCTTCGAACAGGGTCGAGATCGCCGCGTGGTAATTGCCCTTGGTATATTCGACCGAGGTGTCGATCAGCTTCAGATCGACGTCGGGATAGGCGGTCTTGAGCGCGTCGATGCGCTTCTGCACGGCCTCGGCCACCTTCACATCGCTGGCGCCCTTGGAGCGCTTGATGCCGAGCGCGACCACCGGCTCGCCGTTGAATCGGGCGAAGGTGCGGCGGTCGGCGATGGTGTCGGTGACAGTGCCGAGATCGTCGAGCCGGACCTCGCCGCCGCCGAACAGCGGGATCATGGTGCCGGCAAGATCGCCTAGCGTCTTGGCGCCGGCGAGCGTGCGGATGGCCTGGTCGTTCTTGCCGATCTCGGCGCGGCCGCCGGCGACGTCGACATTGGTGCCGCGCAGGCTCTGGCTGACATTGACCGCGGTCAGCCCCATCGCTTGCAAACGGTCGGGATCGAGCGAGACCAGGATCTCGCGCTCGACACCGCCGATGCGCTCGACCTGGGCGACGCCGCGCACGCCTTGCAGCGCGCGCTTGACCACGTCGTCGACGAAATAGGAGAGCTGCTCAGGCGTCTTGCCGGGCGAGATCGCGGCATAGGTGACGATCGGCAGACCGATGACGTCGACGCGCTGGATCAGCGGCTCGGTGACGTTCTGCGGCAGGTTGGAGCGCACGCGCGTCACCGCGTCCTTGACGTCGTTGAGCGCGCGATCCGTGTTGGTCTCCAGCGCAAACTGGATCGTGGTGACCGACAGGCCATCGGTGATCGAAGAGGTGATGTGCCGCACGCCCTCGACGCCGGAGACCGCGTCTTCAACCGTCTTGGTGACCTGGGATTCGAGCTCGGCTGGCGCTGCGCCGAACTGCGAGACCGCAACCGAGATCACGGGAATGTCGGCCGACGGCAGCCGTGTGATCGCGAGCTTGGTGAAGGAGGTCCAGCCGAGAACCAGCAGGATGATCGAAAAGACGACAGACGGCAGCGGATGACGTATAGACCATGCCGAGATATTGAGAGCCATCAGCGTACCCGCGTGCGATCGAGTTCATCGGCGAACATGGTTTTGATCTGGTCGCCATCATGGAGCGAAGAGCCGGCGTCGGCGACGACGATTTCGCCGACCTCGAGCCCTTCCAGGATTTCCGTCGCGCTGTCGGACGACAGTCCGACCCGCACCTTGCGCGTCTCGACAATATTGCCTTTGACGACTTGCACGGTGAGATGGTCGATCGCGGTCTTGGGGATCGAGACGCCGCAGCTTCGCTTGGCGTCGATCGAGGCGCGCGCGAATACGCCGACCTTCAGCGAGGGATTGTTGGTGACGCTGATGCGGACGCGCCCGAGCTGGGTCGTGCGGTCGATTTCGGGCGCAACCAGCCGGACCCGGCCGATCAAATCGGGCGCGTCGTCGCGGCTGATGCGCACGGTCGCGCCGGAGCTCAGCTTGGGCATGTGAACCGCCGGGACTTGGGCGTCGAGCTCGATCTCGTTGTTGACGGCGATGCGGAACACCGGGCCGGCCTGCGGCGAGGCCGGCGCGCCCACGATGGTGCGGACCTCGGTGACGAGGCCCGGCGCGGGCGCCTTCAGCGAGATCGGGCCTTGCGGGCCGGGGCGCTGCGGCTGGCCCGGGATCTGCGGTGGCGCGGTCAGGCGCGCCAGTTCCTGATTGTCGGTGACAGTGGTGCCTTCAGTGACGAAGAGGTCCGTGACCCGCGAGCCTTCCTGGTCGGCGACGACCACGGCCTCGCGGCGCGGCACGAAGAAGCCGGTCACCCGCACGAGGTCGGAGAAGCAGGCATTGGTCGACTTCGTCACGATGACGAGCGCCTCGCCCGGCGTTTCCTTCGCCTCGGGGCGGCGCCGATGCTCGAACAGATAATAGCCGATGCCGAGCGCGACGACGAACGCCACCGTTCCGGCCGGCTTGAGATATGCGGAAAGGTTCATCGCCGGATCACCCTGGCCTGGCTCACGGCCGTCCGTACGAGGCCTATCGAGAGCGTTTCCCCGAAATAAAGCGGCGTCCCGCAAGGCTGCGGGACGCGCTTTGGAAGCGAGACGTTACACCACATCACGACGTGTCACTGCAAAGGATTGCGTCGTGCTTACTTCGATGCGGTGGTCTTGTTTTCCATGTTGACCACCTGCACGCGGCGGTTGACCTCCGCCATCGGCTGGCTCGGATCCTTCAGCTTGCTCTTGCCATAGCCGACGGTGACGAGGTCGGTCGCCGAGATGCCGTACTTGTCGACGAGGTAGCGCTTGATCGAATCCGCGCGGCGCTCCGACAGGTCCTGGTTGTAGGCTTCGCCGCCGGCGGCGTCGGTGTGACCGGCGACCACGAAGGTTGAGCCCTTCAGGTCGGGGCTGGTCAGCGCGCGACCGAGCGCCTGCACCGAAGGCATCGATTTGGTGCTGATATTGGCGGAGTTGTAGTCGAACGTGATCTCGAGATCGATGTTCGGCTTGTCCTTGGCGACCGAGGCGATTTCCTCGCGCTCGGTCGACGACAGCGAGCGTGTCGAGCGGCCGCGCACGGACTGGATCAGCTTGGTCTCCGCCGCGTTCGGCGCGGGATCGGCCTGCGGGGCGATCGAGAGGCCGCGGGTCAAAGGCTTCTTCGGCGGCGGCGCGAGTGCGCGGACGATCTCGTCCTCGGTGACGTTCTTGCTGTTACTTTCGTCGCCCGCGAAGGCGGGCGAAGTCGGCAGCGACAGAGCGGCGCCGATGGTGATGATGGACAGGATTGCGGTCAGTCCCTTTGCAGCCAATTTCATAGCAGTCCCTCCTGCGCAGCCAGCTCGCGCATTTCCAAATTCCTGCAACAAGCCCTCGGGAAAGGCCCCTTGCGGCATCCGCCCATTAGTCTTCCTTGGGCTGTTGAAGGTTCGAGGCGTCTGCTGCCTCGACCCAAAAAAATATCAACGCACTCCGTAGCTTGCGAATTCCTGAACGATGTTTGGATCCATCGCCTTGGCATTGGCGATGTCGAGCGCGCCTTCCTGAGCGGACCCGTTGCGCTGCTTGGCGAGGCCGCGTCCGTAGAGCGAGGACGTCAGGCGCGGGTTGATCCTCAGGGCCGCGTCGAAATCGGCGATGGCGTTCTTGACCGCTCCCGATTTCAGATTGACGAGCCCGCGGCTGTCCAGCGCATCGACGAAGTTCGGCCGCAGCCGCAGCGCCTCGTTGCAATCCTTGAGCGCGCCCTGGAGATCGCCGACCACGGTGCGAGTCCAGCAGCGGTTGTTCAGTGCCTCGACGTCCTTCGCGTTGATGCGGAGCGTATCGTCGAAATCCTTGATGGCGAGGTTGTAGGCGCCCTTGCTGGCATAGACCTGGCCACGCCGGTACAGCGCGTTCACGTCGTCCGGATTGGCGGCAATCTTGGCCGTCAGACTCTTGATCGTGGGGTCGTCAGCCAGCACGGCGGGGCTCGGTCCGCCGTCCGTGCTCGGCGCGGGACCGGGATCAACCGGCTTCACGGGCGGCGGCGGTGGCGGCAGGGCGGCTTCGACCTGCGGCTTCGGCGAGGCAGCCGGTGCGGGCGCAGGGGGAGCGGGAGGAGGTGCAGGAGCCGCAGCCGTGTCGGCCGGCTTCGGCGGTGGAGGCGGCGTCGGCGGCGCGGGTGGTGCCGGCGGCGGGTTGTTGGCGACCACGGCCGGCGGCGCGGGTGGCGGCGTCGTTGACGGGCGCGATCCGCCGGCCCCCGGAATGAACGAGAAATCTTCGGCCAATGAAGAGGATATCCACGGCACCTGCTCGCCACGCGAGGCGCGGGTGACGCCCATCTTGGTGCGGTTCAGCGTCTCCTCGGCCATCAGGTCGGGGACGCGGATTTCCTTCAGCAGTTCCTGGACGAACAGGCTGTGCTCGCCACCGGCGTCCGAGACCACCGAGGCCAGTGCGGCCGAATACATCACCAGCGTGCCATTCGGCGCGATCACCGGGGTCAGGCCGGCCGAGAAGCTGCGGAACCGGCGCTCGAACGGGTTGCGCCTGGAGGCATCGACCAGCGCGATCTTGACGCCGGCGCCGCGGGTATTGAGCTCGCCGAGCACGGTCTCCAGGCTGAAACCATCGCGGCGCACGTCGGATTCGGTCCAGATCTGCGCATCGACCGGCAGCATGTAGCTCTGACGCGCGGACTGGATGCCGAAACCGCTGAAGAACACCAGCGCGACCGAGCCCGGCTTGATCTTGCCGTAGAGCTTGTCGAGGGCGCGGCGCATCCCGTCGCCGGTCAGGTTCTCGCCGATCTCGACGGAAAAGCCGTCGCGCTTGAGCTCGTCGGCGACGTCGCGCGCGTCATTGATCGGTTCCTTCAGCGGGGCATCCGCATCCGGATATTTGGCGTTGCCGATCACCAGCGCAAAGCGGTCGCCAGCCGCAAGTGACGGGGCAGTCGGAACAAGCGAGATCAGCAAAGGCAGCAGAAAAAGGAAGCGAATTTTCATAATCAGCGCGGTCCAGCCAAAAAGGCACCGTTCCCAGCTTGCGCCGCGGCGACCTTAACTTTCGCTCCATGCATTATCAGACCCGGGATGGGGGGCGTCAACCGCTTGGAGATTCGACTTTATCGCGACGATCGACCGCAAGGCATGGCCGTGCTGCGAGGGGAATAAAGAGGCTGTCATGGTTGCACCCGATGCGATCTGGCTCGATCCTGTCCGCGGGACGTTAGGGCAGCCAGGGCGACTAAAATGTGATTGGTCTCACATTGCGGGACCGCGGTCGTCGCAACCTCAGGTGTTTGACCTTTGCGGCGGACAATGGCTTGGTCCGCCGGCTCGTCTCTGGTCCACTCAGAAAAAGCAAAACAAAGAGCTGCGTCATGGGAAACGTCTATGAGATCTACGCACTGCGCTATGCGACAATGTCGCCGCGCACCCCCCACATGAACTTCCTCGTGCCCGACCCGCATGACAGCGCGGCGCAGGACCTCGACTATTTCGTCTGGCTGATCCGAGGGCACGGTCGCGACATCCTGGTCGACACCGGCTTCAACGCCGAGGAGGCGAGCGCGCGGGCGCGCAAGCTGACGCTCAATCCGGTCGACGCGCTGGAGCGCTTCGGCGTCGCCGCGGCCGCGATTCGCGACGTCATCGTGACGCATCTGCATTACGACCACGCCGGCAATCTCGATCGCTTCCCGCATGCGCGCTTCCATCTCCAGGAGCGCGAGATGGCCTACGCGACCGGCCGCTGCATGTGCAACGGCCTCTTGCGCCATCCGTTCTCGGTCGAGCACGTCACGCAGATGGTGCGCCATGTCTATGGCGAGCGCGTCACCTTCTGTTCCGGCGATGGCGAGGTCGCGCCCGGCGTCACCGTGCACCGCGTCGGCGGCCATTCCGACGGCTTGCAGGTGGTGAGGGTCGAGACCGCGCGCGGACCGGTGGTGCTGGCGTCCGATGCCGCGCATTACTACGCCAATCTCCAGCGCAAGAGCCCGTTCCCGATCGTCTACAATGTCGGCGATATGGCGCAAGGCTGGGAGACCATCGAGCGCCTCGCCGGTCACCCTGATCGATTCATTCCCGGCCATGATCCGATCGTGACGGAAATCTATCCCCGCGCCAGCGACAAGGTCGATGCGTGGGCGCTGCACCTGCCGCCGTTGAGATCGTTTGCGAAATAGCCTGACGCAGACCCTCATCCTGAGGCGCGCGCTCTTGCGCGCGCCTCGAAGGATGAAGGCCGAGATGCAGCTGAGGGGCCTTCATGGTTCTCGCGGCGATGCGAAGCATCGTCCCGCAAGACGGCACTTGCGCACCTCCGGGATCGAACTAGGGCGGCGCCCGGCACGTCAGCAGCCGGTGCCAGACCGGACGCGGTGGCGACGCGGCCAAATCGACGCGAATGACCCACAAGAGACATCGATTGCTCGGAGTGCTACATACCAGCCGAGGATGCGGGAACCAGTTGCTTGTGCGGTCACCGATAGCTGCCGACGCTTTGAGCCTGTTGCCGTTTCTTGACGCCGGGATTGACAGTCGCGCCTATGACAAGGCGCAGCATCGGCAAAGGCTTTGCGCACGCAAAGCCCATTGCCCGGAGGCCTTCCGCCTCCGGGCTTTTTTAATTGTCTTGGCGATCGCTAGTTTCAGTGTTCGACGAGACTTGGCGCTATTGCGCCTTCATGGTCCCGTTCGCATTGAAGTCGTTCTTCCGATCATATCCGGAGTCGTGCAAATTTTTCATATACTGAGCGTGGTCCTTGCTGCTCACACCGCCCGGAGCCATGGCGTAGGAATTAGCCGGGTAATAGCCATAGGAATTAGCCGGCCGGAATGGTGCCGTTGCAATCGCGCCGGCGGTATTGACTGCGCCAGCGGCGATCGCTCCGGCCGTTCCAATCGCGGCGCCGGCTGCATCGGCCGGCCAAAAGCCTGAACGCGCATAACCCGGACCATAATAGCCGTTGTTGTAAGCGCTATAAGCGCGGTTGTTCATGGCTTCGCGTTGGGCGGCCCTGGTCGCGCCGTAGGCGGAACCATAGTGAGGCCGGTGGCTATTCCGGTAGCTTTGATGAGTCCATGCCGAAGCGGCAGAAGTGGAGACAGTGAGGATAGCAAGACCAACAAGAATGGTTTTCTTCATGCTCAGCTCCTCTGAAGCGACGCATCATTCGCGCTAAACCGCCTCAGAGAGGCTTCGTTCCGATGCGCTAAAAAGTTTAGGTCCAGCTTGCTGCGTACTTGATTCTCATGCCGGGTTTTAGGGCCCAAATACTCGGACCCGCCGTTCCCTTGGCAGGATTGACGATTGAGGCTACCTCAGTGTCGGCCTCCTCAGCGCGTCGCCGCGATGTCGCCTACTGGCCCTTTAGCTGACCTTTCGCATGCCTTGAGCGAACGTCCGCGAATGCCTCCAAGCCGACATTCGTCAGGCAGTGATATCGACAACTTCAAAGGATGGCTCCACTCCAGAGAGCACATCCATGCAGCCCCAC